>Ga0182742_1000607_pt1 | contig 53461 bp, 55 predicted proteins | sample eDN5th37CBELigMG_FD_128880 | JGI IMG/M metagenome (GOLD analysis project Ga0182742, IMG submission 128880) | Enriched Miracle-Growth compost microbial communities from Emeryville, California, USA - eDNA 5th pass 37_C BE-Lig MG (version 2)... ...
ATAACGCCATGTCGATCACTCCATAGCCCCCGCTGAAAACATGCGAGGGAAGGTTGGAACATGGGTCAATTCTCAATGGAAATATCAGGCCACGCCGGGTCAGTTCTCAGTGGCAATCAACAGAAGGGAGGACGAGAGGAAGCGTTAACCGGTATACCGAGGAGAGCAGTCACCATCCCTAGCGAAGGAGCACAGCAAACGCCGACCGATTTGCGTTGACTATTGCAAGGAACCTGAACATATAGAGAACATACGCAGACGGATGCCCAATGTTGCATTTTTGCGTGTCATTAAAAAAACGTGCTCCATCCCTATATGGAGGAATAGCGTGCCTTCAGCGAAGCAGCTAGTGTGTGAGTCACGGAAGGTTGCGGAACCAATCGGGGGCTACGCTATTCGTCTAGAAGGGCCTGAAGGGATCCCCCTTTAGGGTCCGCTAACCTTTTCCTGCAATGCTCGCATTAAAGTCTTGGGAGAATACAATGGCTGTTCGTAAATCCGTGATGACGCCACCACCCGCGCGTCCCGAGCTTGAGGCCTTGCTTGCCAAGGCCCGTGCCACAGGCGTTTCTGAAGAGCAGCTTAAGGAACAGCGCGCGAGCTTCGCGTACGGGAACGCCCCAGAGGGTTCCCGCATAACGAAAGATTCGGCGCGAATGGCTTCTCAAAGTTTCCGCCTTTTGGTCGTCAACCAATAAATCAGGAAGCCTGTCGAAAGACAGGCTTTTTCTTTATGCTTGTAACAGAAGAACAGAATCCTGAACTATATCAAGCCATTCTGGAGAAGAATCTTCTTCGCCAGTACGACTTACTGACCAATTTTATTGAAATCGGCATTGCTCAAGGACCGCAGTCACTTGATAAATACATGCTGTGGTCGCTTAACCACATAGCAGTTGCGGGGATTTGCCAATTTGGCGGGCGCTTTCGGGAAGAGCCCATCTATGTTGGCAACCATAAACCTCCGCATTTTGATGCGGTGTCGGACCTAATGGACCGATTTATTTCATTTATTCATGAAAATTGGCACAACCTTACGCCATCCCAACTGGCTGGTTACGGGTTGTGGAGACTAAATTGGATCCACCCATTTATTGAGGGGAACGGTCGAACGGCGCGGGCTGTTTGTTACTACTTGCTCTGCGTAAGAAGCGGAACCTTATTGCCTGGTAGAAAAATTGTACCAGAGCGCATTCGGGAGAACCGCACGCCTTACTATGCCGCGCTGCGAGAAACGGATCGCCATTGGGACGAGGGAAACCTGCACTTAACCGCGATGGAAGCATACATGTCCGGCTTGCTGACAGACCAGCTCCTCGATGCCGACTAACTTAGACGCCGAAGCGAGTGCTCACCTCCGGTCGGTCGTGGGGAGTAAGCCCGAAGGGGTAAACGCCCGCCATTTGCCACAAGGCGTGCTCCGCCTAAGTTATAGAGGCGCTATCGTGTCGGCCAACGGCAAGCGTGGCGCTCCAGATCGGCCAAGCGGCGCGGCACCGGGGCAGCTTGCATCGCAGGGACCGCGCTCATGTGCGCCTCCGGGTCTTCGGGTCGATCTGGTCGACGATCCATAACCCGGCGTCGGCCACAAGCTCGCCAGCCCCGGCAATGACTTTGGCGGCTTTCAGGAGGCCGATTGCAATGAGGAGGGCAATGAGCTTCATCGACGGCCCTCCCGCCAACGGCCGACACGCAAGGGCAGGCCGAGCAGTCGGCAGCGATTGAATACGTTCGTACGCGGCTGCCCAACCTCCTTGGCGATGACGTCATAGGGGCGCCGTCGATGTAGAGCCGGATGATTTCGGCATCGTCTTCCGGGGTGAAGACCGCGGCTTTGCTGCCCGGCTTCCTGCCTCGATAGTTCCCCTTGCGGCGCGGTGTCTCCGGGGCAACATCGACGCTCCGCCGTTCTGCTCCCGCATATGCGATCAGCATGTCCGCCTCCTCAACGTGGAACGAGCGTCGTAAAGACGCTGCCGTCTTGGAGACGGTGATGGCGGGTGCCGATGATTTCGCTGTAGGGCTCACGGCGGGTCTTGGCACGACGCAGCATTTCCCCTACCTTGGCAACTCCGGTCCCATCGAACTGCATTCCCGACTCAAAGGGATGCCACTCGTCTTCGGATCGGCAGCAATCCTGCTCATCGCCGTTCTGGTCGAGTTCATCGTCGTCGTGCGGCTCGTCAAGGATGTCGCCACCGTGCTCGTCTTCGGCCTCGCATTCATCGAGCCCAGACGACTGCGCCCAAAACTCCTGGGACCGACCCTCGTGGTCGTTCTCAGCGCCCAAGGTGGGCTCATCGTCGTGGCCGTCTTCGATGTCCGCGTCATCGTCCAGCAAATCGAGAAGGGCAATCATTTCTTCAATGCGGCGCTCCAGTTCGGAACGGCGGAAAGTCTCCAGCGCGGCCATCACAGCACCTCCCCTTCCTCAAGGTCGCCCCACATGGATTTTGCGAGCCATAGGCTGGCGTCTAGGCGCTCTTCATTGCCGAGAGCGGCATATGCGCCAGTGACCCTGACCTTTATGGCGAGACCGGCCGGGGTTCTTGCGCGCGCCTCCGAGAGGCTGCTGGCGGTCCGCCGCAACGTCCATTCCGCGGAATGGTAACTCGACAGCGCTGCCGCTAGCCCGCTTGATTGAAGCGCCGCCTCCGTCGCGGCCTCAAAGCCCTTGGCGACCTCGTACAGGAGCTTGATGTGTGCGGGCATCTTCCCGTCCATAAAATTGCGCTCCAGCTCATAGGACGTGATGACGAGATACCGGCCGCCATCCGGTGCCCTCATATCCTCGTATCGCGGCGAGGCTGGATCACGGTAGATTTCGCCGTACCTCGGGCCGGCCAATCGGTCATACTGCGTCCGGCTGATTTCAGGCGGCAAGGCGGGTGCGATGGCTCGGAATACCGCCTGCAGTTCAGAAACGCGCTCAGCGGCTTCCGCGAAATCGGCGTGCGCGGCATCGAACTGTTCCCCAAGCGCCAAGAGGTCTGGGTTCTCTTCCGGACTGTTCGCCGCAACCCCAGGTACGGCAGCAAGAGCGGACGCGGCAGCGGCGCCGACGCGGGACAGGAAGAAGCGACGGGACAAGGTGCCAGGCATAGCTTCGCCGGCAACCGGAACGGTTTCGTTCGGCATGGTGGTTTCTCCGAATATCTGATGAGGTTGAGGCTTATGCGTCCAGGCGCGGGTCGCCGATGGTGAGCACGAACTGGTGCTTGTCGTCGATCACGCTACGCCAAGACCGATCGGGGTGAATTTCGGCCATAGCCTCCTTGAGCGCGTCCGCATGATATCGGGCTCGCTCTGCCGCCGTGGCGACGGCAAGGAACTGGTCAACGGAAGGAGTTTCCGGTTCTGCGGCAGCTACCGCCAAGGCGGCCGGCGGAATGGATACTGCAGCAATACCGCCAAGGAAGGTGCGACGGGTCGCGGTCATCTATGCGGCCTCCTGATTGCTGGCGAGCGCCAGGGCTTCGATTTCGGGGATGATGGCGGCAGGGTTGCCGGCGAACTGGTGAGCGCGGGCCTTGATGAGAAGGCCGGCGAAGCAGGCGGGGCGCATCGGCGCGATGGCCTGTGCCAGATCCTCCAGCTTCTCGTAAAGCTCATTGACGTGGTGCACGGTGCGGCCGGTGACGGCGAACCGATGCGCGGACCAGGCCGAAGAGCCGTAGACCAAGCCGGCATCGGCCGCGGTGCGGTCGGCCTCATGCTGGAGCGCGGCAAGCTGAGACTGCGCGGCGCGATAGTCGACCATGAGGGCGGCGAAGGTGGCGCCGAGGCGTGCGAGTGCTTCCGTCATGCGGATGCCCTTCCTGCCGTGTCCTGCCACCGAACAACATCGGCAAGAGACGACAAGAGGCCGGCCGTTACCTCGGCGTCGAGGGTGCCGTGGTTCTCGTCTGCGAGAGCGGCAAGGAAGCTGGCCTTGGTTTTCGCTTCGTACCTCCATTTCGGCACAAACGCGGCAATCGCCACCTCCGCATCGCGAACACGCTCCCCAGCTTCGATCTGGGCCGCGAACGCGGCGGCGTGTTCCGCCGTCTCGCGCTCGGTCGCATCTGTGCGCGTCGTGGCCTCGGTGAGTTCGTCCATGCGCTGCCAATAGGTGGCGACCAGGAGATAAATCGACGTGGGCTTTTCCATTACGCCACCTCCAACGTTGCCAGCTCGGCAACCAGTGCGCGGCGCTCGGCACCGATGCGGACGCCGAAGGGCTTGCAGTCGAGGGTGAGGATTTCGGCCTTCAGGGCGTCGATGCGGGCGACCACGGCGGCATCCAGCTTCGCCTTGGCGACCTGGGCCTTGGCGCGCTTCCATTCCGCCTTGAGGCAATCACCGAAGCGAACGACGGAGCCGCGGAGGTAGGGATTGCTGGCAACATAGGCCACGGCGCGACGATAGTGCGCCCATGCGGCCTTCATGATTTCCGAGCGGTTGAATTTAGGCATACCTCCGGCGGCGGCCGGAACGGGTGCGTTCGGCATTTGCGTTGCTCCTCAACGAAATTCGTCAGTGAGCAACGAATAGCATCGGTTAAGGTTAATCGTCAACAGTAATCGTTGACGGTGGACGATATTATTCTAGTGGTGTAGGGTGCCTTCCATGCTTACACCCGCACAATCACGCGCCGCTCGCGGCCTCATCGAATGGTCCCAAGAGCAGTTAGCCCAGGCGTCACATCTTGGGCTTTCGACAATCCGAGATTTCGAAAAGGGCCGGCGTGTCCCTACCCATAACAACCTCGAAGCGATACGGCGAGCGCTTGAAGTTGCAGGAGTTGTCTTCATCCCCGAGAATGGCGGCGGTGCTGGTGTGCGACTGGCGAAGCCGAAGGACGGGTGACCCTTATCAAGACCCGGGAAGTCCACCGATGATTGCATGCCCACGGGACCACGGAAAACGTACGAAGCTTCCGGACGATGATTGAAGCGTGCGCAACCGACCGACGCGGTTCTTGTCGTACAGGCGAGCAAAAACACGAGCCGTAGTGGCCAATCAGTCGCCAAGCGCTCGGTAAAGCACTTCGCCATTCTCGGCGATGATCCGCATTTTGGGGGCCATCTCCACTTCGTAGTCAAACATCGCGCTACCTCTTAGAGATTTTCTCCTTTTTGGATCGGACACGCGCCAGTCATAGACACCGGTAACCCGGCAGCGGAACTGGGAACATGTCGCGACAACGGTAGCAGGACGAGCAACAGATGAGCGGACGGGCCACCGGCTGGCGTACTGGATTTTGTCGGCAAGCACCTGAGTCTTTGTCATCGCCTTACCATAGAAAGTGACCGCCTCCGCGTAGACTTGGTTGGACATGCTGACCAGTTCACTGCTCTTGAGTGATCCGGAGGCAATTACCCCCAGGACAAATGCCTTGGCGAGTTCGTTCGGTGCCGCCTCGGTCTGCTTTGAAAAAGGCACTGGCGCAGCTTCCCCTTGCCGTTCAAGCAGGCGATTAATGCCCAGCTCCGTGACCTCGTCATGCGAGAACACATACATTTCGGCCGGCGGCGTTCGAAGCATCCGGAGAATGACCGCATTGTCGACTTGGTACTTTTCAAGCGACTGAAGGATATCAGACAGATTGAGTTGAGCTGCCTTCAGATCGTCGGCTCCTGACATCTGGTGCACCCCGAGCTTACCGAATGTAGCCCGTTGTTTTCCAGCAAAGAAGATGAGCGAGCAGGCAGATAGGCACTCGCTCTCCTCCAGTATGAGCGTACTCATGCTCCGAGCATGGACCTCTTCCGCTATCAGCAAGGCGCTTTGCACGGCGCCGCCAACGCTATTTAGAACCAATACCTCAGCTTTTGGGTTTGCTTCCAACGCTCGCCGAAACGCGAGGGGGCTGCGAGGATCGATCGGGCCATTGAGCAATATCGCCTGCGGCACATTTTCGACGACCATGAACGGGGCAAGGTCATCTTTGGTCTGCGCATGGGCGCAGGTCACCAAAGTCCCCAACAATAGCCCCAGAGTCCGCCTCATGTCGCCCCTCGTCCCCGATGAGGAGTTTGCCACGATGCAGTAGAGAGTCAAACCAGCCTGGAAGGATTAGAGCGCCCGACGCGCAAGAAGAGTCCGCGGAAGATGGCTCCAGCCCGGCCCCGCAGACCGGTTTGTTGGCGCCCACGCTAACGAACGTGCTGCGCAGACGGCGCGGCGAAAGGGTGGTCACCGAGCTGGATAGCTCATGAGGCGAGAGCGTAGATCGCGAAAGCAGGCGCAGCGACTAGAAGCATGCCGAAATATATCCGCTGCGGTCGCCCGCCCAATTGCCCCGTCCGAAGCGCATGCAAAACGACCACCATGCAGCAAGCCATGAGGTTCCCAAAGAGGATTTGGCCAAGCAGCCACACGGTAGGAAGAGCGTCCTGAAGCCAATCGCCCAGGTAATAGAGGGCAAGCATCGATCCGCCTACCACTAGGCCAAACACAATCAACGGCCACCCGCCATCAATCCCAAGGCGCTTGTCTCGCTGGGTCGCGCGATAACCCGCCCAGACAGCCCCGAAAGTGATCAGGGCGGCGAGTAGGGCAGCGGTCGAATAGTGGTAACTGGCCATGCCCCGAGCCTACACGCATTCGGACGGCTGCGGAAGAAACCTTGAATGCCTGGACAGCACTGGACGGAAAGGCTGAAGCTCGACGTTTGGCGTCGGGGTTTCCGGCCTGCGGCAAGGATACGACGGACAACTTGTCCACTGCATCCGCCTCGCGCGCGTGCGCGTATCTCTCCCGGATGGCCAGATAGCTTCCAGCAATGTGGTTACAGGGGATCTGCTTCCGTCGCGCGGGGCTCAAGGTTTTCAAGCAAGACCTGCTCCCGCAACAGCTTGCCGTTGCGCAATGTCCGAGTGTAGCGCAGAAATGCCTTCACCGGCTTCAAAAGCAACTGCTCCTTGAACGCCTGATCCGCCACATACTTGGTCACCAAGTCGTCGGTTGCGGCTCCCTTGAGGATGCCCTCTCCATCAACCTCAAGCTCAAAATCATGCGAATCCGGAAGCACGCCGAGCAAAACGCCATCTCGGACAACGTTATCCTCTTGGACTTCCACCGCCGTAAAGCGGTCGGAGAGGCGATTGACCTCTTCCAGCCCGAGCGCAAGCCTTTGCTCCGACCCAACGATTTTTGCCGTCGCGCCGGCGTCCTTCAGGACCTTGGCAAACTTCTGAACAGCGCTGACGAGGCGAGGCTCCGCTGCATCGATCGCCGAATTGAAGTCGTCGTCAGACGCGGTGTTCAGGCTGGCCAGAAATTCAGTGGCCCGCTCGACGGCGACTTTGAGCGGTGTGTTGAACATGTCGTTCTGGGGCGGTGACAGCTCTTCAAGTATGAATCCCATGGAGCCGCGAACGATATCCCGAATATACAACTTCGAGCGCTCGGCACCCTTGATTTTCCCCTTGGCCGCGATGTGGTGCTCACCGAGGGTCGCCATAGAGGCGGCAATGATTTTCTGATAGGTGGCCAGAGCATCGGTGGAGAAATCCAGCCGAATGTCACCCTGGCCAACAACGGGCAGACCGTCGAATATCAGCGCTACGCTCGCGCTCGTCGCGACGGTCACCCGCAAATCTTCAATCTGGCGAGTGATTTCGGCGAGGCGCTGCTCCCACATGAGCCTTGCCGTTCCCCATGGGTTGTCAGGCAGCGTGTCGAGTTGTCGCTGCGTGTACATTCTGTCGGCCTCAAGCGCCTCTATGGACAAAAGGTTCGGCATCATTGCGCCCCTAACCAGGCGAGAGCTTCGGCATCTTGCGCGGGGTCTAGCACAACAGCGACAAACCCCTTCCATGCAAATGTGTCGCGCTGATGGGAAAACAAACTATACCAGTACATCACGCCTTTTAGGAGATCGAGAAGCGGGACCTCCTGCACCAACGTTGCGTAGGTATCCAGTTGGAAGCGCTCTTTATTTCGAGGCGTGTTCTGGATTTCCTCTGCCCAAAACTGAATTCCTCCGCTTCGCCAAGAAGCGGGGTCCTGCAGATATCGTGTCGGGATATCGAGAAGCGAGAACACATCGATATCCCGCGGTTCTCGCCGGCTGTGCGCTTCCACATTTTCCACAAAGCTGCCGTCCAAAAACTGAAGCCCAGCGGTGTAACCGCCGGCCGATATCACACCTCGATAGGCAATGAGATTATTCAGGAGCCGCCTTCTATGCGGCGTCGTGCCGAACCTTTGAACAAGTTCCATCATGGTAATGGTGTAGGGCGAGCGATCCGCATCGGCCCCATTTTCGCTTGCAAGCGGCGGCAACATGCCGTTCGAATTAAAAGGCGGTAACGGCATCATCCCCCCGGAGCCCGTGCATACACCAGCATGACGCTCCCGGGTAAATTTTCCACTTACACAAGGTTGTATCGCAAGCGCTGGCTGGTTTGAAGGGGAATCAGTTCAGCCGACCGGGTGCAGCGCCCTCCGCTGGGCCTTCCAGCAGCTTCCCGATGAAATCCGTTCCCTTGCTGAGGTAGATCACGCCCTGGGCTAAGACCTCGACGCTCGGGGCTTCGCCGTTGACGACATCAGCAAGGGCGGAATGCCAAAGACGCCGCGCCAGGGCAATGTAGGCGTAGGCGTCGACCGGGCTTCGGCAATCCTTCCCGTCGAGAATATTGAAGAATGCCCTGATCCTCTCGGCGGTCTCCTCGTCCCTGTGCTCGTCGTCGGCAGCGAGGAATATCCGCTCGATAACGGCAGCGGCGGAGAGGTGGTTTGCTTCAGTCTGTGCCGACATGGCGGTGCCTTTCGTTCGATGCGGAAGCGGGCCGATTGATTTCCTTTGATTGTTTTCAAAGCTGGCCCGCTCGCGCGTATGATGTGGAATAAATCGGTGACCGGCCTTCACCGCCCGATTGATGTTGCTCCGCTGAGGAGGAGCGCGCGCGCCACCTGCTCCACGCCCGGCGAGAACCGCGGCCCGGCCTGCCGATCGATAAGCGCCTGGACGACGGCCTGCCGGTTGCTGGCGAGGATATCGGCAAGGTCAGCGTTCTTCACCGCCCTGCGCGTCTCGGCCGCTTTCCCGAACACCTTGTCGATGCCCTTCAGGGCCGCGCCACGAATACCGCCGAGCGTGCCGCCTGACTGCCAGGCCTCTCGGATCCCGAACGACGGGTCACCGCCACCTCCAAGCTCTCGCATGCTTTCCTGCCGGCCGGCGGTGGCGCTGTTGCCGATGGCGAATTCGCGCGTCTGCGCATATTTCAGTTCGCCGTCGAGAACCCGGAAAAGCTGATCGGCCTTGTCCTCTCCGAACATGGTAGCCAGCCTCTCGCGATTCCAACTGCCTTCGCCTTTGAGAAGCTGGTTGAGCTTGGCAACATTGTTGGAATTGTTGCCGAGGATGCGGGCAATATCGGCCCGCGTGCCTTGCCGCATCCGTGCAGTGCCTCCAGACGGCCCGATAAACGTTCCCTGGGGGATGACACCTTCCGCCACCTCATCGGCCACCTGCGATGGCCATGGTGCGGTCCTGCCGGTATCGAGGACAGTTTGACCGCGCTGCAAAGCTTCGCGCTGCCTGGCAAGCTCTCGGTACGCTCCGTCGATTTCCTTGATCCCTGGCACCGCGTCGGCCAACAGGTCATCGACCTGCTTTCGAACCTCGGACAGGGCGGCAATCGCCTTGGAGTTCGTTTCCGTCTCCATCATGCCGTCGATGGCCTGCCTGGTCTGGAAGAGCGTCCCAGGGTTCGGGTCGAGCGCGTCGGTGCCGGTGATGTTGAGCATCGACCGGACCTTCTTCATGGCCGTCTGCGCATCGCCGCGAAGATTGACAGCGTGGCTCTCCAAGCCATCCGCAACGCGGCGGGTGTCGACGGCGCGGGCACCACGGAAGGCGTCACGGTAACGCTCACCAATGACCCTCTGCCCCTGCACAATGGCGTCGTCGATAGAAGACGGGGCTACGGCCCTGCCGAGCGTGTCGTCAATCGTGGAGGCCAGGCGGCTGTTTGCCCCGGCGTGACGAGCGTCGAGCGCGCGGCGGACGGTGGCGTTCCCCTCGCCAGGCAGATTTGCAAGGGCGGCCATCCTGCCCTGAAGGTTGGGGCCAAGGTCGCCGATCATGGCATCCGGCCCCAGATCATCCAGCATGGATCGGATCGCCGCAGGATCGATCCCGTCGCGCGTAGCGGCCTGTTGGAGCATTTCGAGCGCATAGGGCGTGGTGCCTGCTGCCTTTGCCGCAGCGCGCCTGCGAAGAGCGTCGGCGACGGACTGGACGCCCTTGCCGGCTACGGCGCCGACCGGCAGGCCAAGAAAGCCGGCACCGCCGCCCCACAAGGCAGCCTCTCCCGCTTTACCAATGTCCCCGCCTGTTCGCGCCATACTATCGGCGGACGACAAGCCAGCGCCCGAAGCGGCGCTCAGGGCCATTCTTGTCCCGAGGCCGGCCGAACCACCCCCGAATGCCGCAGGGAACGCCGCTACGGCCGGCAGAGTGCCGCCAACGGCTCCGGCGATGTTCCCGGCCGTCGTCACATACGGATGCTCTTCCTGGGCCATCCTCGTCAGATCCTGAGCCTGGCTCAGGTGATCCTCGTAGGATCGGCCATTGATGAGCGAGGAGAGACCGGCAGCGGCCCGCTCGGTGCCGGCCTTGATGTACGGGCCAGCGATGGGGATACCGTCGATGGTGCTCGCCAGTGCCGCGCCGATGGTCCCGCTGGCGCCCTGCATTCGCTCCCGCTGGTCTCCTGCAAGCTGATCCTGCTCAAAACGACGGCGGCGAGCGCGGGCCATGGCGATTGCCCGCTTCTGCTCCAGCGTTGCCCCCGCAGGATAGTCGCCAGCATCGGAACTGGTGGCTCCAGCGTCCATCTGGGCCGCAATCTCGTCAACGGTCGCGTCCTGCTCTTCGGGCGAGAGGTCGAAGAAACCATCGTCGACTTCAACCTTACGGCCGTCGATCATAATCTTACGCCGGCCGCGCTGTCCGCCAACCTCCGCGTGCTTCAGGCGCTCCTCTGCCGCCATCAGAGCGAGACCCTGCTCATAGGTGAAGTGCTGGTCGCTCTTCTTCGGAATGAGGTCGTCGAAGGAGACGCCACCGGATGGTGAGCGGCCGGGGATCAGGTCATCGAACATGCCCTGACCCGAGCCGACACGCCCCCCTTTGGCGTTGACGCCCTCTCCGCCCATTTCCGGCACCGACATGACCCTCGATTGATCGCCAAGATGTTGGCGGAGCGCAGAAAGCGCGCCGTCCGCCGTTTCACCAGTCACCCGGTATTTTCTGCCGTCTGGAGCCGTAATCTGGAACGTCGCCATGGTTGTTCACCTGTCCTTGAAATCGATGGGCACTCAGTAGAGGCCCTTGATCGGGTTTTGCTCGGGCGCGGGTCGAAGCAAGCCAAACAGGCCGCCGGGCCGTACCGGGAAGCCGGCGGCGAGACGCTGCTCATCCTCCAGCCGATTTGCCGCGAAGTTTCCGGCCGCCGCGTTCGCCACGCGGGCGACACCCTGGGTCCAGGACCCGACCGGGGAGAAATCGACACCCTGGGAAATCATCGCGTCCGCCATCCTGCGGCGGCTCGCAATCTGCTCGGGCGTCATCCGTTCGCCGTTACCGCCCCATGTGAATGCGCCGAGCGGCGGGAGTGGAGGGAGGCCGTTCATGCTCTCACCTGCCGGTCATATCCCGCCTTGGTGAAGTCGCCGGGATAAAAGATGCCGGTGAAGGGGCGGCCCGTCGCAGCCAGCTTCTCGGCCGCCGCCTGGAGCACAAATTCGTTCGGCGTCATGCCGGCGCGGTTGGCGGCGTCGAAAAGGGCATCACGATAACTTGTCATGACGCTTGCACCGCGAAGCATGACAGGGGCCCGGCCTTCTCGCTTCGTCGTCTTGGTGGTTTGGGGTTCGCTCATAGTGCGGTCTCCTTTCACGCGGAGAATCGCACGAATGGATTCGGCGCGGCACCCCTTCGGCAACGCGCGGAAACCCACGGAAATTTTTCGGGCAACGACACTAGATCTCCGCTGTCCCTGTCTCGATGAAGTGCCGGCGAACGATAGGATTGTCTCGATCACCTGCCCGAAGAAGCTCCAGCGCCTCGGGGTCGTCTTGCAGGATCATGTTCAGCGCCGGCAACGAGATAACCAGGGGGCCGCCCGCCATCGGAACCCGGCCGATGCCGAAGCGCTTGCACCAGGTCCTCACTGTGCGATCCGACTTCCCCGCGTACTCGCATGCTTCGCGAATTCCGACGCGCTCGGACGGTCTAATGAAGACTGGTGCAACGGCTTGCTCAGCCGTGGCTCGATGAACATTCATCGTCTCAGCCTCCAGACGATCAGGCCATAGGCCGGAACGATGCAGACAGCGAAAACGGTGAGGCAGGTGAGGAGATACGCGCCGAGCGTCATGGTGCACCGCCAGTCTTCGAAGCGGGCGCCTGCCGGGCGAGCGCGATTGCCTGGCAGGCTTGGAGCCCGGAAAGCCCGAACCGCTCCTTCAGCACGGGGATGACGTGGGGGATCGGCTCGGGCTGAGAGGCGAGCCATGCGGCGGCCTCGTCTACGATAGGGGCGAAGTCATTCGTCATGGCCGGCCTCCTCGTCGACGAGATAGGCCCGTCCGATCTGATTGAACGCGATGCGGCCGGCGGCGCGGAGGTCGCTCTCGGCGCACCCGGCGCGCGTGGCACCCCACCCCAGGACGTTCATCGCCTGGCCGTAGCTCATCGGTCCATAGGTGCGGAGCGCATCGGCATATCGCTCCATGTCGCCCTCCAGGCGCTCCATGATGGTGCGAACCGGGTTGGGGTGGCGCGGGGCCGACGCGGGCCTCACATCGGACGAAATCCGTACGATGTGGGGGGTTTTGTCAGGTTCTGTCAGGTTTTGTCGAAAAGGAGAAGTTTCGATTACCTCTTTAACTTCAGATACTTGGGGGGTTTTGTCAGTTTTATCGGTTTTGTCAGGGGTATAGAGAGATACATCCTCGTATTCCCCCTTGAGTACATTCCTCCAGAAGCTCATGTCCGTTCTCCATGCGTCTGAGGATTGACCGCGTAAACCCGCTTGGGGCGTCCTCCGCGCGGCCCTGTCGGAACACTGATCGCGCGAAGGATGTCCGCCTCTTCCAATTCCCTTAGGCCGGGGTCGATCTGCTCGGATGTTGCAAGGCCGATACGTCCGGCACGCATCACGTCCCGGGCGGTGAATTGTCGCCACTGCTTTTCCTTGATGAGCGATACCAGCTTGCGGGCCGTCATTACCTTTTCGGACTTGTCGACGCTGGCATATGTCCGCATCGCCATCGGCAACAGATATTCCTCGATGAAGAGCGCTGCCCGGGCGAAATGCTGGGTGGTGATTTCCTTCGGCTCGTCGCCCTCGCCTGAGGCGTAATCAAGCAGGGCCAGGACCAAAGAGAGGCGGACGGAAATCCCCGGCAGCTTCCCCAGGAAGGAGACGACTTTCCCCTCGTAGTCCTTTTCCCGTTCCCGCTGCTCGACACGAAACTTCTGAAGGAGATTTTGCGCCGCTGAGGAGAAGGGGATGAAACGCGGGGCAGGATTACCATTGCTGTCGGCCGGCATGTCGAGCTGCAGCAGGCGCTCGCATGCATTCTCCATGAAGACCTCGTCCCAGAAGACGGAGGGCTTCTTCAGCGGCACTGGCAAGGGCCAGAAGGGCAGGAAGCGGGCAAGGAAGCCATCATCGACAGAGGACTTCAGAACCTCCTCGTAAAGCACGTCCGGCTGTATACCGCCGACGACGCCGACCGACAGGCGGGTGATGTAGAGCGGGTCCCGCCCCATGCGCTCGACGGTATAAGGCCGCCCGCCATAGGTTTCGAGCCAGAACGGCTTATCCGGGCCATTGGAATACCGCGTCATGTTCCCAAGCCAGCCCGAAAGCTCGTCGCGATAGACCAGGAGGCCGCGGGGCTGCTTTGAAATGATGTCCGCGATTTTCTCAATGGTGGCATCGATGACAGCCAGGCGCGCAATGACAGGAGGTGCGCCAGCATCAGCGTCTTCCGGCTTGGTGGGCTCTTCGTCTCCGCTCTTGATTGCCGCCTTCGCAGCCTCCTTCCATGCGCTGTCATGCAGCTTCGCAAGGTCGGCCTTCACTTGCCATTCCGCCAACTCGCGGAGGGATTCCTTCCGAAGGCGTGCCTCAACCGACTTGATGGGCGTCATGACGGCCTCAAGGCCGGGGCTCTTGTTTGCGGAAGGCGAGCCGATGACCATCGACCAGAGGATGGGCGGTTCGGCCCACCCGCTCCAAGGGAAGGACCAGCGGGCATTGCCGGCGATAGCGCCGCACGAGGAGAGGATGCCGGCAACGATATAATCGATAGGCGCAGACTTCGCTTCCGCGGCGTTTCGGATCCAGTCGCACCATGCCCGGGAGAACACGTCATCAAGGGGCATTTCGGGCGGCCGGGGAAGAGCATCGCCGAGGTAGCGTGCATCTGCTTCCGGCCAGTCTGATTTGAAGGGGACTTCGACCACGCTCATGCTGCGCGTCCTTTCATGCGGAGAACATCATTCCAGTCCCGACCATCGGGAGCCGGGAGGAGGGAGACTTTCCAGCCCAGGACAGAGGCACGCTCGCCAAGGGCATTGCCGGCGGCGCGGCCGGCCTCGTCTCCGTCGGTGGCGATGAGGAGGCTTCCGGGAGAGGCTGGCAGGACCAGGCGCTTCATGCCGCTGGTGGACAGCGCGGCCCATACGGTCGGCGAACCGTTCGCCAACCCCGAGGCGAGGGACAGGCCGGTCTCGATCCCCTCGCAGACGGCCAGGCGGTAGCCGCCATCGGTGAGACGGACAGCGCCACCAGCGACGGAGCCAAGCATGGCCTTTGCGGGGTCGATGTCCGCCTTGCCGGAGCCGTCCAGCCGCAAATAGGTCCTGTGGATGGCGAAGCGCTCGGCACCGTCTACGCGCGCCACCAGGGCCGGCAGGCGCTTTGTCGACGGATGGCGGCAATCAGGGTGAAAGCGCAGCGTCTCGGGCAAGGCGCAGGTGATGCCCCGGCCTCGCAGATATGCCTCTGCAATGGTGCCGTCGATAGGAACAGTTTCCTTCCAGCACTCCAGAGCATGCGCCTCGATCTTCTTCGCCCGCGCCTCATCGGCAGCGCGGGCTTTCTCGATATCTTCCTGAGAGGGGCGGGCAAACCGGCTCTCTCCGCGAATGCCGAGCAGATCGGCAACATGGTCCCGGCAATCCCTCCAGTCGTCATTCGCGAAGGAATGAACGAGATAGCCATCATCAACGATGGTAACGGAGAGGCTTCGGTCTTTCGAGGAGTGGCCGGGACCGGGGCAAAGCACCCGATCCCTACCCGCCACGTCACCTCCGAGGAGCTTGGCGAGGTGAGCCGCGTTCATGCTGCCACCGCCTTCCGGCTGTCCGAAATGATGCGGACTTTGGAGAGGAGGCGATACCGGCCATGCTTCCCGGGGAACGGGCCGCCGTGCCCTTCATACTCGGTGTCGATATCGAAGCCGAAGCCGCGGAGCTTGTGAACGTAGTGGGAGATCCGCGGGGCCGGCCGCTCGATCGAGGTCAGGCCGTGGGACCCGACCTGCATCAACTGATCGAGCATCCAGGCATCGCGCCCGATGACGGTCACCGGCAGGCTTTCGGAGCCGTCCGGAAGGGTGATGACTGCCCGCAGGGAGAACTTGTTCATGCGTTGATACCTCCGAGACCGGAAGCGCGGCAGATGACCAAGGCGTGCCAGAAGGACACGCGGCAACGGCGCATGACGGCGCGAGCTGCGAGCATTTCCGATTGAGTTTTCAGGGTGTTTTCGGTAGGGTTCTGGTTATCGAGCGGTTTGGCGATTGCTGCGATTTTTACCAGAGCCCGGTTGGCATTGCCTGCCGGGTTCTTCGTTTTCATAGCCGCCCCCTTATGCCGCGCGCTGCTGCTTCGCGGCTTCGATGACGCCGAGAATGTCGGACTGCGGCCACCGGGGATGGTTGCCAATGTGGACGGGCTTGGGGATGCGTCCCTTCTTGAGGAGGCGGTAAAAGGTGGGAACACTGACGGTCAGCGCCTCAGCGCTTTCCTTGACGGTCAGGAGGCGGTCAGTTGCGGTTTGCATGCTATACCTCGTTCTCGTTTACCCGGCGCAATTGCTTGAGCGCTTGGGATGTTTCGTGAAGCAAGGTGAGAGTAGTTTACCGAAATTAGTCCGCCGAATTAGGCAATTAATCCGAGTGAACTTCTTGGATTAATTTCCGGATTAATTCTTGAATTTCGTCATTGCGGTTAGGATTCCGCGAGCCGCGCGGCCCTCTTGTACTCGTAAAAAGGTCGAGAAGGTTATCTTCGATTAGAGTAGAGGCCGCTTCTCTGGTGAAGCTGAATTCCTTCATTAAGATTGCCTTCGCTTCCGTCTTGGTAAGTTTCAGGTAGCCCAGATTGGCAGCCTCCTTATCAATCGCGCGAAGCGCATCCGCTATTTCCTTATCGGATTTACGCGGAGGTATCACGCGCGGCGGAACCGTCACCTCTGCCTCGATCTCGCTACCGACTTTGGCGACATCATCGAGCACGGCTTGATTATCAGGCTGGGTATCGCTGACACTTTTCTCGGCCGGCCACTTTGCCGTCACCTCTGCTGAGGGAAACAAAAGCGCCCTATGCGTGACTTCACGCGCATGCTGGCCGGTGGCGTATCGTAGGCAACCGTGAGGCTCACCATCGCGCTTCGAGTACGAGATTTCATGCGCATCGATGCCGTCAGCAGGAACCGTTTCGCGCTTACTAGATTCGTGCGACAGTCCACGAACGGACAGCGCGCCCTCACGCAAGGCGCGCGTCACATCTTCCACGGCCTCAAATGCACCGCGCGTGCCAGCGGTTTTGCCCGCCTTTGTAGCGAAGAGCGAGATTGCTATTTCCATGTAATTGAGGATGCGATGCCTGTCCTCGATTGTCTGATTGTCGGGACTAAACCGCCAAACCACCTCATAGTCACGGGTCAAGATCCACGCGACGACCATTGCAAGCGTCCATTCCGCCTTATTCGTCAGGTGGTGATCGACAGCCTTCTTCTCTAGCACTCGTGCGCACCTCGCACGCACCGGGTTACCGTAGGGAAACCAGGCGGTGCATCCTGGCTTGTCGGCTGGCCGGCCTATCCCTACGGGTTCTTGCTATTCGTTTTCCACCAGGCGGAGCAGCTTCCCGCTCTGGCCGGTGACGTGGTTCGCCCAGCGCTCCAGCAGCTTGCGGCGCTGTTCCAGATAATCCGTGCGACGATAGGCGCGCTCGACCTGGCCGCCGACAACGTGACCCAGCGTCGTTTCTGCCACCTCGTATGCAACATCGGTCGTTTCAGCGATCCAGTCACGGAGGCTGGAGCGGAAGCCGTGCGGGCGTGCTGCCATCTCTCGGCGCTCCATCAAGCGGGACATGGTGGCATCGGAAATCACGCCCTTACGGATGCTCGGGAAAAGATATCCGTCGCGGGCGAGGGGTCTTGCCAGTTCGATGACCGCTAGGGCCTCACCAGAAAGAGGTACGCGGAAATCAGGAGTCTTATCCCGGCGGCCTTTTTGGCTCTCGCCAGGGACTATCCACACATCGCCCTCAATCTGGCTTTCATGGATAAAGCGCAGGGGGCCCGAGCGAACGCCGGTCAAGATCAGCAGCCGCAAGGCGAGGTGTGTGATGGTCGGCTCGCCCAGAGACGCATAGAACGCCGGCACCTCCGCCCACGGCAGCGCCGGGATATTCCCGCCTTTGTGCCGCTGCTTCCCGAGGAGGGCGCGGGCCTTGTCGGTGGCCTGCAGGTCGACGTCCAGCCCGAGGGCTGCGGCATGGCGCATGCAGATGGCAAGGCGGTTTAGCGCCTTCTTGGCCGTCTCTGCCTTGGCGTGCCATATGGGTTCAAGCGTGTCGCGAATATCCGTTTGGTCGATGTCAGCGACCGGCACCTTGCCGAGCTTCGGCAGGATATGAAGCTCCAGCGGTGTGAACCACCGGCCCGCCTTGCCGTCGCCCTTCAATTCAGCCTTCCGGCTCTCGAAAGCGTCTTCGGCAATCTCTTTCAGGATATGCAGCTTCTTCGCTGCTTCCCGGCGCTGCTTCTCCCTTTCCTTGATCGGATCTACATTCGCCCGGACGGATGCGCGCCATTTGTCCGCGGCCTCGCGCGCCTCTTTCAAGGAAACATCTGAAAGAGAACCGAGCCCCATTTCCCGACGCCGACCGTGGATCGTCACGCGCAACACCCATTGGGCGCCGCCGTCATCACGCTTGACCAGCCATAGGCCGCCGCCATCGGCATGCTTGCCGGGAGGTAGCCCGACGATGCCTCTCGCAGTCAGTCTATTGGTAGCTCGCATCGCTTACAGCCCTGTTTCCTAACCCACCCCCCAATCCACCTTTTGACGTGAGATTGCGTGATTGGCGGTAAAAATCCGTGATCCTGAACGAAACACGAACAGGGCGGCGGGTCAATAGGTGCGATAGGCGACGATAGGCGGTGAATTATCCTGATTTTCCAATTGGATGCCCTCTAGCAGCACCATTTTTCTCTCAAGAATTCTGGTTTTTCAGGCGCTGCGTAAGCCGGCGGGAAAAGTCGCCGTTCAAATTCCGCTGGAAGAAAAACGCAATCATCGTCTTCTCGGCCCGATTTGGATGATGTCTCGACCTCACGGGGGAAGCATCGCCGAAGCGCGGTCGGAACTCGCGAGAACATGCCCGCATTATCCCCCGATAGGGAGAGCAGACATGACAAAGCCGGATATCCGTAAAACCGCAACGCCGACGCCGGTCGTTGAAGACCCGCACCCCGGCAGCATCGCCGACAGGACGCATCCCGCGGCAGGCGAACACAGACCGCCGAAACCAGCAAAGACCCGCAACGGGGCAGAACGGGTTTCGGGAACTGGCGACAAGCCGCCGCTCAGGGAGGGGCAGACGCCGGTCAATACCGAGGCGCCAAGGCACCCGAACAAGGGGGCTTACGGCTCCTGATGGCGAGAGGGAGAGTCGGACGGTCAACAAGTCCGGCTCTCGTTTCGCGTTGGCGATCGCTACGCCTGTCGATTATCCTTCCGCGCCTGAGCGTCCTTCACGAACTGCGAGACACGGCCGACTTCCATTCGGTTCACCAAGTCAGGAGCCCGCTCGTTCGGAACCGGATTCATCCCGCTGTCTTTCCGGCGAGACTTCGGGCGCGTTGGTCTGGCTGCCGCACGGCGCATTTCGAGCGCGCGTTCCGCATTGTCCTTCAGGTCCTGCCGCGCACTGTAGCGCTCTCGCCTCGAGGTCTCGTTGTTGACCCGCTGAAGGGCGGAGGACAGGACGCTCAGTTTTTCCCGGCTCCCGGCATCGTCCGATGTACGGCTGCCTCCCCGAGGCTCTGCCTTCCCCCGGATTTCACGGCGCTGGCGGCTCGCAATGTCCCTGGCGCGGTCTCGTCTGGTTCGAAGGTTTCGCCTCAGGTCCGCGAGTTGCTCATCGGACAAATCGCAGATGTGCGGGTGGTGAGAAGCCTCTACCAGCGTCTTCTCGCTGTCATTCAGAACGCGTTCTTCGAGTTGCCGAGATTTGCTCACGTTTGATCTCCTTCTTCACGTCACTCGAACGGAATGAAAGGCGACGGGATTGGTTTCCCTCAATTGGAGAATGCGCCACTGAAATAATCGTGATCCGGAAATGAATGCCGATTGTTTCGTCATGTTTACATCTTCGTCGGCACGTCCTCACCCGGTACGGGCGTGATGTCCGGTGCCTCCTCGGGCACGACATCCGGTCCCGGCTCCTCGATCGGACGCTCTGGGATGTCGGGCAGGGAGTCCGGCGTCTCCTCTGGAGGAACTTCCACGGGTTTCTTCGGATCCTTCGGGTCGCTGGCCATGATGGTCTCCTTTCTTCCCGACCAACCACTACGCCTTCGCCATTGTTCCACAGGCAGGCGCCTTCCCGCCAGCCGCTCATTTTCGCCGTCTAGGGCTTCGGCCCTGTTGCCTGCTGTGCATTTCGGTCTAGAACGGGAAGTGAAAGTTCGGAAGGAGCGGCGGTGACGATGATGGCAGGAGATTTTTCGCGAGGGACCTTTGTCGGGCGCGTGTGGCGGCCGGATGTAGAGGGACCCTCGGTCGTGGCGCTGCGGGACGGCACGCTTTGCGACATTACCTCGAAGACCGTCCCCACCATGCGCGACCTCCTCGAAGCGGAGGATCCGGTGGCGATCGTGCGGGCTGCGCCGGGCGAGCCCGTCGGTTCGCTCGATGCCGTGCTGGAGGCTTCGGTCGAAGGCACCGGCGATCTTTCCCGTCTACATCTGCTCGCGCCCTCGGATCTTCAGGCCGTGAAGGCCTGCGGCGTCACCTTCGCCCGCTCGATGATCGAGCGGGTCATCGAGGAGAAGGCGGCGGGCAATCCGGCGCTGGCGGAGAAGATGCGCGGCCGCGTCACTGCGATCATCGGCGACAGCCTGCGTGATCTCAAGGCGGGCTCCGAGGCGGCTGCAAAGGTCAAGGCGGCGCTGATCGAAGAGGGCGTCTGGTCGCAATATCTGGAAGTCGGCATCGGCCCGGATGCGGAAGTCTTCACCAAGGCGCCGGTGCTTTCCGCGGTCGGCTGGGGCGCGTCCGTCGGCCTGCACCCGATCTCCAGCTGGAACAACCCGGAGCCGGAAGTCGTGCTCGCCGTCGACAGCGGCGGCCGCGTCAAGGGCGCGACACTCGGCAACGACGTGAATCTGCGCGATGTCGAGGGCCGCTCGGCGCTCCTGCTCGGCAAGGCCAAGGACAACAATGCGTCCGCTGCCATGGGCCCCTTCATCCGTCTCTTCGACGAGACCTATTCGATCGACGACGTGCGCAAGGCCGATCTCGATCTCCTGATCGAAGGCGAGGACGGTTTCGCGCTGAAGGGGCGCAGCACGATGCGCGAGATCAGCCGCGATCCGCTGGACCTCGTCGCCCAGACGATCGGCAGCCATCATCAATATCCGGATGGTTTCATGCTCTTCATGGGCACGCTCTTCGCCCCGGTGGAGGATCGCGATGCGCCGGGCCAGGGCTTCACCCACAAGATGGGAGACCGCGTGACGATTTCCAACGCGGAGCTCGGCGCGCTCGTCAATACCGTCCGCCTGTCCACGGAATGCCCGCCCTGGACCTTCGGCGTTGCGGCGCTGATGCGCAATCTTTCCTCCCGCGGCCTCCTTTAGGCGGATGGGCGAGACGGGCCGCGGGCTCTACGGCTCGTAAAGGCAAATGCCACGGCGGGTGACAGGATGGTGTCGCTGCTCGTCGACGAAAGCGCAACCCGGTCCCGTCGTCTCCTACTCGATGAAGACCCGTACGCTCGCCGCCCGTCCGGCGGCGTCGATCACCGTCAGCGTCGAGAAGCCCGCGCCCTCCGGCACCCATTGCGTCGTGCGCCGGCGCGCGGCGTCGGGCAGGACCTTGCCATTGGCAAGCCAGCGGAAGGGCGCGCGTCCGCCCTGGAGTTTCAGGACGAGCGGTGTGATGTCCGCGCCGGTGGTCGCGCCGAGTTCGACATGGGCGCCCTCCGGCGGATAGACGATCTGCGGCGCAGGCTCGCGCGCCACTGTGGAAACGAGGCCGGTTGCAGTGGTCGAGAAGCGGCGAAGGCTTGCCGGCAGTTCGGATTGCGCGATGCGCACCGCGCCGGCGGGGGCACGCGGCAGAGCGGTGACGGCAAGGCCGGAGCGCGAAAAGGCTTCGAAGAGAATGGGTGCGGCGGCGCCATAACCGGTCAGGCCCGGCACAGCGCCATTGTCGGCCCGGCCGACCCAGACGCCGAGCACATGGCGGCCGTCGTAGCCGACAGACCAGGCATCGCGGTAGCCATAGCTCGTGCCGGTCTTGTAAGCGATGCCGAGGCGGCGGCTGCCGGTGGGGGGAATGACGCCTGAAAGCACATCCGAGACCTGCCAGACGGCGACGGGATCGAGCAGCGGATCGCTCTCGATCACGGCGGCATCGTTCGTGATGCCGTCGCCGAGCCGCACCGGCATGCCGCGATTGGCAAGCGCCGCATAGAGCTGGGTGAGATCGCGCAGCGTGATGCCGAGGCCGCCAAGACCGATGGCAAGGCCGGGTGTTTCGCCCGGCGGCAGTTCCGGGCGCACCTCGGCACGGCGGAAGCGCACCATCAGCCGCGTCGGCCCGACCGCCTCCAGCAGGCGCACGGCCGGTACGTTCAGCGACATCTGCAGCGCCTTGCGCACGCTGACATCGCCCTGATAGGTCATGTCGAAATTGCGCGGCCTGTAGCCGGAGAAATCGGCCGGGCGGTCCTCGACGATGGTCTCCTGCGCGACGACGCCCTCTTCGAAGGCAAGGCCATAGATGAAGGGTTTCAGCGCCGAACCCGGTGACCGGCGGATGCGCGTCATGTCGATCCAGCCGGCGCGGCTGCCGTCGAAATAATCCGCCGAGCCGACTTCGCCCAGGATTTCGCCGGTGCGGGCATCGGCCATCACCATGGCGATCGAAACCTTCGGGCCGAGCCGCTCGGCCGCCTCGCGCGCGACCCTTTCCAGTCCGTCCTGAACGGTGCGGTTCAGCGTCGTCCTGTGTTGGGTCGCCTTCGGAGCCTTGCGAAGTGCCAGTTCGGAAAGATGGGCGGCATAGGAGGGAAGCTGGCGGCGGCGATCCGGCACCGCTTCGGCACGCGCCCGTTCCGCCTCGCCCTCGCCGATGATCTCGGAGACCGCGAGACGGTTCAGGACGCGGTCGCGGGCCTTTTCCGCAGCGGCCCGGTGCCGGTCGGGCCGGCGCTTTTCGGGAAGCTGCGGCAGGGCGACGAGAAGAGCCGCTTCGGCGACGGAGAGCCGCTTCGGTTCCTTGCCGAACCACGCAAGGCTTGCCGCGCGCACGCCCTCCAGATTGCCGCCATAGGGGGCGAGGGTCAGGTAGAGATCGAGGATTTCGGCCTTGGAAAGCCGGCGTTCGAGCTGGATGGCACGGGCCATCTGGCGCAGCTTCGCGAAAATCGTGCGGCTTTCGCGCGGCTCGATCAGCCGGGCGACCTGCATGGAAAGCGTGGACGCGCCCGAGACGATGCGGCCATTGCCGACGAGCTGCCCGGCAGCGCGCACGAGCGCCCGCGGATCGATGCCGCCATGTTCGTTGAAGCGCCGGTCCTCATAGGCGACGAGCATGCGCAGGAACTGCGGGTCGACATCGCCGGCCGTGGTCTTCAGCCGCCAATGGCCTTCAGGTGTCGCGAAGGCGCGCAGCAGGCGGCCGTCGCGGTCGAGCACTTCCCTGGAGACGGTCTGCGCCACCGCGATCGGCGGCGGATAGGCGCGGTCCGCGCAATCGAGCCCGAAGGCGAGGGCGGCAATGGCTGCCGCCCCGCTCAGGGAGCCGATAAGGAGCTTGCGCCACAACGCCATGGGCCGGTCTCCTTGCTCGGCCCTCACTCGGCCTTGACGACCTGCATGCGGCCGGTCGCCGTGCGGGCGGAATATTGCGGACGATACATGTCCTCCACCTGGGCGGCTGGCAGGTCATAGGTGCCGGGGGTCACGGCGCGCACGACATAGGCGAGCGTCACGTCGCGGTTGTCGCCTTCGCTGCGGTTGAAGGCGGCGACGAAGCGGTCGTAGCGGAACTCCGTATGCGCCGCCTCCGTCTCGCCGAGCCAGTCGAAGTTCGAAAGCTTCGCGCTGTCGACGAGGCTCGGATTGTCGATCTCGAAGCCGGCGGGAAGCAGGTCCGTGATGATGATGCGCGATGGCCAGCTATTGTGCTCCGTCACCTTCAGCACCACGACGTAGCGCTCGTTCTGATTAGCCTCCGTGATATTGGCCTCCTCACCGTCGAGCGTGTAATAGCTGCGCTCGATGGCAAAGCCATCGCCGCCGGCCGGCAGCGGATCGGCCGGGGCCGCCACGGTCGTCAGCACGGCGGAGACCGGCTCGCCACTGCGGTTGGCGATGGTCAGCGGATTTTCGAGAAGCGACTTGCCCGTCATCTGCGCGGCGTAGCCGCCGGCATGCTCCGCGCCGTTGACTTCGAGCTTGAGGCCCTTGTCGGCATCCTTCACCGAGCGGGCGGCAAGCAGCATCCAGGTCTGCTCCTGGGTGCTGGTCCAGCGCTTGTCGTCCCACTGTTTCGCGACGATCTTCGTCAGCTCCGGGATGATCGTCGGGACCGGCCGGCTTTCCGCGGCAAGCGCCAGGATCGCGGCACCGTCACGCAGGGACGAACCATAGTCGCTGCGCGAGAGGCTGGCGTTGACGACGCTGTCGCGGGAAAGGCCGAGCGCGTTGGAGAAGATGCTCATCGAGCGCTGGGCATCGCCGTAAAGGCCGAGCGCGCCGGCAATCTGCGCGCGGGCGAGCGGCGAGGAGAATTCCGACAGCTTGGTGTCGGCATAGTAGCGCAGGTCGCTGATCGCGGCCTTGCGGTTGCGGGCGAGCACATAGAGCGCATAGGCGATCTCGTTGCCCTGGGTGCTGACATTGACGTCGTAGGAAAGCGCGTTCTGCAGGTTGGAGAGCGCCTGCAGCATGGCCTTTTCCGGCACGTCGAACTTCTGCTCGCGGGCGCGGGTCAGGAAATCCGTGACGAAGGCGTCGAGCCACAGATCGCCATAACCCGGACCCCACAGGCCGAAGCTGCCGGTGGAGGACTGGTTGGCGAGCACGCGGTAGATCGCCTCCTGCACGCGCTTCTGCGTTTCGGTATCTTCCGGCAGGCCGGACTGCTTGGAAAGCTCGCTGAGATAGAGCAGCGGCAGCGCGCGGCTCGTCGTCTGCTCCGTGCAGCCATAGGGGTAACGATCGAGCGCCATCAGAAGCGCCGGGATATCGAAGGCCGCCGCGCGCGACACGTTCAGGCTGACGGAGGCGCCGGCAAGCTGGCTGTCGGCCAGAAGCTGGTCGTCGATCGTCAGGCTGCCATTTTCGGCGATCTCGATCGGTCGGCGTGTGGTGATGGGCATGGCAGCCGGTCGTACCGGCACGTTGAGCGCCTGTTCCAGCGACATGCCGCTTCCATTCGAAAGCTTGACCGTCACCACGCCGTCGCCCGCCTCTCCGCCGATCAGCGGCAGGGTGAGCGTCGTCTTGCCGCCAGGCGTGAGGCTCACGGTTTGCCCGGCGCCGGTCTGCTCGACCATGACGGAGGCATTGTGCGTGATCTCGAACGCGTAGTCTCCGGCGGGCGCATCCGTATTGGCGATGTCGAGCCTCAGATCGGCGCGGTCTCCGGGGGCAAGGAACTTCGGCAGGCTCGCCGTCACGACGACCGGGTCGCGGATGACGACATCCTTCGACGCCGCGCCGAGGCCCGTCTTCGTCCAGGCGACGGCCATGACGCGGGCGGTGCCATTGAACTGCGGAATGTCGAAGCTGACCTTGGCGTTGCCCTCCGCATCGAGCTTCACCGGTCCGGCGAAGAATGCGACGAGCTTTTCGGTCGGCGGATTGCCCTGCAGGGCGCCTTCGCCGCCGTCACCGCCGGTGCGCAGCCGCCCCGTGGTGCCGAGCGAACCGTCGATGAGCCGGCCGTATAGGTCACGGATCTCCATGCCGAGGCGGCGCTGGCCAAAATACCAGCCGGCCGGATCGGGGGCTTCATAGCGGGTGAGATTGAGGATGCCGACATCGACCGCGGCGACGGTGATATAGGCCTCCTCGTTCGCACCCGCGCCTGCGACCTTCAGCGAAATGTCGAGCGGCTGGCGCGGAAGGGTTTTCTCCGGCACGTCGAGCGCGACATTCAGCTTGCGTTCCGCCGGATCGACCTTCAGCCAGGTGATGCCGATGGCGCGCATCGGCATGCGGCTTTCCTGGTCCGTTCCGGGCCGGAAGAGCGTTGCGGTGACGTAGGAGCCGGGACCCCATTCCTCGGTGACGGGGATATCCACCTCGCCTCCCTCGGCGCCGATGGCGGCGGTCTGGGTGGCTATCAGGCTTTCCGCACCTATGGTGACGAGAAGCTGGCCGGCATGGCGCGGCGAGACTTTCAGCTTCGCCGTGTCGCCGACCGAATAGCTCTCCTTGTCGAGCGAGATCTCCAGGGCATCGGGCGTTTCCGTCGAGGTCGCCGCGACATACCAGCCGGCGTCGAATTCGATGCTCGTCGCCGGACCGTCCGGCTCGGCGCTCTCGACTTCGAGGCGATAGCGGCCCCAGGTGACGGGAACCGAGATGCGGCCGCCGTCGGCGGCGACGTCGAGCGTGCCATTGGCGATCTGCTTCGTCGAGAGCACCGGCTCGTATCGCCAGGAGCTGCCCTCGCGATACCATTGATAGTTCCGCTCGATGGAGAGCAGCTTCCAGGGCATGCCCTGCATTACCTGCTTCTTGCCGTCAGGCCCCACGGCGACGACATGGAAATTGGCGACGCTGTTTTCCGAAAGCTCTCCGGAGAATTCCGGTTTCACGCCGATCATCGGCCCGTCCGCCTTGACCGGCAGGGTCAGGTTGCGCTCGACGGCGCGACCGCCCGCTTCCATCATGCGCAGCGTCACCAGCGCTTCGAGACGCTGGGTGGTCGAGGGCATGTCGGTGACGGTGACGTCGAAGGTGGTCTTGCCCTCGGCGTCGAGCACGTCGAGGCCTTCGAGCGGGATGCGGTTCTCCTCGATCGCCTCTTCATCCGCAAGACCGAAGACATAGTTCGGATAGGCGGGATCCTGGCGGGTCGGCTTCAGCGCGACGTCGCCCTCGATCGCAAGGCCCGCACCCGGAGCGCCGTAAAGATAGCGGCCCTCCACCGAAATCGGAGCGGCAACGCCCGCCTCGATCTCCTTCACCTCGCTCGTCATGTCGAATTCGATGCGGTCCGGCACGAAATCGTCGACGAGGAACTGCTTTTCGGCGATCGCCGTCCCCTTCGGGTCGGTGTAGATCTGCATGGTCCAGGTGCCGCGCATGCTGTTCGGCTGGAGCGGCAGGTCGACGGCATGCCCGCCGAGCGCCGCGCCGTCGGAAACCATGCGGCGGTCTTCCACGCCGTCCGGCCGGCTGAAGACGAAGGTGAGCGGCAGTTTCTCCACCGCATTCGCCTTGATGTCGCGGGCAAGCGCGGAGGCGTGCACCGTCTCGCCGGCGCGGTAGATGCCGCGCTCGGTCCAGGCCAGCACGTCGATTGCGCCCGGCGCCGGGCGGCCGGTGACGCCGCGGTCGGAAAGATCGAAGCCGGCCCGCGTCATGTCGAGGAAGACGAAGTCGGATTCCCCTTTTTTCGCAAGGATCACGGCGGGCGTCATGGCCGCTGTGCCGCGCATCAGGCCGGCGGTGAAGGTCGCGCGGCCCTCCGCATCGCTCGTCGCGGTGCCGAGCACTTCATTGTTTCGGGCAATCAGCTGCAGTTCGACGCCTGCAAGCGGCGCCGCGCTGTCGAGCGAGCGGGTGAAGACATTGAGGCCGTCCGTGCCGGCATAGGTGGTCAGGCCCACATCCGAGACGACGAACCATTGCGTTGCCTTCGTGTCCCACTCGTTGCTGCGGCCGTTGGAGGCAGCAGCGGTCAGCACATAGACGCCGGGCTTGCGCTCCGGCAGAGCCTCGTCGACCGGGAAACTGGTGACGACATCCTTGTTCAGCTCCGGCGAGATGTCGATCTGACCCTGCCAGACGAGCTCGCCGCTCTGGTCTTCGATATTGCTGGCGGAATAGCCGTCGAGCTGGGTGAGGAAGCGGCTTTCGGCAAGCAGCGAGGCGATGGCGCGGTCGCCGACACGGTAGAGTTTGAGGTCCGCGCTGTCCGTGTTGACGGAGACGATCGGTATGCCCCGGCGCACGCTGCCCGGCAGCACGAAGCCGTCACCGGTAAAGCGCACCATCGCCGCGCGGTCCTGTACGTAGATATCGAGATCGACGGCCGATTCCAGCGGCTCGTCGACGGCGGACGGAAGGCCGGGACGGAAGGCGATCTTGTAGCGCTGGCCATGCGTCAGGCCTTCGATGCAGATCTGCCTGTCCTTGGCTTCCACCGCTTTCGGTGCCGCGCCGTCGAGCGTGACGAAGGAGGCATAGTCCGCGCCCGTCTTGACGAGCGGTTCGGAGAATTCGACGCAGGCCCGCGGCGTCGCGCTGTCCGAATCGATCGTGTGGTTGACGACGCGGAAGCCCTGGCGCGCACGAAGGCCGAGATAGGCCGAGCGCACCGCGACGTCCTCCTTGAGCGCGAGGCTCGCCTTGTACGCATCGATACCGGCCCGGTAATTGCTCGACTTGTCGAGCGTGTCGGCCAGCACGGCGAGCGCATGGGCGCGGGTTTCCGTCGTGCGCGACAGTTTATAGGCATTGATCGCGGCAAGCGCGCCCTGGCCGGCCAGATAGCTGTTGTCGCTGGCGCGGGCCATGGATTCGGCGGTCTCGATCCACAGATAGTAGTCGTCCGGCGCCAGCGAGAGGGCGCCGCGGAAGGCGATGAGCGCCTGGTCGAAGCGGCTCGATGCCGTCTCGATGCGGCCGAGCGAGGCAAGGCTCTCGGCGCCCTGGCCCTGGTGCTCGGCGGCAAGCGACAGGTTATCGCGGAAGGCGCGGGCGTCTCCCATCATGGAATCGCCAAGGAAGGAAAGGGCGGGCGGCGCGCCGATATCGGCGGCATTGTCGGCCCGCACGATCTTGCCGGCGACGGCGCCCTGGAAATGGTTGAGCTGGTTGAAGTCGCTCTTCAGGAAGCACCACTTCACCTTGGGATTATAGGTGAAGGCGCGGCAGGAGAGGTCGTTGATGCAATCGCTTTTGCACTGGTCGAGCGTCACATTCTGCACCGTGCGCAGGTCGAAGCCGAAATAGTCCCCGTTCTCCGTCGTGACGACGGTGCGCGCCTCCTGTGCGCCCGCAGGCAGGACAGGAGCGGCGAGGGCCGCAAGAAGCAGTGCCGAGAAACCGAAGAATGCGCGCATAGACATGAAGTCCTCCTCCGGCAATCCCGGCAAGGCGAGACGCTGCCCTGCATGCGGAATTGCGTAAAACCAAGAGCCGGGCGTCTCGCCTTTCAGGCAAACGGAATGCCACGGCGCTGCCCGTCTCGTTGCCGCCGCCACTGTCCGCACCCGGCTTCGGCTTGTCAATCGAAGAGGCCGTGGTCGGGCGCAGCGGACGAACGGAACCACCGGGAAGACGTTTCAGCTTTGCCGTTCCATCGCCGGAAATGCGAAATTTTTTGCCGAGCGGCGCGTTAACCTTTTGTTAACCATATGCGCGCAGACTTGAAATCACCGACGAACGTTTCGCTGTCATATCGCTGTAACGGTGAGGGACTAGAAGCGTCGTCAACACGCAAGTCGTGTTTCGAGACCGCAGTGACCACGGATGTACTGGCACTGCGCGAAACACGTCCCGGCAGGGCCGGGATGAGGAAGCGGGGGTACTACCCTCGCTTTTTTCATTTTCGGCGTGCCGCGCACGCTGGACCCTTCGCTCCCTTTGTCCTACCCATGACGCCGCTCGCGGCGGCTTGCCGCCTCTTCTGTTCCACGGTCGGTTTCATGTCGGACGTCGCCCTCAATGTCTTGCCCGTCTTCGCGCTGATCCTGATCGGCTGGCTGCTGGTGCGCACCGGTTACTTGAAGGAGGAACTGGGGGAGGGGCTTGGCGACTTCGTCTTCAAGGTGGCGGTTCCCGTCCTGCTTTTCCGCACCATCGCTGAGGCCGATTTCTCCGGCGAATCGCCCCTGCGTATCTGGATCGCCTATTTCGCCGGCGTCGCCGTCACCTGGACCGTCGCCCATGTCACCGCAACGCGCGGCTTCAAGCGCGACCGGCGGATCGGCGTGCTTGCCGGCATTTCCTCCGCCTTCGCCAACACCGTCTTCATCGGCCTGCCGCTTGTCTCGCGCATCGTCGGAGAGGACGGGCTGGTGGCGATCTCGGTGCTTCTATCCGTCCACCTGCCGGTCATGATGATCGCCGGCACGATGCTCATGGAGCGGGCGGAGCGCAAGAACGGCTCGCGTGAACCGCAGAGCCTTGCCCGCCTGCTCATCGGCGTCGGCCAGAATCTCATACGCAATCCGCTGGTGATCGGCCTTCTCGTCGGTGCGCTGTTCCATCTGGCCGGCATTCGGCCGGGCGGGCCGGTGAAGGTGATCGTCGATCAAGTGGCGGCGGTGGCCGCGCCCGCCGCGCTGATCTCGATCGGCATGGCGCTCAACAGATATAGGATCGGCGGCAATACCGGCATCGCACTCGCCATGACCGGCTTCAAGCTCGTTCTGCTGCCGGGAGCGGTCTATCTCGCCTGCCGGCTGCTGGGTCTCAGTCCGCAATGGACGGCGGCGATGGTGCTGACCTCCTCGGTGCCGACCGGCATCAATGCCTGGCTGCTCGCCAACCATTTCGGCGTCGGTCACGCGCTTGCCTCCTCGACCATCACCATGACGACGGCTTTCGGCGTGCTCAGCGTATCCTTCTGGGCCTGGCTGCTCGGCTGAAACGTTTTGCGGAACGCTCAAAGGCGCGGCTTTTACCGCGCGCACAAAAAACCCGGCGCGAGGCCGGGTTTCGTTTTTGATCCTGAAACGGGCTCTTAACTTCACTGAGCCGGCTGTTCCTGCGTGGCGCCACCTTCGGCCGGCGCCGTGCCTTCGGTCGCGGCCGGACCGCCCTCGGTGGTGGGAGCCGCACCTTCCGTCGCCGCCGCACCGCCCTCAGCCGGAGCCGTGCTCTCGGTTGCCGCCGCACCGCCCTCTGCGGGCGCTGCATTTTCCGTTTCCGTCGCTGCCGCGCCGCCTTCGGCAGGAGCTGCACCCTCGGTTGCGGCCGCGCCGTCTGCCGGAGCGGCTGCGCCCGCATCCGCGCCTTCGTTGGAGGCGGTCGGCAGAGGAGCCGGGTTGTCGGAGAGCGTGCGCAGATAAGCGATCAGGTTGGCGCGCTCGTCGTCCTTCTTCAGGCCGGCAAAGCCCATCGCGGTGCCGGGAACGTGCTTCTTCGGCGCTTCGAGGAAGAAGCTGAGGTGATCGTAGTCCCAGACGACCTTGTGGTCTTCGGAGAAGGTGATCATGCCGGCGGAGTAGCTGAAGCCCTCATGCGCGGCGACCGGGCGGTTCACGATGTCCCAGAGATTGGGGCCTACCTTGTTGGGGCCACCCTTCTCCGGGGTGTGACAGCTCGCACATTTCTTGAAAACCGTTTCGCCGGCAGTCGCATCGGCGCTTGCAAGCAGGGTTGCGATCGGAACGGCGGCCGCGGCTTCGCCGCCGCCTGCCTGTTCGCCGCCGGCCTCCTCGGCCACGATCGCGAAACCTTCCTTCTCGGGAGCGCCCGAATGGAAAATGCCTTCAGAAGCGATCGACACGGACATCAACACGAATACGGTGCCGAGCAGGGCACCCACGCCCATGTTCACATAAGAGTTCATCCAAACGCTCCCCTAGGAACCGACGGACATACGTCGGCCAGTCTTGAAATCGCGCGGAACCTATGTCTTTTGCTGCTTCGTTGCAACAGTGATTGTAGCCCCCGCACTGAGACCTTTTGACACTTTTCCCGGGGGTTTTGAAGGGCCAGAAATGAATCCCGCCAATTTTGCCAAGACCCTCGTCCTCATTCCCGCGCGCATGGCCTCGACCCGGCTTCCCGGCAAGCCGCTCGCCGACATTGCGGGCCTGCCGATGATCGTGCAGGTTGCGCGCCGGGCGGCCGCGGCCAATGTCGGCCGGATCGTCGTGGCCGTCGACCACCAGGACATCCACGATGCGGTCGTGGCGGCCGGTTTTACCGCGGTGATGACCCGGGTCGATCACCAGTCCGGCTCCGATCGCATCCACGAGGCGCTGGCCAAGAGCGATCCGGACGGCGGGGCCGAGATCGTCATCAACGTGCAGGGCGACCTGCCGACGATCGATCCCGAGACGATCCGCGCCGCCCTGCGCCCGCTGGAGAACCCCGCGACCGATATTGCCACGCTGACGACCGAGATCAGCGACGAGGCGGAGAAGACCAATCCCAACGTGGTGAAGGTCGTCGGCTCGCCTATAGGTGAAAGCCGCCTGCGCGCCCTCTATTTCACCCGCGCCACGGCGCCGCACGGCAACGGACCGCTTTATCACCATATCGGCCTCTACGCCTATCGCCGCAAGGCGCTGGAAGCCTTCGTCGCCTTGAAGCCCTCGACGCTGGAAAAGCGGGAATCGCTGGAGCAGCTTCGCGCGCTTGAAGCCGGCATGCGCATCGACGCGGAGATCGTGACCACCGTGCCGCTCGGCGTGGATACACCGGCCGATCTCGAAAAGGCCCGCGCCATCCTTTCGGCCAACCCGGTCTGAGGCCCGCCATGAACACGAAAACCAACAGGATTGCCTTCCAGGGCGAATTCGGCGCCAATTCCGACATGGCGAGCCGCGACATGTTCCCCGACATGGAGCCGCTGCCCTGCCAGACCTTTGAAGACGCCTTCCTTGCCGTCGAGAACGGTGACGCCGATCTGGCGATGATCCCCATCGAGAACACCATCGCCGGTCGCGTCGCCGACATCCATCATCTCCTGCCGGAATCGCGCCTCAATATCGTCGGCGAATATTTCATGCCGATCCGCTTTCAGCTCATGGTGCTGCCGGGCGTGACGAAGGACGAGGTGCGCACGGTCCACAGCCATATCCATGCGCTCGGCCAGTGCCGCAAGATCGTGCGTCTCAACGGCTGGAAGCCGGTGATCGCGGGCGATACGGCGGGCGCGGCCAAGCTCGTCTCGGAAAGCGGCGACCGCACGATGGCGGCGCTCGCCCCGCGTCTTGCGGCCGATCTCTACGGCCTGTCGATCATCGCAGAGAATGTCGAGGATACGGAAAGCAACGTCACCCGCTTCGTCGTCCTCTCGCGCGAGCCGAAGGCCGTCGAGCGAAAGGGTGAGGAGATCATCGTCACCACCTTCGTCTTCAATGTGCGCAACATCCCGGCCGCGCTCTACAAGGCGATGGGCGGTTTTGCCACCAACGGCATCAACATGACGAAGCTGGAAAGCTACCAGATCGGCGGCAAGTTCTACGCCACGCAGTTCTACGCCGATATCGAAGGGCATCCGGACGACCTGCCGGTGCGCCGGGCGCTGGAGGAACTGCGCTTCTTCTCCGAGAAGGTCCGCATCCTCGGCTCCTACCGCGCCCATCCGATGCGCAGCGCGCTTTAAAGGAATTCCAAACCGAATTGACGATCGTCAGGTGGCCCGGAACCGGGCCGCCGCCCCGGCATTCCTTCAGCGAAAGGAGATGCCAATGCGCACGATCAACTACATCACCATGCTGGTCTCGATGATGGTGAATGCCGTCGTCTTCGGTGCCGGCACGATCGCCATCCTGACGATTCCGGTCCTGAACGAGCATGCCAAATATCTCTTGCCGGCCTGGATCGTCATCACCTTCCTCGTCAGCCCGGTCATCGCCCGTTTCATGGCGCCGAGGCTCCGGCTGCGCAAGCACCCGGGAGACCAGCCGCACGTCGGCTTGCGCTAGTCCACCTTCCAGTCGAGCCAATCGCGCATCAGCCGGTGCGCGATGGCGCCCTTCGGCGGCGGGGTGGTGGCGCCAGGCGCGACGCCCGACATGGCGCTGCGCTCGATCATCGCCGCAGTCTCCTCGCGGGTGAACCAGCGGCAATCCTCCAGTTCCTGCTCGTCGCGATGGATATCGAATGAGATCGCCTCGCCATAGCAGCCGATCATCAGGGAGTGCGGCATCGGCCAGGGCTGCGAGGCGTGGTAGCGCACGCGGCCGACCTTGATGCCGGATTCCTCGAACGTCTCGCGCCGCACGGTATGCTCGATCGTCTCGCCCGGCTCCAGGAAGCCGGCGAGGCAGGAATACATGCCCTCGGGAAAATGCGGCGAACGGCCGAGCAGGCACAGATCCCGCTCGATATCGACCACCAGCATGATCGCGACCGGATCGGTGCGCGGGAAGATCGTATGGCCGCAGGCTTCGCAGACCCGGCGATAGCCGCCGATCTCCGAGCGGTTCGAGCCGCCGCACTTGCCGCAGAAGCGGTTGTTCGTGTTCCAGGTCAGGAGGCTCGAGGCCTGGGCGAACTGGCCGAGCAGGTCGTCGTCGAGCATCTGCTGGCGATAGAGCGTGCGCCCGTCCGTGGCCTTCAGTGGGTCCTGCAGGCTGTCCGGGTCGGCGCGCACGGGGATCGCCAGGCGCGGCTCGCCGTTCTTCAGGTAGCCGAGCAGGATGGACTCCTCCGGCACCGGATCGAGTTCGGCAAGCTCGTACGGGGCGAACAAAGGATCGATGATCTTCTCGTCATGCTTGACGACGAGCTTTCCCCCGGCAATGGCGAAGGCATGCACCGTTTCCGCCTTGAAGGCCTGTTCCAGGCAATCCGGCGCGCGATGTTCCGACTGCCGGTCGAGCGTGTTTTCCGCGAAGGCCACCATGGTGCTCGGTTCGGCATGTGGCCTGTAGATATCGAAGAGAGACGGCTTCATGGCGTCAGCGCGTCCAGGAGCTTGCTTGCGAAGGCCTTGTTCTCCTCGGCCGAGCGTGGCTCGGCGGTGCCGAAGCCCCAGACAGGCCCCGGCCAGTTGGCATCCCCCTCGCTGCGCGCGACGATGTGGACGTGAAGCTGGCGCACGATATTGCCGAGCGCGCCGGTATTGATCTTCGTTGCGCCCGTCACCTTCTTGAGCGCCTCCGCCACCATGGTCGTCTCGAAGGTCAGCATGGTCTGATCGAGCGGAGTCAGGTCGAAGATCTCACTGACATCGGCGCGCTGCGGCACCAGCACCAGCCAGGGCCAGCGGCCGTCCTTCATCAGGCGCAATTCGCAAAGGCCGATCTTCGTTACAAGGTCGCTATCGCGCGCCAGCCGTTCATCGAGTCGAAATTCGCTCAAGGGAATCTCCCGCATGCTTGTCCTGTGTGCAATCGGCGCAAACCCTTGCATGGGGCTTGCGGCCGAATTGCCTGTCGCAAAAGCAGTCATGCCACGGCATTTGAGCCGGCTCCAACAGTTTTTTATCCGCTCCGCTTGCATTCGACCGGAATATTGCCGATATGGAGGGCGGGAGGTTGGTGGTGGACGAGCCACTCGCCAACCGGGTCAGGTCCGGAAGGAAGCAGCCCTAACGAGCCCCGGCACGGGTCATCGTGCCAGCCTCCCACCTTACCGTCCTGTCGGGACAGACGTTCGATTAACGGCAGGGTCGATGAGCGACGAAAACACCCATCCGTCCAGCGAGAAACCGGCCGCCTACCGCGTTCTTGCGCGAAAATACCGGCCGAAGGATTTCTCCGACCTGATGGTCGGCCAGGAGCCGATGGTCCGCACGCTCACCAATGCGTTCGAGACCGGCCGTATCGCGCAGGCCTATATGCTGACCGGCGTTCGCGGTGTCGGCAAGACGACGACCGCCCGCATTCTCGCCCGTGCGCTCAACTACAAGACATCCGAGATCGACCGTCCGACGATCGACCTTCGCGTGCCCGGCGAGCATTGCCAGGCCATCATGGAAGGCCGCCATGTCGACGTCATCGAGATGGACGCGGCCTCCCATACCGGCATCGACGACATCCGCGAGATCATCGAGCAGGTGCGCTACCGCCCGGTCTCGGCGCGCTACAAGGTCTATATCATCGACGAAGTGCACATGCTCTCGACGCAGGCCTTCAACGGCCTGCTGAAGACCCTCGAAGAGCCGCCCGAGCACGTCAAGTTCATCTTCGCGACGACGGAGATCCGGAAAGTCCCGATCACCGTCCTGTCGCGCTGCCAGCGTTTCGACCTGCGCCGCATCGGCGCCTCCGATCTCGTCGGCCTCTTCACCACGATTCTCGGCAAGGAGGGCGTCGAGTGCGAGCCGGATGCGCTCGCCATGATCGCCCGTGCGGCCGAGGGCTCGGCCCGTGACGGCCTGTCGCTGCTCGATCAGGCGATCGCCCATGGCGGTGGCCGCGTCGAGGTCGATGCCGTGCGCTCCATGCTCGGCCTTGCCGATCGGGCGCGCATCGTCGATCTCTTCGAGCATATCGTGAAGGGCGATGCGCGTGCCGCGCTTGCCGAATTCGCCGCCCAGTACGAGGCCGGCGCAAGCCCCTCGGTCGTGCTGACGGACCTTGCCGACTTCACCCATCTCGTCACCCGCATGAAATATGTGCCCGATGCGGCCGGCGACCAGTCGCTGAGCGAGGTCGAGCGGGTGCGCGGCGTCGAATTTGCTAATGCCATCGCCGTCACAGCGCTGTCGCGCATGTGGCAGATGCTCTTGAAGGGCATTCCCGAGACGGAGGCCTCCAGCCGCCCGGCAGGTGCCGCCGAGATGGTCATCATCCGGCTCGCGCATGCGGCCAATCTTCCCTCGCCGGAAGAGGCGCTGCGTCGGCTGTCCGAACCGTCGGGCAATGAAGGCGGCAATGGCGGCCGCGTCTCGCAATCGGGCGGCCATGGCGGCCAGCCGACGGCGCAGTCGTCCGTTTCGGCCGTCTCGCGGCAGCCGGAAGCGCCGGCCCAGCGGGCCCAGCAAGGCGGCGCGACGGCCGCGATGCTGCGGTCGGTCCCGCAGGCCGAACCCGCCTCCCAGCCGGTCGGCCGCGTCGAGACCGCGCCGGCAGAGCAGCCGGTAGCGGCGCCGAAAGTGCCGGTGAAGTCGATTTCCGACATTGCCGATCTGTGCACCAAGAACCGTGACATCCGTCTTCGCGCCCTCGTGCGTGCCTTCGTGCGGCCGGTGAGCGTGGAGGCCGGCAAGTTGGAGATCAGCCTTGCCGACGATGCGCCGAAATCGCTGGTCGCCGATCTTTCCAGCCGGCTGCAGGAATGGACCGGCATCCGCTGGCTGGTGATTCTCTCGCGAGAGCCCGGCGGGATGACATTGGCCGAGGCGGAGACGGCAGCGCAGGAGGCACGCGTCGCCGATGCCCGCCAGGACCCGGACGTCGCCGCCATCCTGCAACGCTTCCCGGGCGCCAAGATCACGGACGTGCGCATCAAGGTGCAGGAAGCCGAGGACGAGGCCGAAACGGACGCGGTCGCGGCCGCCGCGGAATCCGCCGAGGGTGACATCCTGCCCGGCGACGATATCGAACACTGACGCCACCAGACCGAAGAGGAGAGACCGATGCGCGACATCATGGGCATGATGGGCAAGGTCAAGGAAATGCAGGCCAAGATGGAGAAGATGCAGGAGGAGATCGCCGCTCTGGAAGTGAACGGCACCTCCGGCGGCGGCCTCGTCTCGGTCACGCTCGACGGCAAGGGCAATCTCAAGGGCCTGAAGATCGATCCGTCGCTCTTCAAGGAAGACGACGTGGAAATCCTCGAGGACCTGATCGTCGCCGCCCACAAGGACGCCAAGGAAAAGGCAGAGGCCGAAGCCGCCGAGAAGACCAGGGCGCTGACGGCGGGTCTGCCGATCCCGCCCGGCTTCAAGCTGCCGTTCTAACGCTTGTCAGGAAAAGTGGAACCGGCTTTCCCGAAGATTCGGGATGAACCTGATTGACTCTCGTCAGCCGGTCAGCGCGGCGCGCAGCTTGTCGCTGATCGGGGCTGCGAGATAGCGGCCCCGGTCCTCCTCGGAGAGATTCCTGCCATAGGTGCGCAGGAGTTCCGGCATGGTGACGGGCGCCCCGTCGAAGGGTGTATAGGTCACCGGATCGCCGGCTTTCACGACACCGTCCGCAAGGACGCGGCAGTAGAAGCCCGGCCGTCCGGCATCCATGAAGCGCCGGGAAAAGGCCGGGTCGCCCATGCGGGCGTTGAGCGTGGCGCAAGGGGTCCGCGTGGAGGTCACTTCGAGAAGCGCGTTTCCCGTCTCGAAACGGTCGCCGACCGAGACGCTGCGGCTGTCGACGCCCGAGATGACGAGGTTTTCGCCGAAGGTGCCGGGCGCGATGGTGCGGCCGAGTTCCTTCGTCCACCAGTCGAGGTCGATCGAGCCGAGGGCATAGACCGCCTGCTCCGGGCCGCCATGGTGTTTCCGGTTGCAGATCGTGTCGCCAAGCAGGCCCTCGCGGTCGACGACGATGGCTGCATCGGTCGGCGTCTTGAAAATGCCCGTCTTGTAGCTTTTGCCGGGAACCGGACGGGCGGTGCCCGTGCAGACGGCAAGAATAGTGATCACGCGCTTCTCTCCGAAGATTCCGTTTCCCCTCGATATGGGCTAGATAGCGGCAATGGCAAAACGAGTCACCGGTCCCGAAATCGAAAAACTCATCCAGCTCCTGGCGAAGGTGCCAGGCCTCGGGCCGCGCTCGGCCCGCCGGGCCGCGCTGCATCTCGTCAAGAAGAAGGACCAGCTTCTGGGGCCGCTTGCCGATGCGATGGGCGAGGCGCATCGCAAGGTGCGCATCTGTTCGTGCTGCGGCAATGTCGATACGAGCGATCCCTGCACGGTCTGCACGGATGTGCGCCGCGACCAGTCCGTCATCATCGTCGTCGAGGATGTCTCCGATCTCTGGGCGCTGGAGCGTGCCGGGGCGATGAACGCCGCCTATCATGTGCTCGGCGGCACGCTCTCGCCGCTCGATGGCGTCGGGCCGGACGATCTCAATATCCGCGGCCTGGTCGACCGGGTGGCGGGCGGCGCCGTGCGTGAGCTCATCATCGCCGTCAATGCGACGGTCGAGGGGCAGACGACGGCGCACTACATCACCGACCAGCTCTCCGGCCTCGACGTGAAGATCACGCGGCTTGCCCATGGCGTGCCGGTGGGCGGCGAACTCGACTATCTCGACGAAGGCACCCTGACGGCCGCATTGCGCGCCCGCACGGCGATCTGAGGAAAGGTTTGTTCATGCTAGGTCGGCTCCTGCGGCTCGCCCCTCTCGCGCTCTCCCTCGTCATGGTGGCCATGCCGGCCGAGGCCGCGTCCAGGGCCGAGGTGGAGAAGATGTTCCGCGCCTGGATCGACAACGAGCTCTGGCCGGCGGCGCAGAAGACAGGCGTCAGCGAAAAGACCTTTCGCGCGGCGATGGAGGGCGTGACGCTCAACTGGGATCTTCCGGACCTCGTTCCCCCCGGCTCCCCGCCGAAGAAGGAGCAGGCGCAGAGCCAGGCGGAATTCTCCTCGCCCGGTGCCTATTTCTCGGAAAAGCGCCTGCAGGGCCTGGCGGCCACCGGCAGCCGTCTTGCCAGGACCCATGCCGCGACGCTTCGCAAGATCGAGCAGCGCTTCGGCGTGCCGGGTGAGATCGTCGTTGCCGTCTGGGGCCGTGAATCGGGCTTCGGCAGCGCGAAGATTCCCTATTCGGCGGTCGAGGTGCTGGCCACCAAGGCCTTCATGTCGACGCGCAAGGACATGTTCCGCCAGGAGCTGATCGCCGCGCTTCATATCGTCGACGGCGGCGACCGCACGGTGGCGCAGCTCAAGGGCTCCTGGGCGGGCGCGCTCGGCCAGCCGCAATTCATGCCGACGAGCTTCCTGCAATATGCGGTCGATTTCGACGGCGACGGCGTGCGCGACATCTGGGGCTCGGTGCCCGACAGCCTCGCCTCGATCGCCAACTATCTTGCGAGGAAAGGCTGGCAGGCGGGGCGGAGCTGGGGCTACGAGGTATCGATCCCGGCCGGCGTGACCTGCGCGCAGGAAGGGCCGGATCTCGCCAAGCCGATCTCGGCCTGGGCATCGAGCGGCATCGCCCGGGTTTCCGGCAAGGGGTTTCCGGCAAAAGAAGCGAAGGCGTCCGGCATGATGCTGGTTCCCGCCGGCAGGCATGGGCCGGAATTCATCGTCACGCCGAATTTCTACGTGATCAAGGAATACAACAATTCCGACCTCTACGCCCTTTACATCGGCAACCTCGCCGACCGCATCGCCTATGGCAGCGGGCCGTTCCGCGGCGAATGGGGCGATGTCGGCAAGATGCTGCGTTCCGATGTGCTCGCCATGCAGAAGGCGCTTGTCGCCAAGGGCTACGATGTCGGCAAGGTCGACGGGCTGCCCGGCTACAAGACGCGCCGCTCGCTCGGCGACTGGCAGGCCAAGAACGGCCTTGCGTCCACCTGCTATCCCGACGCCTCGCTCAAGGCAAAGCTTCGCTGACCGCCTGTGCGTCGGGCTTGCGAGCCGCGTCGCTAGTGAATTTCCACCTGGCGTTTGAACCGCTCGTATTCGTGCGGGATGATGGTCTGCCGCTCGATCATGCGATGAACCCGTGGCGGCTCGGCGCCGCGATGGAGGAGCCGCAGCTTCTCGCCGTTGGCGGCGTCCGCATGGGTGCGGCGCTGGTTGTGGCGCACATATTCCACCCAGGTCGGCACATGGTAGGTCTCGGTCCAGACGGTCGGGTTCTCAAGATCGCGCATCAGCGCCCATTGGCCGGCGCCGTCGCGGATGCGGATGCGTCGCCGCTCGGTCATCGTCTCCAGGAATTCCGGAATGTCGTCTTCCGCGATCTCGTAGTCGATGAGGACGACGATCGGCCCGCTGCGCGGCTTGAGGTCGAGCGGGAGTTCCGGCTCGCTGAAGCGGTTGAGCGGATCGACATTGAGGCTCTGGAGTTCCGGCAGGCCGAAGACGAGACCGAGCGCGGCGCCGGCGATCATCACCACGGCGGAGGCGATGAGCGCGGTCTGCGCGCCGTGCAGGTCCGCCGTCGAGCCCCATATCCAGCTTCCGGCCGCGATACCGCCGAAGGTGGTGGTCTGGTAGAGCGAGAGTGCGCGGGCCACCACCCAGCGCGGGGTGGAAAGCTGCACGGTCGTGTTGAACAGCGAAAGCGCCATGACCCAGGCAGCGCCGGCGATAAGTAGGACACCGCCGGTCAGCACGGCCGTGGTGCTGACCGCCGAGACGCTCGCGCTGACCGCGAAGCCGCAAAAGGCGAGGCGGGCGATGGTCTCGCTGTTGAAATAGGACCGTACCTTTTCGTTCATCAGCGCCCCGGCGATGGCGCCGAGGCCAAAACAGCCGAGCAGGACGCCGTAGGTGAGCGGCCCGCCCGCCACGAGGTCGCGCGCGATCAGCGGCAGAAGCGAAAGGATGGAGCTGGTCGCAAGGCCGAAGGCAAAGCCGCGCAGAAGGACCTTGCCGATATTCGGCGACATGGAGACATAGCGCAGGCCCGCCGAGATGGCGCGGCCGAAATCCTCGCGCGGCAGGGTGTTCGGCGAAATGTTCGGCTTCCAGCGGAACAGCGCGTAGAGCAGGGCGAAATAGCTGAGCGCGTTGGTGGCGAAGGCCGCCGCCGCCCCCGCCGCCGCCACGATCGCCCCGCCGATGGCGGGGCCGACGCTGCGGGTGAGGTTGAAGCCCATGCTGTTGAGCGAGACGGCGGCCGGCAGATCCTCGCGCGGCACCATGTCGCCGACGGATGCCTGCCAGGCCGGATTGTTGAGGGCGGTTCCGCAGCCGATGAGAAAGGTGAAGGTCAGGAGCAGCCAGGGCGTGATGATGCCGTACCAGGTCGAGAGCGACAGGGCGATCGCCACGGCCAGCATGAAGGTCTGGGCCGTGAGCATCAGCTTGCGCCGGTCGAAATTGTCGGCAAGCGCGCCGGCCGCGACGGAAAACAGCATGATCGGCAGCGAGGTGGAGGCCTGGACCAGCGCCACCATATTGGCCGAGGGCGAGATGGAGGCCATCATCCACGCCGCGCCCACCGACTGGACGAGCCCGCCGAAGTTGGAGATCAGGCTCGCCGCCCAGATGACCCGGAAGGTTTCGTTTCGAAAGGGGGCGAGGGGGGATTTCCGGTCCGGCACGGCAGCACTCGTTTTCGAAGCAGTTTGGAAGCAATCTAGTTCATGGGGCGAAAGCGGCAAGCCGTTGACGGCGAATGTGGAAATCTATTTGCCCCTTTACCCGCGGCCGGCAGCCTGGCGGTGGAAAAGGCCGGCTGGCGGTGGGAATTCACGCCGACCTTGCAATTGCGGCGGACAGGGTCTATATCAGCCGCAAATTCTTGATCGTCAGATGAAGAGTGGGCCCGCGAGGACCCGCTCTTTTTTATTGGCCCGATCGAGCGCATGATAACGAACATCCCGGGAGGGCATGTCATGACCGACACGACCCAGACAGAAAGTGCCGCCGTCGAACCGCGGCTGATCGTCGAGACCGGTCTCGACCGGCGCGTTGCCGACATCATCGAGCCGTCCATCGAGCAGATCGGTTACCGCCTCGTGCGCGTGCGGCTTCTTGCGCAGAACGGCGCGACGCTGCAGATCATGTGCGAGCGGCCGGACGGCACCATGACCGTCGAGGACTGCGAAAAGGTCTCGATGGCCGTTTCGCCGGTGCTCGACGTTGAGGATCCGATCGACAAGGCGTATCATCTTGAAATCTCGTCGCCCGGCATCGACCGGCCGATGGTGCGCAAGTCGGATTTCTCGCGCTGGCTCGGTCATCTGCTGAAATGCGAGACGTCGATCCTCGTCGACGGGCGCAAGCGTTTCCGTGGCAAGATCGTCTCGGCCGACGAGAACGGTTTCACGCTGGAGCGCGACCAGCCCGCGCCCGAGGACCAGCCGACGGTCGTCATCCCGTTCACGGCGCTCGCCGAGGGCAAGCTGATCCTGACCGACGAATTGATCCGCGACGCGCTGGCCGCCGACAAGAAGGCCAAGGCCGCGCAGGCCGCGAACCAGAACGACGACGAAGAAGAAGAATGAGTTTGTGAGTACGTTCCTCCCCGGGGCGGTTGCCCTCGATACGGGCGGAGCGGAGAGGACGGAACCGGAGCGGAAAACCGCTCCCCGATGCCGGCGGCAAGGCCCCGGCTTGACCATGGAGACCTGAGACAATGGCAGTCAGTGCGAACCGGCTTGAGCTTCTGCAGATCGCGGATGCCGTGGCCCGTGAAAAGGTCATCGACCGCGAGATCGTGCTTGCCGCGATGGCCGACGCCATCCAGAAGGCGGCCCGCTCGCGTTACGGCACGGAATCCAACATCCGCGCTGACATCAATTCCAAGACCGGCGAGATCCGCCTCCAGCGCCTGCTGGAGGTCGTCGAGCACGCCGAGGACTATTCGACCCAGATCCCGCTGGAACTGGCGCGCGACCGCAACCCGGACGCCAAGCTCGGCGATTTCATCGCCGACCCGCTGCCGCCGATGGATTTCGGCCGCATCGCCGCCCAGTCGGCCAAGCAGGTCATCGTGCAGAAAGTGCGCGAAGCCGAGCGTGACCGCCAGTACGACGAATACAAGGACCGCATCGGCGAGATCGTCAACGGCACGGTCAAGCGCGTCGAATACGGCAACGTCATCGTCGATCTCGGCCGCGGCGAGGGCATCATCCGCCGCGACGAAATGATCCCGCGCGAGAACATGCGCTACGGCGACCGCGTGCGCGCCTATGTCTACGACGTGCGCCGCGAGCAGCGTGGGCCGCAGATCTTCCTGTCGCGCACCCATCCGCAGTTCATGGTGAAGCTCTTCACCATGGAAGTGCCGGAAATCTACGACGGCATCATCCAGATCAAGTCGGTGGCGCGTGACCCCGGCTCGCGTGCCAAGATCGCCGTCATCTCGAACGATTCCTCGATCGATCCGGTCGGCGCCTGCGTCGGTATGCGCGGCTCGCGCGTGCAGGCCGTCGTCGGCGAGCTTCAGGGCGAGAAGATCGACATCATTCCGTGGTCGCAGGACCCGGCCTCCTTCATCGTCAACGCCCTTCAGCCGGCCGAAGTCGCCAAGGTGGTTCTCGATGAGGATGCCGAGCGCATCGAAGTGGTGGTGCCGGACGAGCAGCTCTCGCTCGCCATCGGCCGCCGCGGCCAGAACGTGCGCCTCGCCTCGCAGCTCACCGGCTGGGATATCGACATCCTGACGGAAGCCGAGGAATCCGAGCGCCGCCAGAAGGAATTCAACGAACGCACCAACCTCTTCATGGACGCGCTCGACGTCGACGAGATGGTGGGTCAGGTTCTGGCATCCGAAGGCTTTGCCGCCGTCGAGGAAGTCGCCTATGTCGATCTCGACGAGATTTCCTCCATCGACGGTTTCGACGAGGACACGGCCCAGGAAATCCAGACCCGCGCTCGCGAATATCTCGAGCGCATCGAGGAGGAGATGGACGCCAAGCGCAAGGAACTCGGCGTTTCCGACGAGCTGCGCCAGATCGACGGCATGACGGGCCAGATGCTCGTCGCCCTCGGTGAGGACGGCATCAAGACCATCGAGGACTTTGCCGGCTGCGCCGCCGACGACCTCGTCGGCTGGACCGAGCGCAAGGACGGCGAGACGAAGAAGTTCGAGGGCCTGTTCTCGAAGTTCGAGGTTTCCCGCGCCGAGGCCGAAGCCATGATCGTTCAGGCCCGTCTTGCGGCCGGCTGGATCACGGAAGAGGATCTTGCCGTCGAGGAGCCGGCCGCGGAAGGCGCCGAGCAGGACGCCTGACCGGTTTGGAGACGCCGTTGGCCGAGCAATTCCAGCAAAAGTGTTCGAGTGGTTTTGCGTCCGGAGTTGCGAGGACCTATATGGGAAAGAAGGACGACGGCGTGAACGACCGCATGTGCATCGTGACGCGCGAAAGCGGCGAGGCGGACGATCTCATCCGTTTCGTCGCGGGGCCGGACGGCAGTGTCGTGCCGGATCTCAAGCGTCAACTCCCCGGACGTGGATGCTGGGTGAAGGCGGAACGGGCGATCGTCGACAAGGCGGTCGCCAGGAAGCTCTTCGGCCGCGCGCTGCGGGCGGATGCCAAGGCCGGCCCGGAACTCGGCGCCGAGGTGGACCGGCTTCTGGCGGCCCAGCTCGGCGGGATGATGAACATGGCGCGCAAGGCCGGCCAGTTCGTCACCGGCTCCACCAAGGTCGACCAGGCCGTGCGCTCTTTGGCGGCTCTCGCGGTCTTCCACGCGACGGACGCGGCCGGAGACGGGGTGAGAAAGATCGATCAGGCGCGCAAGGCTGCAAGCTTCCTGCGCGACGATGAAATGGAAATCCCCGCCTTTCACCTGTTTTCAGAGGGTGAATTGGAGGGGCTTTTGGGCCAGAATGCTTTTATCCATGCCGCAGCGCTTGCAGGGCAGGCGGGTGAAGGTGTAGTGAAGCGCGCAATCATGCTCGAAAAATACCGGGGCGGCGACCGGACGAGGGCAAGTGGCGGCGCTGGCCAGCCAAACCAATGACGCGGTCACCGGCTTTCCGCCGGCCGAAATCGCATTGGATGAACACAATTGAACGACAGGGTCTGGTGATACGCATCCGGCCCTGATCTTAGGAACGGAACGGAATGACCGACAACAAAGACGACAAGACGATCAGCGTGGCTGGCAAGAAGACCCTGAGCCTGAAACCCTCGGGGGTTCAGCAGGGAACCGTGCGCCAGGACATGGGTCGTGGCCGGACGAAGGCCGTCGTGGTCGAGACCCGCAAGCGCCGCATCAACCGGCCGGAAGACGAACGCCCGCAAGCGTCCGCCCCCGTGCAGCCGCGCCAGCCCGAGCCGCAGCCGCCGCGCCCCATGCAGCGCCAGGCGCCGCAGCCGCAGGTCGAGCACAGCCGCCCGCGTGTCGGCGTCGTCTTGAACCAGCTTTCGCCCGACGAGGTCGAGGCCCGTCGCCGCGCGCTCGCCGAAGCGCAGATCCGCGACGCCGCCGAAGCGCGCCAGCGCGCCGAGGACGAGGCCCGCCGCAAGGTGGAAGAAGAAGCCCTCCGCAAGGCCGAGGAAGAGGCCCGTCTCGTCCGCGAGAAGGAAGAGGCCGAGCGCGCCGCCGCCGAGGCGGCTGCCGCTGCCGCCGCCCCGGCCGTCGCGGACGCAGCCCGGCCGGTCGCAAGGCCGGCTGCCGCCGAGGCCCGCCCGCAGCCGACCCGCACCGTGACCGCGACGCCGGCGGAAACGCCCGCGCGCGGCCGCCGCGCCGCCGACGAGGAAGAGGAGTCCCGCCCGCGCGGGGGTGCGCCCGTCAGCCGCCCCGGCGTCAAGCGTCCCGAACCTGCCAAGCCGCCGGCACGCCCGAAGGGTGACGAGGGCCGCCGCCAGGGCAAACTGACGCTGACCGCCGCATCGAACGACGAGGACGGCGCACAGCGCGGCCGTTCGCTTTCGGCCATGCGCCGCCGCCAGGAGAAGTTCAAGCGTTCCATGATGCAGGAAACGCGCGAAAAGATTTCGCGTGAAGTGGTTCTGCCGGAAACGATCACCATCCAGGAACTGTCACAGCGCATGTCCGAACGCGCCGTCGACGTCATCAAGTACCTGATGAAGGAAGGCCAGATGATGAAGCCCGGCGATCTGATCGACGCCGACCTGGCGGAACTCATCGCCGGCGAATTCGGCCACACGGTCAAGCGCGTCTCCGAATCCGACGTCGAAGAAGGCATCTTCAACGTCGCCGACCAGGAAGGCGATCTGGAATCCCGTCCGCCGATCGTGACCATCATGGGCCACGTCGACCACGGCAAGACCTCGTTGCTCGACGCCATCCGCCATGCCAACGTGGTTGCCGGAGAAGCCGGCGGCATCACGCAGCATATCGGCGCCTATCAGGTCGAGCAGAACGGTCACAAGATCACCTTCATCGACACGCCCGGCCACGCCGCGTTCACCGCCATGCGTGCCCGCGGCGCGCAGGCGACGGACATCGCGATCCTCGTGGTCGCGGCCGATGACAGCGTGATGCCGCAGACGATCGAATCCATCAACCATGCCAAGGCGGCGGGCGTCCCGATCATCGTGGCGATCAACAAGATCGACAAGCCGACGGCCAATGCGCAGAAGGTTCGCACCGAGCTCCTCCAGCACGAGGTCTTCGTCGAATCCATGGGCGGTGAGACGCTCGACGTCGAAGTCTCGGCCAAGAACGGCACGAATCTCGACAAGCTCTTGGAAGCCGTGCTCCTCCAGGCCGAAATCCTCGACCTGAAGGCAAACCCGAACCGCACGGCGGAAGGCGTCGTCGTCGAAGCCCAGCTCGACCGTGGCCGCGGCGCCGTCGCGACCGTGCTCGTGCAGACCGGTACGCTGAGGCCTGGCCAGATCATCGTGGCGGGCGACCAGTGGGGCCGCGTGCGCGCACTCGTCAACGACAAGGGCGATCACGTCAAGGAAGCCGGCCCCTCTATGCCGGTCGAAGTGCTGGGCCTTTCCGGCACGCCGGCCGCCGGCGACAAGTTCGCCGTCGTCGAGAACGAAAGCCGCGCCCGCGAGATCTCGGAATACCGCCAGCGTCTCGCCCGCGAGAAGCAGGTGGCCCGCCAGTCCGGTTCGCGCGGCTCGCTGGAGCAGATGATGAGCCAGCTGCAGAATTCCGGCCTCAAGGAATTCCCGCTGCTCATCAAGGGCGACGTGCAGGGTTCGATCGAAGCCATTGCCGGCGCGCTGGAAAAGCTCGGTACCGACGAAGTCAGGGTGCGCATCGTGCATTCCGGCGCCGGCGCGATCACCGAGTCGGACATTTCGCTCGCCGAAGCGTCGAATGCCGCGATCATCGGCTTCAACGTCCGTGCCAACGCGCAGGCCCGCTCGCTTTCCGAGCGTCAGGGCATCGAGATCCGCTACTACAACATCATCTACGACCTGGTGGATGACGTGAAGGCCGCCATGTCAGGCCTCCTGTCGCCGGAACGCCGCGAAACCTTCCTCGGCTACGCCCAGATCCTGGAGGTGTTCAACATCACCAAGGTCGGCAAGGTCGCCGGTTGCCGCGTCACCGAAGGCAAGGTCGAGCGCGGTTCGGGCGTCCGTCTGGTACGCGACAACGTCGTCATCCACGAAGGCAAGCTCAAGACGCTCAAGCGCTTCAAGGACGAGGTCTCGGAAGTCAATGTCGGCCAGGAATGCGGCATGGCCTTCGAGAACTACGAAGACATCCGCGCGGGCGACCAGATCGAGTGCTTCCGCGTGGAGCATGTCACGCGGACGCTGTAAGCCTCCGGCGTATAGACCATCATGCGAGCGCCGGACCGTTTCGGCGCTCGCATTTTTTTGAAGGTGACGATCATGACCAGAGCAACATCCTCGGCGCCGTCGCAACGCATGCTGCGCGTGGGCGAGCAGGTGCGCGCGGCGATCACCCAGGTCCTCCAGCGCGGCGAGGTGCGCGATCCGCTTCTCGAAAAGACCGTGATCTCGATTTCGGAAGTGCGCATGTCGCCGGACCTCAAGCACGCCACGGCCTATGTGACGCCGCTCGGGGTGAAGGACCACGAGGCCGTGATCGAGGCGCTGAACCGCAACGCCAAGTTCATTCGCGGCCGCCTCGGCCCGCAGCTTCGCCAGATGAAGTATATGCCGGACGTGCGCTTCCGCGACGATACCAGCTTCGACAATTACAAGAAGATCGACGATCTCCTGCGCTCGCCGGAAGTCGCCCGCGATCTTTCCGCCGAAGACGGCGAAGACGACAAATAGTTCAGGATAAAGATGTCCAAGCCCCGCAAACCCAAGGGCCGGCCGGTTTCCGGCTGGCTCATTCTCGACAAGCCTTTCGATTTCGGTTCGACCGAGGCCGTCGCCAAGATCAAGTGGCTGTTCAAGGCCCAGAAGGCCGGCCATGCCGGCACGCTCGATCCGCTCGCCTCCGGCATGCTGCCGATCGCGCTTGGCGACGCCACCAAGACCGTGCCCTATGTCATGGACGGAAGGAAGGTCTACGAGTTCACCGTCACTTGGGGCGAGGAGCGCACGACGGACGACCTGGAAGGCGAAGTGACGCGCATCTCGGAAAAGCGCCCGTCGGCTGACGAGATCACCGCGATCCTCGGCGGCTATACCGGTGTCATCCAGCAGGTCCCGCCGCAGTTTTCGGCGATCAAGATCGACGGCGAGCGCGCCTATGACCTTGCCCGCGACGGCGAGACCATCGAAATCCCGGCGCGCGAGGTGGAGATCCATCGCCTGACGCTGATCGGCTGTCCGGACGGGAACACTGCCGCGTTCGAGGTCGAATGCGGCAAGGGCACCTATGTGCGCTCGCTTGCCCGTGATTTCGGTCGTCAACTCGGCTGCTACGGCCATATTTCGGGCCTGCGCCGCACCTTCGTCGCGCCCTTCGGCGAGGACGACATGGTGCCGCTCGCCGAGCTGACGGCGCTGGAGAAGATCGAGGACGAGGCCGAGCGGCTGGCCGCTCTCGACGCCTTCCTGATCGATACCGGCGAGGCGCTTTCCAGCCTGCCGCAGATCGTCGTCAACGACGACCAGGCGCACCGCCTGCGCATGGGCAATCCGATCATCTTGCGGGGCCGCGACGCGCCGGTTTCCGCCGACGAGGCCTATGCCACCGCGCGTGGAAAACTGGTGGCGATCGGCGAGATCGGTGGCGGAGAATTCCGTCCGAAACGGGTTTTCGCGGGCTGATCACGGTTGGCGGAACCAATCGCCGCCGACTTGATTTCACCACAAGCTATGGGCTTTATGGGCCGGCGAGGTTCGTTCGAGGACGAGCCGGGCGGCGCTTTGCCGTCGCGGCTGCCGGGTACGAGGGGTGAAGGGGCTGGCCGTTGACGATTGCGCCGACTGACAGAACGATGGCTGCGAAAGACGCGGGCGAGACGGCTCCCTTCGAGAGCCGGCGACGGATGCATCATCCGGTCGCCTTCTATCTCGTCTGCCTCATCCTCGTCGTCGTCATTCCCGCCTTTCTCTTCTCCATCGTCGTCCTCAAGCGCACCAACGAGGCGCAGGAGCGCATCTTCGAATCGCTGCTGCGCACCTCGACCAGCGCCGTGAACCGCGCCGTCGAGCGTGAGATTTCCGGCATGTTCTCGACACTCAACTTCCTGTCGACGTCCGAAAGCCTGCCGAAAGGCGACTATGCGACCCTGCATGCGCAGGCGAGCAAGGCGCTGGAAGGCATGGATATCTATTTCCTCGTCATCGACTCGAACATGCAGCAGCGCCTCAATACGCGCGTGCCCTACGGTACGCCGCTCGCCAAGGCATCCGAGTCGCTTTCGGCGGAATTGGCGCTGACGCGGGACGAGCGCATGGTCTCGGACCTGTTCTTCGGCCGCACGGCGCAGCAATGGGTGTTCAATGTCTATCTGCCGACACGCCTTGCCAGCGGCGAGCGCGTGCTGCTCGCCCTGACGAAGAATGCCGAGGCTCTCCGCCATGCGGTCAATCCGGACATCCTGTCTCCCGGCTGGAATGCGGCGGTGCTGGATTCCAACGGCACGGTCATCGCCTCGTCGGACAAGGAGCAGAAGGCCGGGGAACCGTTTTTCCTGCGCGTCGTCCCTTCGCTGCGCCTCGGCGTCAGCACCATGCGGCAGAACGGCGTGCAGTATCAGGTCGTCACGGAGTTCTCCTCGCTTGCCGGCTGGCGCATGATCGCCTGGGCGAAAGCGTCGGACGTGCAGGCGCCGGCGGTATCCTCCTTCCTCTGGCTGACGATCGGCGGCTCGATTTTCGCGGTGCTCGCCGCGATCAGCGCTGCCGGCATCGCCCGTGTGCTGTCGCGTGACGTAAGGCTTCTCGCGCACGATGCGCGCCGGCTCGGCCATGGCGAACGCGTCGCGCCGCGTCCCTACGCGATTTCCGAGCTGGAGACGGTGTCCCGCGCACTCGCCGAAGCCGCCGATGCCCGCGTCCAATCGGAAAACGAGGTGCGCTTCCTGATGCGCGAGGTCGCCCATCGCTCGAAGAACCAGCTCACCGTGATTCAGGCCATGCTGAACCAATCGGCCGCCGGGGCGGAAAATGCCAGCGATTTCGCCGAGACCTTCCGCAAGCGCGTCGCCGGGCTTGCCCGCTCGACGGACCTGATGATCGCCAACGCCACGCAGGGCGTGAACCTCATGGAGCTCGCAAGGAACCAGCTCAAGCCTTTCACGCCCGACGAAGCGGACCGGGTGCGCATCGCCGGTCCTGTCGTGCTGCTCGATCCGCAGGCCTCTCAGACGCTCGGCATGGCCCTGCACGAACTCTCCACCAATGCGACGAAATACGGCGCGCTCGCCAACGAGACCGGCATCGTCTCGCTGAGCTGGACGATTTCCGGTGAGGACCTCAACCTTGTCTGGCGCGAAAGCCGGGTGGCGATCGACAAGGCGGCGATCGCCAACAGCCGCAAAGGCTTCGGCAGTGTCGTGCTGGAACGCATGCTCGGCATGGCGCTCGATGCCAAACTGGATTTCATCGTGCATGACGACGGCATCGAATGGCGTGTTTCGATCCCGCTGGTGCGTTTGCGCGGCGAAGACGTGCGGCAAGAGGCCGGTTCCGAATGAAGCGGTCGCTCGCGCTCGCCCTTGCGGCCTGTCTTGTTCTTGCGGCCGGCCCGTCCTCGGCCGCCGGTATGCGATGCCGTGTCGAGGATCCGACGGGCACGCCGCTCAATGTGCGCACCGCGCCGAACGGCGCCATCCTGACGACGCTTGCCAACGGCACGGCCGTGGAGATCGTCGACGAGATGAAGGACGGGACGAAGCGCTGGCTTTTCATCGCGCAGTACGGCGCGCGGCTTGGCTGGGTCTTCGGCGCCTACGTCGCCTGTCCGCAGCCGGGCGACGCGCGCAAGGCGGCGCCGGGCGAGCCGGCGTTGCGGCCGTAAGGCCTGCTTCCGGCGGCGCTCACGACGGGCCTTCCCTTTCCCGAGGGAATGGTTTATAGGCACCGCCAGCAATGCGGGCCTGCCTGCTTGCCTTCACGGCCATCGCTGGACGACATCCCGGCTTTTGGCGACCTTTTGTTCCCATTCATGAAAGGACATACGATGTCGATCACTGCTGAGCGCAAGGCTGCGCTGATCAAGGAATACGCCACCAAGGAAGGCGATACCGGTTCTCCGGAAGTTCAGGTCGCGATCCTGACCGAGCGTATCAACAACCTGACCGGCCATTTCAAGGACCACAAGAAGGACAACCACTCCCGTCGTGGCCTTCTGACGCTGGTTTCCAGCCGCCGCTCGCTTCTTGACTACCTCAAGAAGAAGGACGAATCCCGCTACACGAAGCTGATTGCTTCGCTCGGCATTCGCCGTTAAGCCATTCCGGCGGGCGTTCCTCGTGAGCGCCCGCCGCTTTCTTTGCGGAAGATTTCCGCTGGCAATTCCGGCAAGGCTGCCCCTCGGTTTGCGGCTGGAACTGCGATAGACAAGAAAGACCGTTTCGCCTGTGCCGGTTGCGACCGCCTCGTGGGACGGGTTTTTCCAGCAGGCCGGATGGGCCGGTCCTGCGGAACCAACCGATGACCTGTCATGGGGCAGGATTGCAGGATGCTTCAGGCGCGCGCCTGTCGTCGGCCAGGCTGAAAGCCTTCGCCCGCGGGGACCGCGAGCCGCCACGTCGAAGCCTCCCGTTGTCTTGCCCATGATGCGTCACGAACGCGGATAGACCACCTGCGCCTTTTCGGGCGGCGGTGCGCGTATCCGCCAAGAAGGACAAGACATATGTTCGATACCCATACGGTTGAAATCGAATGGGCGGGCCGTCCGCTCAAGCTGGAAACCGGCAAGATCGCCCGGCAGGCTGACGGCGCGGTTCTTGCCACCTACGGCGAGACCGTCGTTCTCGCCACCGTCGTTTCCGCCAAGGCCCCGAAGCCGGGCCAGGATTTCTTCCCGCTGACCGTCAACTATCAGGAAAAGACCTATGCCGCCGGCAAGATCCCGGGCGGCTACTTCAAGCGCGAGGGACGTCCGTCGGAGAAGGAAACGCTGGTTTCCCGCCTGATCGACCGCCCCATCCGCCCGCTTTTCCCGGAAGGCTACAAGAACGACACGCAGGTGGTCGTCACGGTCGTCCAGCATGACCTCGAAAACGATCCGGACGTCCTGTCGATGGTCGCCGCTTCCGCCGCGCTGACGCTCTCCGGCGTTCCCTTCATGGGCCCGGTCGGCGCTGCGCGCGTCGGCTACATCAACGGCGAATACGTGCTCAACCCGCATCTCGACGAGATGGACGAATCGAGCCTCGACCTCGTCGTCGCCGGCACGCAGGACGCCGTCCTGATGGTCGAATCGGAAGCCAAGGAGCTCAACGAAGACGTGATGCTCGGCGCCGTCATGTTCGGCCACAAGGGCTTCCAGCCGGTCATCGACGCGATCATCAAGCTGGCGGAAGTCGCCGCCAAGGAACCGCGCGACTTCGCCCCGGAAGATCATTCCGCGCTCGAAGCCGAAATGCTCGGCCTTGCCGAAGCCGAACTGCGCGCCGCCTACAAGATCACCCAGAAGGCGGATCGCTACGCCGCCGTCGACGCCGTCAAGGCCAAGGTGAAGGCCCATTTCCTCCCCGAGGGCGTCGAGCCGAAGTACAATGCCGAAGTCGTCGGCGCCGTCTTCAAGCACCTGCAGGCCAAGATCGTCCGCTGGAACATCCTCGACACCAAGAGCCGCATCGACGGCCGGGACCTCGAAACCGTCCGTCCGATCGTTTCGGAAGTCGGCATCCTGCCGCGCACCCACGGTTCCGCCCTCTTCACCCGCGGCGAGACACAGGCGATCGTCGTCGCCACGCTTGGCACCGGTGAGGACGAGCAGTTCGTCGATTCGCTCACGGGCATGTACAAGGAACGCTTCCTGCTGCACTACAACTTCCCGCCCTATTCGGTCGGCGACACGGGTCGCATGGGCTCTCCGGGCCGCCGCGAGATCGGCCACGGCAAGCTCGCCTGGCGCGCCATCCGCCCGATGCTGCCGACGGCCGAACAGTTCCCCTATACGCTGCGCGTCGTCTCCGAGATCACCGAATCGA
>Ga0182742_1000608_pt1 | contig 53392 bp, 57 predicted proteins | sample eDN5th37CBELigMG_FD_128880 | JGI IMG/M metagenome (GOLD analysis project Ga0182742, IMG submission 128880) | Enriched Miracle-Growth compost microbial communities from Emeryville, California, USA - eDNA 5th pass 37_C BE-Lig MG (version 2)... ...
CAATCTATCACTCAGGATCTAATCAATCTATCACTCAGGATCTAATCAATCTATCACTCAGGATCTAATCAATCTATCACTCAGGATCTAATCAATCTATCACTCAGGATCTAATCAATCTATGAACTAGCAATCTAGGAGCTATCATCTAATCAATCTAGGAGCTATCATCTAATCAATCTAGGAGCTATCATCCTGTAATTCATATACTCTCTCCTTCAGGGTATATACAACAATCATCTCTCTTGAAATGTCTCATCCGCATCTCACACAATCTGAGGCTCAAGTATACCTTGTAGATCCTGAATCAGTTGATATTGTCAACTCTATGAGGTCTGTCTGTGATAACTTCAATTGGATACCCATAGCATTAATTGAGAGAGTCAGAGCCAGTGAAGTATATAGGAATGTGTCTAAGCTCATTAGATGGATCGAATCTCAACCATTCGTTAGATACTTCAACTCTGATGGAAGTACAAGAACGGCGTTAGTTCAGACCCCTAGTGTGGATCAATTCATGTACCATATTCCAGATGAATTAGACTGTGAGATCATTGAGGAAGACTCTAGATTCACAGCTATAGCACTATCATTGTTACCTTGTGAATACTCTCTGGATGATATTATGTTAGCTTATGATCCTTGGATTCATGATCTAGCCTATTCATGCAAGACCATTACAAGATCTACTTGCCCTCTGGCTATGACAATCAAGAGATGCAACAGAGAGAACGTTAATCAATTCATACCCGAGTTGAGAGATGGAGCTACAGATCATGAGATAGTGACATACATCATTGAGACTAATCCTCTCTTCTCTCCTGAACGAATCTATGACAAGATGAAGAATCTCCAGAATGAACTAGACAATAGATTGACTCTATTCGATGATATTGTCAGATGTGACGATATTCAACATATCAGGAGTTCATATGATGTTAAGACTAATACTCATGAGCTTGATATTCTAATAGATCGTGAAGCATTACCTAGACTTAGAGTTAACAAGACTATGTGTAATATGAGAATGTCTTCGAAGGGAGTTCTCATCGAGTTCAGGTCTAATACTTCCGCATACAATCACTCATTGACTATAGCTATGAAGCTTAACTCTTGTTGTGTTAGATCCTTCTGTATTGAGTCATATTACTGATGTGGCCATAGATTAGATTCAACAGAATAGATCTAATAGTAACACCTACTGATGGTGTCAAGGTGATGTAATATTACATGTTCTCACTTCCAATACATAGCATAATCCCTTAATGGATCATGTAATGTCTTCCAATATTAATGTAATGTTCTATAATCTCACTGTCTCATTGATGTGATGATGTTATCTCTCACTGCTGTTAGAACCCTTCCTAACTTGTTCTGTCCATTCCATTGAGTTGGATGTAATGTTCTAGCCTTGGTCTCTCCCATCCCAATACCCCAGATCTTATCTCTTGGATTAGTCTCGACGAAGAATCTACCATTATACTTAGGGCTTGTGATTATCTGAAGTAATCTAGGATTCTGTGTGAACTTAGCAATATTACCATCATACACTATCTGCATTGATCTCTCATTCCACACTTGTTCATTGAATGGCTTAACTTGTCTTCCTAACTTCTTAGCAGTTAGAGGATCTGAAGTTGATAGAATCTTCTGTGCTGTTACAGTGTCTCCGAAGAGTATGGCCTTCTGATAATGCATGTAATGTTCAGCTGTAGGGAATGTAACGCCTTGGATTGTGAATGATGAAGGATAGAACTGTGAGAATACTGCTTCATCCTTACTACCCTTATGTCCATAGAAGAATATATAAGGATCTACAGGAACTGAAGAGCTTACTGTTCCATTCATTGTCTGAGAGATTTGGAGATCTCTAGCTCGAACTTATCCATGTTGTTGAATACGCTCATCTCTAATAATACTGTGCCTATCAATGAAGGATGTATCTGGCCGAAGCAACGAAGCAATCTATCCATCATCAATCTCAACATCAATATGTAATTGTTATCTCTATCAGATCTTATACATACCATCAAGGGAGATTCAGGGAATAACGATGCATTCTCAATGTAAGCTTCAATTGATGTCATGAATACAGAATCAGGGGCATTCAGTAATATATCTATGAACGAATCATCATCTTCCAAGAGACACTCTGATAGTAATGTCTTATTAATAGTCTTCTGAGAGCATACTTCATCAATAATCTCATAGGATTCACACATCAATGCCACACTCAACCATAGATATCCATCTCTGAGATCTGATCCTAATTGAATTAGTCTCTTAACTAGAGATCTATCATCATGAACTGCTGCCATAATCCATACTTCAGCATCATTCCTTCTCTTGGATAGTTCTGAGTCACTGATGAGAGGGTAGATCTTACTGAATCTAACCATTTCATTGAATAGAACACAAGTGTAGATCACTTGAATTCTCTCTACCTACCAAGGGGTTATTGGAAGAATAATCACCTAGGATTCCTCTCTCTTACAATGATTGATGATGTGTTCTAAGCAACATTGGAATGAGGAGAAGTTCCATTATAAGGTCTATCGCCTACTCTATGTACTGTTATTATTGAATCTTCTCTAACATTGAATGTATCATCTGATGAATGATGGATAGTGATGGATAATCTAGTATCTCTCATGAGTATGTAATCTCCCACAACTGCTATAGTGAATGTTGTTCCTTCAGGGATATTGGGAGGGATTGTATAATATGTCGATGTATCCAAGAGGGAAGATACAATAATAGTGAAGGTTGTTGCATTAGTACCAGCTGTCACCTTAGTTAAGTTAATATTAGCCTTCATTGAGAATACCCCGCTAACTCCACATGTATAGTCAGAACCATCAATGAATAACCAATCATTAACACCTACAGTTATCATCTTCAGCTTGATGGATGTTGCCTTCATTAGAGACATTGGAGCAATGTTGGCTATACCGAAGTGAATGTTAGGCTTATATTCCTGTCCTGGATCTCCCTTAGGGCCTGTAGGGCCTGGTTCTCCTTGTACTCCCTGTAATCCACGTTCACCCTGGGGACCTGTGGGACCTTCTCTACCATCTAATCCATTTCTTCCAGGAGGTCCCATCTCTCCGTCTAATCCATTCAAGCCATTGGGACCTCTCATACCAGGAGGACCTTGAGGACCTGTGGGGCCTCCAGGATCACCATCTCTTCCTGGTTCTCCTTGTAATCCTCTTGGACCCGTAGGGCCTTGTAATCCATCGAATCCTCTTGGACCTTCTAATCCTTGCTCTCCCCTGGGGCCTGTAGGGCCTAATTCTCCTTGCAATCCCTTCTCTCCAGGAGGTCCTTGAATGAGCTTACGCTTAACTCTAGATCCCAACACTACTAATCCATCCATTGTTGTCTTGTTTGTTGTTGTAACAATCACACATATCCTCTTGTCTGTGGAGGACGGATTAGATCATTGTTCTGATTACTATCTCTTACATTGGTGTTATTGTTACTTGAAGATATAGCCATGGAAGCAACAGATAGAACCATGGACGTTGTAGACATATTCATCTGAGATCTAGATATCGATTCTAAGTTATTAATCCTCATCTCAATAGCATCCAATCTCTTGGACATATGCTCTATCTTGTTAGAATTGTTCTCCAATAGCTCTATGATCTTATCCAACTTATATGGTATGTTCATCTATGTGTGATTGGCTCAGTATTTATGTGCATAAAGCTATCAACCATGGTAATTGAAGATTTTGACTATATTGACGTTGCTACAATGACAGTGATTGTTCACTTCACATCTGAAGTTAATCTCAAGGCTGTATTCCCTCTCTTGGATGTCACAAGAATCCCTCTCGAAGAGCCTAAGAGGAAGAGGAAGAAGATTAGAATACCTGAGTGTAAGATCCCTGGTTCTGTTCTATGTGTTCTCTATGATGGAGTGGCTAGAGGAATAACTAAGGGTAATTCATTCCGTAACTCAATCATTATTGATATTAGCACAGGCTCTAGGAATGTATCCTTGAAGTTATCTAAGTCTAACATACAGATGTGTGGAGCTAAGAGTATGGATCTAGTTCTTGAGTCTGTAGGTATCTTGTTAGAACACCTCAATGTAGTTCAAGATAAGATTGATTACCTGAGAGATCATAGAGATGAAGCCGAGAGAGTGTTGAAGTTCTTCGAAGATACCTTCAAGGGCCATATGGTATTATTCGATGGTCTACTACAGACAGAGTTCAATATCCATATCCCTAATATTAACATGGAAGAGTGTTCTGAAGAGTACATTGAGTTGATGAAGAATTGGAATGATCCCAATCCATACATTAGAGCTGAAGCATTGAAGCAATACCCATGCCCTGAAGGGTTAGATCCCATAATATTCAAGATCTTCATGGATCAAGTGCCTGACTTCGCCTTCCATGACGACTTCATGATGCAAGCTAGATGGGTACTAGATGAAGCAACTCATGCTATTGATAGGGATATAGGTATATTGATGGTGAACAAGGTCATGATCAATCATAACTTCGATCTAGGCTTCTCGTTGGATAGGGCTAAGCTAGCTGAATTAATCAATGGAATGAATGGATATGTAGCTACTTACGATAATTGTATTGATAAGCATGTGAATATCAAGAAGGTATGTGAAGAGGATGGAGTTGATAGATCCCTTCTGAAGAAGAAGAATAAGATCAGATGTCATAGCTTCAGAGTGTTCATGGGTGGATCAGTTACACAATCAAGTCCTTCTGAGGTAACAATGAAGGATGCTTACTACGACTTCAGGAACACTATCGAATCTATTAGATCGTTAATTGAGATTGATAGCTCAGAGCCTAGATACATTCAATACATACCTATTGATAGGATTAAGCCTAATAATGTAGGACCTGACGAGTATACAAGATTCATTGACTATGACATGCAATATGAGAATGTTCCTGAGAATAATGATCAGGCTGAAGTACTTCCAGAGGAGAATGGATCCATAGACTACGATACTTCATACACAGATGATTATTCAAGTTATGCTCTATGACTTCAATCCCTCGACATTATAAAGATAATGCCATCTAATACATCGATGACATGATCTACTGATTAGCTCGTTCATATAATATTACTATAGGGTTAATTACATATCTCTTCCAATAATACGTGGTATGGGATATAACATCTATATAATATTGACATCCCAGACCAACAACGTTCAATAAATGTCATTCATGAACTTCACGGATAAGGAGATATTCCACGATCATACTAAGCAATTAATTGATATACTCAAGGGTCAGAAGAATCCTAAGATCGTCACAGCCAGGAATCCATTCGAACGTAAGATAATATATGAGTTCTGTGAGACTAATGGATGGGATCGTGAGAAGATAGGAACAGAAGATCACTGGAAGGGAGAATGGTTCTTCTGTGACTATAATCCTCCTTGCTGTGATGGATACTCAAGATCCTATCGTGTAGAGTATACAACATTCAAGTTATCGAGGAAGCTTCAATGGACTAGAGGCATAGTGAGACAACCCTTAGAGGCAGCGGGATTATGTTCTGATGTTGTAATTCATCATGTCTATCCATACCTCAATGATCTATTCAAGAATGAACTGACAATAGAATAATAACGCCGATGTTACATACAAGCAATAGATTGCATCACCCAATGAAGTGATGTAACCTTCAATTCTAATTATCTTACAATGAATAGATCTAGATGTTCCCTGGGGGTGCAGCTCAATAGAACCATATTACCTTCCATCTTAGCCATGGAAGGAGTTATAGATGATATCTCATATGCTCCAGAATGATCTATAGTGACTAACTTCCCTGCTCCCAGTGATTGTATCTTGTAAGTACTAGACAATAACCTCATGAAGATGTTCATCATGTCATATGACTTGAATTCTAGACGACAATCTCTAGAGAATCCAGGAATGCATGTCATACTTACACCCTTGACACTCTCATAGAATATTAGATCTAAGGCAGAATCGATCAACATCTCCATCTCCTTCCAGAGATCTCATCAGGTTAGATCTGAGAATGACTTGTTCATGCATATCTCTCAGGACATGAATTGGTAATCTATTGATGCCTTCAAGATCTTGCTCTGTCTTACAACCCAAGGACACAATATTATCATCATTACACACCCTTCCTGATTGAATATTGATGTAAGTTGTCAGGTAGGATCCTACCTTGTACAGTTCATATAGGTGAAGTAATGAAGTTCTGACGATGTTGCTATGATCATTAACCCTCAATGCTAACTGTCTCTTCCCATTAGTACATAGAATGATGTGGAAGTCTAATATCTCTGATAGCTCTGACAGTCTCAGTCTAGCTAATGGAGTAACTCCTAGATCATCGAAGCCACTCAATCCTATAGGTACGTTGATGATATTGTCTGAACCATTCATGTATTCATCTTGAGGTATTGAGGCCCAATCTGTTAAGTAAGTTAGGAAGGAGAGGAATACAATACGTTGTTCGTGGGTGAGATTATTGAGACTATCATTGAGAGCAACTTGCATACTAGTATTGTACTTGTACTCTGCGTTACTAATCTCTCTAATCAATCTCCGTTGTTCTAATGAATCCATTACAAGCCTACGAGATAGAATGAATTGCCCTTCTGGGAGAAGTTGATTGAGCTCATGAGAGACAATGTAGAGATAATGTGATATAATGAGATTATTGAAGGTTACATCTCATTCTAACCTAGAGAGTAACATCAATGTAATAATCTCGATAATATGCTCTGATGAGATACAATAATATACTGAATTAATTCATTCCCTTGATTAGATAGCATCACTAACTCTTCAATAGTGATGTAATCTTCTATAACATTAGAACAATATGAATAGATCAGAGGCTACAGCTGCTGTGGCTATTGCTGTATCCATATGAGATCTGGGAGGACAACTGAATATCAACTCAATACCTCTCGTGAATATTGTTAGCTCAGAAGATAGAGCAGAGCGCACTTCTCCCTCACAGTTAATGATACCATATGGCTTCACCTCTTCCATGCTTAGAATCTTGTATGTATTGGAGTACTTCTCCAGGAATTGATCCATATCATCCTTGCATGAGAACATAACATTGAACCCTCTGGTGTATTGATGTATTGTAACAACAGTATTCTTGATATCTTCGTGGAATGATGGATCTAGCTCGAATCCCTCAACATGATGAGATGGATCACTGAGAGCCTTCAACAGTTCAGATCTCAGATTAACTTGAGAGTTGATGAGTGTTAGATGTTGATCGCTCAACTCCTCCAATCCATCAACGCTTCTATCCCTTGGTCTGTTACCGAAGGACATGAGACTCTCAGGATTCAATACCCTTCCATTCTCAATGATAATGTTATTGTTAGCAACTCCATCCAATTCTCCATACACTCTCTCAGCAGCATCGAGAACAGATCTCATGATACCTTGAGCATCAGGCTGAATAATGATATTGAACACCATATTCTTACATAATGGTTCATATCTGGAAGTAATACGAAGATCTACAATACTTGATAATTCAGAGATCTGAGCTCTAACAATTGGAGAGATACCCATGAAGTCACCGATCTCTCCGAGAGACAGAACAATAGATCCATTATCCTTCTCATAGTGTTCAAGGACATACCTTACTATGAATGATAGAATGAATCTTCCATCATCTGATAGAGTTGAAGCTATTCTCTGATATCCAACTTGTGATTGAGAATTATATACATATGCTGAATTCTTGATATCTTCGATCATTAGTTGCTTGTTCATTGTTACCTCACTGTATCTGCTGTTCTAACTTACTTGCAATAGAGTAGTATTTGAACAAGATCTATTACTCTGAGCAGTGATTCCCCATCCCTTGTGGTTCTCGGGGGCATAGTAAGGATATGAATGATATAATAGCATTGAGGTAGATGCAACAACACTATAGATGGAGACATATTAGGTTATGTCTGAAGCCCTTGAAGCTCACAATCACATAGGTATCTCCGAGGTTGAATGGAAGTGATATACATCAGAGTAACTTAGGATAGTGTTACAACACATGTAATGATTAATTAAGATCGCATAGCCCATGTAGGGGTTATGTAATCTATTACCTAATGAAGACTGAGAGTATTTAACATCCCTTGTGCTTCTTATGCTTCTTTCTCTTATTGCAACACTTGTCTTCCTTTCTAGGTTGATAGCAGTGATTGGTTGGATGAACAGGAACACAGCAACATGGTTGAACAGGGAATACACAACATTGAGGCTCGAATGGGATCTGAGTTGAAGCATTCAATAGAATCTGGATAGCTAGATTGAGGTTATTCACTTCATAGATCTGATCTAATGTCTCATCAATATATGAGGCTCTCACTTGGACCTTACCTAGGAATAATGAACTAATTCTAGCTAATTGTCCAGGTAAGTTAGGAATACCCACACTAATCACAGCTTGTTCAGTGTAATGTAAGCCAAGGAAGCGTAGAACTTCTCTAGTAATGGTTAATGCAGCCAGTCCTTGTTCTTCTCCTGGAATGTTAGGGATGAACTTGATAATTCTCCGGCAGTCTACAAGAATCTCCATATATGCTCTAATGTTCACTCCTCTCTCAGTTAAGAGCTGAAGCAATCTAACGAGACAGTCCTCATTAGTCTCCACAGTGAATTGGATTAAGGTAACAATATCAGTGAAGTCACTCATCTTATGTATTTGAGGGCGTTGGGGACATTTTCTACACCATCAGGGTTGAAGGCAAGGAGATCCTTCTCAATAGGTAGAGCCTCTGTGATGATCTGCATATGGTGTTCACATCGGTATAGATCATCCTTCAATCTATAGGTTAGATCCACCTTAGACCCAGGAATAACACCATCTAATGACCCTTGTATGGTGACTTGTCCTGTCTTACCCCTTCCTATCTTCCTTCCATTGATAGATGTAATGATACTACCAGCGGGAACCCTCTGGAAGTCTGATGTTAGATACATTCCTATTACGTAAGGGTATACAATCTCCTTGTTAGGATCGAACTCTTGAAGATCTATACTGAACAGATTGAGGATAGGAGCATAATATTGACCTTCCAATTCAATATATGATCTAATATTCCTCATGAATACAACATCATTCCCAGGTCTTGTCGGCGTGATCCATTGGAATGATACTTGATCTAGAATCCAACAGAGAGTTAATTCAATAACCTGAGGATGAATGCAGAAGTTCAGATCTGTTCCTGAGTCTGAGAGGAATACAGCTGATACCATACCAATCATCCTACCCTTCTTGTTAACTATGGGTCCTCCGGAGTTACCTCTACCTATGGTTGCATCAATTATCATCATGTTAGGTATGGGCTTAGATGTTGGATAGACATACAGATTGTCTCTAACTATTCCATAACTTAGACTCTGAGGTGCTACATCTCCTGTGTTACCTATGGCATGAATGAACTCACCTATAGTGATCTTAGTTGATATCTCTGTATGATTGATGGGATCTTGTAAGAATTCAATATCAATGGTAGGCTTGAGAATAGCTACATCATAGCTTAGATCAACACCTATTAACTCAATACTCTGTTGCTTAGTCTTCAAGGAGTCCTTGCTATTACATCCATTCCTCTGGAGATGTCCTCTATAGTATGTCATGAAGTATCTCTGGAAGGGTGTGAAGTTCTTAGGATATCCGTAAGCCCCTGCAGCTGGTACATTCTCAGTAACTAGCACAACATGAGCACAAGTTATCACATATATACACGATCTGAATCTAACAATTGTACCCGACCCTCTCTTGAATTCAATATTACCTTGCTCATCATTCCCAACACATGAGATATCAACACAACACCCTGTGAACTCCATGGACTTTCCTCTGATATTCTCAGTATTACGGGGGAGTGTAATCACATCAATCGATGAAGATGATGCAATAATTCTGGATGTTATGTACAACCGATAATAATATGTTGATCTATCCCTAGCCTCTATCGGTAACATGCCCTGAAGTATTACAATAATTACATCTATTAGCTCTAATAATCCCCGACCAGCATAATCATTGACCATCAATTCATCATATCATCTGTCTAATAGTAGTGTAATACCTTCGCCACGTCAGTGATGACATTCATCTATGTAATGGTATCATCTCTCAATGGATAATATCATCCTCTATTGGATCTAATAGATTAGTGTAGTGATTAGATTGATAGCTCTAATACAATTATGGAATAGAGACAAGGGATCATCACAATGAATGGCTAATATATTACAAGTATCCCTCCTACTATGTGAGATAGTCAGTTCACTACCCAATCTATTCAATTCATCCATAGTCTCACAATGATGCCAAGCCTTGATTACTCCAGTATTCAGTTCAATCTTGAATGGCTTACACTGCTTGAATATATCCCTCAACATCAATAACTGATCGTCATATCCATCATCTAGAGATTGATTGATACTGTGAATTGACCTTAACATCTCTAGAGTGACAGATAGATCATACTCCGGGTGATACTCCAAGATTGTCTCCACAATGTTAATAGATTCTTCTAGATTCACAGGGGATTCATACAATATACTATAGCATGACTTGATGATTGATTCATTAGGCCATCTTCTCTGAGAGTGAATAGCTACAGCAACTTGGAAGTACGTTCTATCCTCTGGATCCTTGAAGGGAAGAACCAACCAACCCTCATGAGTTAGTGGATTATCGAATATATCATCAGGTAGGTGATCCATTATGGATGTATTCATTGATTGGAGTATGACAGCATTAGAGTTAATGATGATATCTCTAGGATTGATACCTATGGAAGTGAGATGATCAAGTAACTCAGAGAATCTGGAATAGACTATGTCACTAGATCTCCTAGCGAATGCTAACTCAAGTCTGAAGTCTAGAGATGGATACATCCTATGAACTTGAGATACTATTGCTGCGGCTCTCTGTCTGTTGCTCATAGGCATTAGATTAGACACAGCATCTATAATTCTAGAGGCAATGATAGATATGGAGTTATACATTTACTCCTAGATCCCCTGAAGGTATTGTCAATTGCTCTTCTCAGGGGATGACAACAGTTGTCATATCACTAGAACATCCAGTCTGTAAGATCATATGATATATCCCAATGGATTGATTGTAACTGATGATGTAATGTGTAACCTCATATGACACTCAGATCATCCAAGAAGTATCCTATCATTCAATGATCTATCCATAAGATTACACATCACAAGCATGTACAGATAGATACAATCAACACTAACATACTCAAGCTGATGAATAATTGCATCTTCCGAAGGGAGGAATGGATGAATCAACCAATAACACTCTGTAATCCATCAACATAACTATAACAATATGTGATATCATGCTAATCCATGACATAACACAATCGTTCATACTCATCTATACCTGATTGAGTCAATGAACTCTAACTCTCCTTGTAGCTCTTCATCTACTGTTCTTACTGTCTTACGCTTAACTGCCTTAGGCTTCTGATACCCTGGGGCTTCAACAGAAGTGATCTTAGTCTTATGCTTACGGTACCACTTCTCTCGTTCTGTCCAATGCCTCTCTAGAGTTGGAAGGGAATCAACAAGATCAATAATATGAGGATCATCTGATCTGAATGTTCTTCCAACCATCTGGAAGAGAAGACCTTGACTGTAAGTTGATCCGCAGAGGATAACTGTATCAATTCTCCTTCCTCCGAAGTTATCACAAGCATTCTTCTCATCGAACCCTGTTCCAATCTTATCAATGGTTCCCACAAGCACATGAGAGTCTGAGTAACTCTTCTTACTTCCAACCATGACATCATTGTCTATTCCATAATGTGTTAGATAAGCTTGAAGAAGTTGAACATGTTCAGCACACCAAGTGAGTATGAGGTACTTCCTATGGGGTTGTCCTAGAATGATATTGACTATTAACATATTCCTCTGTTGGTTATGGGATAGAGCCTTGGTCACTTCACTCCAATCAGATGTTGCTACACCAGAGGGTAACTTAGGAACAACACCAGTCAATAACTTAGTGATATGGAATGGGAAGGGAATAGGCCTGAAGACTTCATGTGTTCCCACAATAGCTTGCATGAGCTTATGAGATCCAGTTCTGGTCTCTGGAGTAGCTGAGCAACTAATGATATAATTAGGTTGATACTTCAAGAGAGGAGCAATAGATCCTGGAGTACAGAAGAGATGAGACTCATCAATGATTAACGTTCCAATACGTTGTCCCCATTCCTCTGGTATCTTGTTGACTCTACCAGACATACATACAATCACATCAGGGCATTGATCTGGTATCTTCTTCCCTTCAGGTACAACCCAAGTCTTACAGTTGGTATGTTCAGTGAATGTCTCCAACCACTGACTGTTCAGGACTGTTGCATTGATTAGAACTAACGTAGTCTTCCTAGTTCTACAACCTAAGTACGATGCTATTACAGTCTTACCAGCTCCAGTGTATAGATTCAATGATGTAGTGGAGTAAGTATTCAATTGCTCTAATGCTTCCTTCACTATAGATTCTTGATAATCTCTCAATGACCCTGTGTATTGAACATTAATGTCTGGCTTAACAGGATTGAATGCAGGTCTACCTTGGAGAATACCAGCGTATGTGTAAGGAAGTCTCAATATATCTCCATCTAGTTGATAACCTATTAGAGGCTTAGTGATCATTCCCTTCCTCTTCTGGAATGAAGTCTGTTCAATCTTGATGGTAAGATCTCTGGATATCCTCTCTTGTTGTTCATAGGGAAGATCCTTGATGTTAAGCAATGAACTCATGAGTAATTTACGCAGTATGCACCATTCATTGTGTTCATGCGTGATAATATATGAGATCCAGAGATGATTGATGAATGATGATGGATGTAGTGTCATTGTGATTATAGGGATAGAACCTTCAATCTAGTAGAACTAGTAGTATCATCTGTGTGTATTGGAGATGATATCACTGTGGATGTTGTCGATGTGGTGATTCTATCTGATCTGAATGACGTAGGATATATGCTATGTACATTGGAGATGTACGGATTAATTGATTGTTGAGATTAGATGATAGATTGCACTGTAGACTGGAGAGTTGAGATCCCGGGAGATTGGATGAGTTCGAGCTTGGTTGGATGATAATTCTAACTGTATTCCATAGTGAGTGATATTGTCTGGAATTAGGTCCGTAAGGGTGCAATCCATGGGGCGATCCGCACATGATCGATCATTGTGTAAGATGAATGCATCAGTTACATACCTAATGTATTCAATTATTGGAGAGTTAGTGGATCAGCTCAAGTCCTTCGGTGTATGTTAGAGATGTAGAGATTAATTGTCCTCTGGGATATCAATCTAATTCTCACTATCTTTCATAGATCTCAACCTCTGGAGAATCAAGCCCTTGTGATCAGATGTTGAGTCCAATTCTGACTGTATTCCACGGTGAGTGATATCATCCGAATCATCCTCTGGTGGGCAGTAATCCACGAGGATGATTCGGATATGATCGATCATTCTGTAAGATGAATGTCGTGTATTACTGGAATGTTGATATAATTACTAGAATACTTAGTGGATGATCTCAGGTCCTTCGGTGACCATGAGAGATGTACAGATTAATTGTCCTCTGGAGTATTGGGATAATTCTCATCACCAGGATAACACAATACATTCATGATAACATCATGAACACGCCATGATACCATCAATTAATCGAGCTAGATGTTACAATTCGGCTTGTATCTCAACATCTTCATCGTCACCTTGTCGCACTCTAGAATGAATCTATTAACTGTATCCTTCCTGAAGGGAGTACTGACACGTATATGCTCCATCTATTCCATATAATAGAGTCTCGCCCCTTGAAATATGTCGTTGAATTACTCTGTTCTCCCTCAAGAAGTGCTATTCAATGCGGCATTGTATGGCCCTGCTTCTCCCCTGTTATCATCAGAGTATATCGCGAAGGAGATGTCATTGATTAATCCTAACTTCAAGTGGTGTCTGGAATTCATCATAGCTCACGATAAGACATTACAGGGATTATCTCGGCAATACCTGAGATTCTTGGGAGAACCATTCCAGAATGGGAGATTCAAGATTATGATAGGTCGATGGCGTCTTCCATTCAATCCAGATATAGTACCTCAATCAATTATTATGGCTACGGAGTGTAATAATCAATCTCTATCTCAGAGATATCCTCATATCTTCCCTTCACCTCCTTCCTCCGTTGATATTATTGATGCTGTCAGAAGATTAGATCCTAAGTTCAACTTCGGTGCGGTATTCAGAAGAGAATTGGATAACATTCGAATAGATGAGAACCTACGGAGACTAATGGAGTATGACCCTCAAGATCCTTACATGAGCTTATATGTTAGATCTGTGTTGAATGGAGACATTAAGCGCGCTGCCGCAGACAAGGATGAGATAATAGTTGATTACTCTAGAGATGATATGGTACCTCTATTCAACCAAGAGGCAAGGAAGACATTCCCTCAAGTTACAGTCGGGAGGAGATATGGATCTTGGAGTATGTCTGTTCCCTCAGATCTTGTAGACACACCAGGGGGGGGGAGAGAGTTGATGGAGAAGTATAACACTGTGACAGGTTGGTTAGTAAGGAAGGTTAATCCTCATTACATACCCCCTAGGGACAATAACTCAACTATGTCTCCAATGGGACCTTCAAGTACCCTCTCATTGAGTAGACCTGTTACATTACAACCCCCAAGGGTAGGTGCTTCACTGCAGAGACCTCTCCTCCCATCGAACAGACCCCCAGCTACTCTCAATCAAGGACTGAGACCACCACTACAGAGACCTAACATCAATCCACGATCAACCATGACACTAAGACCACCATCAAGAGTGATTGTAAGTCCTCCCATACAACAAGCGATAAGTAGAGAACATATCAAGCAGTACATAGACCCTGATGCACAATAATATACTAATAACATAGCATTACCTCACAACAGGTGATGTCATGTATCCAACATGTAACTATCTCAATACTCAGCATATCGTCTATTCTCCCACAGGAGCAGCAATGTCCCGTAAACCTCTCCCTAACTATGTTGAGTACGCTTCAATCATATCATGATCCATTGTTACCTCAAGAGCTTCTATTCCAGATATCAGAGTATGGAGATGTTCATCCTGATCTCACTTCACAATATATGCTTGATGCAACAAGACCATACAATATCAATTGGCCGTTCCAGTTCCTTCTCAGATACATAATATCTCAATGTCCTGTCTATCGTATGCTACAACAATGTAAGTCTCGTGGTGTTAAGGTAGGTGTCAGAATAAGTCATGGAAGGATTACACTAATAGATTACAATGATCCATTCAATGATCTGTTCATATTCCAGTCTACTAAGGATCACATGATGTCTACCATAGCTATCATTGACTATCTATCTCCCGGTTATTACACTAACTACGAGGGAGGATACACCTACTCTAACAAGTACATCAAGCAGTTAGAGCAGACAGATCACAAGCAATTGAATGAGTTATTGCCTCATCTATTCCCTCAGATACCTACAGATCTGGAGATTATTGAAGCTATGAGACAGATTGATACACTTGGATTAGCTCTCAATCTTGGTGAGATTATACATGTATCCATAGTATCTGAGAAGTTCTGGAAGAAGTATCAAGATGATGTCAATAGATCTGAATTGATTAGGTACCTGATCGATTGTTCCTTCAATGGAGAGATATTCGATATATGCTCGGATCCCACAGGACGAATACACATTGCTTACAATCTAGATCAGGATACTAGCTCAGAACTTCTGAGATTGATCTTGAATGAATACAACAATCCTCACACTGAAGGATATCAGAGTAACATACTAGTGAGGGATGTAGGCTGTGAAGTAGGTTCATGGATTGTGATTGAAGGATTAGATGACAAGTTAGCTACATATTACAGAGATCTAGGGAATGATCTGAAGTCAGTTCTATGTCCCTATGAATGAATGAATTATATGAGATGTCACTGGAATTATTAGTGATATATCAATTTATGTATGGATCTCATTCCAAGTCACCCACTCGCTAGACATGATATGATGATAACATTGAATTACATGTGATTGTTGTGATTATTACATGTGCACAGATGTCTAGAGACACTAGATATTAAGGCCATATGTCATATATTACAAGAGCTCTCATATCTTCTCGGATGAATGGGCGGCCTCCCCCAGATCTTGTTCCCTCAAATATATAACCATCGTATTATATCAATCTATGTCACTGCCTCAAGAGTTATTATTCGAATCTGCCATGTACGGAGAAGCCCATCCTGATCTATCGGCTCAATATATAGTTGATGCAATGAAGAGCATAGATCCTAACTTCAATTGGTCATTCCCATTGATCGTCGAATATGTAATGACTAACAATCAGATCTGTAAGACAGTCAGGGATCGTATGATGGAGAACTGCGATGCTAACTTGAAGATATCATTGAATCTTGGAACAATCACTGTACTTGATCTGGATAATAACTGTGAATTGATCTCCGGGGACAATGTTCTTAGAGGTCATGTATATATTGATGGCATCTTAACATATATGTATCCAAGCATCATCTCCAGAGAGTACTTGCATGTGTGGGAGGATAGAGGGATCTCAACATTGAAGAGAAGAGGCAATGAAGATCTTCCTACCATCCTACCTGAATTATTCACCACTGTCCCATCTAATGTAGACATCGTTGAGACATTGAAGTCTATGAATGCTAACTTCGGTGTTATATTCACATCAGCTCAAGCAATATTACTGAGACATAAGTATATGAATCATCAATCTAACCTGATCAGATATCTAGCCCAATCGGTAATCAATGGAGATTGTGTTAATATTGATGTGAGAGGATCCAGGTTATACATCAACACAAGAACGTATGGAGTTATTGGTGATCTCAGACAGATGTTGTCACAATCATTCGACATACCAGATGAATTAATTGATTATGATCCTCAGGAGGATGGAATTGATTGCTTGATTGTATCAGATCTGACTGAGAAGGAACGTGAGTATTATAGGAATGTGAGCTCAGATCTCTTGAAGATCATCAACCTCAATGCTTAGAATCTCGTATATTGACGCATTACCTGAATGGGTGATGTATCATAGATGTGATAACAGTAAATATGTTGAACATGACAAGTTGGACAAGTATTCCTCAAGAGGTTCTATTCAATTCAGCATTGTATGGACAAGCGTCTCCCCTGTTATCATCAGAGTATATTGCTAGGGAGATGTCATTGATTAATCCTAACTTCCAATGGAGACGTGTATTCGATGATGTGTATAATTGGAAGTATTCATTACCTAGGGTCATGGAATCATTGTCTAATAATATCTCAGTCCCAGAGATAGCAACAACAGCATCAAGATTCGGGGGAAGAGATGAGAGACAACCCCGTGCTCCCTCTGCAGCTCCGTCTTCTAGACTTCCTGAGACGTTGAGAGATTCAGAGATTATTGACATTATCAGAGAGATGGATCCACAATTGAATCTTGGTGTTATCTTCGAGAATGAGAGAAGACTTGTTCCAATCAGGGAATCATTGAGAGATATGGCAATGTATGATGAGTTCACAGGTCTACTCATTGAGGGTAGATTGAATGGAACAATAGATCACATTAATTCAACAGAGCGCTCAGTCTCCATGGAATACTCGGGAAGCGTTCCTGAAGAGCATACGGGAGCAGCAATGGCATCATTCCCTGAATCAGATGTTACTGTGTCAGATAGATCACTGGAGATTGACTTCCCCGTGGAGTATAACCTCATACCCCCGGGAATATGGGGTATTTTCCCCACAGACATAGGTGTTAAGCAATCCCAGAGGATATCGGCCATATCCACTCTATTAGACATGGTTCTGAAGGGCTATAGATCTAATATGCATTCACTTACTGGATTCAGATAGATCCCAGTTACAACATACAATGAGCATGACATGATTCAATCAGAGAGATCATGTAATGTAATCATACGAATAGATTCATAGACATATGAGATGATACTCTCTCCTCTCCATCGCTGAGACACTCAGAGGGGTAAATCATGACAGATCTCTCCATTCAAGACCCTGCCATCAACCCAATTGAGGAGGATAAGCCTAAGAAGAAGATCAAGAATCCAGAGAAGAGCATTAGAAGCTTCCTAGAAGACTTACAATTACCAGATGATGTGAAGAATGAAGCTGAATCCATCTACTCTAGACTTCATATCTCTCAGAGGAAGAGGAAGAAGAGACTTCTTGTTGTGTACTATTGCCTCTACAATGCATACAAGGTTCTGGGTCTAAGCTACGTTCCTAATCTATTAGCAGATATGGTTGGAATAGACAGGAAGGACATCAGTAAGGCTATCTCATCTTGCTTCCCTCTTCAATCAGGCTACTACCCTCCTCAAGTTCAGAGGAATCCTCGTGACTTCATCCCTCAATGCATTGAGGTATTGAATCTAGATCTGATGTTAGCTGATGAAGTCATAGATCTATACAATCAAGTGATGAAGTCAGAGAAGTCTAGACTATTAGCTGAGAAGGCTCCGCAGAGCGTAGCAGCTGGTATGATTATGTACTTCTCATCCACCAGAGGATTCATTGTAGACAAGGAACAGTTCTCTAAGCTTATAGGTGTCTCTGAATTCACTCTGGATACCATCACCAAGCTTATCATACATGTACATAATACTTAGAAGCGAGATATGTTATATATTCTATATACAAGGAATATACGACAGTTAATTCATACTGTTGTAAGAATGGATGTATTATTATTAATGCTATTCGTGTGTCTTCATTGCTATCCAACCGCATATAGCACCACTTCATGAAGTGATGTTATCTCTATTAATACTTAATGCTCCTATGCCTTTATGCCATTAACACTTAGAGCTCATTAGTCTCATATTCTTGCGATTATCCATTACATATTGAATTAATGTGACTCTCGGTCGGTCAATGGATCCCATATCATCACATGTAACAATTGAGAGCTAAACAGCATCAATGAGTCTATTAGATCTATTATCTCAGGATGAGTTGATGAATATATGCATGTTCTCTGATACTATTCTCCCCCAATTATCTCTAGCTGCACTTGTAGATGTGTTCAATGATAGGTCTAACTGTATGGATTGGTCTAGTCTCCTTCAATGGTTCAGAGATATATCACTGTTAGATTACAGAGTGAGGGATGTCATCATTAACTCAGGATGCAATGAGAATATAGTCCTAGATTCATCTGTTAATCCTAGAATTATCAAGGCATTACTGAGGAAGCAAGGCTATTCCAATCTATACTCTAACATCTCCAGGGATAACTCTATCATTCTAATACCTCAACGATACAGTAAGTTCATTGTGGATACAACACCTTCAGGGGATGGCACTAACAACATATTAGCTAGATCTCAAGACTATGTCATCCTTCTCTGTGATAACAAGATCATGAGTTCATTCAGATTAGGAGTAGATATCAATTGTAGATCTCCAGTATTAGAGAGCTATCTGTCTAGAGGATCTAGTACTCCCTTGAATAGATCTAATGTAACAATGGAGGGATTCTTCCAATATGTCATCAACAATAGACTCACAATACATCTGTATGAGATATACAATGATTACATGAACAGGATTAATGCATTGAAGCATATATCTGCCTTGAATGACACGGACAATTCAGTTCTATTCTTCAAGAGACAATACATCAATATAGTATCAATTAGACAATACACTGATAATGACCAGATAGCTGTTGATATCTCCATGACATCCTCAAGATCCATCAAGCTAATAGCCTCACATCTGGAGAAGTTATCGTTCAAGATGAATGTTAGGAAGAGATGCACAGGGATAGATGTGATATACTCCCAGAGAGATGATCTATGTTGTAAGTTCTGGAATAATGTAGTGACCATGGTCCTGATGAAGAGATTGATGGCATAAAGGTTAATAGATTGTACATCCCTCCGGGGATACATGATCTAATCAATATACCACCATCGATAGAGGATACATCATTACACCCATAGTTGATACGATGGAGCATATTATATGTCTGACGGATACATTATATGAATCACTCTCAGGGATTATGATCTAAGCTGTAACATCCCTGTGATATCACTAACATCCATCTCGTAATCTCCAAGAACTTACACATTCAATGATCACAGGGATAGATCAATTCATCTCTTAGTCATACGTCTTGAATACATCAATCCCCCAAACAACACCATCTCATCAATCCATCACTTCACCATGAATCAATCTATCATTCCATCACATAGTACTCTCCTAGATATATTACCTCAAGAGATATTGATGAGAATAGCTAGTTATGGTCAATACATTCCAGGATTAACCTCAGATTACATAGTCAGAGAGCTATTCAATGCCAATCCATTCACCAATCTGAGTAGAGAGCTGATGGTAATACAACTATATCAGAGAACTAAGCATATATACAATGATATCTTATCCTTGAGGGAATACCTTGATAGTAACAAGCCTAACAGAATATCATTCATGGATGCTAATATCCTAGGGAATGTAGTCATGGCCAAGATCACTGTAACATCTCAAGCTCCAATCCTTCAGAATCATAGATCATTCCATGTGATTAACTTCGAGAGTGCAACTAATGAAGCATTCAAGGATATGACCTTTAGCCTTCTATCCTCAATGCAAGATCAATAAGTATGACATTGAGGGTGTATACTATTACCTCCATTCCAATCTGATCAATGATTATATATCCTCCTATCCTCGACATAATGTTCAATTCCTTCAAGATCTCTGCAATGCTCCTCATCTCTCCCATGATCAATCTATTGTGGTAATGAATGAGATCTTGAGATTAGATCCTAAGTTCTGTATTGGTTCACTGATTGAGAGATGTACATGGGATCAGCCCATAGATCTTGAATTAACTAGAACATTGAATAGATTGGGAGTGTATGGGGCTAACAGGCAATACTCATTGAATGGGGATGGAAGGGGATATGAATTAGAGCTTAGATCTAGAGAGCATCCTTCCCTTGAAGATCTGCAGATAATACCAGGAATACACTCCATTGATACAAGTAGAGAAGGTAAGACTATTGTAAGATTCAAGGATCTAGGAGGAGTGTCAGAACTAACAGTGAATAGAATGATAGCATCATGTAAGTATCTAGCTTGTAATATACTGAAGTATTGAAGTAATCGATTACATCATCCAATAGACAAGGATCATGTAATACATCATCCAATAGACAAGGATCATGTAATACATCATCCAATAGACAAGGATCATGTAATACATCATCCAATAGACAAGGATCATGTAATACATCATCCAATAGACAAGGATCATGTAATCTTCTCAGAAGGGACTTATTCATATCTATGAGCACAGAGCTAAACTCTATCAATAATGTCATCCTCCCATTGCCTTCTAGATCTATTACCTTGCGAAGTTCTCATGAGAATAGCTAGTTATGGTCAATACATTCCAGGATTATCCCCAGATTACATGGTCAGAGAGTTATTCAATGTTAACCCATTCATTAATCTCAACAGGGTTCTATTGTTAGTTCAGATGTTATCTGCAACCCAGAGTATATCTCAAGATCTCATCAACCTCAGGGATGTGATACAATCAAGTGATATGAGTATAACATTCATAGAAGCTAACGACAGAGGTGCTGTCAGGATTGTAAGCATGGAGGATTGTGATATTACCTCCAATTCATCATACACAGTCATTAATTGCTCATACATGATGGATGAAGACATTAGAACGTTATTGTTGATATTCAAGGAGGGTATCACTAGGTATTATCTGGAGGGATTATACCATCACATATTAGATGATCCACACAAGGTTATATCTGGAGTGAGTCACAATAATGTCCCTAAGTTATACTCTGATCTATGTAATATGTCTCACTGTTCTATGGATGAATCTGAACAAGCCATGACCTCAATACTTCACATAGATCCTAAGTTCTCCATAGGTTCGTTACTTCGAAGGTGTTCAGATGGAATGAAGATGATCTCATGTCTTGAGACTGTTGGAATAGTTCATAGATTAGGGATATACTCAGTCTGTAAGGGTTACGTTCTAGATAATGGAACTCAATGGATGTATGCTCTAATATTACATCGATCTGTCAGTGTAGATGGAGATGTTGATTGTCTCAGACTAATCATTGAAGGTATTGAGGTCATATCCACAGAGGGATCTCGCATCATCCTCAGATTAGAGAAGAGATCCAATACTATCAGAGAGAATGAGTACTTGAAGATATACAATGCTTGTAGAGTGTTGATTGAGACTTCATATGTGTGAGGTAATTGAACATTGTGTGATCCTGTGATAGATTGCATAATACAGGTTGATGGTCGGTATGAATGAGAGGATGTCAATGATTATGAGAGTATAGATAGCATTCAATCGATTGAGTGTCAATCAATGTAGGACATAATCAATGTCACCATAGAGCCTATATGGACGCTGTTCAACGATCATCGAGAGACTGTGATGGAAATGACTTCACTTGAATCATTACAACCCTCCCAGGAGCTATTGTTCTCCCTGTGCAATCTGTCTGTAATGGAACAATGCCCCAATCAGTTAGATCTGGATTACTTCATCAATGCTCTCAGGGGTATATATCCTGAATTCAACATGAACAGAGAACTGATGATCACTGAGCTAATCCATCACACTAATGATATATCCTCAGTTGTATCAGATCTAGTGATATGGTGTAGATGCTACCAACCTGAGATATCATTCAATAATCAGTCTATCACATTCACTTCACAGTCTGGGATGATCTCCATGCCTCCTAACCTCAGGGAAGATGATGAATCTATTCAAGTAATGAGATCTACAGACCTTGTAAGTATTATAGTATCATTCCCTGAGAGTGTGAGTATGTACTATCTTGAGGGATTGTTCTGGATGATGTACTCAGATCCATTCAAGTTACTATGCTCTCAGGGATATGTTGGTAATATCAATCAGCCTTGTAGATTCTTCCATGATCTCATCTCAGTTAGTTCAGGATCATCTGATACTCTCAGAGACATATTAGCATTAGATCCCAAGTTCTCTCTGAGGTCACTAATACAACTAGCTCTGAGGAAGAGAGAACTGAGCAAGTTATGTGATAATCCCTGTATTCCTCTAATGTCTCAAGGACAGGGAGCATACTTCAAGAGTAACATAGATGAGAGCATTGTTAGTATTCAAGCTGATCTCTTGAGAACAACCTATGGATGATGGGAGGGTATGTGGTATGATGGAGGATGATAGGGTGTGAGATCGAGTCATTGGAGGGTATGCACAGGTTCATGATAGTATGGATATGTATTAATTACATCAGCTTGTGATATGGTTGATGTAATTATCGAGGGATATGTTGATGACATTGAATGATTGCTGTTACTATGGAGTATGTATGAATCAATTGATTATTGGAATTGGGAGATGAATGTGATAGTGTTGAATGATCTTGAAGTCTGAGAGAATCGACGCTTCCTGATCATGTGTTGAGTCCAATTCTCACTATATCTGACAGTGTCTGTAATCGTTCAAGAACCCCTCTGGTGACCTGGTATCCATGAGGGGATTCTCACATGATCGATCGATGTGTAAGATCGATGTCGTATACTACTGGGATGTTGATGTAATGATTAAGGTTATTAGTGGATGAGCTCATCTCCTTCAGAGACCACTCGGCATAGTAGAGATTAACCATCCAACAGAATCAAGTCCTAATCTCACTATGTTCTGTTGATCTCAATCCCAGAGAATTCAATCCTTCCTGATCAATGGTTGAGTCCTAATCTCACTATATCTCACAGTGTCTCTAATTGTCTGAAATCCCCTCTGGTGGGCTGCTATCCATGAGAGGATCCGCACATCATCGAACAATATGTAACATCTCACCATTGACTACGGCAGATATTAGATTAATTATCCTACCAACGTATGAGCGACCCTCAGCTCAATCAACATCTGTCTAAGATAGTAGAGATTGATCATCCCCCAAGATCAAGTGATATTCCCACTATCTCTCAATGATCTCAACCCTGAGAGATTCAGTCCATTCTCATTAGGGTTGGATGTCAATCTCACCTATACTTGACAGTGACTCAATTCATCCAATAATCCCTCTCCTGACCTACTGATCACAGGCCAATTCGAACATGATCCTTAGATTCTCATCGATGAATTCATCACTTACTCCAACACTAACCAATCTATCAATACAACAATGAACGATATCAATCACATGAGACCAAGTTGATACATTAATGTTACACTTCATACGATGAGGTACAACATAGCTTTATGACTGTCAAACCTTACAGAACATACATCGTAACATAGTCAGCATCAGTACAATGACTATCTCACTTCTAGATCAACTTCCTCAAGACACATTGCTACTAATTGCTAGATTCGGTGATACTATTCCTGAAGCATTACATCATTCAACTCTTGAGCAATTCTTCTCAGTCAAGTATCCTATGTATGATGTTCATTGGCTATCTCTCCTACATAGATGTAGATTGATGCTTAGACCTGGGGATTATTGGTATGATATCGTCTCATTCTACTACACATATTGTAATGATATCAAGATCGTCAAGACATCATCAGATCTACCAGGAGATCTTCCATGGGATGTTCTGAGTGTTGTTGTAACAGACCCATCTATTGATGATCAACAGTCCATCATTCTATCATTGAAGGGTAGATGTAGTGTAATCCCTGATCTCCCCAGAGGATTGTATGAACTTCATAGAACTGAGAGCTATATCCTTCTAGGGTCATATCCAGGGATGGGAAGAGTATTAGATCTCAAGATTAGAGACAACAGACCATTCACCAGAGCAGAAGACGTCAGGGAGATACCAACAGAGAGCATATCCTGTCAATCATTCATCGAGTACATGATCAGAGAGGATCTTCACATTGAGATTGAACTGATATATTCAGAATTCAAGAGAAGAGCTAGCATGTTAGAGGGATATCTGCGGCATCCGCAGAGCTTAGAAGTAATGATGTATCATCTTGTAGACTATGATCACTTAGTTAGAATGTGTATGTATGGAGCCATCGAAGAGGAGGACACATTCCAGATCGATGTATGGGACTCATGGACTAATTATGATATTACTGAGTTGGAGAGAGTTCACAGGAATGTTGTATGGTATGATAATCTGATCGTTGTGAGAGGAAGCGTTGAGGGATTGAGGGATCATCTGCTAATATTGAATAATCTCGCCCAGAATGTGTATTAGATGCTATAGATTAACATGAGATCATCTGAATTGATGAACTAATGTCTCAGGGATTATGTAATATTATCTGATGGAGGAGATTGACTGACATATCTGGAGATTGCGCTAGATGATATTATCTGGATGCACTAACTTGTAGATGATTAATTAGATCAATGCATCTATTAGCATATTATGGAGGACACTGTTCGAACCTAGCTTGAGTCCCTCAAATATATCATTACAATCACCTCGATATACTTGCATTACAGAACCATATACCAACATGAATACATCCATCATCAACAATCTTCCTCAAGAGACATTATTCAATATCTGTGAGTTCGGATCTACTCCCTTAGAGTTGTCATCTGATTATATCGTTCAAGAGATTAAGAACGTATGCCCCTACGTCAACTTGGGGAGAGAGCTCATAATTGCAGGCCTTAGCAGTAAGATGGAGTTATTGAGGAAGGATATCACTCTATTACGTTCTAAGTTGGAGAAGAACTACCTTCTGTCATTCAAGGAATCTCCTCCAACAATATCAATTGCTTACGAAGCTCGTCATGATCTCTCATGGGCTCTGTACATTGCAGGTAGAGAGAAGTATGATAACTTCAGAATCGAGGGAACACCTTCCTCGGTGGATGTCATTCTAACAAGCGGAGTCTGTAATCATCAGGAACTTGAAGCAATCTTCAGTATGTTAGAAGGTAACACACTCATAGACATGATGATTAAGTCTATGGGATCATTCGGAGGACCCTTGGAGGTTATGGCTGATGTAGCTCCTATGCTTAACTCTGAGAGTATGGATGTATTGAGAACAACTCACTATCCAATTAGTAATCTATTCAGGATAGCGAAGTATCTCAGGGATAAGCTTCAAGTGTATGAAGAGAAGGGATATCCCTTAGATCTATTCATGTCTGGAGATCATATCATTGCTGTGGATATCGAGGGAGAACAGAGCAATCCCTTCTCGGCTCACGATGCTATCATATACCACTACGATGGGGATGATGATCTGTTGAGATTCCTCAGTAAGCAAGAGATCTATTGCGAGAGAGATGATGTAATTGATATGAACGGTATGTACAAGACATATATCTCCCAATACAATGACTCCAAGACAGATAGAATGAATGAGATTCTCAGGGATATGAGTGATCTGTGTAAGTTGAGATTAGCTTGTAGCTTAACTATCTAACCAAGATGGCTAATGGAGTTAGATCTATTGATGAGACATGTCCTCCGTTAAGGGACATATATCATTAAGCAATATAATGACTATTGAGATGTATATCATAGGATTGATATATTTCTTTATACCCGCTTCTCCTCTCTCCACAAGGATATCACACAAACCATGTCCTCTTCTATCGAATCTATGGCACAATCATCCCGAGACCTTACGATCATCACGGATGATGGCGATGCTGTATCATCTGAATTGATTCTTGAATGTATCATGAAGTCATATCCTCAAGTCAATCTAGGAAGAGAGTTGATGTTAGCTAGAATCTACAATGACATCAATAGATTACGCACAGATCTGAGAGTATTACATGATCTAACTCAGTCTATGAGGAATATCATCTCCCAATCTAGAGTTGGTTACTGCAATGAACTCAAGTCTCCTTACATAATGATCATTGTTGAAGAAGACAAGTACTTGAATCCTAAGAGACCTCAGAGAGTGTATGATGTTATTGCTTCAGAGAGTTACTGTAATCTCATAGCCCAACCATTCACAGGTCCTCATATTACCATCTCTCTGAGAGAACCTGATGACTTAACAGAGGATGATCTGAGATTGATTAGATTCCTATCAGTCCATTCCATTGATAGAATACATAACAACATGAGTTGGCACAGATTAGATAATGATGTAGTATCCAAGTTCTCCTTGATTGATAGATTCCAGAACATTGAGACTATTGAGAAGATCAGATCATATCCTGAAGCTATTGATAGAGTTCTGGAGTATTGTCAGGTCATGTCTGAGAGACTTCAGAGATTGAGAGAGGATTACTCCACAGATCTCATTGATTCAATGCTCAGGGATGATTGGAACAGAGTGAGTGGGGTGACATCTCCCGAAGGATTCAGTCGTAGAAGCATTCGTATTGAATATCATCAGAGATGTGATGTAGATCCTATCTGTTACTACATCCTTAGGAAGTTAGGGGAACATAACATTGAAGAGATTAGTAACAACCCGACTATTGATGGAGGTTCTGTAATTGTAACATTGAAGGATTCATGCCCTCATGTTGAGAGAGATCTAGCTGAAGGATTGAACAAGTTATGTCACCTCAGGATGATGTCCAGTCTAACATATGGTGGAGAGTTCTAGATTGAGAGAACAATGCATATCTGTGAAGGATATGTGTTGATGATGGATATGTATTGGTTAAGTTAGTTATAGATGTAATCATATTCGTATCTGTGATATTGGGGAGGAACAATAGATCGCATGATATACTTCTGAGGACTATGAATTGATCACAACAACCTACTACACTATTAGATGTATACATCGATCGATACTATCATCTCATATTACATCTCGTACAATCAGTATATATAATGTTACACGTATCCCCGGAGGTATCCGAGGTCATAAAGATATATTCATTCCATATAATCTTATTCACACATTCTGGTATACTATCATGTCTCAATTCAATATAATCAAGGATCAAGAGCAATCTATCACTTCATCTGAATATACTAACATCATCACATCTTCATCTGAGGATATCTTGAGGCAGTTACTAGAACTGAATCCTTACGTCAATCTGGGAAGAGAACTAACAATTGCCAGACTTCACCACCTAATCATGAAGTTATCTCCTGATATCAGATCAATCCATAGATCACTCAGGGAAGTTGGTAACATCTCTCCTACCTGTGAGTTCAACGATTCTAAGATTACCATAGGACTTGGAAGGGGAGGAGAATGTAAGTTCATATATGATGAGATTGTTGACTCTGTAGGGCTATCATCCTTAACTATTGAAGCTCTCAGGACATGTACTGATTGTATTGATCCAGAAGATGAGTATGATACAGGCATAGATATGATGGATATAACCTTGAACAATCTATCAGTTAATGAGCATGATCTGGAGTTGATATGGCATCTCTCTAGTCTATCACCAACTCAAGTCTATGATAGGGAGAGTAAGAGATTAACAGATAATGGCATATTAGCTCTGTCGTTGAAGGATCTATCACAGAACGTTGAGACCATTGAGAAGATTAGATCATACCCTGGGGCCATTGATAGAGTTCTAAGTCATTGTAAGGAGATGAAGAATGTACTAGCTAATGTAAGCAGGAAGCATTGGCAATCATCCGAGATTATGTACAGATTGCCTCACTTGTGGACTAATAGAATACGCATCGATAGAGACTACCACAGAATTCAGATTGAGTATAGAAGTGATATTCATGTTCAGATGATGCTCAACTTCACCAACAGAGCTATTCCTTCCTCAGAGATAGCTAGTATAGACAGAGGAGAGTCATGGGATAGAACCTATGTCACTATCAACTTGAAGGACTCATACACTTGGGGCAGAACCATAGTGGACGAATTGAACATTCTACGCAATCTACCGTTAGTGTCAAGTCTAACAATCAATTAGATTGAGTATATGTGAGTTAATTGAAGCAATGTCCATCCCATGGGAGATGTATCTTGCGGTAGATTGAGATGACAGTGGATATGACGCTAATACATTCAATCTGTTAACATGACATTATATTGTTGTTGAGATATGATGATTGATGTAACACGTGATCATATCGTTATAATGGTATTGAATAGACAACTGTAGTATACTAGATTGATTGAATGTTACATGCATGTCGTTAGGGATAATCAACTATCTAGAATGTTAGATGGTCTGTTGTTGTCATTACCTCGGATGTTGTCAAGATCCTAGCGCTCCGCTTCCCTGAGTTCATATCATTGTAAATATATCGTGGCGCATCTCGATTATTACATTGACTCCATACAATATCACTTAATTATATCATTCAGAACTCCCTCGACCATGTCCTTCGCTACCAACACTGTTACCGTCAATGCTTCATCATCTTCTGAGGATATCCTCAAGACTCTAGCCAATGAGTATCCTTACATCAATCTGGGAAGGGAGCTGATCATTGCAAGACTTCATCACTTGATTGTTAAGTTATCTCCTGATATCATCAACATTCACAATGCATTCAAGGCTGTGGGATGTAATCCTCTCATTGACTTCTATGACTCTAAGATGTCTGCTGAACTTGGAGAGGAAGGAACGTGTGAGAAGAAGTATGACATGATTGTTAGATCTCTACAGTTATCGTATATGACCATTCAATCTCTGGACATCAGAGATGACTCAATGTCATATCCAGATTACTATGAGTGTGAACATGGAGATATGTGCTTCGTGGATATTACATTGGATGATGTTGAAGTATCAGCTCAAGATCTACACACACTGTGGCATCTATTAACAGTGACTCCTGGAGAGGTCTATGACTCTGAGAATAAGTTCATTACCGAGAGTGTTGTAGGCGCTCTCTCATTAGATGATCTATTACAGAATATTGAGACTATTGAGAAGCTTAGATCATATCCCGGAGCTATCGATAGAGTTCTCAAGCATTGTGGAGACATGAGGAATGTTCTGAATGATGTTGTATATAGATACCAGATCATGTATTCTCCGTTGACTTCTATTCCTAATCTATGGACTAACAAGATCAGCTTGTACAGTAATAGAACCATTCGCATTGATTACAGAGACGATGACAGTGTTGATCTCATTCTTCACGTCATGAACACTGTGTTAGATCGAGAGTATACCACTGAAGTTCAGATGGGTCAATCATTCACTGGGTGTTACTTCTCTCTTGGAGTTAATAATATCGAGATGGCTAAGAGTACCATAGCAGAGATGAACATGATGCGTAATCTCTCATTGTTGTCAAGTCTATCATTCAAGAATTAGATCGTCAGTATAATAACAAGCAATGTACATCCCTCATTGGGATATGTATTGTATCACTCAATCAATAGATTGTCCATTATCCTCTCATCTCACTGGGTTGGCCCCATTGAAACATGACTCTCATTAGAGTGTTACCTCAAGAGTTATTGTTCAATATCTGTGAATACTCTGATGTTGTTCCTGAGACACTATCCAACGAGTACATACTTCAAGAGATATTGAACTTGCATCCTATGATTAACTTAGGAAGGGAACTGTTAGTAGCTAATACGCATAGATTCAAGGATGATCTATTCGGTGATCTATGCAGTATTGTCAGTGTGACTGCATCACATGATGGGGATGTTGCATTGAATACAGTGGGGGAACAGGGCAATGATTACTATATAGCTATTGATCAATTCAGCTATTCATCCAAGCCTCGTAAGTACAAGAGAATCTACAAGAGTCTGCTGGGATCTTACTTCAAGTCCTTCTCTGTGTCGATGGTGAGTAAGCAGATCAGAATGATATGCACAGTTCCAGAGATAACATCTGATGAACTTACACTAATGTATATTATAGCCCGTGATAGTGCATCTTCAGTTCATAGACTGCTGAGATCATCCAATGAGAGATCGAGGTGTGGGGAAGATCATATCATTACTAAGCTTGCTGAAGCTGACAGGAATATATCAGTATATGTGATAGAAGAATTGAGGAAGATTCCAGGTTGCATCTCCAATATCATCAGATATTCGAGAATGTACAGAACGTTGATGGATAATGCTAAGCTGAAGGGATGCCCTGTGAATGAATTCATGGCAAGAAGGCCTAAGATCATTGATGTGATGACATTCACCAACACAAGAGGAAGGAAGATGCGTATCGCTCACAATGCTCAAGCTGATATATCCAATATTACCTCATGGATTGTGGATAGATTGAGTATCCCTGGGGTTACATGTGAGGAAGACAAGCAATTCAATGAGGTATTCATCACAGTTCCGTCAGGAGGTAGAGATGTTGTAGATAATATAGTATCAGATCTTAGATTACTAATGGATCTATCTGTCGCTAACAGTATTACATACGAGTATCTACCATGAGTGATATCGAACGTAGTCATTGAATAGAATAATACATGTCTATTGAGGATATGCGTTACACTGAACCTGTTGATAACATTAATCTATGAATCTCTCTACACTCAGTACAATCAGTGTCACATCATGTATAGACCATTGCGCTCAAATATGTCTTCATTATCTATCATTCCTGAGGATGTATTGTACAACATAGCTGAGTACTCCAATGTTGTTCCTGAAGGTCTATCGTCCAAGTATATTCTTCAAGAGATGTTGAACTTACATCCTACAGTCAATCTAGGGAAGGAACTCATATTGGGTAACATTCATAGATATATTACATTGTTATCTCCAGACTTCCAGAGGATTGTGAATATATTAGGAGAGCATAACTCAACAGATTATAAGATAACAGATAGAGGTAAGGGTCTTGAACTCATTGTGGGTGAATCGGCCAGGTGTAGTCTATCCAAGAGGAAGTTCAAGCTGATGTACAAGTCCTTCTATAGATACGACTATGATCACTTCAGCATTAGATTGTTGAAGGGAAGTATCACTCTTAGATTCAACATTCCAGGCCTCATCCCCGAAGGCCTCGAGATGATATGTGATATCTACTTCCGTCAACCTGAACATATCATAGCATCGATGAAGATCAGAAGTGTCAAGGAACATATACCCTCGAATGTATACTATAGTCTGTCCAGAGCTGATCCATCTAGAACTGTGGAGGCTATTGATCAATTGAGAACAATCCCTGGGGCTATCTCTAGAATCATCAAGTATTGTCATGACTTCAATTCATTCTTGAAGGATCCAATCCACGGAGGATGCACTGTAGAAGAGATATGGGAGATGGAGGGCATAGCATTATCCATGATTAAGTGTGGTACTATACTATCTGTGAGATATTGGAGGGAGTATCCTAGCAGATTGATTGATTGGATTACCAGATCCGGAGAGTTATGTAATGTATCCACTATCATCCCTTCCTGTAATATCGTTCATATTCCAATCTCAGAGAGCAATGCAGACCACATCAAGAGGGTAATGAATAGCATAACAATAGCTCGTCGCCTCAATTCCATGACAAGTCTTGACTTCCATAATCTCATCAGCTTCAGATCTTAAGGTAACTAATGTATTCATGTCCTCCTGGGATATGTATCATAATATGGCAATCTGAGAGGGATGAGGATGATATAGATGATATATCCTGTGAATATGCAATGATGGAAGGAAGAGAGACATCATATTGTTACAATCAACCAACATGAGCAACATGAGATATCAATAGGAACAGTATTATCTAATGGTTGTACCTATGAGGTATATGATCTATCTCTGAGAATGAAGAAGATAAGCAATGTACATGAGATCATCCTGAAGAGATGAACTAATGTTGGAGTGTCTGAGAGTATGATAGCTATCGATCTCATCTGTGGATATGAATGAGATAGCCATCGTAGATGGTAGATGTTAATGTTCTACAGAAGGTGGATGGCGTAGGATTGAAGGATTGATCTTGTGGGATGTGTCATATATTGAGATCTCAGAGATGATGATGAATGTGACTGTGGGATGATGGGTTGAGATCCTGGAGAATCAGTCTCATTCGATCAGGTGTTGAATCCAATTCTCACTATATCTCACAGTCAGTGAATATGTCTGAATTAGGCTCTGTAAGGGTATCATTCGCAGGTTGATTCGCACATGATCGATCATTGCGCAGGATTAATGCAATGACCGCGGGATCTGTTGATGTAATTACTGAAGCACTTAGTGAATCAGCTCTAGTAATTACACCCACTATGAGATATAGTATGAATTGATCATTCATAGGAATTGAATGTTATTATCACTGTCTCTCAATGATCTCGATCCTGAGGAATTCCATCCTTCCCGATCAGGTGTCAAGTCCAATTCTCACTGTAATCCACAGTGATTGAATATGTCCGAGAATCCCTCTAGTGGCCTACTGGTCACAGGTTGATTCGCACATGATCGATTAATGTGTAAGATTAATGTTGTCACTGCATAATCCATTGATTCAATGATCTTACCAATATATGAGCGAGGGTCATCTCCTTCAGTCTCTGTCTAACATAGTAGAGATTCATCACCCTTCGGGATTGAATACTAATCTGACTATCTCCCTCAGGTCTCGACCTCTGGAGAATCAGATCTATTCAATTAGATGTTGAGTCCATTCTGTACTATAGGTGTATGGATCTAATCATGCATTGAGAGTATATACCCAGAATGAATTCACCAGATAGATAGGGAATTAGCCTCACCTCCCTAACAAATCATGTCTAACATTCAAGAGCAGTACAACGCATTGATGTCTCAATTGAACATCCAATCACAACCTAGAAGAGAAGTATCATTGAATTCACTAACAAGGCCAGAGTCACAGTCCAGAGAGTTCTCAGAACCTAGATATAATGCCATTCAGGGTTCATTGGGTATTACATCTGATCAGAGAGCAATTCAACAATCCATGAGGGAACAAGGTGTGCAACAAGTGATGGATATTGAACGTTCCTATGCATATCAGAACATGTAACGAGTTATGCGAGCAATACATATCCCTGGGGGTATACATTGTAAGTGTGATAGATCCATCGAGACGTCGCGGAGGATCCAATAACAACACATTAACCCATCAATCAATCCAATAATTGTAACGCACCACCTGTCAATGAGTGATGTATTACCCTAAGTGCGTGTATCTATTGAGATCCTATCTGATTGAGAATGTGATTGAGCCATGACTTCTGATTGACATCTTGTTCTATTCTCTGATATAGCATGGGAATGTAAGATCTCTTCTGGGTTGACTGTATCTGTTGAGGCTTGACATTATTGTATTGTTCCCTCAACTTAGTTAACTTGATCTTAACTCCTAGAGACTTCAACTCTGAATATCTCTTACTCTTCGATATCTGGGCTATCTCTACTGGCGTTGCAGTAACATTCAACTTGTAGAAGAATTGATCATCATACTCCCAACGATGGAATTGGTCCCACGTGAGATTGATTAGCTTCTTCCTCTTAACATTGAGAGATATGAGCCTATTCTGTATTCCCTGGGACGTTAGATTGATACGGAGTATGCCTCTGGTATCATCATCTGTGTATCCATGTTGAATGGGACTTCCAGGGTATATGATGTTACGTATTGTCTGGTTGATGTGAATATGACCAGATATACACAATGGATAGTCCTCTGGGTATTCATCTCCATCCTCTGATATGATGTGACCCATATTACATCCCTTGAATTCTTGATGAGCGAATATTAAGGTGTGCTCCTTGATCTGTTCAGATGACATGTCTAATAGATTCAGAGCTTCATGGAACCTACCATTGTGAACGTAAGGGACGAAGATCATCTTGTGATCATTGATCTGATGGGATTGAGGGTAATCAATAACATAGGTATTACTCCATAGCTTCAGGGAAGTGAAGGGATGCTTGTCAGTACAGAAGTCATCATTGTTCATTCTCTCGTGATTACCTATGATGAGATACAATGGAGCTATCTGTTGAAGTCTGGAGAGGAAGTCTATAGCATCGTTGAGAGGCTTCAAGTCTATCTTGGAGAATCTATCAAGAACATCACCGAGACATACAATAGCATCAGGGTTAGTATTCTGACATTGTTCAATAATTGCATCACTCATGAGCTTAGTCTCCACAGAGTTATCAATCTTGAAGTGAGGATCACCTATAGCTATGACACTCGTTGACATGATTAGGTTTCATAGGCGTGAAGTGATGGAGATTAGATGAATATATAGTATCGAAGAGAGTGCTGTGATGGAGATCACATCATTGATTGAATGATGCATTCCATATGTCTATGAAGTCTATTGCCCTTGAATACCTGAATAGTATTGATTAACTGCCGTATCATACTGAAGAATTAACTCATCTCTAGTCATATCTCCATCCCAATAGATATTGAGATCTTCCAAAAGTTCCCTCAATTGGTTGATTGTCATCGATCTGAGATCTACGTCACTATAATCTGCTGTTACTTCCATGATTCTGTTGCCTTTCCCCTGCTAGTGATGAGGATGTAAACTTAAGATGAGCCTGAGAGACTTACGTAGATTGATGATTAGATCTCCTATTACAGCTGAAGTTGTTGAATGCTTGAAGATGAGACATAGATTAGATGATCATAGCAAGGATGTATGTAATTATATCTTGAACACTGTAGATCCAGTGACTCCCTTCATTATTCAAGAGGGATTGAGAGATATGACATATAGTAGAATTCATGATACATCTATGAGTCAAGCAGAATCAAGCAATATTACATGCTCTGATGGCGGCAAGATTGCTAATACATCCACAATCCAGGAGAGATCAAGTATCATAGTCTACCCCAACATCACCAACAGATCTAACATTCAAGGTTCTCTCAGATCTGATCTATTCGAGTATCATGAAGGTATTCCTAGACTATGGGAGGGAATAGATCATGTTACAATAATCAAGAATATGAACATTCTCAATCCCTTCAAGATGCTAGAACTGAAGAAGTCAGGCATGATACGCACTGATGAACTAGAAGATCAATCATTGAAGGAGTTAGGTATTGTCATCTATGAGATAGATCATCAATGGACTGAGGATATAGCCACTAACATTGAAGATTCATTGCAAGAGATAGCATCTATGAATGAGTTCCAATCACTAATTGATATATTGAATAATCATGAGTCCAATCTAACTCTGTCATCTGTGTTCAAGATCGTTCATCCCGAAGCTTACTTCTTCTGTGAGATGATTAACTCATACCCTGCTATTATTGAAGTTAATTCTGTATCAGGTCTATTGAGCGTTGAATGCTTCAATGATGGGGGAATGAATGAGTTGAAGAAGCACTACGCCGTTCTACCTTCCTTCTATGATAGATGTTGTCACTTGAGAGTATCAGATCTATCCTTGAATGTTGATAATACATACTATGTTCTGAGTAGCATCTTCAATTCAATGAGGGCTAGAAGATTGTCTAGTTATTCCATTCATGCATAGATCACACAATTCCATTGGCATCACCCATAGGGGTAATGTTAATAGCTTAACACTAGCCTGGGATCATCACAGAAACAATACAATGTTCAAGTATATTAGAGTAGCTTGGTCATACTTGAAGGCTAGATTATTAGGGTCTAGATCATTCACTAGATTGAACAGAAGAGTTATCACAGGTATCATCAAGTACAACGGGGAGGATAGAACGATTCATATCCCTCTGAGTATGAGGGACTCTATTGAAGGATTGAGTGTAGAAGGAGTGAGATATACTAGCAATGAAGTCATCATTGAATCATTGAATATGATACCTGGGATGTTACCTCTGTGTCCTCCATCATATCTGGGTTATGAATCCTACAAGATAGGTGAATCAATGTACAATGACGATGAGTATCATGCCTTGAGAGCTGCTAAGCTGAGGCAATGAGAGATGAATATGATAGCACAATACATGAGGGATTGTGTCATCCTGAGAAATGATAGTGACATACCAACACTTCGATGAAGATCTGGTGACTACTGTGGATACTGATGGTGTTAGAACAACGGAGAAGTTAGTCAGGGATGAATACTTCAAGCGGTTTCACGCAGAGGAAGCATTACTCACATTCAGTAACTATGAGGGAGATGTTAGATCCTATGGGTTAGATATATGTGGTGGTTGTGTATTCCCTCTCTACAGTTTGGAGAATTATTGGAAGACATGGAGGAAGGAGAGGTATGATCCAGCTCTGGAGCTGGCCATGAATGTACTCCCTCAGGAGATGAGATTATTACTTCAGAAGGAGATATCACTGATCAATGAATGTATTAATGATGCACCTAAGGGATATCATCTATTGTTCAAGATCATTGTGGGATTATACCCATCCAAGTCATATTGGATCCACAAGCTTAGAGATGGAAGGTATGAGTTCAGTGCATATCTGGTCAGGAGATATGTTAAGTATCTTGAAGAATCGGGACTCAATGTAACATCTAGAGAGATCATCACAGGATCTAAGGTTACATACTATGTGAAGGTTATCATTGATAATCCCGGCGAATGGTTGAGGTATCTATTAGCTAGAGCTTGTGACAGAGAGAAGGTGAGCGTATATCAGAAGGGTGGACAGACCAAGGTGTTCAGGGAGATGGTGGTTGTATCTAGGGAGGAGATGTATGGACATGTTGCTATTCTGTATGAGGGATCGAATAGATGGTCTCTATTCTGAAGATGAGATGATAGCGATAGTGATTATGAAGGCAATCTATATTCAGTATATACTAGGAGTTACTTACAAGCATATCGTTGTCATAGATGGCGACATTAATCATAACACGACACCTCAATGATCTAACAATTAACTAACATAGATCAGATCATTGAAGTAATTACAATCATAACATGTAACAATTACATCACCTTGAGATAGTGATGCTATTGAGTTTCTTCGATTTCGCAGTACATAACAATTATATCATTCACTGTTCAAGTACTTCACATAATATCAAGTCCGTTAGATGGATTAATGCGAATGGTCCAGATTTTGTCGGGCAATCCTCCAAATATGGGAGTTTCAATCGATAAGAAGTGTAGAGACGTTTGTGACGTTGTATGTCCAATCACCGCTGAAGATGTTCATAAGGTAATTCTTCAAGCATTCGACATCTTAACAGACTGCAAGGCTTGCTTCGAGGAGAAGCAGAAGGCATTGTACTGTCTGGAGAAGACTTACAGATGCTTGATTGATATTAATTATCCTTACACCTTCAAGTATTACAGAGATTGCTTGATTGGTGAGTTCTTCTTCTTCATTGCTACAGTCAAGGGTGGCTTCGCTGTTGACTTCGTCGCTTACAAGGATATTGATCAATGGGTCGTGTTGAATACTGGATCTTGTGTCAGAGCTGTCAACTACGGTGGATGCTCCAAGACTCAATACTCAGTATCCAAGAGACGTGATCTCGTTGGTGAAGTCAAGCATAAGTATGAGATCAGAGCTGCTGAGATTGAGAGAATCAGGAAGACCAACGATTATTGCTACGGCAAGGGATTCCAAGTTGATTGGAGATGTAAGCCAGTGTGTGAGATCTTGGAGCCATGTCACGGATCTAAGCATCAGAAGGACTTCGCCATCCTGGTTGAAGTTAAGAACTGGAACTTGTGTGCTGATGGTAAGCATGCTAAGGTCTACATCGATGGTAAGTGTACTCATACCTTGCATTCCTGTGATCTCATCTATGTTGACACTAAGTGCTTGAAGAAGGGATGGCATACTCTTGAGCTTAGACTGTATGATGAATGCGGTAAGTTCATTGGTATTGGCTGCAAGAAGAAGTTCTGCTATTGCCCACCTAAGTGCAAGAAGCCTAAGAAGAAGAGCAGATGCAATGACTGCCACAAGGATTACGATGATGCTAATAGATGTGGTTGCAAGCCTAAGAAGTGCAAGAAGCCTAAGAAGTGTGAGTCTAGCTCATCCAGCTCCAGCTGCTCTTCATCTTCAAGCTCTAGCTGTTCTTCAAGCTCATCTGATAGTTGCCCAAGCTCTTGCTCTTCTGAGTCAAGCATTGTGTACAACTTCGATAAGAGTTATGAATGCTCTAGTTCTTCATCTAGTAGCTGTTCTAGCTCCTCAAGCTCATCCTCTTGTTCATCTTCCAGCAGCTCTTCCTGCCCAAGCTCCAGCTCATCTTCCTGTGACTCCAGCTCATCTGATTATGTGTTGAAGTGCAAGAAGTACGTTGTTGACAAGTGCGACAAGGACAAGAAGCACAAGTATTATCACTAGACAATAACAGTGAAGGTAGGATAGTGGATTCATTATGTTTGTTTTGTTACCCCATCTCAAGGGATGGTGCGACACCTCTTCTAACACTAGCAGATCACATTAATTAGTTCTGTCGCCCCGTCTGTTAGTGTATCGTGTCAATCATCGTGACCTGCCCTTCATGTGGTTGATGTTACTTACTGATCTAGTGATAACATTGGTCTGAGATCTATTCATTAATTACTACACCATCTCACGTGCATTCCTCTGTCCTTCGACCTGTCTTCATCGCGCATAAATGAATCTGTTACCTCAAGAGATCCTTCTGAATATTACTGAATATGGACAATCTCCTCCTAATCTGAGCAAGGAGTATCTATGTCAGGCTCTGAGGAACATTCATCCTAACATGAATCTATCATCTGAACTGTTGATTACTTCCCTCTTAGCAATGATATCGAAGGATCATCGTACTCTACTACTTCAGATACATGACATGATCTCTCAAGGGAAGGGACTAATCACATTCAATGATAACTCACAGGACCAAGTGTGTATAGACCATATCTATGAATGCTTCAATGAATACCATTCACTTCTCAAGGATAGAGCTGAATATGAGATATTCACAAGTAGGGTGATCATTGGAATACCTAATGTGACTGGTAAGGTATTGAGAAGGATCTATAACGTTCTAGTTAGAATGCATAACTCCACTGATACTCCAGAGTTCATATCCGGGATATTGAATGATACTGTATCTGATTCAATGATAGATATGAATATAGCTAGTAATATCACAGGATACGGAGATCTAGTAGATAGACTACTGAAGTTAGATCCTGATTACAATCTGAGTAGATTACTGACAATAGCATCTAGAAGAATGAAGGAATCATCAATCTGCGGTCTATCTTCAGTGCATAGCTTAGGTATCATATCCATATCCATTGTGTCAATGATCTTAGGTCCTCGTGTTATTATGATTGTACCCAATGATTGTGATATTGCTGCTCTAAGCAAGTTCGTTAAGGATAAGTGGGATAGAGATATAACTACCAACAAGCATAACATAACCTGGATAACATTCAGTTCTAGCTACATTGGTAGGGAGGTGATGAGCTCGTTAGTGAGAATGAGTAATTAGATCGATACACAACACCAAGTAATAACAATAATTCATTCATGTAGCACAACCTTGAGAGGTCATGTAACATCGTAAATGTCATCTGATAATCCCATCTCTGATGATGTAGCATTGCTGGATTCATCCCATTGTCTCACATACTATCCAATCTATCTGCTATGTGTTAATCTATCAACTTGGCTAATATCTCTCCTAGTGATCATATCAATCTTCACATTCAACGTTCAATCTACATTCCTAGGAGCTATGGCCATCATATCATCCTTAGGTCTCATATGTTGTAGAACATTGATTACCTTAAGTATTGCCAGCAAGGTTGAATCAGAGCTCATTGGATCACGTATAACAAGACAGATAGCAGGTTGTATTCTAATCGTTGATTATATTATCATGGTATTGGCAGTTATTGTCACTGTGGCATTAGGTATTATCTCAGAACTTAAGTAGATCTCATATACTATCATGCCTTGCATGATGATATATCCACTCGATTCACTAACATCTCACAGATATCACTCATATTACACACAATCTATTCATCTATCCATCCTCAATCTCTCGAACATATAACCCATATCCTCTCCCGAATCATTGAATGAAACCATGCCCTCAGATATTGAATCATTAACTCCTATGGCTGTCATAGACTCAGAGGATGATAGATCTAGATTGAATGTATACATTGTGTTCTCTGGAGTGATATGGATTCCTTGCCTAATCCTAATGAATGTAGTGTACAAGGTGGCATCATCACCTAATGAGCTTGTAGGTGTTATTCCTCTACTCTTCCTGATGGGGTTATGTACTACTTCTGGAGCTGCTGTTAGAGAGATAACCTCCAATAGATCTGTTAGCAGAAGGATAGTCACAATACTAACTGTCTGTCAAGGGATTGTGTTGACGTCTTGTATTCAGACATATCTCACGGTTCTAAGATTATATGAGAGTAAGCAATAGATTGAGTCAATTAACGATACTCACATGTGATAGATCTATTCAATTCACCTACTAACAATGTATATCAATCATGTCCTGATATACGTTGTGATTAATATATCTGCATCTCTCGGTGTATAGCCAATCTATTGATCTTCTTATGCATTGGTCTATTCAATATATGTTCCAACAGTGTTCATCTATTGATTCATTCACAAGCACTGTAATCAATCTATCTATATCTCTCAGTCTATTGGAATATATCATCTACCGCAAGTGATACATTCTTGAATAATCCACATCAGTGATGTACCCTCAATCCTCACAACACTGGCACTAATCCATTGAAACAACTCAATCATTATGACTTACATGGATCATACACAAGAGGAAGAACAGGAGAGGGATATAACTCTAGCTTACATCATATGCTCCTTGGTTCTATGGATTCCTTCCCTGATTACGATAACTACTGTATACTTCACTACTAAGTTCAGAGGATATGCACTTCTAGGTCTATTCATTCCTCTAATACCCACAGGTCTAAGCTCATTGTGTGGTTCATTCCTAGGATTATTGATATCATTGGGAAGAACAAGAACATCTCTGAACCAAGGAGGTAAGACTATAGTAATAGCTTCACTTCATCTCATAGTGTTGATTGGATTGATCTTCCTGGGGATGTATCTCAGACATGAGTAGGTAAGGTAATGAATATCTCAAGCGATACACATAGATCTCTTGACTAATTCATCCATCTATCACATTATCTAATCATTGAACTCATGAACTAACAAGCTCTTGAAACATCCCACAATGAAGACAATCAATACTATCATTCCTAGGACATATGATCAATTACAATCAGACATTACATCCTCATACCTAATGTTATCTACAACGATATGGATTATATCTCTCATTGGTATATTACTCGAACACTCAATCACTCAGTTGGTAGGATCATGGAGACTTCTAGCTCATATGACTATACTAATGATCTCATGGACCTGTGGATTGATGATAGCATTGATATCTAGTTCAGATCAACCTCAGAGTCATAGTTCAGGTATCATTCTAATATCATCCATGATGCAGATGTTCTTATGGATTGGGCTATTGATCACAAGTCTATGAGATATCTTATCACCCCTAGAACATTCAATCAATCTAATGAAGCATAGTCCGTAAGGATCATGTATCACATTCATAGTCATAGTAACTAACGTTAATGATCTCATTCTTGTATAATAGATCAATCTGTACAGTGGATCAGCTCACATGCTCTAGTACTATCACCCTGACACTTCAGGAACAATCACCCTGGACAACAACACAGATCAAATCAATGACTCAATCATCAGATTCAGATATATCCTCTGTAAGCAGTGAAGCAACCAATAGATCTGAAGCTTCACTTGCGATAATGTCCATGGTTACAGCTTCGTGGCTGCCATGTATTGTTGTTATTATCGTTGTGTCTATGTGCTTACCCTTAACAACCAATGCCATCTGGGGTGTGATTCTGCCATACTGCATTATGGTTGCATTGAGTATAGGAGGAACAATGGTATCGTTGGGAGGTGCAGCCAAGAGAAACACTGTAGATGCGGTAATAACCTTGGGTATAACCCATGTATTATGTCTACTCATCATTGCATTCATGATAGGTGTGATATATAATGTTCAATCTAGAGCAGATGAGAGGATTCAACATATCATCAGTAAGTACTCTAATCATACATGCTCATAATTCACTATGGATGATAGTAGTCACATCTCACAATGTATATCAATCGATTGATATGTATTGCAATTAATTCATTGTTGGTATGATCCTGTCTGTCTGTGATTCTATCAATCCACCTGTTGGTTCTATCATTACATCAATGTCTCAGATAGTCATTACATTAATCTTACATCATGATCGATCATATGCGGATCACCCCGTGGATACCAGGTCACTAGAGGGATTATTGGACATTATCACTCACTATGAATTACAGTCAGAATTGAACTCAACACCTGGTTGAATAGCCTTGAATTCTCTGGGGTCGAGATCATCGAGAGACAGGCAGAATAACATTCAATTCTGAGGGATGATTGTTCCTATGAGATAACTAATCATTGCATCAATCCAACATCATCTGAATCACGTCACATCCAAGCAACATACACCTACTGAACTAATCATTACCATCTTACACTCCCATTAATTCAGAATCTGTGCTATTACAGTGTCATTCTATGGATTCCACTTGACTCAACATCTCAATAGATGATGAATCCAACTAACAGGATGTTACAATAGCTTCCTTGCATCATGACAAGCACTCAATCCGAACACAGATTGTATTATTCATCAGATATGCTATGATCTCATACAACGTCCAAGGTACATTGCTTATCCTTCCACTTACACCTATCTATTAAATATTACATCACATCAATCAGTAATGTCACATCAAGTATCTATCGTATCTCAATCAATGAATCACACATACTCTAGCAAGTGCTCTAGAGATCAGGATGTTAGCAGAGGTGCTATCACCCTAGATGACTCATTGATTGCTCCTCCAGTCCCTATGCTTCCAGACATTGTATCTAACAAGGTAAGCCATAAGATGGTGGATATTCAGAACAATGAGCATCAACTGTCTAATTATACTCTCAGAGAAGGCTTCGAAGGTATCCTCATCAGAGTATTCTACGCTAATGGCATTATATATACGTCATCCCTTCGTAAGCTTGATATCTCTAACTCAACCTTCGGTAAGTCTAGAACATTCGATCAACTATTGAAGGATGCTAGACCTGAAGGCTTCCAAGATCTATTCAACGAATACAAGAGGTTCAGTGCTTGGTGCTACACCTATCTACTGATTCATCCTGAACTCTCTCTGCATCAAGAGATTAATGAACCTAAGTTGATCTTAGTTGCTATTACCAAGTGTAAGTTGAATGTGCCTGAAGCGCAGATTGATTGGTCCATGAGATGTAAGGATAAGATCCCTAACCCATTGAAGACTAGACAAGCCAATGCTATTCTGAGAGATGGGGGATTCGTCATAGCATCTAATACCAAGGATGACTCCAACTTAGTATTCATGAGGATCCTCAGCCCTCAGTATCACAGACGCATTCAAGTTACGGATGAGAACCCTAATCTATTGAACAGATTGTACAGAATCAGCCCTATGAACTCACAGACAAGAGACTATGTGAAGAGATTAACTGAACGAGAGATTGATGATCTTCACAATGCACACCCAGAGCTTGTCATGTATCCTTCCAATGTGTATGAACCTCATGATCTTGCTCTGTTAGCACCAGCTGTTGCTCTGTTCAATGCTGTGAGAGATTCATTGAAGCCTGATGTTGTTAGACATTACAAGAGAATGATTGCCAAGAGGGCTGAATTCCTTGATTATCTCTACAAGTGTGCATTCGATCAAGAGAATGTTCATGTAGCTCACAGAGTAACAACTGAAGCTATGGATCTATTAGATCGAGCAGCCAAGATGTCAGAGGATAAAGACATTGACATCTTACACTGCATCAATCAAGTAATTAGATCCATCCCTGGAATGATTCTATACTCATTAATTAGAGATAGCATTGATCTGTAAGCATAAGCCAACTTATTGAACATACACGTCTGCTCAGACAGATGTGCGTGTTATTCATAGTAACTCCTACTATCACATATTCCTTGGTCATTACTCATTGATCCCATCTCCCTAAACAAGCAATGACGGACAAGACAATTCCAACTTCTGAAGTTATTGATATTGCATATATTCCTTACCTAGTCTCAGATGATGTTATTGAATTGGACGAATTATTCAATTATCTAATCACTTCAGGGCCTACAGATAATGCTCTCATAGCCTTCAGAGCGTTAGTGATTGTATCTGAAGGATCTATCCTGAGAGCACCTCAAGTCTTGAAGTTACATCCTGACTTCATCCTTGTAGCGCAGATGACTGAGTATTCATCTGTAATGTATGAGGTATCAGGAGATATATCCCTTGAGAGATGTGTTCATTGCTCTAATGTATTGAAGACACCCATGTCAATCTTCAGGACAATGGAGTTACTTCATCTCTGCGGAGTATCCATCCCTCACAGAGAGCAATCTAACCTGCTGAAGGCATATGAATTGAATAGTGTAACATGTACTTCCGAAGCAATTAGAGCCATATCCATTGACCGTCTCAATCTAATCAAGACCCATGATAGCGATTACATTCCATCTGTTCTGGAGAGAATTAAGCAGTTGATAGACAATCATGAGAGGTATTGGACTGTATACGCAAGGAAGGAGTACTCAGAATTCATTAATAAGTTCCTCACTGCTCCTCTAACGGCTATGGCCAGTGATCCTGTACAGTATAGTGTAATGAAGGAGTTATCTAATCACTTAACCTTACCTGAGAAGACTTCAGAGCTACTCAAGAGTGAAGTAAGATATAATGTATTGGTTAAGTATCGAGGTCTTGAGAGATATGCGCTTGGATGCCATGAGACTGATGAATCTACACATCCCTTGAAGGACATTATCGAGGGCATTGAACATTCGAGCATAGATGAGTATTGTAAGCTTCACTCAGACAAGATTAGGAAGCATTATGAATCTATGGGTCATGAGATAATGAATGACAAGAATGTGTCTATGGAGTCAATCTGGGATTACTCAGAACTTGATATTGTTGAACATGTCAAGGAAGGCAAGATGTGGCTATTCACTAGAGATGAATTCGAATCCCTCATGAAGAATAAGATCAATCATTACACTAAGGTTGAGTTAGACAGACGATCATTAACGACGATGGACTCACTTCGTAGGTTCTTCGCCAAGAGGGGATTGAAGTCTTGTCATACAATCAGAGAGATGTTAGAAGGTAAGATTGAGGTTGCAGGTAATGACATATCTCCTGAATCCGTGCAGAATCCAATATCTGATATTCTTCAAATATTACTCAGACAATGAATGTTCCTGTGGCCAATCTCTCATTAGATCAGAAGATAGAGCTTCTATTGAATAATCCTATCAATCCCAATGTTATTCTCGAGGGACAGATCAATCCATACATATTAATTAGTGATCTCATTGAAGTTAACTCAGGATCTAACATGACTCCCAGACAACAGATTGAATTAATGAAGCAGTTAGATCATCAATACAAGGGTAAGTTATTGAATGGATCAGGTCCCCTCTCGAAGGCATTCAGGACAAGATACAGAGATATTCAAGGACAACAAGAGATCTTACAGAAGGTTGCATTGGATATAGACCCTTACGCAGATATCTAATATTACATCACTCAATGGTTCCATGGACATCATGGAATAATTGTATACTATTCCCGACATTGATGGAAAATGTCAATCAGATCTCTGAAGATTAACTCCATCCTTGAATTGAGAAGAGTTCACTCATCCATAGACTTAGCAATTGAGAGACAGAAGCATATCATCACTCTCTTGGAGAAGTTGAAGCATCCACAGGATGACAGTCCATCAGACCTTGCAGCTATGTTGAAGGAATTCGATAGATTGGCTCTCTCGAAGACCGATGTCATTGGAGATATCAATGCTAAGTCCCTTCAATTCATCTATGATCTCAGAGATATTCAATAATTACACCTTGATCTAATTATCATAACATTGATCAGGCTGAATAGAATGCATCATTACAATCAATGGTGTATTCCTCATCATATCATTCATCAAAGTAACATGGATCTACCAACAGCCTTGATAATCTATCTTGTTATCATTATCCTCATTATGGTGATAGCCTATATGTCTGGGATTACTCTCTACAGTTCATTCATATTAGCTATCACTCTGGGATTATTAATCTTATTCGTCATGTATCCTGTATCATTAATGACTAAGACTGTGCAAGATCACCCCACAGCCTCAACAATCTATGGTATCATTGTATCAATTACCTTGATATCAGCTATCTGGTATATTGTGATATCGGCCATAGACGATAGAAGGAACAATCCTAGGGATAGGGGTCTGATCATCATCTAACTTAACACTATGGATGTAATGATCCAATCAGTTACACTACATTAGTTGTTGTTAGATAATAGAAGGAATAACCTCCCAGATACAACATCAACTGCAATCTATCTACAACAACCAATGCTATGATGCCACAATACATTCTCTCTCGTATGTCCTGTTCATGGATATATCAGATATTACGTACATAAAGAACTCACAAGATACACCATGGACTCAATAATCAATAATATGCTACATGATCTCTCTGGGATCACTCATAAGGAGATTGAGGATATCATTACTTCTTCTAGCATTGAAGAGAGAGCATTGACTATGGGATCTGACTCATATGACCGTGATAGATCTCTCCTAGCAGGTAGATTGATTATATATGATGTTGAGAGACAATGTCCTCAGACGGTCAGAGGATATGTTGATGCTATGAACTTGAGGTTATCTGATGATATAGCTCAATATATGCTAGAACATGCACATACAATTGAATCAGTTACGAAGGATAGCAAGAGATTCAAGCATGATTGGTTCAGTGCTTCATCATTAGTCAGGAATTATCTCTCTCGTCCCAGATATAACTCTGATATTGTAGAGACTGAGGCTATGATGAACTGGAGAATCGCTGTACAACACTATTACACCAGGGGAATTAACAGAATTGTTCAATGTTGGCATGAATTGAATGAGAAGCTGTACTCAGTGGCTAGTCCAACAGCCTTCAATGCAGGTATGAAGAATGCTCAGATGTCCTCTTGCTTCCTTGTCTGTCCAGATGACAGCATTGGAGGTTGGAAGGGATTAATCTCAAGTATCATGGACATCTCATCTAACTCTGGTGGTACAGGCTTCGATGTCTCAGGTATTAGACACTCAGAGATTGGATTGACAGGGTTCTCGAAGGGGCCTATTCCTCTCCTTAAGGTATGTGATGAAGCAACTAAGACAGTAGATCAGAGAGGTAAGAGAACAGGAGCTGGTATGGCTAACATGACATTACATCACATTGATGTTGAGAACTATATCAATCTAACACTGAAGACGGGTGATCATACCCAACGTGTCCATACCCTCAAGACTTGTCTCTGGAGTTCATGGTTGTTCTGGGATAGAGTCTTCAAGAATGGGGAATGGACTCTCTTCTGTCCTAACTATACGAAGGATCTATTAGATCTATCAGGAGCTCCATTCATTGAGAGATATGTGAGATATGAACAAGATCCATCAATTCCCTCATATGCTCGTAAGACAATTAAGGCTAGAGAGCTCTTGAAGAAGATAGCAACTAACGTCAGTAAGTCATCACTTCCATACATGATGAATGGCTGCTCATCTAACTTCAAGTCTAATCAACGCAATCTGGGTAATATTAGAACAACCAATCTATGCACAGAGATTATTGAGTATTCAAGTCCTGAAGAGACAGCAGTATGTAACTTGAGTTCTATCAGGCTGAGCGCATTCGTGAAGAAGGGTAAGTTCAACTTCCATAGACTGGGAGAAGTGAGTAGATCTGTGACCGAGAACTTGAACATGATCATTGATCACAATTGGTTACCTCAGGAAGGAATGAGAAGATCTAACAAGAGGCATAGACCTGTGGGATTAGGTTGTTCAGGATTAGCTGATGCCTTCCATAAGTTAGATCTATGCTTCGATTCCGAACAAGCAAGAGATATGAACAAGAAGATCTTCGCTTGCATGTACTTCAATGCTATGGCTGAGTCTGTTAGATTAGCTATTGAAGATGGTCCTTACGAATCATTCCAGGGATCACCCCTATCTGAAGGTAAGTTCCAATTCGATCTATGGGCTGATGAGCTGAAGGAGATGAAGAGATTGGGACTGAGAGTAATTGATAATCCTGAAGATGACATCCCCGTAGATCCTTCTGAATGGAATCAACAACCTATCACTCTGAATGGAGACTTGATCCAACCAACATGGGATGATCTCAGGAGATGTGTAATGAAGTATGGTGTTAGGAACTCGTTGCTGATTGCTATTGCTCCTACAGCCACAAGCTCTCAAGCTACATCATCTTCTGAATGTGTAGAGCCTCATCAATCTAACATGTATACCAGGAAGTTAATCTCAGGATCATACACTGTGGTTAATAGATTCATGGTCAAGGATCTGAAGAAGATAGGAGCTTGGGAGTATGTTGTTACAGAGTTAATGCAAGCTTACAATGGATCTATAGCTAAGTTACATCTTCTCATCAGGGATAGACTTGATCTCTTCCCTAACTTCAACGGTGATTGGGATAGACTCACATATCTCCAGAGGAAGTATAGAACAATGTGGGAACTATCACAGAAGGAGTTATTGAAGATGACAGCAGATAGAATGAGATATATCTGTCAATCCCAGAGCACTAACATCTACATCGCTAGTCCAACAATTGAGCAGATTGAAGCTATCTACACTTACACTGCTATGTTGAGATTGAAGACTCAAGCATATTACATTAGAACACAACCAGCTGTTCAGACCATGAAGGCAACATTAGGTGTAGATATAATGAAGTTCGTTGAATCCCAAGGAGATGATGTAGATGCTGTGAAGACTCAAGAGGCTCCTACAATCACCAAGGATATATCAGGTAAGAAGTTCATCTGTACAGATGATGTATGTACTGCCTGTTCTAGTTAATTCATAGTGGAATAATATCACCGAAGGGGTGGTATAATTCATCAATAGTATATGTGATATATTCATCTCTGGTACCATCACATAACAGTCTTATGTGCTAAGTTCTCGAGACTACACGATGTATGGATCATAATGAATATGTCAAGCGATCTACATGTCATATCACCTGGTAACATCAATATATCCCCCTCCATCATCTCCCAATGTGTAATAATGTCACATTCAACATCACTCATGCTTGCAATACTCATAATCTTAGGGGGATGATGCAACAATCACTGAGATATTCTATGTATCTCCCTCTTCGGTATGATGACATTATCCCTCAGCAGATGATGCTATCAACTAATATACTATCTATATTATTCATTAGATGTGACATGCCTATACCATAGATACTTAGCTACATCGCTACCTCCTCCTGTCCTGAGATAGTCATAGTATCCATAATCTACTAGAATACCACCTTCAATTCTATACAATCTCCCAATTATATCTGAGAAGAGCCTCTTCCTTACTATCCTCGTATCCGGATACTCTCCATACATGAATATTCTGGATCCTGAGATGGAGCATTGTGTATTCTTGGAACTCATTTCATTAGGAATAGACCCTATACATACAGAGAAGGATGTAATGATCCCTAACCGTTGAGAGTGTTGAGATCATTGCTCTAAGGATCTAATCATATCATTCAATACGTCACAGCGTTGACTGATCATTAGTACAGCATCTCTCTGATCTTACCTTCATTGGATCATTCAATGATGTGATCATATCACCATCATCATACTCCAGGGACATAGACTTCATTGCATCTACAACATGTTAGCAAGGAGATCCCACCGCGATATATCCAACATATCCTGAATCATCGAACTATATCAATACATTATTCATGCGATCAACATAGACCATGTATCATAATCATATCTTATTCTACATATACGTATTGGCTTCTGGAGTTATGAACTGATCTGTAGATCTAACCTGGATCATCTCCTTCAACCTGATAGATATTGCCACTCTCATATATACCTATTGTCCGAGTAAATGTCCTCTTCAATAGTTAAGATAGCTCAAGTCTGCAAGGATATTGTCACAGAGACTTCATCTCGTGTTAATCCCAAGGAGAGAAGAATCAGATCACTTGTATATACATTATCATCCATGGATGAAGCGTGGTTATGTCAAGAGTTCATCATTCAATGGAATAGAGCCAGATCTCAAGTCAGTAGATGGTTTCCTCTCTTCAATCTGCTCAGAGACAGAGCTAATATCAAGTTCTACACAGATGTTACATTGATAGAGTTACTCTGGAAGGACAATCACCAAGAGATCTCCTCAGTGCTTCCAGATGATTGCTCTATTGAGAGACATAGAGGTCTAATACAGATTAATTACATTAACAATCATGAGATTAGAGAGGCTATGTTCTTCTATCATCCATACATCTCTCTGTGTGAATTGCACAAGGACAAGATCCCTACATATGTACATACTACCAATCAATCTCTCCCAATGTATATTAATGAAGTTATTACAGCCTCGAAGGAATCATTGACCAAGTCATTCCCTGATTGCTTCCCTCGGGCACCATCCCAATATCTCATCCTTCAAGAGATTCTGAAGATCAATCCAGATTATAACATAGAATCTCAAGTGGAATTATGTAAGATGAGACAATCCCTACTTCAACAATTGAAGGATAGACAGATTAGAACATCACACGGGGTCATCTTGAATTCATCAATATCTCCAGTCAGACAGCTGATGAAGTTAGGATTAGATCATATTCGTGTATCTACTGTAGAGTCCAGAGTCAGGCTAACTCTCTCATTCACATCCAATGTGAGAGAATGTTACAATATCTGCTTGGCTCTCTTCGTAGATTGTACCATTACTATTCAAGAGTCTAATGTAATTATAACAACCAATGAGCCTCAGGAGTATCAGACAACTCCTTACTGTGGACTTCCTTACTCATTGATGAACTCGGGGAATAATGAGACAACTAAGTTCATGATTGTAGCTTACACTCTAGCTAATGAACTACATAGGATTAGATTACAGTAGATCTTGAGATATTCAGGGCATTGTTCCATCGAAGGTGATGGAATCATGTACATTCAGGGATTGTGTGATAGATCGAATCAATTATTAGTCCGGTAGATTATCTTGTATACTCCCACATTATTGATTAATATCATCTTGATCTATAGCGATGATATTATGTGAGCTGACCCACTAACTCTTCAATAATTACAATAATATCTCAGACAGTGAGAGCGTTCATCTTACAGTCTAGTGGATGATGTGCGGATCGCCTCATGACCAACAGTCCACTAGAGGGTTATCCAGACATATTCAGTGTACTTGAATTACAGTGAGAATTGGACTCAACATCTAGTCGAAGAGGATTGATTCTCCAGAGGTTGAGATCGATCTGGCATAGTGAGATTATGATTCAATCTCCAGAGGATGATCAATCTCTACATCTCTCAAGCACACCGAAGGACTTGAGCTGATCCACTAACTCTCCTAGTAATTGATTCAACAATCTAGACAGTCATTGCATTCATCCTAACAATATGAGAATGATGTGCGGATCGCCTCGTGGATTGCACCCTTACAGAGGGATTATTGGACATATTCAGTGACTGTAGATTACAGTGAGAATTGGACTCAACATTCAATCGAGGAGGATTGATTCTCCAGAGGTTCGAGATCATTCAGAATAGCCAGATTGTTACTCGATTCCTGATTCTGAAGAGATCATGTATAGTAGATAGTTACTGCAATTATCCAAGCTCACCAGATAGACATGAACTGTTGTATCAGCTGTACTGGATGTTACTGTAATTAACCAATTAACCTATATCTCTCAGAGTACTAAGTCTATCACTCTCAAGTATTCTAGAATTATACCACTTGCTCCTTCCCTCTCCCCAGAACTCTCAATAATCTTAGAATGAAGCAACAAGTCCATAGATTGTAGAATGTATCGAATGGCAGAGTGTGATAGATTGAGAGTTAATAGATTATGAACTAATTACTTGAGTATATTACACAGTGAGAGCTATTATCCTACAGTATCCAGGGAGGCTTGAGTTAATGCTTCAGCTGTTAGACTGATGTATTAATTATTATAATTACCCGAAGGCATTACGTAATATAATCAATGATATTGATGTAATTGCTTGATCTCTCCAGATATCTTCAGATTAATGCATTGATAGTGTTGGATGTTACTGTAATTACTCAACTAATCTATATCTCTCAGAGTACTAAGTCTATCACTCTCAAGTATCTCAAGATTATATGACTTGCTCCTTCCCTCTCCCCAGATCTCCAATAATCTCAGAATGAAGGAAC
>Ga0182742_1000609_pt1 | contig 53389 bp, 45 predicted proteins | sample eDN5th37CBELigMG_FD_128880 | JGI IMG/M metagenome (GOLD analysis project Ga0182742, IMG submission 128880) | Enriched Miracle-Growth compost microbial communities from Emeryville, California, USA - eDNA 5th pass 37_C BE-Lig MG (version 2)... ...
GTTGTTCGCCGACATGATGCAACCGGCCCGGCCCATTCGCGTTCACGGCGACAACATCGCCCTGGATGTACGCCCACGACCGGCCCTCGCGACGGCGAGCTACTGGATCCCCGCCAAGAATCTCACCGTCACGAGCGACCGGAATCCGGAATCGCTCGAGATCCCGACCGGCGAGCCCATCACTCTCGACTTGCGCCTGCGAGCGGAGGGGCTCACTGCGGCCCAACTGCCGGACATCGCATCACTCCTGCGCCTGCCGCCGGGTCTCAATGCGTATCCCGATCAGCCGAAGCTGGAGAACACAGGGCAGAACGGTACGGTCGTCGGCGAGCGCGATCAGAGCGTGGCGCTCATCGCAGATCATGCCGGCGACTTCGATGTTCCGGCTTTGCAGATTCAATGGTGGGACACGAACACCGATCAACTGCGTACGGCCGAATTGCCCGCTTTCACGATCAAAGCCTTGCCGGTTGCGGGGAACAGCTCGTCACCAGGCGCGCTCACGAAGCAAGACGCATCCGAGTCTCGTGGCGAAGGCTCGTTGCAACGACCTGGCGATTCGCCACCTGCCGGTGCCAGGAGCTGGCAATGGCGCTGGGTGAGCACGGCCGCTCTCGCAGCAATCTTGCTCGGCGTCGCAATCCGCTGGTCGCTTCTCCGGCGACATGCGTCTGCAACGTCGGCGCCTTCGCTGCCAGCGCTCATGCCCCGACGGAATGAATCGCGAGCGCGCAGCGCCGTTCTTGCGGCATGCAAGCTCGACGATCCACGCGGTGTACGTCGCGCGCTTCTCGACTGGGCACAGGCGAAGTGGCCAGATTCACCGCCCGTAGGTCTGCGGGACATAACGGCCCGCCTCGAAGATCCCGAGATCACGGCTCGGCTGCTGGAACTCGACCGAGCCTGCTTCGCCGGTGAAGTTTGGAATGGCGCGGAGCTCCTGAAAGCATTCGAGCGAGTGTCCGGCGCGTCGACGAAGAAACATGGGCAATCGCGACCGGCTCTTGCCGAGTTATATCCGCAGGCGTGAGCAGTCGCGAACAATGACCGCCCTACTCCAGACGATCGCGCACCGCGCAGTGCTCACGTGCAGATGCAGGTTGCACCTGAAACACAACCGCTCCGTCTTGCAATCTCGCAGCCGTGCGCAGCACGCACGATCGTTTCACTATGTGGCGAAACACGATCGAGCTCACTGATTGCGGCGCGCGACCAAACTTGAGAAGAGTCCTGGTCGCTGCGACTTGGGCAACTCAGCTAGTGCTCCTGCCGGTTGCGTACGGTCAGTCGGACGTGTGCGCCGTCGATGAGTCCGACGACAGCGAACTGTGCCTGGCCAGTGTGCTCCGAGTGCCATTGGAGACCACCGCCGTGTGTGACGCGGAAGAAAAGAAAGCGCGCGCCGAGCGCGCCGAGCTCGCGTCGGAAGAACGTGACAAGCAGGAAGCGCGAGTTCGCCTGGTCGAAGCATGGATGGACGACGTCGAGAAGGCGATGCCCGGCGACCACACGAATCTGGAGGAGAACTTCGATACCGCGCGAGCGCGAGACGCTGAGGCAATTGCATCGGAGAAGGAACTTCGCGTCGGCGAAGCATCCGACCCCTGCTCTGCCCACGGCGCCCCGTTCATGCCGCTGACGCCCGAAGATTCGGTCGAGATCCTGTTTCGGGCGCCAGCGCACTGCCTGCAGACGCTGCAGCGTGCGCGTGGCGGAAACCTGCCGGTGTCGATAGAAAGATTGGCGGCGAAGCCTTCTGATCACGCTGTCGCGCAACTCACCGAAGTTGCGACCCTCATCGAGGGCGATGTCAGCATGGTGCAAGCTCGAGCCACCGTCGATCGGCCGAGCACCGCAATGCTCGACGACAATCAAGTGATCGTTCGCCTGCAATGTCGCAAGCAGTAGCGGATCATTGCGGCGCCTGGGGGGAATCCGCGAACGCCAGAATCCGCTTCGCGATCTCCTCGTAGGCTCCGCTCAAGTGATGTCCCTTGCCGATCTTCAGGCTGGCGATCCGATCGCCGGAGAGCTCGGGACACACGGCATCGGCATCCTCGTCGCCGTAGACGCACAACAGCCTCACACCGAGCCGTTCGATCTGCGGAATCACGGGCAAACCCGAAGCGGAGCGAGACAACCAGTCACCGACGTGGATCTCGAAACTGGTTTCATGGCCTGGCGCGATCAGGACGATCGAGCTCACTCGACGTCGTAGCTCTGCAGGCAGACGGTTCACGAGAAACGGCAAAACGTCCGCTCCCCGAGAATAGCCGATGAGCATCACTCCATCCGGCGTCGCCTCTTGCGGCAGGTACGTTCGAAGTATGCGCGCCAAGTCCCCGGTCGCCTCGTCCTCACGACGCGGTGACCAGAAATAGCGCAATGAGTTCAGACCGACCACTCTCACGCCCGCTGCGGCCAGCTGCGCACTGACGCTCTTGACGAGCGCCGCCCAGCCGCCGTCGCCGGAGTAGAAGATCGCCAGCCCTTTGGGCGCGCCCGGCGGATCGACCTCGATGAGCGGCAGATCCGAAAGTGACGACGGTTGCTGGGCGGCGTGTGCATGTGCCTGCCAGGCGCAGCAGAGCAGAACCAAAGCAGGAATTGCGATAGCGCGTGTCTTCATTTTGTGACCAGCTCCTTGAGGCCGCCGGCGATTACGATGGAGATGTCGGTGAAGACCCTCGCAATCGCGAGCCCACCGGGGCTCGCCAGGTATCGGGGCTCCCACACCGGATGAAACTTCGCCTTGTAACGACGCAGACCTTCGAAGTTGTAGAAGTGCTCGCCGTGTCGGTAGACGAAATTGCCCACCCGGTGCCACAGCGGCGAGAGCGGATGAGTCGCAAGCCCGGACAGCGGCGCCATACCGAGATTGAATGTCTCGTAGCCCTGCCCGCGTGCCCACAGCATCAGTTCGACGAACAGGAAGTCCATCGTTCCGCGAGGCGCCTCGTGGCCAAAGCGCATGAGATCGACCGAGATCTCCTGCTTTCCTGCGGTGGACCACAGATTCGCGAACGCAACGGGCTCACCCAGGCTGCGCACCAGTGCGATCGAGAATCGACGCAAGTAGCTCTCGGAGAAACTGCCGACGGAAAAACTCTTCTCCGCGGTCGCCTTGTTCGCGAGCCACGCATCCGAAATCGTCCGCAGCGTGCCGAGGTAGGGCTCGATGTGCTCGGGAGGAACGATCTCGAAGCTGAGTCCCGCACGCGTCGTTCGCCGATGCGCCTGCCGCAACTCGGCGCGTGCGCTGCCTTCCAGCGTGAAACCGGCAAGCGGCACCTTGGCCTCCTCACCGAGTTTCAACAGATCGAGACCAGCATCGACATACAGCGACAAGGCCTCTGCGCTCACCTGATAGAACACCGTGCGACCGCCGTGACAGTCCGACAGCTGCCGGAATCTCCAGACCAGTTCTCGCTGATCACCGCGGCTTCCCACCGGATCTCCCAGCGAGATCCAGCTGTGCCCTTCGATCTGGTACATCAGAAAGCCGTGACCGGAAGCGCTCATGAGCACTCGCTTGTCCCCTGAGAAGACCGCTAGCGCCAAGGTCGAATCCGCATGCTCCAAGGCGGCCTGCAGCCGCTGCGCATCGACAGGCTCGTCGATATCGAGCACTTTGCGTGGCGGCCCGAGCAGGTTGGCCGCAATGAACACGCCGACAGCAATCGCAGCCGCGAGCGAGCCGCGCAGCATTCGGGACGCATCACCGTGCAACGCGAAGCTCCACCACAGATCGTTCGAGTACGGGACTGCGCGATAGGAAACAAACCCCACGTACGTGGCGAGTATGAGCACAGCGACGACGCTTACGATCCACGCGGTCGTGAGCCGCTCGTAGAGCAACGAGGAAGCGCGATAGAACGAACTGCGTCCGAGATACAACACGCCCAGTGCGACCAGCAGCAAGAGCGCTTCCTCGATGTCCAGCCCCTTCAACAAAGACGCGACGATGCCCGCCACCAGCAGCCAGAACGCAATGTAATACGCAGCCTGGACCTTTCGAAACAAGGCGCGAGCCAGGATCAACAGGCCCACGCCGATGACACTGCCGGCCAGGTGCGAAAGCTCCAGCACCGGCAGCGGCACAACGTGTCTGAGTATGCTCAGGCGCGAGTCGATTGCCGGTGTCGCGCCCGACAGGAGCAGGACCACGGCCGCAAGGCATACGAAGCACGCTGCGAGCGCCGGGACGATTGAACCGATGTACAACTCCGCCGCGTGTTGAACGATCTTCAGCTGGGTGCGTCGCCGGAAGATCTCGTTCAAGCCCAACAGCACCGCGGCCAGGCTCAGCGGGCCGATGTAATAGATGAGCCGGTAGGCAAACAGCGCGCCGACCAGCGCATCTCGAGGTGCATCCGGCAGCAACAGCAGGACGATGGACTCGAACACGCCGGCGCCGCCGGGCACGTGACTGACGACGCCGGCGATGCAAGCCACCGCATAGATCCCGATGAAGGCCAGAAAGTGCACGTTCACTTCCGGCGGCAGCAACACCCACAGTACGGTGGCCGCGAGGCTCAGATCGGCAACGCCCAGGACCAGTTGTGAGAATGTCATTGCCGGCCCAGGTGAGCGCAGCAATCGGCCACGGATTCGTACTTCCCTGCCTCGCACGCCAGCGATGACGAGATAGGCGAGCGCGCAAGTCGAAGCAATCGAACCCAGCGCCATCGTCCACGTGGTCGACAGATCCAGCACGCCCGAAACATGCGCAGGCGCCGCCAGCAACGACACACCCACGATTGCCGCGAACCCGACGAACAGAGTCATCGCGTTGAAACCAGCGAGCACCGCCACGTCCGCAATCGAAAGACGCTCCGGCCCATAGAGTCGATAGCGAACGGCCGCGCCAGTCACGGTGGGAAAGCCCAGTGAGTGAGCCAGCGCGTAGCTCACGAACGCCGTCAGCACGACGCGTGCGCGACTCACCGTCTTTGCGATATATCGCAGGCCGAGGAATTCGTAGAGCGACAGCAACAGATAACTTGCGGCGGTCAGCAGTACCGCCTTCGCCAGCGTCGCGACGGGAAGGTTGCGGGCAGCTTCGATGCCGCCGCTCAAATGACGGGCGTCGAGCTCGGTGTGCAACACCCACAGCGCTGCAACCAGCAAAGCGGTGGACACCGCCGCCCCCGCCCAGCGCATTGCGCGACTGAATGCGCTTTTTCGATCACCCTGTCCGGGCAAGGGCGTCGCACCGAGCGCGGCGCCTTGCGCGAGCCGATTCGTCGCAGTGTCCGCGCTCACACGGCCGGGAAGTCGGCGTCGATAGTGTGGCCGTCGCCGAGCTGACACTTGCCCGTGCCGCCTCCAGCCATGCCACGCGAGGGATCGATCAGCCGGAAATTGCAACGCATGTGATTGCCATTGGGATCGCGCAGGTTGGCCACCACCTTGCCCGAGTAATGCGTGATGAACTGCGGGCCGTAGTCCCAGTACGGCCAATCGTTCCACGGGCTGTACCAGCCCACCCACAGCGGCGCCACCTCATCGACCTGCGTGTCGCTCGTGATCTGAAACATCTTTCCCACATAGCTGCGACCGTCGGCGAACGTGGCCGTCATCTGCCCCCTCACCGGACCGTCTTCCGTCCAGGTGAAACGAACCCCGGGGCCGCCGCCGCGAGTCTCGCCCGTTCCCGTACCCGTCGTCGTGCAGGCGCCGAGCATGGCCGCGAGCGCCACCACGCCGATCTGCAATGCTGTGCGATTCATGTTGCACTCCAGTTCACCGTCGCAGCGGAATTGCCGCGATTCGTCGGCGAACTGTGGGGGGAGCACGCTATGGTCTGATTTCGAGGCGAAACCCTCTCATTTCATTCGCAATGCCACCGCGCTCAGCGCGTAACCTCCGGTTCATCGCCGGTGCGCTCGACCCACCCTCCTCCCAGCGCCCGATACAGATCGATGAGATTGGTCAGCCGTTGCAGACGCGTCGTGACCAGAACGAGCTGTGCGTCGTAGAGATCGAACTGGGCCGTGATCACATCGAGGTAGCTCGACTCGCCGTTTCGATACAACACTTGCGCAAGTTCCAGACGGCGGCCCTGCGCCTCCACGAAACGTTCCAGAGAAGCAATCTGCTGCAGGAACGTAGCGCGAGCGGCCAACCCGTCGGCGACTTCCCGAAACGCGCCCTGCACCGTTCGCTGATACTGAGCGACGGCGATCTTCTCGCGTACCTCGGCGGCTTTGAGATTGGCGCGATTCGCGCCGCCGGCAAACAGCGGCAAGGCAGCGACTGGCGAGACGCTCCACGCGGCCGAACCTGCTTTGAACAATCCATCCAGATGAGCGCTTGCCGAACCGGCGGTGCCCGTCAGATCGATGCTCGGGAAGAAGAGGGCACGCGCGGCGCCGATGTCTGCATTGGCAGAGCGCAACAGCGCCTCCGCCTGCAGCACATCGGGTCGGCGCGTCAGGAGCGCCGAAGGCAGGCCTGCCGGTACGTCCTCCAGAATATCCGGGTCGGACAATTGCGCGCCGGGCCGCGGCTCCGGAAGGTCGGGCAGTCCCACCAGCAGCACCAACGCGTTCTGCGCTTGCGCTCGTGCTCGCACCTGCGCTGCGCGGTTGGCGCGTGCCTGCTCGACCAATGTTTCAGCCTGCCGCAGATCGAGCTCGGAACCCGAGCCGATATCGAATTGCAGCTTCGCCAGCTCATAGGAAGTGACGGCGGAGTCCAGCGTTCGCTCCGTCACTTCAAGCAGCTCGTCGCACGCGATGACCGCCAGATAACCCATGGCGACTTGCGAGATGAGCGACATTTGCACCGCATAGCGCGCCTGCTGTGAAGCGAGGTATTCCTGTAACGCCGCTTCACGCAGGCTGCGCAGTCTGCCGAACAAGTCGATCTCCCAGCCCAGCGATGCGCCGACAGAATACGAGCCGACAGTCTCCAGGCGCTCGATCCTGGAGAGATCCCGAGGCGTTCGGGACCGCGATCGTTCTGCAAACATCGACACTTGCGGCAGCAATGCCGCCGACTCGATTCTCCATTGCGCCTGCAGCTCCGAGACCGTCAGCGCCGCCACGCGCAGGTCGCGATTGTTCTGCAACGCCAGCTCCACGAACTGTTGCAGCTGAGGATCGCCGAAGAAATCACGCCAGCCGATATCGGCTGCCGCCAGCTGCATTCCGGAGCCCTCGGTTTCCTCCGGATAGGTCGCCGCGACCGCCGGATCGGGCCGCACGTACTCGGGTTGCAGCGAACAGGCCGATGTGAATATCAACGGCAGCGCAATCAAGTACGCTCGACGTACGCACACGCGGCTCATGGCGTTTCCTGCTTCGGCTCGAGTGACGCGGGCATCGCAGGCTCAGTCCTGCGGCCGGCGAAGATCCGCCCGATGACCACGAAGAACATCGGGATCATGAAGATGGCGAGGAACGTGGCGCTCAGCATTCCACCGATGACACCCGTGCCGATGGCATTGCGACTCGCGGCTCCCGCTCCCGTTGCAATGGCCAACGGCAGCACACCGAGAATGAACGCCATCGACGTCATGATGATCGGCCGCAGGCGCAGCTCCGCGGCCTCCACCGCCGCTTGCAGCAGGCTCTTGCCTTCGTTGTGGAGATTGCGTGCGAACTCCACGATGAGAATCGCGTTCTTCGCCGACAAACCTATGGTCGTCAGCAACGCCACTTGGAAATAAACGCCGTTCTCCATGCCGCGAGCCAATGCCGCGGCCACCGCACCTAGCACGCCGAGCGGCACGACCAGGATCACGGACACCGGGATCGACCAGCTCTCGTACAATGCCGCAAGACTCAGGAACACCACCAGGATCGAGATCGCATACAACAAGGGAGCCTGCTGTCCCGAGAGCTTTTCCTGCAGCGACAAGCCGGTCCACTCGAAGCCGATGCCCTGCGGCAACTGAGCCGCGAGCCGCTCCATGGTGTCGATCGCCTGGCCGGTGCTGAGGCCGGGCGCCGCCTGGCCCTGGATCTCGATCGAGGGCACGCCGTTGTAGCGTTGCAATGCCGGTGAGCCGTAGGTCCATTTGCCGACGGTGAATGCCGTCAGCGGCACCATCTCGCCGCGATCGTTGCGAATGTAATGGGAGCGCAGATCCTCCGGGTTCATCCGGAACGGCGCGTCGGCCTGCACGAAGACCTTCTTGATACGTCCATCCGTATCGAGGAAGTTGTTGACGTAGCGCGATCCCCACGCGATGGAGAACGACTGGTCGATGTCGCTCGTGCTGACGCCAAGCGCGCTCGCTTTCTCGCGATCCACCTCGATGGCGAAGGTCGGGCTGTCATCGAGTCCGTTCGGCCGCACGAGCGCAAGCGTTGGATCCTTCCTTGCACTGGCGAGCAGCTGATCGCGCGCGCTCATGAGCGCCTCGTGCCCCAAGCCGCCGCGATCCTCGAGCTGCATATCGAAGCCCGATGCAGTACCGAGCTCGCGGATCGCGGGCGGATTGATCGGGATCACCAGGGCGTTGGGATAGAACGCAAAATGCGTGGCCACCCGTTTCACCAGAGCCTGCACGCTCAGATCCTTGCCGGGGCGCTGCGACCAGTCTCTGAAATGAACGAACAGCAGGCCTTGATTCTGGCCACGGCCCGCGAAGTTGAATCCGTTGACCTGGAACACCGCATTGACGATGCGGCTCTCCTCCTGCATGAGGTAGGCGCTCACATCATCGAGGGCGATGGCGGTGGCCGACTGGGTGGCGCCCGGCGGGCCCTGTACCTGCACCAGCATGTACCCTTGATCTTCATCGGGCAGGAAGGAAGTCGGCAGCCGTAGAAACATGAACACGACGGCGCCAATCACAGCGCCATAGAGCAGGAACGCGCGTCCGGAGCGTGCAACGACACCCCGCACCCCAGTGACGTAGCGGTCGCGGTTTCTACCGAACTGCCGATTGAACCAGCCGAAGAAGCCTCGTTGGGGCGATGCGGATCGCGGCCGCAGGATGGTTGCGCACAACGCCGGAGTAAGAGTGAGTGCGACGAACACCGATAACGCCATGGCCGCGACGATCGTCAGCGAGAACTGACGATAGATCGCGCCCACCGAGCCGGTCGAAAATGCCACCGGCACGAACACCGCAGAGAGCACGACCGCGACACCGATCAGTGCACCTGTGATCTGCCCCATGGCTTTGCGGGTCGCCTCCTTCGGATCCAGACGCTCCTCCTCCATGATGCGTTCGACATTCTCGACGACGACGATCGCGTCATCGACCAGCAGGCCGATGGCGAGCACCAGACCGAACATGGTCAGCGTATTGACGGTGAAGCCGGCCGCCGCCATGACCGCGAACGTGCCGAGCAGCACCACCGGCACGGCGATGCTGGGAATGATCGTTGCGCGCAGGTTCTGCAAGAACAGATACATCACCAGCACCACCAGCGCGATGCCCTGGAACAGCGTCTTCACGACTTCGATCATCGATGCCCTGACGAACGGCGCGGTGTCGTAGGGATAGACCACGCTCAGCCCTGGAGGGAAGTACTGCGAGAGCTCCTCGATGCGGGCGCGAATGCCCTCGACGGTCTCCAGTGCGTTGGCGCCGGCAGCGAGCTGGAAGCCGATGGCAGCCGCCGGGTGTCCGTTGTATTTACTGTCGACGTTGAAGGTTTCGGCGCCGAGTTCCACGCGCGCGATATCGCGTATGCGCACCTGCGAGCCGTTGGGGTTCACCTTCAATAGAATGTTGCCGAACTCCTCCGGGGTCCGCAGCAGCGTCGCTTCAGTGATCGTCGCCGTCAGTCGCTGCGATGTGGGCGCCGGCGTGCCCCCCAGCTGTCCACCGGAGACCTGAACGTTCTGGCTTTGAATGGCGTTCGTCACATCCAGCGGCGTGAGCGCAAAGCTGTTTAGCTTGTTCGCATCCAGCCAGATGCGCATCGCATACTGCGTGCCGAATACATTGAAGTTGCCGACGCCGGGGAGCCGACTGACCGGGTCCTGTACGTGCGACACCACGTAGTCCGCGATGTCGAACTTCGTCATCTTCGGATCGGACGACACGAACGCCGCCACCAGCAGAAAGGACGCCGTGGATTTGGTGACACGAATGCCCGACTGCTGCACGACCGACGGCAACAACGGCACCGCGAGTTGCAGTTTGTTCTGAACCTGCACCTGCGCGATGTCCGGATTCGTGCCCGGCGCGAAAGTCAGCGTCGTGGTCGACTGCCCGAAGTCATCGCTCTGTGAGGCAAGGTACAGCAGATGATCCAATCCGCTCATCTGCTGCTCGATCAACTGCACGACGGTGTCCTGCACCGTTTCGGCCGATGCGCCGGGATAAGAAGTGGCAATCTGGACCGAAGGCGGCGCGATGTTCGGATACTGTTCGACCGGCAGGCGCGCGATCGACAGCGCTCCGGTCAGGATGATCAACAGAGCGATGACGATCGCGAAGATGGGCCGATCGATGAAGAACCGTGCCATGCTACTGCCCTCGCTGCGCGCCCTGAAGCTCTGCCGTCGGCGATTGCGCCGGTTTGTCAGGCGGCTCGAACGCAACCGGCGTAACGAGCATCCCCGGCTGCACTCGCGGCGAGCCGGACACGATCACTCGATCGCCTTCGGCAAGCCCGCTCTCCACGACCCAGTGGTCCTCGAACATGCGCGTGGCAGTCACCTCTCGCTGCGCCACCTTGTTGTCGGCATCGACAATGAGGGCGGTGGCGCGTCCGGTGCGATCGTGTGCGATTCCCTGCTGCGGAATGAGTATCGAAACGACATCGATGCCGTGATCGACGACTGCGCGCACGAACATGCCAGGCAGCAGCACATGATCCGGATTGGGGAAGATGGCTCGCACGACCAGCGACCCCGTGCCCTGATCGACGGTGATGTCGGTGAACTCGAGAGTTCCGGTGCGCGAATAGTTCGAGCCGTCCTCCAGAATCAAACGAACTCGTGTGGTATCCGAGCCGCCCGCCTTCAGACGCCCGCTCGCAATCAGCTGCCGCAGTTGCAGACCTTCGAGGCTGGTCTGGCTGAGATCCACATAGACGGGATCGATCTGCTGCACCGTCGCCATGAGCGTTGCCTCGGCCGCACGCACGTAAGCGCCCGGCGTGACCAGGGATGCGCCGATCCGCCCTTCGATCGGCGAGAGCACATCCGTGTAGCCGAGATTGATCTTGGCCAGCGCCACCTCTGCAATGCCCGACTCGACGTCCGCTGCGGCCTCGCCCAGTGCAGCCAGATCGTTGACATATCTCTGCTGACTGATCGCGTTGGCGGCAACCAGCACCTCATCACGCTCAACCTGCGCGCGTGCCGATTCCAGGCTCGCTCTGGCACGCGCGAGCGACGCCTCCGCGCCAAGCAACGCGGCCCTGTAAGGCATGGGATCGATCTGATAGAGCCGCTGGTTCACACGGACGTCTCCGCCCTCTGTGAACTCACGTTTCAGCACGATGCCGTCCACCCGAGCTCGCACCTCGGCGACCAGAAAAGCCGAGGTGCGCCCGGGCAGCTCTGTGGTCATGGGTATTGGAGTGCGCTGCGCGGTGACGAACTTGATCTCGGGTGCGGCAGGGGCGGCAACCGGAGCGGCGCGGTGACAACCCGCAACCACCGCAAGAAGTGCCAACGCACCGAATAAGTAGACGCAGACGCTGCGCACCCCGAGACTTGTCGTCGTGCCCATCGTGCGTGCCTGTCGCTACTTGATCGCGCCTGCCTCGTGATCTCTGACCATGAGGTGCTCCGCGATGAACCAGCACTGCAGCTCGTTCGTGAGCACCACTTCACTCACTATCAGATCGTTCGTGGCGGAATCACCGCGATCGATCGCGGCCTGGGACAGCTGACGCGCCTCTTCGAGAACGATGCCGTGTGCGTAAACCAGCCGGCGCAGTTGATCGACCACGCGCTCCGGTGTAGGCGGCGCGGCGGCGAAGCGGCTCTCCTGCGTAACATCCGAAAGCGAAACGAGAGCAACCCCACCCAACGCCTGCACACGTCCGGCGAGCGAGTCCCTGATCTCCGCTTGCTCGCCGTGATGTTTGTCGAACAGCCGATGCAACTCATGGAAGGTCGCGCCGTGGGTCTGCTGGTACACCTTCTGGTACAGATCGCACATCGCCATCGTGTGTGCCAGCAATCGATTCAAGGCTTCGGCCGACTGCGCACTCGCCGTTTGCCCGAGCCCGATCGCTGCCCGGACCGGGGGTGCCGACGACAGTGGAGACTCGATCTGCAAACCCCCATCGCTGCTCGTATGGCTCATGAATGACTCCTCTTCGCGCTCGGCGCCTGACTTGTTGTCCGCTGAGCCTAGCGGGGCTGCCTGCTGGAGCGATGTCGGTTCGCTCGGCGCGCGGTTACGTTTGCAATGACCAGCAACACGTGGATGTCGCGCACGTGCGGGCCGCCCTGGAGTCAACACGGCAGCTCTCCCTGGATGAAAAGATGTCGCTGGATCAATGCGGCGCCATCGAGGCTCTTCAGCAGAACCTCCGGCGCACCGGTATGCAGCTCACGCCAGCCGACCGCCGCACCATCGGGACGGATCAGCTCGCCATCGAGCCGCATCGGAGCCTGGCTTTCGAGCGTATGGAGGGCCGCGATCACTGCGAGCACATCGGTGTTGGCCCGCATCTGCATCGCCAGGTCCAGATCGGAGTGGTCCGTGAGATAGTCGAGGCCGGTGATCGAATTCCAGCCGAGACTTCCGAAGACTCTGATGTCGAGCGCATGGCGTGCGGCCAGAGCTGCGAGGCGATCGAGAGTCAGCCACCAGGAGCGCGGCGCGACGAGACCGGCTGCAGCCAATGTGGGCGGCGGTGAGACGGACACAATCTGTTCCGGCTGCACAAGAAACGCGAGCCGTCGACGTTGTGCCCAAGGAGGAAGCGAAAGCGCCAAGGGAACTCCGTGCTCTTCGCCTGGGCCGGGCCTTCGCGCCACGAGTGGCCATCCGTTGTCGAGCCAATGGGCCAGGAGCGGATCCGTGGCAAGGTCGCCCGAGCTGGCGAGCATCGAGCGCCAGCTGTGGCGCGTGATGTGTACCAGATCATGCCGCCGCAGCCGGTCATCGAGTCTGTAGGGCCGCGGCACGGACGTGCTCCGCGAATGTTGCGACATTCTTCATTCGAATGACTCCTTGTTCGAGCTCGCGCTCGCGCGACGGCGCCCTGCCGATTCAGGGCGCCGATTCCGTCAAACGATGAATTGCTTCAGAACTTGATGTTCAAGCCCAGGTCGATGGGCAGGAACCACTGCTGGTCCGTCACTCTCACCGGGTTGATGCCGAGGCCTTCGTACGCGTGCGACTGTTCGTGCCGGGCGTTGCGATAGTCGGCGCCCACCGAGAAGCGCAGCTCGGTTCGCTCGGCAAGTTCATAGCTCACGCCGACCTCAACGCCTGCATTGAAGCGCGTCTCATCGCGCAACAGCGTCCGTCGGGAAGCCGGCGCCAGTGCATTGTCGATCCGCACGTGCCCGTGCAGCTTGTCCGCCCGATTGACGCCGATGTTGCCGGCGACGAACGCATTCAGCGGACCGGACTCTGCGAAGAAGTAACGTGCGCCGACATTGAAGGCCCATGAGTTCATGTCATCGACCTTCGCTCGCACGCTCGACGGCCTGCTCTGCCCATCGACGAACACCTCGCCGATGTGTGCATGCCTCTCGCCGCGCAGCTGCGAGTAGCTCAGACGCGCAAACGGCTCGAGTTTGTTTGTGAACCGATAGCCGAGCTCGACATCGGCGCTGGGCCCGACGCGAAACAGATCGTCGTAAGTGAGCGAATCGAGCTGCGACACGCCCGATCGACCTGCCAACGAAGGAATGAAAGCGCCCACGTTTGCAATCGTGCCGGTATGACGGCCCTGGAAAGTTCCGTGCGGCAGCAACTCTGTACCGATCCGGATCGTGGTGGACCATCTCCCTTCGTCGCTCTCGCGTGCATCGGCAACTTGAACCGTGCCGGCCGCGAGCAGTACGAGGGAAAAAGAAATGTGCTTGATCATGGCGACTCCTGTGGTGACTACGCGTCACACACATTCGTCGCACGGTGTTGCGACTCTATTTCTACGCGACATCCTGCTCGTTTCAGCTGTAGCCCGAGTGATGCGTTGGAGCAACAGCCGGTGGATTGCGGCGAGACGCGAATCAGCTATTTCTTTTCACATGCTGACGGTGGCGGCGCAGAGTCGCCTCGGAACGCCGGCAGCGGATCGCTCGCTGGAAACGTCTGGCTCAGCGCCAGATCGAGCCACTCATCCTCGCTGAGGGGCGACGTATCGGTTGCGTCATCGATCGTCTCGACGCCGACATCGGGTCTTGGCCTGCTCATGTTCTGTCCTCGCTTTCAAAGGCCGAGCTCGCTCAGCCCGGGATGATCGTCGGGCCGCCGCCCCAGTGGCCAATGAAACTTGCGATCGGCTGGCGCGATCGGCAGGTCATTGATGGAGGCATGGCGGCGCTGCATGAGCCCGAGCGAATCGAACTCCCAATTCTCATTGCCGTAGGACCGGTACCAGTTGCCTGCATCGTCGCGCCACTCGTAAGCGAAGCGCACAGCGATGCGGTTCTCGGTGAAGGCCCACAACTCCTTTATCAGCCGATAGTCGAGCTCCCGGCGCCATTTGCGCGTCAGCAACGCAACGATCTGATCGCGCCCATCCGCAAACTCGACGCGGTTGCGCCACTTGCTGTCGACCGTGTAGGCGAGCGCGACACGTTGGGGATCGCGGCTGTTCCAACCGTCCTCGGCCAGACGGACCTTTTGAATCGCTGTGTCTCGCGTGAAAGGGGGAAGTGGAGCACGTGCTTCGCTCATGGTGGGCCTCCTCAAGTCGCGCCGTATACTGGAAGTCAGTACGGTCTGGAGAACATCTCTCTTTACGTTACAGGAGACTCTGTGCGCGAGGCGTCAGTTCCTCAACCATGTGAAAGTAGCGATGCCCCCGAACGTCATCAATACGGAACCGACCAGGTGCGCGGCGGCTGCGCCACATGCCCAGAGGATTCGTCCCTGCTGTAGCAACGCGACGAGTTCCGCGGAGTACGTAGAGAATGTCGTGAGCGCGCCGCAGAAGCCAGTCACGATCGCCAACCGCCACTCGGGCGCCAATGCGGAGTGCGTTGCGAAGAAGGCAATAGCAACGCCGATGATGTATGCGCCCATCAAGTTGGCGAGCAACGTTCCGGGCGGGACTGCCGGAAAGTAAGCATTGAGCTTCGCACCGAGCCACCAACGCAGCAGCGCGCCCAGACTGGCGCCTAGAGAGATCGCGAGCACCGACTTCCACATACCGCTGTCCTTCCGAAGACCGGACAGGTCTCGCGTTTCGCTATCGGTCTCTTGAAGCGGCAGCCGAATGCGAGCGAGCGTAAGCGCGTGGGGACGATCCAGTGATGCGCCGGAAGACTCGAGAGAAGTGACTTTGATCGTAGAAGCCCAGGCTCAGGGCCAGTTCGCAAACGGAAGTGTTGCCATTCGCGAGCATGCGCTTGCCGCACTCCACTCGCTGCCGCGCCACATACTCCATCGGGCTATAGCCGGTGGCGCGCCGAAACTGCCGGGCAAAGTGGAACCGGCTGAGACCGGCGACGCTGGCCAGCGTGTCGAGCGAGCATCGCTGCCCGTGATGAGCTTCGATGTATGCGACGGCGCGATCCAGTCCGGCCGAATTGGCGCTTCGCGTTCGGGTTCCATCGTCCCTATCGGCTCGATGTGTCGACGTCTCACTGCCGCCGCTCGATCCGGAATGCTGGAGGTCGTCGCACATGGCCGCTCCTAGGTTTCACTCGAGCATGATCGTGATGGAACGAAGACGGAGCCGAAACCCTATGAGAGGCGGCTGCCGGATCACCCGATCGAGGCAGAAATGACTCGTCCGCTCGCGCCAGGTCGTGCACATCAGTTCGTGAACACGGCGAAGATGCCGTCGATGACGACGATCAGCACGATGCTCGTGACGACTGCATCGGTCGCAGACTGACCCACTGCGATGGCGCCGGCTCCGGTAGCCAGACCTCTATGACACCCCACCGCGGCGATCGTCAGGCCGAAGAACGCGGCCTTGGTCAGCCCGAGCAGGAAATCTGCCGCCGTCACAGCAGTCAGCAGGTGCGAATAGAACTGCAGAAACGAAACATCGAAGGTGGTCATCACGAGTGCGCCACCGAAGATGCCTGCGACGTCCGCGAGCACCGTGAGCAACGGGAGCATCAGTGTGGTCGCGAGCAGGCGCGGCAACACGAGGAACTCGATGGGATCGATGCCGAATGTCGAAAGAGCATCTACCTCTTCGTTGACCTTTTGCGCGCCGAGCTGCGCAGCGAACGCCGCTCCGGTGCGACCGGCGACGATGATCGCGGTCATGAGTGCACCCAGTTCGCGCAGCACGCTAATGCCGATGCCGTTCACTACGAAGATGGTCGCGCCGAATTGACGCGCAAGCAGACCCAATTCGAAGCCGATGATCACGCCCATGAGCAGGCCGACGAGCAGAATGATCGGGACGGCGCTTGCACCCACCCTGGTGGCGATATCGAGCACGTCCGTCCACTTGGCAACGCGATTCGATCGCGTTTGCCCGGCTGCGCGCAGGCACCCTATGACGAATTCGCACAGTGTCCCGAGATAGTCGAGCTGGAGGGCACAGGCGCGCCCTATTGCTTCGACAATGCCGACGCGGGATGGCTCGCCCCTGGCTACAGCGAAGTCTTCAGGTCTGTAGCGATCTAGCAGCGCAACGAGCTCCGGCGCCAGCGCGCGTATCTCGACATCCGCCCCCGGTATGCGCGAGCGACTCTTCAGATCGAACAGTAGAGCCAGGCCGACGCCGTCCACGCGCTCCAATCGCGAAGCGTCGATCACGACTGGCTCCTGCGGATGGCGCTCGAGCGCATCGCTCATCGCTCGCCAGATCGGCGCAGCCGTGAAGGCTGTGATCTGTCCCTGCAGCTGTAGCTGAAGGGTCACTCCCTCGCTCCTGTTTGTCGATGCGACGCCGGCACTTCGCAGCAGATTGGTCCGGCGCCGCTACGGCATCGTTACAACGGACGATGACACGGTTTCTTACGAAACTGCCACCGCTCCGAGCCCGCTGGCGATTCGAGTTACATATGAAATGATTCAGTCACGATGTGTTCACACCGTTTGCGGCCCGGTGCGCTAGCTTCTGCGACTGACCGCCGTTCATCACCTCCGAAGGAGATCGCCATGAAGCCCTCGAGCATCGATGTAGAAGCCATTGCAAAACTCGCCCAGCCGCTGGTGAACCAGCACGCTCATGAGATCCAGCCGTTCGGCGTGCTGGTCAGACTGCCGATCAGCCTGCCGCAGTCCGCCTGCCTCAACGCGGTACAGAACCTGAATCAACTGCTGGCGGACACCATCACCCTGCGCGATCTGTACAAGAAACATCATTGGCAACTGGTCGGCGCGACCTTCTCGCAGTTGCACCTGCTGTTCGACAAACACTATGAGCAGCAGAACGAACTGGTCGACGAGATCGGCGAACGCATCCAGGCGCTGGGCGGCATCAGCATCGCGATGGCTCACGATGTCGCCGAGATGACGATGATCCCTCGCCCGCCCAAAGGGCGTGAAGAAGTCCCGGTGCAGATCTCCCGCCTGCTGCACGCTCATGAAGTCGTGCTGCGGGAGGCGCGCACCATGGCCAAGCAGGCCACTGAGCACGGCGACGACGGCACCAACGATCTGATCGTCAGCGAAGTGATCCGAACGAACGAACAGCAGGTCTGGTTCGTCGCGGAGCATGTAGTGGACACACCGTTGGTGCGCGCAGATTGAGTCTTGCTCGCCACCTTTCAGGCCGACGCGGAACACCTCCGCGCCGGCTGGTGGCAGGCCTCGGTTGATCGTGCGTGACAGAAGTGTGCGTGCTGGGTGATTGCCTGCGTCGCACCGAAGCAGCATATTATGTGCAGATCAGCCGTGCTGACTAGCACGCGCTCGACGTCGCATTGACACGAGGCATGTTTCAGTCGTGAGGCCGACATACAGACTTCCGATGCCGGTCCACGCACCGCCAATGTGCTTTGGTATTCGACCGTGCTTGGCTTTCTGAGAGCTGCCGCGCTGTTCGCGCTGCTGTCTTTGGCTGGATTCCAAGCGCAGGCGCTCGGTCGCGACCTGACGCTGCAACAACTCGAACACCGCTCCTGGACGAACTGGCATTTCGCGCCCGATTCGACGGTCGCATTCATGCAGACGCCGGACGGATGGCTGTGGCTGGCTACCGCGGCCGGCGCGTATCGATTCGACGGGTTTTCGTTCGAGCCTCTGCCCTGGCAGATGCGGATGCCCGCGACGAACTCATCCACCGCCATGGCCGCCTCGGACGGATCGGTTTGGCTGGGTTCGCGTTTCGGCGGGGTCATCCGCACCAACTCCAGGAGGCAGGTCGATACATTCGGGATCGATGATGGGTTTCCGGAGGGCACCGTGCATGCCTTGGTCGAGGACCGGCGCGGCGTCGTGTGGGCCGCGACAGCTACCGGTCTGGCGCGACTCGAGGGCGGGCGCTGGGAGATCATGCCCCATTGGGATTTCACTCGAAGCGGCGTCTTCGGCGCCTTCGTCGCCCAAGACGACACGCTATGGCTCGCAACGGCAGATCGCGTCGTCGCAATCGATCCGTCGCGCTCGGATCATCGCACCGTACTCTCATTGACCTCACCGACTGCGACACCGAAGTTTTTCGCGCAAGCGTCCGATGGGTCGGTGTGGCTCAGCGCACAGGGCTCCGGGGTACTCAGAGTCGACCAGCCATCGGCGCGGCAGCATTGGTTCGAGGAAACAACGATCGGCCAGATCCTGATCGATCGCGACGGCAGCCTGTGGATGGCCGGCGATGGGCTGCGCCGCTTGAAGCCCACCGATCGCGGCTTCGATATGGATGCCCGGGAGGCCGAACGTCGCACGGAAGTTTTCAGCCGCAGCCACGGGCTGAGCGGCGAGCGCGCCCTCGCCTTGTTCGAAGATCGAGAAGGCAATGTCTGGGTTGCGACCTCCGCTGGAGTGGACCGCTTTGCCCATACCGTCGTGATCAGAGTGCCCCTTCCGCAGGGAATGAAGTCGTGGGGGCATCAGGCACTGGTCACTACGGAACAGGGCAGCCTCTGGGTCGCCGCCAGCGGCGGGCCTGCACTTCTGCGCTACGATGATGGCCGACTCACGCAACGATTCTCGACGCCGCTACTGACGACAGGCACACGCGCAGCAGATGGCAACATCTGGTTCGGTGGCCCACAAGGCGTTGGAAGCATCGAGGACGGCCGGCTCGACCTCGTCCAACTTCCACCCGAAGCGCGCGGATCGACGGTTCTGGCGATGACGCACGATCGAGATGGCGCGCTATGGGTCTCGATCGATGGCAAAGGTATCTTCACGTTGTCACACGGAAGATGGACCGCCGCCGACAGGATCGCGCCATTGCCGTCCGGAAGCGCGCTGTCGATGGCGACCTCGGATGCAGGCGATCTGTGGCTCGGGTACGCGGACGCTCGCGTCGCACGCATTGCCAAGGGCAATGTGACTGTCTATTCCGCCGAGCAAGGACCTCGGGTGGGCGCCATCACATCGCTGAGCGCGGTCGGCAACTCACTTTGGATCGGCGGCGATACCGGCCTCGCTTTGTTCGATGGCCAGCGCTTCCATCGCCTGACTCCCTACACTTGTACACCGTTTCGTGCGATCTCGGGCATCGTGGAGACGGCCGATGGCGATCTCTGGATATCGAGGGGCATAGGTATCAGTGCACTACGCGCGCCTCGCCAGGAACTGAGTGCGGGAGAAGTAGAACACAGAGTCCGGTGCCGCAGTCTGAACAACCTGGTGATGTACGGGTCTCCTCAGATCAGCGGAGCGTCGCCGCCACTTGCGCAAACTCCCGGCGGGCGCCTCTGGATCGCCGGTGTCGAGGGCCTCAGGTGGATGTACTTGGACCGGTCTTCGAACGCGCTGGCTCTCCCGTTGGCTCAGGGTGCGCCGGCCATCCTGCCGCGCGCGGAAGTGTTGTACCTCTCCTGGTACAAACCCGGGACCGATGGCGAACCGGACACCAGCAGGTATCTCCCGAACCAGGGGGAAGTGCAGCAACACGGGCGCGTCGTGGAAGGGCCACCGAAGCTGCCACCGCACACTCGGGATGTCTTTGTCGTCTACACCGCTCCAGTCACCGGCCGGCTCGACTTCGTGAAATTCCGCCATCGCCTGCTGGGCAGCTCCGAGCACTGGCAATACATGCCGCTTTCCGGCGAACGGCGGGCCGTCTACACGAACCTCGGTCCGGGGAAGTATCGATTCGAGGTCACCACGGTCATCGACGATGAGAATCCACAGGCGCAGGCCGCGCTCGACTTCGAGATCCTGCCCGCGTTCTATCAGACCCGTTGGTTTCGCACGCTCTGCGCGCTGCTTGCGGTCATCGTGCTTGCTTTGCTCTTCTGGCTCCAGTTCCGGCGCGCAGCAGCCCGACTGCGAGACAGGCTGGAAGCTCGGGTGCACGAGCGTGAGCGCATCGCGCGCGATCTGCATGACACCCTTCTACAAGGCATTCAGGGCCTGATCATGAAAATTCATTCGATCGCCTTGCAGTTGCCGGAGCGCACCCCATCGCGCGGCAGCCTCGAGAGCGCACTGGAACAGGCTCAGCAGGTGGTGATCGAAGGACGTGAGCGGGTGACTGCGTTGCGCGATTCGCATCACGGCGATTCGGACATGACCGAAGACATCGCCAAGATCGGCAAGCGTCTCGCCGCCGATGGAGCGACAAAATTTCAGTACTGCATCCATGGCAACTCACGTCCGCTGCATCCGATCGTGCGCGAGGAAGCCTTCCTCGTGGTTCGCGAAGCCATGCTGAATGCGTTTCGCCATGCGCACGCCAGTCACGTTGCAACCGACATCTTTTTCGAGCGTACGGCCTTGCGCATCACCGTGGTCGATGACGGTCGAGGCCTTCCGCCGGAAATACTCGCAGCAGGCGGGCGTGAAGGCCACTGGGGCATGACGGGAATGCGCGAGCGAGCGGCAAGAATTCGCGGCACGCTCTCTATTGAAAACAACCAAAGCGCCGGTGCACGCATCGAGCTACGCGTTCCGGCCGCAGTCGCATATCGCCTGAGCGTCGGCAGGTCACGTCGGCGGGCCTCGCGCAGATTCGCGTAGAATTGCAGCGTCGGCGCCGGGGCAGCTGCGAGCGTCCGCTCACAGCCGCCGCGTGGGCCTTCAGCCCCGAATGAACGAGAGCAGTTCCGGATTGATGATCTCCGGATGGGTCGAGCACATGCCGTGCGGCAAACCGGGCAGGACCTTCAACGTGCCTTTCTTCAACAGCTTCACTGCCAGCAGCGAGGCGTCGGCGATCGGCACGATCTGGTCGTCGTCGCCTTGCATGACCAGCACCGGAATCGAGATCGACTTGAGATCCTCGGTGAGATCGGTCTCGGAAAATACCTTGATGCACTCGTAGTGCGCGTTCGCGGCGCCCCTCATGCCTTGGCGCCACCAGTTGTCGATCAGGCCCTGCGACACCTTCGCGCCAGGACGATTGAAGCCATAGAACGGGCCGGACGCCACTTCGATATAGAACTGCGCGCGATTCGCGACCAACGCCGCGCGGAAACCGTCGAACACCTCGATGGGAGTACCTTTCGGATTCTTCGCCGATTTCAACATGACCGGCGTCACCGAGCTTATGAGCGCGGCTTTCGCGACCCTGCCCTCGCCATGCTTTGCGACGTAGCGAGCCACTTCGCCACCGCCGGTGGAATGTCCGACATGAATCGCGTCTCGCAGGTCGAGATGCGCAACGAGCTCGGCAACATCCGACGCATAAGTGTCCATGTCGTGGCCACCCGATGTTTGTGACGAGCGCCCATGGCCGCGACGATCGTGCGCGATCACCCGAAAGCCCTGCTGCAGAAAGAACATCATCTGCGCATCCCAATCATCCGCGGACAACGGCCAGCCATGGTGGAAGAAGATGGGCTGCCCGCTGCCCCAGTCCTTGTAGAAAATCCTGGTGCCGTCTTTGGTCGTAAACTTGTTCATGCGCTGGCTCCTTCGCCGTATCGCGGCGAGTTACTGGAATCGATCGTCACAGAACTCCGTGCTCACACGGCCGGAAAATCGGCGTCGATGGTGTAGCCGTCGCCGAGCTGGCACTTGCCCGCTCCGCCTCCAGCCATGCCTCGCGACGGCTGCACCAACCGGAAGTTGCAGCGCATGTGGTTGCCATTCGGATCGCGCAGATTGGCCATGACCTTGCCCGAGTAATGCTTGATGAATCGCGGACCATCGCCCCAGTACGGCCAGTCGTTCCACGGGTGATACCAGCCTACCCACAGCGGCGCCACGTCATCGATCCGTGTGTCGCTGGTGATCTGAAACATCTTGCCGACGTAGCTCCGACCATCGGCAAACGTGGCCGTCATCTGCCCCCTCGCCGGACCTTCCTCGCTCCAGGTGAAACGGACGCCGGCTCCGCCCCCTTGGATCTCGCCCGTTCCAGTACCGGTCGTCGTGCAGGCGCCGAGCAGGGCTGCGAGCGCAACCATGCCGGTCTGCAATGCTGTGCGATTCATGTTGCACTCCAGTTCAACGTCGCAGCGGGAATGCCGCGATTCATCGACGAATGGTGGAATCGTTGCGCTGTGGGCCGATTTCGAAGCGGACGCCTTCCGTTTCATTTGAAACGTGCCGCGCTCAGCGCGTAACCGATGTTATTGCGCTCGCTGAGCGACCTGAGGCCTCGCGGCCGGCGGTGGCGGCGACCCGCTCTGCTTGTAGGCGACCGGTTTGACGACCATTCCCGGCTGCACTCGCTGGGTGCCCAGCACGATCACTCGCTCACCTTCCTCGAGCCCGCTGTCGACGACCCACTGTTGCTCGAACAACCGTGAAGCGACCACCGTTCGCTGCGCGACCTTGTTGTCGGCATCGACGACGAGGACGGTGGCGCGACCCGTGCGATCGTGCGTGACACCTTGCTCCGGCAGGAGCATTGCATCGACATCGATGCCGTGATCGAGGACCGCCCGCACGAACATGCCGGGCAACAGAACATGGTCGGGATTGGGGAAGATGGCGCGTACCAGAATCGTTCCCGTGCCCTCGTCTACGGTGATGCCGTTGAACTCGAGCGTCCCGACGCGGGGATAGTGCGAACCATCCTCCAGGATCAGGCGAACTTCGGTGGTGCCGGCTCCGCCGGCTTGCAAACGACCGCTGGCGATCAGCTGTCGCAGCTGCAGTCCCTCGACGCTCGTCTGGCTCAGATCGACGTAGACGGGGTCGATCTGCTGGATCGTCGACAGGAGCGTTGCTTCGCTCGCCTGCACATAGGCGCCCGGCGTGACGACCGATGCACCGATGCGCCCGTCGATCGGCGAAACCACGTCCGTGTAACCAAGATTGATCCTGGCCAACTCCACCGCGGCGATCGCCGCCTCCACGTCGGCTGCCGCTTCGCCCTGCGCGGCAAGGTCGTTCACATATCGCTGCCGGCTGATCGCGTTGGCGGCAACGAGCACCTCATCGCGCTCGACCTGCGCGCGTGCAGATTCGAAGCTCGCTCTTGCCCGCGCAAGCGCAGCCTCTGCGCTCTGCAGAGCAGCCCGATACGGCATCGGATCGATCTGATACAGACGCTGATTGACGCGGACATCTCCACCCTCGGTGAACTCGCGTTTCAGCACGATGCCGTCCACTCGGGCTCGAACTTGGGCGACGAGGAATGCCGAAGTGCGCCCGGGCAGCTCTGTGGACATGGATATTGGAGTACGCCGCGCAGTGACGACTTTCACCTCCGGCTCCGGGGGAGTCGCCACCGGAGCCGAACGATGACAAGCCCCCACCATCACCGATAGCCCGAGCGTACCGAACGCACACACGCACAGGCGCGCAAGCAGATTTATCGTTGCCATCGTAGTGCTCGCCGTTATTTCACCGCGCCGCCCCATCGTCTCTGAGCAGCGAGCGTGCCCTCGCCTCCTGGTCGAGTGATGTCGGTTCGAGGCGCGCGGTATTTCAATTGCAACTAGCGGGCTGCGTTCGATGCGAGCCAGGATCGAACGCCGGTCAACGATCTGAAGTCGTCCAAGGATCGCGCCGGCACGCTGGGATACGCCCTCGCGGCCATGGTCGCGAGCGCCGATCCGGGACCCAGCTCCAGGAATGCGCTGGCGCCTGCTTCGATACACGACTGCAAGCACGCGGCCCACTGCAGCGTATGTGAAATCTGAGCGGCGAGCTTGTCGAGCCCGCCCTGCACATCGACGACCGCGGCGCCGTCGACGCCGCTCAGCAGCCGCACGCCTGTATCCGGTTCCTGGACGTGAAATGTACGCATGACTTCACGAAACGAACTGGAGCCCCCCGCAAGCCTCGCGGTGTGAGAGGCAACCGAGACAGGTAGCTCGTGCACGACCGCACGCAGCTTCCGCGCCTCCTCCGCAATGGTTTGCAAAGCCGACTGCATCCCTCCGATCACGACTGCATCGTCAGGTTCAACGATGGCGACGGCGGCGTCGTTTTGTGAGCAAAGATCGTCGATCGTGCTCCGCTGCAGGCCGCGGACGAAGATCAGGCCGTCGCCTGGGGCAGCCGCAGCGCTCATGAGTTCAGCTCTTCGCGCGGTCAAATCGAGAGTGTCGTGCAATCCGAAGCAGCCAGAGATGCCCCACGCCGCCATCTCACCGACGCTGTATCCTGCGACGACGAGCCGGTTCGGCATGGCGTCGTACAGCATCGTCATCGCAGCGAGCGCCTGGAGCGAACAAAGAATCTGGGCGCTGCGGTTGTCATGCAGCGCCGCGACCGAAGCAGTGAGTACGAAATATCGGGGATCGCGGCCATCGAGCAGATCCGTCGCGTGCGCGAACAAGCTCGCCGCCGAGAGCGCCTGGCCCGTGAGAGAGAACATCGAGCCGTGCTGCCGCCCCTGACCCGAACACAGGATCGCGAGACTCATGGCGCTCAGTCCGGAAACAGCATGGCGATGGCGATCGCCAGCGTGACGATGCTGAACACCGTACTGGCGAGCACCATGGACCCGGCGGTCGCCGAGTCCTGCTTGTAGTTGACTGCGAACAGAATGCCGAAGAACCCGGAGGGAATGGCCGCGAGCAGAATCGCCGTCTTGGCGGTCTCCGAAGGAAGAGACAAGCATGCAACCAACGCCGCCGTCAGCAGCGGACGGATGACGTCTGCCATCGCCGTCGCAGTCAGCACCTTACCGTCCATACGGAACGCTTGCGCGGACAGGATCAATCCGGTCAGAAACAGCGCGACACCCGCAGCCGTTCGTCCGATCAGCATGAGCGACGACTCGACAACGCTGTTGAGTTGCAGTCCCGAGAGTGACAACAGGATGCCGAGCGCCGGTGCGATCACGACGGGTTTGGTCACTGTATGTCGCAGCGCTGTCAGCACTCGGGTGGTCGTCGACTGCGACGTTTGAGCCTGCGCGGTGCTCATCTCGACCAGAATGAGAGAGATCGGCGTGACGACGATCGATCCCGCCGCGAGCGCGAGCGCGATCGGTACGACTCCCTCCGGCCCCAGCACCGCCGAGACGATCGGCAGGCCCACGCCGGCAAGATTCGGATAGGCGATGGTCAGCGCCTGCAACGCCGCGTCCGCCGTGCCGATCTTCGCCACCCTGCGCCTGAAAACGAACGAGATCAGCCAGACCACCAGCATGACGACGCCAAAGATCGCGAACAGCGGCGCCTGCGCCACCATCTCGCTGCGCGAGGCGGTGGCCATGGCAACGAACAGCGAGGCAGGCAGTGCAAAGTCCATGACCAGCGCATTGAGCGCATCGATCTGGCGATTGTTCGCCACGCGCCACTTGCCGGCTCCATAGCCAAGCGCGAGCACGAAGAACACCGGAGCCAGCGCCAGCAAGATTGCATGAGTCACGAGACCCGCGCCTCCTGGGTATCGACGAACAGCGTGAACGCCAAGAGATCGGCGGACCCACCCGGACTGAGATCGCGCGCCACGAAGTCTCGATGCACCGCCTGAGCATGAGCTCGCCAGACGGGTGAGCCGACGCCGCCATGTTCAATGAATTGCCTGGCGGCGCGCTGAGCGTGCCTCAGCCCATCGCGACCGCCGCGATGTAACAGATTCGTGTCTTCCACCTTCGCGATCAGTTCGAAGCACGTTTCGACGCGCGCAGCTTCCGCTCGCCTCGGATAAATCCGATGTGCTCTTCGCAGCGCCGGCAGTCCGATTTGATACACGCTTGGAAATCCCAGCGCAGCTTCCCGCCGTGCGCCGCCGGCACCGAATTTCAGGCGTGCACGACTGCCATGACTATGCAGGAGCACGGGGCCGTCCAGGATCTGATCTCCCCAGAGCGTCGCCACGGTAGCGCCGAGAGACATCTTGGCATCGACACGTCCGTACGATCGTGCACCCGCCGCTGCGCACAGCAATCCCAATCCGAAGATCGCGCCACGATGCGTATTCACACCCGCGGTCGCCTGGAGCATGGCGGACTCCGCTTGCATGCCGATGGTCCGCAGCCACGACATGTCGCCTCCGTGCGCACCGGCAGTAGCCATGGCTTGAAAGTAGGGCGAGATCGCCAGCGCGCTCGCTCGGAACGTGCTCGCATTCATATCGGTATGGCTGCCCGAATCGATGTGACTGACCAGCCCCGGCTTCGGCCAGGTTTCCAGTTCGAGCAGCAGGCACTTCAGCGCGCTCAAGGCGACCGCGCGCAACTCACGAGTCCCCTGCTTGCGCTCGCCATGGCTGGTGACGGGCGCGTTCCGCTGAAAGAACGGGTTCAACACGGCAGCTCTCCCTGAGGAAACGATGTCGTTCGATCGGCGTCACGCCGGCGAGGCTCTCGCGAAGAATGTCCGGCTGCGAAACGATCGAGGCTCAACCACCTCGCTCGCGGCGGGCACAGACTGGCGGCGGCCAGCGTGGACGGCGGCGAGATGGAAACGATTTGTTCTGGCTGGACGCGAATTGCCAGCCTTCGTCCCCTGGCCCCAACCGGCAACGAAACCGCCACGGGAACTCCGTGTGTTTCGCGTGGAGCGAGTCGTCGCGCCACCAGCGGCCCATCGTTGCCGAGCCAGTGGACCAGGAGGGGATCGGTGGAGGGCTCGCCTGCGCTGGCAAACATCGCGCGCCGGTTGTGGCGCGTGACGTGTACCAGATCATGGAGCCGCAGCCGCTCATCGACTTTGTAAGGCGGCCGCATGGACGCGCTCCGCTATATCCGCTGCTTGCAGCCGCCCGCCCCGTCGTTTGCCGAGCACGTCTCGGGTGTCGCGCGCATCTGGCAGTTGTTCGAGCAGGCCCTGCAGTTGCTCATGCAACGGTTGCGTTTCATCCCAAGTCGCCAGTACGGCGCCGGTCTGCGCAAGGTTTGCGAGCCCGGGCGCGAATACCGGCGTCGATTTCGCCTTCTGTTCGAGCACGGGGAGCGGCAGCTTCGTGACCTTCGACATCGAGGGCAGATCCATCACCGCCGGATCGCCGCCGGGCAGGCTCACGAGCACTCGGGTCGCGAGCGCCGTTCCGAGAAAGGCGCCGGCCGCCGAGTGGCCGTAGAGCAATCCGATCGTCGGTCGGCCGCGCAGATCCGCGTAGATGAGAGTTTTCGCGAGATGAGAAATGAACTCGCTGAGGCCGAGCAGCTCATCACGCTTGCTCATGCGCTGACTGTCGCTGTCGACGATCACCAGAATGGGTCCGGCGCCGGTCTCCAGCGACGCGAGCACGTGGCCCGAGAGCCGGATCGCTTCATCGACTCCCAGCGCGGTCCGGCCGGACAGGCCTATCAGGAGCGCGATGTCACCGGATTCCAGCTTGCCGAAGCCGGTCACGACGCCTCGGTTGTTGCGCACGTTGCATCCGTGCGGGAACAGCGAAGCTACGATCTGATCGAGTGTCACCTGAGATCTCCTCTTAGCGGGCGGCGTGCGGTGGGAGCTGAAGTGCATCGGCGAGTGCGATGAAGCGTGCCGCGGACAGCGAAGGAATTTCCTTTGGCTCCGGTGCGCCCAAAGCGCCCCAGACCTCCAGAGCGTCCTTACAACTTCCGAAACGTTGCAGCCGCCCCTCCAGGCGCGTCTGCTCCGCACGCAGCGTCTCGACGCCGAATGTTTCAGCGGCGCGCAGCAGCTCGATCGCGGCGCCTCGGAAATCGGCCACCGTATCGTCGACAAAGGCGTCGACGGCGCCGAGCAAACGTCTGTTCTTGCCGCCCATCGTCCGCCACACGAGCGCGCGATCGCGTGAGTCGAACTCCTCGACACCGCGATTCGTCTCGATGACCTCCGGACCGGAGACTGCAAGGCGCCCCAACTCCGAAATTGCCAGCGCCGAACAGCAGCCCGCGATCAATCCGCCTCCGCCGTAACATCCCGCCCGGCCACCGAGAAGGCCGACGACCTTGACCCCAGCGAGACGCGCTTCGACGACGGCGCGCATGATCTCCGCGATCGCAAGCTCGCCGGCGTTCGCCTCCTGCAGGCGCACGCCGCCGGTATCGAACAGGATCAGCACCGGCATGGATTTGATATCGCGGGCAGCACGGAGCAGCCCAGTGAGCTTCGCCCCATGCACCTCGCCGAACGCGCCCCCCATGAAGCGACCTTCCTGAGCCGCGATCAGAACGTCCTTGTCATCGAGCCGGCCGCGACCGACGACGATGCCGTCGTCGAACTGCTCGGGCAGATCGAATAGCTGCAAGTGGGGACTGACATGCCGCAGTTGCGGCCCGAGAAACTCAACGAAGCTGCCCGGATCGAGCAATAGATCCAAGCGGGTGCGAGCCGAGGCTTCATACCAGCTCACCGCCGCGCCGATCGTTGGTCTGGCCGTTTGCGCCTCGCTCATGTCGACGCCTCCATGGAACGCACCGCCTGAGCCAGGCGCAGCGAGACCGTATCCGGTCGCGCTCCGCCATCGTTGATCGACAGACGCAAACCGCCGGGGGAATAGCGCTCGACGAAATCGGCGATGACCGCGCTCCACACCTCGCCGAAACCGACCGCCTGCGTCCTGATCTCCACCGAACACTCGGTATCGGGCAGCACCCGCTCGGCGAGCACTTCCAGGTTGCCCGATGCGACGACGCCGACGATGGCCTGCGTGCGAATGCCCGCTGCGCGCGCGCGCGTACGATGTCGAAAGTTCAGATCTTCCATTGCTGTTGTCCTGTCACCAGTTGCGGAATTTCGAAGGCGGTGCGTACAGGCCGCCCGACCAGTGCACCAGATCCTTGATCGAGCGCGCCGCGAGCAGACTGCGATCGGCGTCGAGCGCATCGATGCCGAGGTCTTCCGGACGCACGATGACGCCACGTGTGCGCAGTTGCTGAACCATCTTCAGATCGCGATGGCGCCCGACATCGGTGTAGCCGGCGACGCCGCGAATCGCCTGCTCGCGCTCGTTTGCGTTTCGACACAGCAGCAGATTCGCGATGCCCTCCTCCGTCACGATGTGTGTCACATCGTCGCCGTAGACCATCACGGGTGCGAGATCGAGCTTGAGCTTCTGAGCGAGCGAGATTGCGTCGAGCTTCTCGACGAACAACGGTGCGTTCTTGTCACCGAACGTTTCGCCGATCTGCACCACGAGTTTGCGCCCTCGGCGCAGCAGACCTTTATCATCGGGATCCGCTTCTTCGCCCGCTCGCAGCCATGGCGCGCTCGGATGCCTGCGGCCACGCGCATCGGCACCCATGTTCGGCGCGCCGCCAAACCCTGCGACTCGCGAGGTCGTCACAGTCGAAGAATTGCCTTGCAGATCGATCTGCAAAGTGGAGCCAATGAACATGTCGCACGCATACAGGCCCGCGACTTGAGAGAAGGCGCGGTTGGAGCGCAGCGAGCCGTCCAGGCCGGTGAAGAAGATATCGGAGCGCGCACGCACGTAATCTTCCATCCCGACTTCGGAACCGAAGCTGTGGATCTGCTGGACCCAGCCGGACTCGATCGCGGGAATCAGCGCCGGATGGGGATTGAGTGCGAAGTGGCTCGCGACCTTGCCTTTCAAGCCCAGCTTCTCGGCGTAGGTGGGCAGCAGCAATTCGATCGCCGCGGTACTGAAACCGATGCCGTGATTGAGTCGCCGCACGCCATAACGCGCGTAGATTCCCTTGATCGCGAGCATCGCCGTGAGAATCTGTTGCTCCGTGATCGCGGCAGGATCGCGTGTGAACAGCGGCTCCACGAAGAACGGCTGACCCGCCGTCACGACGAAGTGCACGCGGTCCGCGGGGATGTCGACGCGCGGTACCTTGTCGACGACCTCCTTCACCTGCGCAATGACGATGCCGTCTTTGAAGGAGGTGGCCTCCACCACCGTCGGCGTGTCCTCCGTGTTCGGTCCGGTATAGAGGTTGCCTTCCCGATCCGCCGAGACGGCGGCGATCAAGGCGACGTTCGGCGTGAGGTCGATGAAATATCGAGCGAACAGCTCGAGATAGGTATGCACCGCGCCGAGCTCGATCTTGCCGCCGAACAACATGGTGGCGATGCGCGCCGATTGCGGTCCTGAATAGGCGAAGTCCAGCCGCTTGGCGATGCCGCGCTCGAAGATATCGAGATGCTCGGGCAGCACGACGCCGGTCTGAATCATGTGCAGGTTGTTCACCTTGCTGGTATCCACCCCCAGCAATGCGGCGCTGAGCAGATCGGCCTGTTTCTGATTGTCACCTTCGACGCAGACACGATCGCCCGGCCTGATAACCGCTTCGAGCAGGCGCTTGGCGTCGTGCGCCGCCACGAGCTTGCCATCTGCGATACGCCCACCCGCTTCCAGCCGCGCACTGCGCTCTTCGCGCTGTCTCTGCCAAGTAGTCATCGTCATCCTCCCGTATGCGATGGCGAATGCCTACTTCTGCAGAGTCCGCGCCGCTTTGACGATGAAATCCGCGACTTCTCGGGGATGCGATTCGAACACCACGTGGCTCGCCCCTGGGATCTCGATCACCTCCGCCTTGGCGCGCGTGTAATAGAAGCGCTCGAGCTCCGGATTGATGATTTGATCGTGCAAGGCGATGACGCCCCAGGTCGGTTTGGTTTTCCAGGCCGCGGCGGTCAGCGGCGTCGAGAACACCGAAGCGGCCGCGAGCACCTGAGATTCGGCTGCGAACTGCGCACGATCGCGCGGCAGGTCGGGGGCGAACAGCTTCAAGAAATCGGCTGTCGCAAGATAGGTGAAGTTGTCGGGCGTCTTCTTGATCGCGCCCGGTGTCTTGGCGAGCACGCTGGGCCGCGTCTTGCCCATCGCAGCTTCGTCCTCGCCCACATCCGGCGCGTGTGCGGCGACATAGACCAGGCCAACGACCTTCGGATGCACGCCCGCTTCGGTGATCACCGAGCCGCCGTAACTATGGCCGACCAGCAGCGTCGGGCCGTCCTGCAGATCGAGTACGCGCTTGGTGGCCGTCACATCGTCGGCGAATGAAGTGAGCGGCTCCTGCACCATCGATACCTTGTAACCATCGGCGGTGAGCGTGTCGTACACCGCTCGCCAGCCAGAGGCATCGACCCAGGCGCCGTGGACCAGCACGATATTCTTGAGCGGAGCCGCATTCACCGGGGTGGCGATGGCGGCCAGGGCAAGTGAGGCCACGGCGGCCAGCGAAGCTGCAATGTTCTTCATTCGAATGACTCCTTACTTTGAGGTGCGCACTGAAGCGTCGGGCCGGCCACCTACCGCGATGTTTCTTTCTTGCAGCCGGCGGTCTCGACTGACATGGAGCAGATGACGAATGAAACCTGGCGCGTCCCGCTCGATCGATTGCAGCCGCAATGTGCAGTGGTGGGATGGAAATCAGAGAGCAACAGGCCCGCCGCAGCGTTGGCCGATCTGCATTCCCAACGAGGATGGCCGGAAAATGCCCGATGCGACCGCAAGTGTTGCCACACCGAGGCCCGACCCGGAATGGAGCCACCGCCTGTCGCTGCTGCTGAGTGTGGTGGCCGGCATGGTGGACCTCACCGGCTTTCTGACCCTTGGCAATGTGTTCACGGCGCATGTGACCGGGAATCTGGTCCTGCTCGCCGCCGATCTAGCCCATGATGCGATTCCCCGCACCGCTCAGCTGCTGGCCGTGCCGGCCTTCATGCTGGCGTGCGGCCTGGCGTCCATCGTTGCCAGACGCTCGCGTGCGCAAGACGGCTCGCCCATCACCACATTGCTGCGAGTCCAGCTGGGACTCATCGCGGGTCTGTTCTTGTTCAGTATGCTGACCCGGCCCTCCGAGCACCCGAACGGGCTGGCTGTGAGCATCGCGACGGTGTTGGCGGTAACCGCGATGGGCACTCAGTTCATCCTGGTTCGCTCGGCATTGCCGGGCATCCCTTCGACCACCACCATGACGGTAAACATCAGCGATACCGTGCTGCTGCTGGTCGCGGCTTCAGGACCGAAGCCGAGCCCGGTGGACGTGCGGGCTCGGCTCGAACAATCCTCGCGGACGGTGGCGGCGTTCTTCGGCGGTTGCCTGGTCGCCGGCCTGGCCGTGAAGTGGCTGGCAGATCTCGCCTGGTGTTTGCCGCTCGTGGCAGCGGCCGTCACGTTGATGATCCACGAGCGGCATGAGCCGCGAGCATGAAGCCTCGACTGCAAGTTCACCTCACAGTGTAACCGCGCCCCTCCAGGCACGCCGCCTGTGCACGAAGATAGTTCGAGCGTTGGTTTGTTACCGCCTCAGGCGCCACGCCGCCATTGGGCAACGTCGGGTCGTAGCCCGTCTCGCGCACCGCGAAGCGATGACATTCGTACTTGTCATGTTCCTGCTGCTGTTCGGACTGGCCGTCTTTCGGATAGATGAACAGCTCCTCGGGAACCGGAGCGACGGAACCTGTCGTACCTATGTTCGCCGGTGCGTTGACCACTTCATACTTTCTGACGCCCGAGTTCCACAGGTAGTACGTGTCGTCGGCGTAGTAGTAGGGCACGCCACCCCACCACACCGTCGAATAGTACGGTGGAAGGACCGGCACAAAGGCGCCGAGCGGCGCGCCCACGACGATGGACAGACCACCGTGCGGCCGATACCACTGACCGCCGTGATACCAGTAGGTCCCGCCATGATGATGGATCTGATACGCGCCGTGAGGTACGCCGTGATAGGAATATCCACGTGGACGGTAGTATCGATTGTGACCGAAGCGGTCATCGAAGTGCATGCCTCGATCGGGCCCACGCGCTCCTCTTCTCTCCTCGGCCTGAGCGCCGAGCGATAGCAGCACCGCCGCTGCGATCACCAGCAATCCGAGCATCGGGCGCATCCATGCCTCAACGGGCCGCAGGGTCGAAATCGCATGCGTCTTCATGGGCTTCACCTATATATATGAGTGATCATTTGACGACATAGCCGCGCGCTTCCAGGCAGGCTCCGATGGCGCGTCGGAACTGGGCGGCCTGCTGTTCGAGTGCGGCGTGCTGCGCTTGTTCCTGGCTCAGCTGGAGCTGCTCTTGTGCCCGCTGATTCTCGTTTTCGCGCTCCGACTCGACGACGCCACCGAGCAACGCGCCGGCCGCCGCGCCGATCAAAGCTCCGCGCCCGGTCTCCCATGGCCTGGCAACAGCGGCGCCGACGATCGCGCCTGTCGCAGCACCCGCGCCGACGACCACGTCCGGCGGCGGGTCGCTTGCCACGACACGAATCTGTTGATGAGGCGCCAGGTGCGGTACGCCAGGATCGAATCCGGTCCGCTTCACCGCCCACTGATTGCATTGATACTTGTCGAGATCCTGCTGTTCCGCCGAGCGCTTCAGACCGTCGGCCGGATAGAAATAAACGTTGGTGTCCGGCACGTAGGGAGTGGATGGAGGAAGCTGCAGCGGCTCATCCGCGCAGCCGCTCAGAGCCACCACGATCGGAATCAACAGCGCCAGGGATTTCATCGCACGCCTCTGAAATGTTCGGACTCATAAAGTCGTCGCGACCGACTTCCTGTCGATGTCGATTGCCGATGGCTTCGGTTACCGTTGCAATAGGACGCTCGCACAGCTCGATGCAGTGCCCCAACCTTCAGATGTAACGCACCTCACGCAGATTGAAATCGCCGCCGCACGATGTGCTGAGAATCTTGTGGCGAACGTGATGCACCCCGGCGCGTTCCCCGGTTCGTACGGCCCCTGCTCATAAGATCGCACTCTTCCACTCTCTCCCCCCTATTGGAGTGCTTCGAGCAGGGGCCATTTTTCTCAGACACCACCCGCCGCAGTCGGCTCGGAGACCGTGTGATGCTCGAATGAGGAAGCACCGGTGGGCTGCAAGATCTGGCGTGCGCGTTCGATTTCGCTGGCCACACCGTGCACGATCAGCAGGAAACGATCCGCCTTCAGCGCCGTCTCGTAGCGAAGCACCGAGTCCTTCGGAATGCCGATGGCGGTCATTGCACCCACCAGCGCGCTCACGCCGCCACCGACGGCCGCACCTGCCGCCCCCTCGACCAATGTCGCTGCGAGCGGACCGAGCACGACCACGTGCCCCACGACGGGAATGAACAGCAGTGCGGAGCCGAACAGAATGCCGAGCAGCGCGCCCCAGAATGCGCCGAGCTTGCCGAAGATCTTGGCCCGGTCGCCTGCGTTGAGGAAGCCTACGACGCGCTCTTCGGTTGCATAGTCCTTCGCAAGGATGGAGATCTTCTTCATGTCGAAGCCGGCTCGCTGCAGCGTTTTCACCGCCTCCTCGGCCTGGAAGTGATGCTCGTAGACTGCGACAGCAATGTCTTCGGAAATCGTGCTCATGGAAACACCCCGGAGGTAAGTTGCAAAAGTAATGAGCGGTGTCGACGACACCGCCCCGCGGGCACATTGCGGCCGCGATCTCACGCACGGATTACGTGCGAATTGCAGATGAAACATCGCTATACGATCCACGACGCCCGATCGGGGGATGGGCCGGCACGAAGCAACCGGCAAAGTGTCCGGTGCATCGAGATCGTCGTGCCTCGACCACGCTTGCGCGCTCACAACACATGCACTTGTTTCTGCAACGTCTCACGTTCGCCCTTGCCAACACCACAGCTGTGCTGATCGCGCTGTACGTGGCATTCGCCGCCGATCTCGAGCGACCGTACTGGGCCGTTTTCAGCGCCTTCATCATCGCCGCCCCGATCACGGGGGCGGTGCGCTCCAAAGCCGTGTGGCGGCTCATAGGCACGTTGGCCGGCGCCGCTGCGGCGCTGCTGCTGGTGCCGCCGCTGGTTCAATCGCCGCCGCTGCTTTGCCTTGCGATGGCCGCGTGGGTGGCGCTCTGCCTGTGGTGGTCGCTGCTCGATCGCGGCCCCAGAAGTTATGCGCCTATGCTGGCGGGATACACGGCCACCATCGTTGGCTTCGCCGTGGTCGAGATGCCGCAGGCGATCTTCGACAGTGCGGTCGCCCGCGTTGAAGAAATAGCAGTCGGAATCGTCTGCGGGGCCATTGCGCATTCGATCTTCTCTCGCCGCACCGTGGCTACCGTCATCGAAGAAAGACTCATCGACACGGTCCGCTTGTGCGCCGGCTGGATCGAGCAAACGCTCGCGCCTGCATCGGAGTCATTGGAACATCTGTCGGCTTCGCGTCGCTTGCAGGAACTGACCACCGATCTGCATGCGCTCAGTGGACACATCGCCTACGATCTTTCCGATGTGCCTCGCACCGGCAGACATTTGTTCGTTCTGCAAAGCCGGCTGGCACTGCTGCCTCCGCAGTTGACGAGCTTGCACCTGACCCTGCAGGCCCGCGAACGCGGCCACTCACATGCCCCGCTCGACGAACTGCTCGACGAAACTGTGAGCTGGGCACACGAGCTGGCTTCTTCGAAGGATCCGCTCGGGAACACGCGCCCTGCTCCAGCCGTGCGCCCCTCCGCCACATCGCCGAATGAGCAACAGCAGGGCTCGTCCGAACTGGTCGATCGTGCGGCGCTGACTCAAGTCGAAGATCTGATCGCAACACTGGAGGATTGTCGTCTGCTCGGGCGCGCCATTCGAGATCCCACGACGCCGCTGCCTGCCCGCCTCGAAGAGGAGGTGAAGGCGGCGCGACCCCTGCCGCACTTTCGCGACCATGCGCTTGCCGTGCTGTCCGCCGGTGCTGCGGCGATCGCCGTGATGGTCGCATGTGCCTTGTGGATCGTCGGCTCCTGGCCCGAAGGCGCGATCGCCGCTCAGTTCGCCGCCATTGGATGCTCCTTCTTTGCGACGCTGGACCGTCCGGTAAAGATGCTGAGCGCTTCGCTCGTAGGCGTGCTGCTCGCACTGCCGTTCGCCGCTTTGTATCAGTTCGCGGTGCTGCCGCTGGCCGAAGGTTTCGTCTCGCTCGCGCTCGTGCTCGCTCCCATGGTGCTCTTCTTCAGCTACCTGCAGGCAATCCCCAAACTTGCCGGCGTCGCGCTCATTCTCGCCATCAGCTTCTCGGGCGGGCTCGCACTCCAGGAGACCTATCAGCCGAACTTCGCCGCTTTCATGAACGTCTATCTGGCGGAGATTGCCGGCGTGCTGTTGGCGATCGCCATCAACCTGGTGTTTCGCACCCTCGATCCGGCATGGAATGCCCGCCGTCTGTCCCGCGTAGCGTGGCGCGGGCTGAGCGCGCTCACTCGAACGAATGCGCCCGAAAGGCGCAGGTCCAGCCAGCTGAACGACTGTCTCGGTCAGCTCGCACAACGAGCCGAGTCCATCGATGCAGCGACGCGAGCTCACTTGAAGATGGATGTACTGCGCGACCTTCGCGTGGATGCGAATCTCAAGACCATCAATGCAGCCGAGCGCCACGGCGAATCTTCGGCGACACAACGGCTCGCCGAGATCCGTCATCTCATCGGCTCCATCTATGCGGCACGCGCCGAGTCGAAACCTGAGCCTGCGCCGGAAGTCATCGAACAGTCGCTCGATCGCGGCATCGAAGCGCTCGTCGCACAGCCTCCCGATCGCTGGGTGACCCGAGCGCTCGCGGGCCTGCTCGTGTTGCGTATGGATCTGGCCCCAGGCGCACCGCTGTCTTCATTTCAGGCGGCACACAAATGATTGGCGAGTCCGACCTGGACGGTGTGTTCTTCCCGGTGCTGCTGCTGCTGGCAACGGTGGCGCTCGTACTCACACTTCTCCTGCGCTGGGTACTGCGGCGGCTGCGCATCTATCGTTTCGTGTGGCACGCAGGACTGTTCGACACCGCCTTGTTCGTCCTCGTCCTGTGGCTCATAGCCCTCGGCACGACAGGACTCGGTCTTCCTGGGAGTAATGCAACTTGATGACGCGCTGGTTGGGAATCACATTACGCGTAGTGCCGACTCTCTGTATCGTCGCTGCTGCTGCCGTCGGCGCGCGGTGGCTCTGGGTGCACTACAACGTCGAGCCGTGGACACGCGATGGTCGGATTCGCGCCGACGTTGTGCAGATCAGCCCCGACGTCAATGCATTGGTTACTGAAGTTCGGGTCGGCGACAACCAGGCCGTATCCATCGGCGACGTGCTATTGGTTCTCGATCGGGCGCGCTACTCACTGGCGCTGCAAGAAGCGGAAGCGGCAATCGCCGCTACCGAAGCCGCGCTTGCACAGGCGTTGCGCGAGAACCGCCGCAACGACGAGCTTGGCCCGTTGGTGACGACTGAGCAGCGCGAGCAAGGCGAGGCTCGAGTTGCCGAACTGCGAGCACAGCTGCGAGGCGCACGAGTGCAGAAGGACGCGGCGCTGCTGAATATCGAGCGAACGATCGTGCGTGCCTCCGTCAACGGCATAGCGAGCAATGTAGAAGTACAACCGGGCGATTACGCCGCCGTCGGACGTCCGCTGCTTGCGCTGTTGAACACCGATTCGCTGCGCGTCGACGGCTACTTCGAAGAAACGAAACTCTCCCGCATCCGCGTCGGCGATCGCGCCGTGATGCGGATCATGGGACTCTCGAGCAACCTCGAGGGAACGGTCGAGAGCATTGCGGCGGGAATCGAGGATCGCGAACGAGGCCCCAGCCGCACGGGCCTCGCCAACATCGACCCGAACTTCAGCTGGGTGCGGCTCGCCCAGCGAATTCCGGTTCGCATCCGCATCGATTCTGCGCCGGAGGACGTCCGCCTGATCGCCGGCCGTACTGTGACTGTGTCCATCCAAACGCCAGCCGAGCGCCAACCGGAAGGTGGGCAATGAGCGTTGCGCGCGCAGTTCGTGGCGTGCTGTGTGCCGGCATTGCTCTATCTCTGAACGCATGCACCGTAGGTCCGGAGTATCGTCTGCCCGAGCAGGCAGCGATCAATTCGCCGCTGGCGAACGGCCAGTTTGTTTCGTTGCCGGACGACTCGCTGGTCGCTGCCGATGTTCCATCACGCTGGTGGCGTCTGTACGACGATGCATTGCTCGACTCATTGATCGAGGACGCGCTCATCTCCAACACGGACCTACGCATCGCGAGCGCGTCGCTGGCGCGAAGCGCAGCTCTGCTGCAGGAGGCGCGTTCCCTTCGTCAACCCACCGTTCCCATCGAAGCGGGTCTTCAACACGGCCAGGTCGCCGGTGAGCAGTACCTGTTGCGGATCAAGCCGCCGCGTAGCACCGACTATGAAGCTCGCATCGATCTCGGCTACGACCTGGACCTGTTTGGAGCGATACGTCGCGGCATCGAGGCAGCCGGCGCCAATCATGAAGCTGTGGCCGCCGCCCAGGATCTCGTCCGCATCAACGTAGTGGCCGGCACCGCCCTCGCCTACGCCGGCATCTGCGCCGCCGGACTCGAGCTCGACACCTTGCAGCGGTCGCTGGGATTGCAGCGAGAGAGCCTGGTTCTGATCGAGCGGCTTCGTGCGACCGGTCGCGCGACCGATCTCGACGTGACACGCGCCAGGCAAATCGTCGAACAACTCGAGAGCGATGTTCCTTTGCTCGCGGGAGCACAGATAAATGCGCTGTTGCGATTGGCCGCGCTCACCGGACGCGTGCCGGCACAGATCGATCCAGTCATTGCGGATTGCAGCTCGCCTCCGAGGCTGCAGCAAACCATTCCCGTCGGTGATGGCGCCGCGCTGCTACGACGCCGGCCGGATGTGCGCCGGGCGGAACGGCAGCTTGCAGCGGCGACCGCACAGATCGGTGTCGCTACTGCTCAGCTCTATCCGGACATCCAGCTCGGCGCCTCGCTGGGTTCACTCGGCTTGACCAAGGACTTCCTCACCGGGCCGACCAACCTGTGGAATCTTGGCGGCATCGTGAAGTGGCAAGCCAATCAGAGCGGCGCGCGCGCTCGCATCGCTGCGGCCAACGCCAATGCTCAGGTCGCACTCGCGAGTTTCGACGGCGTGGTGCTGGAAAGCCTGCGCGAGACGGAAACGGCATTGAACACTTACATATATGACCTCCAGCGCGAGCAAAGTCTGCGCGAGGCGCGTGACGAGGCAGCCCGAGCCGCATCGGACGCGAGGCTCCTTCTGATCGGAGGACGAGCCACGGAACTCGCAGTCATCGATGCCGAACGCACGCTCGTAGCAGCGGAGCAGACGCTTGCGCAGACGATGGCAACGATCGCTTATGACCAGATCGCGATCTTTCTTGCGCTCGGAGGCGGGTGGAACGAAGACGGCTCGTCTGTCGCAAGTATCAAATGAGCCGCGCCCCATCCGGGGGATTCTGGGTCGCAGGCGATGCCGCCAGACTCTTCGCCTTATGAAAGGCGTACTGGACCCGCAGGGTGTGATTGCCAAAGCCGAGCTGCTGCTGCTCGGCGACGCCACTGCAATCATGCTCGCCGTGATCGTCCCGGTCATCTTGATGACGCTCGCGGTCGGATGGTGGTTCCGATCTTCGAACACGCGCGCGCGATATCGCCCGGATTGGGCGTATTCGGGCCGTGTGGAATTCGTCACCTGGTCGATTCCTGCACTGGTGATCATGTTCCTCGGCGGACTGACCTGGGTCAGCACACACGAGCTGGATCCGCCGCGCCCCATCGCCAGCGCGAATCCGGAGCTCGAGATCCAGGTGATCGCGCTCGACTGGAAATGGTTGTTCATCTATCCGGAGCAAGGCATCGCGACCGTCAATCGCCTGGTCGTGCCGGCGGACACGCCGCTGCGATTTCGCATCACCTCGGGCAACGTCATGAACAGCTTCTTCGTGCCGCAACTCGGCGGCCAGATCTACGCCATGCCGCGCATGGAGAATACGCTCTACCTGCAGGCAGACACCGCTGGAACCTTCGACGGGCTGTCCTCGAACTACAGCGGCGCCGGCTTCTCGAAGATGCGCTTCGATGTGGTGGCCGTCGACGACGACAGTTTCGATGCATGGGTCGAGGCCACCAGGGACCGCTCGCTCGAGCTCAACGCGATCACCTTCGCTCTGCTGGCGCAGCCCTCGACGCTGAGCAAACCGCTCGCGTTCTCCGACGTGGCGCCCGGCCTCTACGAAGCGGTGCTGGAGTACGGCAGCTCTCTGGTTCCTTTCACGCCCGCAGGACAATGACATGCTCGGCAAACTGAGCTGGGCCGCCGTGCCCTTCGATCAGCCCATCGTCATGGGCGTAACCGCGGTCCTGCTGATCGGCATCGCCGCCCTGCTGCTGCTCATCACCGTCAAAGGCTGGTGGGGTTACCTGTGGCGCGAGTGGCTCACGAGCGTGGATCACAAGCGCATCGGCATCATGTACGTCATCCTCGCGCTCGTCATGCTCGTGCGTGGCTTCTCGGATGCGATCATGATGCGCGCCCAGCTGGCGCTCGCCGCCGGCGGCGCGAGCGGCTATCTGCCGCCGGAGCATTACGACCAGATCTTCTCCGCGCACGGCACGATCATGATCTTCTTCGTCGCGATGCCGTTCGTCGTGGGATTGATGAACTTCGTCGTGCCGCTGCAGCTGGGTGTCCGCGATGTTGCCTTCCCGGTCATGAACGCAGTGAGCTTCTGGCTGACCGCGGCCGGTTGTCTGCTCGTCAACCTTTCGCTGTTCATCGGCGAGTTTGCACGCACCGGCTGGCTCGCCTATCCGCCGTTGAGCGGATTGCAGTACTCGCCCGACGTTGGCGTGGACTATTACCTCTGGGCATTGCAGATATCGGGCTTGGGGACCCTGCTATCCGGAATAAACTTAACGACCACCATCCTCAAGCTGCGCGCGCCGGGCATGGGTTACGGACGCATGCCGGTGTTCTGCTGGACGGCGCTCGCCTCGAATCTGCTGATCGTTGCATCGTTCCCGGTGCTCACGGCAACGTTCGCAATGCTGCTGCTCGATCGGTACTTCGGCTTTCATTTCTTCACCGCCGAGGCCGGCGGCAATCCGATGATGTATATCAACCTGATCTGGATCTGGGGACATCCGGAGGTCTACATCCTGATCCTGCCCGCGTTCGGCGTGTTCTCCGAAGTGGTCGCCACGTTCTCCGGCAAGCCGTTGTTCGGCTACCGCTCGATGGTGATCGCCACCATGGGCATCTGTGTGCTGTCCTTCTGCGTCTGGCTGCATCATTTCTTCACGATGGGTGCGGGCGCCAACGTCAACGCCTTCTTCGGCGTCGCGACGATGATCATCGCCGTGCCCACCGGGGTGAAGATATTCAACTGGCTGTTCACGCTGTACGGCGGACGGATCCAGTACACCGTGCCGATGTACTGGACCTTGGGATTCATGATCACGTTCGTGATCGGCGGCATGACAGGCGTGCTGCTGGCCATCCCCCCCGTGGACTTCGTCCTGCACAATAGCCTGTTCCTGGTCGCGCACTTTCACAACACCGCGATCGGCGGCGTCGTGTTCGGCGTCATGGCGGGTCTTGCGTACTGGTTCCCCAAGGCGTTCGGCTTCAAGCTCAACGAGCGCATCGGCAAGCTCATCTTCTGGTGCTGGTTCCTCGGCTTCTATCTGGCCTTCATGCCGTTGTATGCACTGGGTCTCATGGGCGCGACGCGTCGCATGCAGCAATACCCGGATGATAGCTGGCAGCCCTTGATGCTGGTGGCGTTCAGCGGCGCCGTGTTCGTTCTGTGCGGCATCGTGCTGACCGTCGTTCAGCTGGTCGTGAGCATCCGGCAGCGTCGCAGCAACCAGGTAGACGGCGATCCCTGGAACGGACGAACGCTCGAGTGGTCGTTGCCTTCGCCGCCGCCGGCCTGGAACTTCACGCGACTGCCTCAGGTGAGCTCTCTCGATGCGTTCTGGCACGCGAAGTCGGCGAGTGAACCTGCTCAGAGCCCAGCGGGCGGCGATGAGTCGGTTCATGTGCCGCGTAACAGCGCCTTGGGCTTCCTGCTCGCCTTCTGCTCCGTCGTGCTTGGCTTTGCACTCATCTGGCACATCTGGTGGCTCGCAGGGCTTGGCTTTGCGGGCGCCATGGTCGTGTGGCTCGCGCACGCATGGCGCACCGATCGTGAAGTCCTCATTCCAGTAACGGCGACTGCCCCATGACAAATATCTCCAGCAGTGTCGATGAACCGTTGGATGTTCCGCTATCGTTGCGGGGACCGGCGTCCACGCATGCGGTCGTAGGCTTCGGCTTCTGGCTGTTCCTGCTCTCGGACATCGTCATCTTCGCAGCCTTGTTCGCAACCTATGCCGTGCTCTCGGGGGCGACGGCAGGTGGCCCCACCGGCGCGGAGCTGTTCGACAGGCATCATGTGTTCGCCGAGACGCTGTGCCTGCTGCTATCCAGCTTCACCTGCGGCCTCGGCTCCATCGCCGCTCAACGCGGCGATCGCCAGGCGACGTACGGCTGGTTCGGCGTCACCGCGCTGCTCGGTCTGTGCTTTCTCTATCTGGAATTCGCCGAGTTCTCCACGCTGCTCGCGCAAGGCGCCGGTCCGACGCGCAGCGCCTTTCTTTCGGCCTTCTTCACCCTGGTGGGTACACACGGGCTGCATGTCGCCGCCGGACTCATCTGGCTGGTCGTCATGCTGGCGCAGATCGCGACGCTCGGGCTGCGGCCCATGGTTCAGAACCGCTTGTTCTGTTTTGCCCTGTTCTGGCACGCGCTCGACATCGTGTGGGTCGGCGTGTTCACGATCGTCTATCTCGGAGCTACCCCGTGACGCTCTCAACGCAAGCTCAAGGAACGGCGCCCGGCGAGACGGCCGTTTCGCATGGCTCGTGGCGAACCTATCTCGTCGGCCTGCTGTTCGCATTGATTCTGACGGGGGCGTCGTTCTGGGCGGCCGACACCGACCTGGTGTATCCCGCCGGCGTTCCCATCCTGCTCGGCGTGCTCGCCATCGCGCAGATGGGAATTCACATCGTGTTCTTCCTGCACATCTCCAGCGCTCCGGACCAGACCAACAACATTCTGGCGCTGGCCTTCGGCATCTTCGTGGTCGGCCTGGTCGTGTTCGGCTCGCTGATCATCATGGGCAACCTGAATCACACCGACATGCCGATGCACGAGATGATGCAAATGCAGCGCTGAGGCGGCGCTGCATTCGCACGCGCCGCAGTCTTCAGATCAGACTCAGGTTGGCGGCTTTGGTGACGGCTTCGACCCGTGTCTGCGCGCCGAGCTTGACGAATATACGCTTGGCGTGTGATTTGACGGTCTCCGGAGCGATGCCCAACTGTCTGGCGATGAGCTTGTTGGAAGAGCCGTGACGCATCAGCCGGAGGATGGCGTGCTCTCTGCCGCTCAGAGGACCGCGCAGCTTGATGGCTCGCGCGCACGAAGGTGGATCGCCCAGCCGGCCGTGACGCAGCAGGCTGCTCGCGTAAGGCTGAAGTGAGCCGTAGCGATGCGGCTCGCTGCTCGAGGTTCGCACGAACCGTAGCAGCAGGTCGTTCACAGCAGGGCCCGCGCTCACAAACGACTGATGCAAGCCTGCGCGGCAACCCAGTTCCAGCGTATCGGCAAGCGTATCGAGGGCATCCGCAGTGCGCCCGCAAGCATCCAGCGCTTCGGCAAGCCGGATCTGCACTCGCGCGCAGGCGTAAATATCGCCTCGTTCCTTTGCCAGTAACTGCAGCCGCGCCAACTCCGGGATTGCTTCTGCGGCCTCTCCTCCAGCGACATGCACTCGACACTGCATATGAACCAAAGCGCCGGCCAGGCCAGCGTCGTGAGATGCCGTGTCCGAGCATCGCTCTTGCAACGCTCTCAGGCATTCACGCGCCTGGGCAATTCGCCCGGTACAGATGAACAGCTCGATCAACTCCTGCGAGCAGGCCGCTATCAGGCGCTGCCATCCTCGCGCTTCACCGATCGCAATACCATCGCGCAAAAGCAACATCGCAAGGTCGCCCTTGCTCTGGTCGATCGCGATCCTGGCGAGCACCGTGTAGAGCCCGATCGCGACGTCGGCGCAGGCGCCGGTTCGCATGGCCTGAAAATGATCTCTGAGCAGCGCCTCGGCCTGCTCGAGCTCGCCCTGCTCATACAGCATCTGCGCCAGTAACACTTCGCCGAACCGATGGGTCGGACAACGGCGCCGGGCGCGGCCTGCCAGTTCGATCGATTCGCGCGCAAGCTTCGTGGCCACGGCCAGGCGCAGCTGCTGCAATTCGACGGCCGCATCGAGCGCGCGATCGAGTGCTGTCACGCTCGGGTCATCCCCGTCGGACGATGGGCGCCGCGACGCATGAAAGCGTTCCAGATCGCCTCGCTGCCAGTGAGCCAGCCGACAGAGCACCGACGCCACTGCGGAGGACCGGCGAGCGCCGCCGTTTATTGGAGCGCTCAATGCGAACTCGTGCAAGGCCCGTCGGTCATCGCTCGCAGCGGATATTGCTGCGTCGAGTACTTCGAATGCCTCATGTGCTGCCGATCCGTCCGAATCGTTGGAGCGACTCTGCAGCGATTGAAGCGTCCGCAATGCCCGTGCGGCATCCAGAGACATCACTCGCACCCAGGCTCGTTTCATCGTTGTCGGTACGACATCGCACATTGCTCGAACTCCCTGATTCGCGCTGCGACCTCATCGCTTTCGCGCCCTCTTGATTCGAAGTCAATGGTTTACTTCCGGCGCGTCAGGCGCCAGCCCCGTTCTGGCGAGCGAACAGGTGCGCATCGGGTCAGTACTGAACTCCTCCCATCGGTCAGCTCCGGGGCTGGGAGGACATGCTTTACACGGCCTCGTTTGCCAATCATGTATTTCATTAGATCCGCTTCGAGCGCACCTCCCGTATGATCCGCTGGCCGCTTCAACCTGCAGGAACCTCTTTGGTAACCTCATGCGTATCGACGCGAGCCCTTCGATCGGATCCGCTCGTCCCGGTGCAGAGCTAGGCATGACGAAAGCAGCAGGTATGGTCTATGTAGTGGACGACGATCCCGGCGTGCGCGAGGCGATGCAGGACCTGCTCCTCTCTCACGGCTTCGATGTCGCCACATTCAGTTCGGCCGCCGGCTACAAAGCGGCGCTCGGTAGCGCGGACGGACCGGCGTGCCTGCTGCTGGACATCGAGCTACCCGACATGAGCGGCCTGGAACTGCAGTCGGAGCTCGCGGGCCGCCTGCATCCCCCCATCGTTTTCATCACCGGCCATGGCGATATCCCTTCCTCGGTACGCGCCATCAAGGCGGGGGCCGTCGACTACCTGCCCAAGCCGTTCACACCCGAGCAGCTTCTGGCGGCCATCGGCGTCGCCCTGGAACAGCACCGCCAGATGCGCGGCCAGTTGCAGGAACTCGCCGAACTCAAAAGCCGGTACGCGACACTGACGCCGCGAGAGCGCGAGGTGCTACCGCTGGTGGTGCGGGGGCGCCTGAACAAACAGGCGGCCGCCGACCTGGATATCAGCGAAGTCACGCTGCAGATCCATCGCAGGAACATCATGCGCAAGATGGACGCCGATTCGTTGCCCGACCTGGTGAGGATGTCGATCAAGCTGGAGATCGACTGCACGCCGGGCGACTCTGAAACCAGAGCACAGGTGCGCAGTGCCGCCGCTGACGGCAGAGCCGGCATCGACCCGACATGAATCAGAGCGAGCATGCGGACGTTGCCGTAGTCGACGACGATTTCGTGGTTCTCGAATCCATCATGGACCTGCTGGCATCGGCGGGATTGAGCGCGCTCAGGTTCTCCTCGGCCAGGGAGTTCCTCGACAGCCCGGCGCTCGACACCGTCGGCTGCCTGGTGTCGGACATTCGCATGCCCGACATGGACGGCTGGGAGCTGCGAGCCATCGTTGCCGCCAGACGCCCCGAGCTGCCCATCATATTGATTACCGCGCACGAAGCGGACGAGCGACAAGCCTCGCCCGATAGCCGACAGCTGCTGCTTGGCAAGCCGTTCGATGCGCAGCGGCTGCTTTCAGCTATAACCTCCGTCCTGCGACAGCCCAAGGCCTAGCGCCGGCAGAGCGAACCGGAACACGGCCCCTTGCGGCGTGTTCGGCGTCACCCAGATGCGGCCGCCGAAGGATTCGATGATGGTTCGACTGATCGCAAGTCCCATGCCCAGTCCTCCCGACTTGGTCGTGAAGAACGCATCGAACAGATGATTCAGATGCTCGGCGCTGATACCCGGCCCGGAGTCCCCGACCGCCACCACCACCACGCCTGAAACATCGAGGCTGGAAGTCACGAGCAGATTGCGCGGCAGCGGGACGGCGACGTTGTTCATGGCTTCGATGGCGTTGACCATGAGGTTCACGATCACCTGCTGCGTCTGAATGCGATCGGCCGAAACCGGCGGCAGATCGGCGGCAAGCTCGGCCTTCACGACGATGCCTTTACGCTGCGCTTCCGGGCCGAGCAGACTGATCGTCTCCCTGACGACCTCATTGAGGCCGATCGATTCCTTGTGCGGGCTCGCCTTCTTCACCAGGGTGCGAATCCGGTCGAGCACGTCGGCCGCGCGATGGCCTTCCCTGATGACCCGGTCGAGCGCGCGCCGGGCTGAGGGAACATTGGTTGGTTCGGCCGAAAGCCAACGCAGACCGGCATTGGCGCTCGCCACCACGCCGACCAGCGGTTGCCGTACGTCATGAGCGATCCAGGCACACAGCTGTCCCATGGTCGCGATCCGGTTCGCATGCGCAAGCTCCGACTGCAGGGCCCGGTAACGCAGCTCGCTTTCGCGGAGTTTCTCCTCCGCGTGCTTCTGCTCCGTCAGATCGACGATGAAGGCAACGCCTTCATCGGGCGTTCCATCGAATGCCGCCGCGCCGATCAGTACCGGCACGCGCGTGCCGTCCTTACGGAAGAATTCCTTTTCGAGATGGGGCATTTCACCCGTTGCCACCAGTTGGCGAATGCCGGCGGCGCTGACTTCCCAGCTGTCCCTGGGTGTCATGTCCGCCCAGTTCAGCCCGGCCTTCAGGTCCTCGCGGTCATAGCCCACCATGCTCAGAAACGCATCGTTGGCATCGATCAGCCTGCCATCCAGATTCCAGATCAGGATGCCGATGACGCTGGAGTCCAGCAAGCGGCGAATCCTCGCTTCGCGCGCCTTCAAGTCGTCGTACAGACGCGAGTTCTCCAGAGAGATCGCAGCCTGCGACGCCAGCAGCCTCAAGATCGAGAGCCGCTTGGCAGTGAACACGTGAGCGGCCAGATTGTTCTCGAGATAGAGCAAGCCGACGAACTTGGCCTGATGCAACAGGGGCAGGCACAGCAGCGAACGAGTGCGCCGGCGCGTGATGTAGGGGTCGGAGGAGAAGGGATTCTCGATCTGCGCATCGCCGAGAATGACGCTTTCCCCCGTGTGGGTCACATAGTGAACGATGGATTCCGGCAGCTCGGCGTCGAGGACCGACAGGTCTCGCAGACCGACCATGACTCCCTCGCCATGGGTCCTGGCCTCGGCGGCGACGCGATGCTCGGTGTTTCGCACCAGCACCAGCACGGCTCGTTCGGCGCCGGCGTCGTTGATGACCGTGCGCATGATGGTTTCGATCAGCCGCGACAGATCGATCTCGCTGGAGACCGCCTGAGACACCTTGATGACGGTCGCGAGATCGAGATGCTCCGCAATCTCGGTTACCGCAGCCGTGCCCGATTCGGTAGCACGTTGTTCGTCCCAGAGATGCGGATGCGCCCTCTCCATCTGTCGCACCTTCCCGTGAGCTCCCCACCGCAAATAGCAGTGGCGGGCTTCACGTAGATACGCATGCGCAATCGTTTCAAACCCGCGCGCGGCATAGAAGCGTGCCGCGGTCTCCAGGGCGACGCCTTCGTTCTGGATGAATCCGTGCTGACGCGTCAGCCGGATGGTGTCTTCGTAGAAGCGCTGTGCGTCGCTCTGCCGGCCTTCGAAACGGGCGATCTCGGCCGAGACCAAGAGGTGCTTGTCCGCGAAAGTCGGCGAGCCGGTTTCTTCGGCCCAGATGCGCAGTTGTTCGTGATGCGCGTGCAGTTCACGCACGAGTTCATCGCGACGTGGCCCCGAAATACGATCCAACACCGCAGCGATCGCCAATGCGGTGTAGTAGTGATAGTCCATGTGCTGGACCTGCACGACTTTGATGCCGTCCGCAGGCTTGGCGCGATCGGCGCAGCGTAGCGCCGATTCGAAGTCGCCCGCGAGTACGTACAGCATGATCTTTCGGGTCCAGTACCAGTAGATGACGACGTTCATGCGCGAGTCGGTCAGCTCGCTCTCGAACACGTCCTGGTCGAACGACTCGTCGCCGAAGTGACACAGGCCCCGCGTCAAACCGCGCAGACTGGCCACCGTCCGCTCGGTCGTGACGATCATGTCGGTGCCGTCCCGGAAGCCGAGGCCGCGAGCGAAGGCCAGATATTCACCGGCCTCCAGCGCGACCTGTTCCAGTGGATGGCCGCTCAGGAACAGCGATTGAACCGCCAGTGACGCAGAATAAGCGGTGAAGAACAGATCGCCGGCGCGAACGCCGATGTCATAGGCGCTGCGATACCACTGTGTGGCCGTGGCCAGAGGCTGAGTCCATTGCGCGGTCAGAGCCATGAACACCCGAACCCTCGCCATGTCCATCGGATCGTTGCGCTCGTCCGCCATCGCGCAGGCCAGGCCGCAGACTCGATAACCTTCCTGGTAGCGTCCGAACGCCGGGCCGATGATCCAGCCGAACAAAGCAAAGCCTTGACTGGTCGCCGGGCTGCCATGCGCCAGACTCAGGTTGACCATGTGGAAGATGATCGAGGTGACCAGGTTGAAGCTCGTGAAATACGCAGGCGGATAGAGCTCGGCGAGCAAGCGGATGGTTGCAATCTTCTCCGGATCGGTCATGGCCGGCAGGGCGAACATGCTCTCGAGCGGGCGGCCGTTCAGCGTCGTCCAGATTCGATCGTACTCGCGTTGTACATCCTCCCAGGATGGCTTTGCCGACAGCTCGATCCCGAGGGGATGCAAAGCAGCGAGCGCGCTTTCCACTGCAAGATCGTTCTCCGAGCGGACCACGTGCAGCTCGACTTTGAGGCGATAGATCGTGATCGAATCGACTTTGGTCCGAGCTCGTCGCAGCAATGCATCGATCAGCCTCGCGGCTGCATCGAACTCGCCGCTCAGGAACGTACATTGCGCGTCCTCGAAATGCAGGGCGAACGCAAGTTGGTATTCGCTGCGCCAACCCTCCTCGCCGAGCTGATCGATGCCCTTCACCAGATATTCTCTGGCTGCCTTGAAGGCGGCGGAGGATTTGGCTTTGCGGGCGGCGCGCAGATTGAGCGAAGCCGCCATGATTCTTGCGCCAGCCTCCGCCGTGCTGAAGTCGGCTCGATTGAACTGGCTCACGATCTCGAAGATCTGCGCGTCCACTTCCTCTTGGGTCAGGCCCGCGAGCAGACGGTTCCCGACGTTTCGATGGACCTCCGGGCGCTCGGACAATGCCAGCATGGCGTACGCCGCCTCGTGAACTCGATCGTGGGCGAATGCATATGCGTCGTCGATCTGCAGCAGCAAGCCCGCTTGCAGCGCTTCGCGCAGCAGGCTCTGGGTGTCCAGTTCAGAGGTTCCGAGAATCCGGCAGACTCTTGCGATCGCCGTGCTGTTACCGAGACAGGCCATTTGTTTCAGCGCTTGCAGTGAAGCGGCGGGCAGCCGGCTCAAGCGTTCGATCATGAGATCGACCACGTTGTCCCCGACGCTTCTGGCCTTGATTCGATCGATGTGCCAGCGCCACGTCGCAGCCTGCGGGTCGTAGGCGAGCAATGCTTCGTCCGCCAGCGCACTGATGAACTGCATGGTGAAGAATGGGTTGCCGCGAGTCTTCTCGAATGCAATCTGCGCGAGCGGATCCACTTGCCGGGGCTCTGCACCGAGCGCATCGGCAATCATCGCCGCAATGTGTTCGGCCTGAATGGGGCCCAGCGTGATCTCCTCCGCCACCACCCCGGCTGCGCGAATCAGCTGCAGCCTGCGCGTGAGCGGATGCGAGGGCCCGACTTCATTGTCTCGATAGATGCCGACCAGCAGCAGATTTCGCACGGTGCGCTGGGTTGCGAAATCCTCGAACACGGCGAGCGTCGCCGCATCCAGCCATTGCAGGTCGTCGAGCACCAGCACCAGCGGATGCTCGTCACTGGCAAATACGTTGAGCAACTGCCGGAACACCAGCAGGATACGATTCTGAGCGTCGGGCCCGGACAGATCGGGCACGGCGGGCTGCTCGCCGATGATCAGCGCCAGCTCCGGAATCAGGTTGGTCATCAACCTTCCATTGGCGCCGAGCGCCTGCACCAGCGCTTGACGCCAGCGCTCCAGCTCCAGGTCGCTATTGCTGAGCAATTGTCGCACCAGGCTTTGAAAGGCCTGGGCCAGGGTGGCGTAGGGAATGCCGCGTTTGTATTGATCGAACTTGCCGGCGGCAAACAATCCCCGTGGCGGCACCAGCGCCCGGTGCAATTCGTTGACGACGGATGACTTGCCGATCCCCGAATAGCCGGAGACCAGCACCAACCCGGCCGAGCCGCTGGCGACTACGCGTTCGAACGCCGCGAGCAAGCGCTCTATCTCCACTTCTCGTCCGTACAGCTTTTCACGAAATCGCAGCTCGCCGGAGGCATCGCGAGCACCCAGAACGAAGTGCGCGATGGATCGATGCGTCTGCCATTCGGCCCGGCAGCGTTCGAGATCGCGCTCCAGGCCAGCCGCCGTCTGATAACGATCCTCGGCGCCCTTGGCGAGCAGCTTCAGCACGATGGCGCACAGACGCTCGGGCAGGTCACGCACTCGTTGCGCCGGGTTCACCGGCTGCCGGGCGATGTGACAGTGCATCCATTCCATCGGGCCCGATGCCGTGAATGGCAACGTACCGGTGAGCATCTCGTAGAACGTCACGCCCAGCGAATACAGATCGCTGCGGAAATCGATCGATCGGTTCATGCGCCCGGTCTGTTCGGGCGCCATGTAGGCGAAGGAGCCGGAGATCACTTCCGGCGGCGCCGGCGACTGACGCTCACGTGGCACGCGGGACGCAAAACCGAAACCGGTCAGGCGGACTTCGTCGGCCGCGGCTGTGACCACTACGTTCGCGGGTCGAATGTCTTTGTGAATGAGACCGTTCTCATGCACTCGACCGACGGCGCGACACAGCGCCAGGGCCAGGCGCAGGAACCGATCGACGTCCAGCGGATCCTGGATCGAGTGGGTGAGCGGCTGACCGCCGGGATCTTCGACGAGCAGTGTGTGGCGCTCGGCTATCAGCTTCAGAGGCCGCAGCGCCCACGAACTTTCCAGACTGTCGCGCAACTCGATTTCGCGAGCGAGACGACCGAGCACATCGTGCCGACGCCCGCTGCCTTCGGCCGGTTGTACTGCCAGCACGGGGATTCGCATGCCGTCGGTGTTGACGCACCAACTTCGTGCAAACACACGCTCCGTGTCCTGCCACGCCAGCTCGAAGGGTGGATCGTCGCTGCCGTCGACAGGCCGGAGGGTACTCACCGAGAGAACTTCATCGAAGTGTTGCTCACACGGCCTCACGGACTGCTGGAAAGCGGAGCGGTTGCTTCGCAACGGCCGGATGATAGCTTTCCGTTGCGCAACAGGAAAGACAACTGCGAGATGTCACAGCGAATGAATGCGAGTAGCTGCGGCGGCTCGCGCGTTTCTGCCGATGAATCGCTGTTGAGTCGGTCAACAGCATGTCGATCTCGAGAGTTCTCTCGCGTGCCGATTACGGATGTAACGACCGCGCTCCGTCCACGACATCGATCTGCACCGACGGGCCTCGACACTCTGGCGTGTTGTGGCGTCGTTTCCCCTCGACGCTGGCCGCGGTTATAAAGAGGTAACCATCATGTTTGGCAGCCTGCGTGTGTGCTCGATCCTGATGCTCGCGCTAGCTTTCGCTCACGTCGATCTCGCTCAGGCCGACCCCACCATCGACGAAGTCTATCGGCAGGCGCACTCCGGACATCTCGCGAAGGCGCAGGAGATGATGAGAGAGGTTCTGCGAGATCATCCGGACAGCGCAAAAGCGCACTTCGTGATGGCCGATCTGCTGGCGGCCAGTGGCGATCGAGCGCTCGCCGCCGAACACCTCGCGACTGCTCGTCGCCTCGCACCCGGCCTGCCCTTCGCTACCTCCGCCTCGGTACACGAACTGGAACAGCGACTCGATGGCGGCGAAAATGCCGGCGAAGGCGCTGACGCCGAGAATCGGCCCATCTGGTCGTTCGGCTGGGGCAGCGGGGTCGCGCTCATCGTCGGTCTGGCGCTGATTGCATTCGTGTTTCGGCGACGGCCGCTGCCCATGGCGGGTACGACGTCCTCTGCGAGTGCACCTTCAGCAGCGCCTTCGGCGCCCAACGCAACGTCCACCGTTGCGCCACCGAGCACAGGCTCGGGGCTCGGCTCGGCCGTCGCCACCGGGCTGGCCACTGGCGCCGGAGTGGTTGCCGGTGAAGCGATCGCTCATCGCCTGTTGCGCCCGGATCAACCTGCAACGACAGCGGCGCCCGACCCAACGCAGGCGCCGGCGCCAACGGTCGAGAACGACGATCTCGGCGGCAATGACTTCGGGATCTCCGAGCCGGACTCCTGGGACGATAATTCCAGCAACGACGACACCGACGATCCGATCGGCGGCGACGACGACTGGAATTGATCGTTACCGCTCGATGTTCTTCGCAGGCTGTTTGTCCAGATCAGTAACCAGCTGCGACAAAGCATTGGTCAGCGCAATCCCATAGCCGCGAACGAGTTCGTCGGCTGATGCCTCGGCCAGCGAAACTCTTTGTTCCATTGAGCGCTGGTATGTCACCGTGGGACGCGCCCCACGCTGGTCGATGAGAGCGAAATCGATCGCCAGTACTGCGGCCGCCGGTCGCCCTTCTCGAAAGTCGCCATACAACTCGGATGCGATCACCTCGAGTATGTAATCGCCTTGCCGCGCACTCCCGGGCGGAGCCACTGCATTGAACGGCCCGGCGTGCTCCAACCACTCGGCAATGCGGCTACCCAGGATCTCGCGCGGATCTGCGGCAAATGCATTGTAGGGGTCGGAGATATAACGAACGTCATCGAGGCGATAAACCAATGTCTTTCTTCCGAAGGGCGCCGCAACTCGCACGTTGCCGATGCGCA
>Ga0182742_1000610_pt1 | contig 53351 bp, 57 predicted proteins | sample eDN5th37CBELigMG_FD_128880 | JGI IMG/M metagenome (GOLD analysis project Ga0182742, IMG submission 128880) | Enriched Miracle-Growth compost microbial communities from Emeryville, California, USA - eDNA 5th pass 37_C BE-Lig MG (version 2)... ...
ATCTCGCTCATTTCCAATATAATAATCTTTGTATAATTTTTTTATTTTTGTTGGTGCTTGACTCAAACATTCACTTTGAGCCAATGCACCTTTTTTCTTTTCAAATGTACGTAAGTAATGATAGATATCCATTACCCATTGGTGGCCCTGCCAACTTCGTTTATGAGTTGCGATACACGCCTTTTCACTAAAAATAAGTATTTTTTCCGCACTTGCTTTTACTTTGACCCATTCTCCAACATGTCCTTCTGGAACAGAATAACGATTTTGTCTATAAGTAATTGTGCTGTATTTGTCTACTCTAAATTCAAACAACTCAGATGCATCAAATGGAATAATATCTGCACTTACTTGCCGAGCTGCACGTTCTTCTAGCATTAATTCATGGTGGGTTTGGTTTTTCTTATAATGTTTACGAGAGTTTAATTTCATGATGATTTCTGTTAGATAGGCCTGAGCTTCTTCTATACTTGTAAACGTATCTCGATGGGCAAATGCTTTCCGACGGATGTATTCTACACTCCGCTCCACATGCCCCTTCTGATTTCCTTTTCTCGGTTCACATAGTCGTATTTTAAAATGATAATGCATCGATAGGTTTTTCATACCATCGGTAATCTCACGCTCGGTTCCAATAAAGTTTTTTACAACAGTTCGCATATTATCGTATGTAAATACCTCTGGTACAAAGCCTAAATAGTTAATACACTTTACATGTGCATCTTGTACACAAACCATTGTTTCTGATTCATACAAATAGGCAAATCTATCATTACTATATGGTAGGGTAAAGACCGCCATTGAAAGAGAACGTAAAGTTTGATCAATGAATAATTTTACTTCTCCCCAGTCAAATTCAATCTCATGACCAGCAGTTGCCTTTTGACGAATAAAGACTTCTTTTTGACGTTTCTCCTCGCTATTCACAAAATTTCTAACAGTGGTGTAACTAATTTCAAAACCTTCATCTAATAACTTTTCATGAATATCAATTATTTTAAGTTGTTGCTTATGCATTTGATGTTGTCGTTTGTACTCGTTGTCTTTTAACATTCTTCGAATACGTTTCATCACCGTAGGTGTTAAAGCACGTTTATTTCCTTTGCGTTTTTTATACGACGGAGGCGTTACATAGTTATCTGTAATAGGTAATTCTCGAATATCTTGCTTTCTTTTTTCAAGATCTTCTTGGATATACTTTTTTACAGTATTACGAGAAATTCCAAGCTCCCTCGCAATTTGACGTTGACTCTTATTTTCTTGATGAAAGGATATTAACACTTTTTGTTTCTTCTCCAATGAAATCACCTCTATACGCTCCTAACTCTATGAAGTTAGGATTATTTTCATATAAAAGTGGCTCACTTTTCAATTGCTATGGTGGCTCAGTTTTAGCTTATCAAATACATACTCGTTCTCAATATTTGACACAGCAAAACACAACACGTATAATAACACGTATAAAATACGTATTCCTATACGTATCAAAAACATATATTTGCATATACTATGAAGGAGGAATGTTTGTGAAGTCATACTCTTCTAAGGAAATCATCGATCTTCTAAAAAAAGATGGATGGTACTTAGTAAATACTGTTGGAAGTCATGCTCAATACAAACATCCGACTAAGATTGGTAAGGTCACCGTTCCACATCCAAGGAAAGACCTAACAATCAAAACGGTAAAAAGTATTGCGGCACAAGCAGGGATTAATATTAATTAGTCCCTGCTGGTTCCAGCATCTTTATTAAATTCCTTTAGAAGTAGTCATTCAAAACATTTTCAGATAAAACAAATTATATTTTTAGAGTATCTAGTTAGTTAAAAGGAAGGAGTGTTAGAAATGGTAGCACGTATGCTTGAAAAAGGAACTCATGATTCTAAACGGTCATATACATTCCCAGCTATTTTCGATTATGCTGATGACGGAATTTCTGTGGAGTTTCCTGACCTTCCAGGTGTTTTTACATGTGCAGACACTGACGAGGAAGCATATCGTAATGCTAATGAAGCCTTAGGATTACATTTATTTGGGATGGAAGAAGATAATGAAGAGATTCCTTCACCATCTAAAATTAATGAACTATCTGTTGATAAAAACCAGGTAGTTGTTTTAGTTAATGTTTTTATGCCTCTAGTACGGTCACGCGTACAAAGAGCAACTTTGAAAAAAACATTAACTATTCCTAAATGGATTAATGATCTAGCTGAGGAGAATAATATTAATTTCTCTCAAGTTCTACAAGACGCTTTAAAAGAACGGTTAAATGTGAAAGATCATTATTAAAGCATTATAAATATTAAAATGAATAATGAAAGTTGTAGCTTTCATCTTTCTTTTACGGGGAAAAATTAACATATAAATCTCTTTGGATTAATCACCTCTCAAGTATTATAGAGGTGATTAATCTTTTAATTTTTTAACAGTGTCAAAATTAAACAAGATAAGGTGGAATTCCAGATAGCAGATGGACAGTTTATAAGATTATTAATCTTATAAAACCGCAATAGAAGAATAAATGAATTCAGAAATAATTTAAGCAATTATTTATCAACCTCGAAAATACTTACCTGAGTATATTGTTCATAATGAGTTGAAAATTGAAGTGTTGATTGAAATGCACTCTACAATTAAAGCCTCCACTTTTAATATCGCATTTTCTCAATTATCCGGAAATGACATACGACATATTCCTAATTATGTGCAATTGCACATATTCAGAGATATGTCGTATATAGATTTCGTTAATATGCAAAACCGCAAAAATAATTTGCAATTGGACTTTCAAAACTGTTAAGTAAATATCATTCGAAAACTAAGCAATTTTACAAAAATTTCAACTCTTAAATTCCAGTACGATGGTGCACGTTTCCATCGTGCTGGAATTTTTTAGAGTTGCACATCTATGTTAAATTCGATTGCGGCAGCAAGCGATCAAAGCTTGTTGTCGCAGTTGAATTTTCAACATAGATGTATAAATTTTTGTCAAATTGCGATTACGTATAAAGGGGCATGATGGAAAGTAATTCACGTCATGACTTGTCATGACGTGAATTTTTCCATGATGACCCGACATTGTTAAGAAGGAAATATGGATCCGGAAACCTTTATAAGCAGGCTTCTTTTAATTGTTAGCCCCTTCTCAAGTGACGGGGCGTGATGAAATAGCAATTCGTTATAGCAGATACATCAGGCATAACATCTATAACGAGTTGCGGTTTTCTTGTAGTTCGTCTTGTTATCTACAACATTGAATGCATAACCCGACGAGCTACAAGAAAATTTCATGACGCCACGTACTTTATAAGAAAAGAGAAAGCCTTACGTAATAACTAGCCGGTGACCGATTTCTCTTACGTGATGTGTTTATGGTGTAGACATAAATATTAGCTTCAAATTCGTTATTAAGTTAATTTCCTCTTAAAATATTTCTTCTTACTTTGACACTCGTTTGTTGTAAACTTCCTTTAAATTAGGTAATGCACTTTCTAAAGTCTCTGCCATTAAAAAACGTCTTCCAAAAAAGAAGGAAATAAGAAAACCAATTACCAATGCCAAAATACCATATAAATCTGAAATGTTTGATTGAAAAAATATATAGTTTTATATACAACCCAATGTATGCAATACAGAGACCATTAGAAATAAATAATCCAAGAGACATTAATTTAAGGGTTAAATATTTTAACTCATCGTGCAAAAGTAACGAAAGTACAAGTAATAACTTGTTTCATTATTTTGAACACTCGTCAAGGTTAAAAACATTTCTCGTTCAGATGTCACCATCCAACCATACTTTGGAATGAATCTAAAATTATTTCACCAACATTCCGGTCTATCTTTGTTATTTCACTTTCAACTTGATTGGATCGTCCATTAGTTAATTCTATCGCAATTTTATTTGTTCCATTTTCTAGTGTAGTTATTGGATATTCTATTGCATAGGTAGTATCAACTTCTACAGTGATAGTTGTAAACATTTCACTTAATTGATTTGCATTTTCCGCCGAATAGAATTGACCACCTGTATCTTTAGCTAATTTTATTAGTGCTTCAGAATCAATATTATGACCCAGAGCCACTGGATAAACACTAATATTATGTTCATTCGCAACTGCAATGGCATCTTCTATCGTTGCTGTGCTCTCATTATCCAAACCGTCCGTTAACAAAATCAACCTTCTCTGACCATTGTGCAAACTTAGGGATCGGCTACCTATAATGATTGAATCATACATCGCTGTTCCACCGTTAATATCACTCTCGTACATATGTTTATAAACTGAATCTAGATTATTAGTAAATGGAACAATAGATTTTACATTAGTAGCAAATCCTATCACCCCTAATTTAACGTCTTTTTGTTTATGAATCAATGATGAAATATACACTTCTGTTTGTTTTAAAGATTTATAATATGCAGTCGTTTCTTTCATACTACCAGAATGATCTATAGATACAAGAATGTTATCATCAACGTTAATAGCCTTTTCTATTTTATCAACTTCAAATGAATATAAATTCCTATCGTCTTCTAATGTTAAAGTAATATCTCTTTTAACAAGATCACGTTTTGGTTTACCTGTTTTACGGTCAATCACTCGAATAAACTGAATCACTTTGCCATTTTCAATCCTATTTTCAATAATTTCTAGATAAAAACGTTCACCTTCATCTGGTAGTACTTCTTTAGGAGTTATTGTTACAGAAAGCTTGTTGTCAGTGAAAATTAATAAATCCTCATTTTCCATTAGTTTCAAATTAATTTTCTTTTCATAACTGGTATCTAAACTCTCCAGATAATATTTTTGAATATCTCCCCACTGTTGATATTCATTCCGTTTTACTACATAAAAAGGAACAATACTTTTTCCAAACCCTTTAAAAGTCAACGTAAATTCTTCTCCAAGGGTATTCTTTGTTGGTTGGATTACAGCAGTGTATCTCGAATCCTTCCTTTTATCTTGCAACTCAAAGGTTTGTTCTTCTTCTAAAGACATTTCAAAGTAGACATCCGCATCATTTTTTCCAGTTATAACTTGTGAATATTCTTGAATCAAGATATCTTCAGCATTCATCTGTTTTTTATGATTTATTTTCTGATTAATAACTTCGATATGTCTATCAAGGTAATAATTTTTTATTAGATTACCGTTTTGTCTATAGCTATAATCAAGTTTCACACTAGAGATTGGTACCACAAAGTCGTGATCTTCAAACTTCCAATATGGTAAATCTTTAATAAAGCCTGACATAAGACTTTTTATCGTTGAATCTGGAGCAGTTGTTGCAATGGTTAAATATTGTGGTACATATCGCTGCTTATTAATTTTCTCTTTTCGATGATCAAATTCATATTTTGCCATTTCATATAGAACTGGGTTAGCTACAATTTGCTCCCTAATTAACTTTCCATCTTTATCGATTTCAGTTGTTAATGTTATATATTCAAGTGCCAGTCTATCTTGAACAATATTTTTTGCTGAATTAACGCTTTTCCAAAAATCAAATTCCTTTAAACCTGTAAATTCATCCAAGGAGGATATATCCGGAAAATTAGTTGAAGTATCAATTGGGTCTCTATCCTCAAAGTAGGAATTTCTCATATCTATCGAAAGTAAGTCCATCAACTCTACCCTTGCCTGAACCCTACCAGTTGAAATTTGGACATAGGTTAAAAAACCATTTGTATAACGTCCTTCAAAACCTCCATCTACAACTTGATGATTTTCCATTGAAGTTTGGGCAACACTTTTATCCACCAATTTCTTTCTCAACTCAGGTTCTTTTTGGAAAAGCCACTTTTCGAAGGATAATTTCCCTTTTTGCTCCATTGAAAAATTATCAAAAGCTTCTATGATATACTCTTTGTAATAATTTTTATATTCTTCTACCTGTTTTAATTGTTCATCATCCATGTATTGATGCGGCTGATCAATTATAGAAGATATTCGATTTTTAGTAGCTACTGGCGAACCATGGTTTGGTGTCCCAATCATAATTACTCTTCTAACTCTTTTCTCATAGTCAGGATTTTCTTTTAAAAACCAGCGAGTTACTAGTCCTCCCATACTGTGTGCAACAATATCAAATGGCTCGTCTTCCGGTAATTTCGCAATTGTCTCTTTGACAATGTTTTGAATCTGGTTTGACGTAAAATCATTCCGGTTGTATTCTTTATAGTCAACTACCTCAACAGGGATTCCTTGAAGTTCAGCCCATTGATAAAAAGTTGATTCTTTCCAGCTCTTCCCTTCATCATCATAACCATGAATAAATAAGATGGGTACAGGTTTTCCGTATTCTAATACACGGTGAGCGTCTATTTTACTTTGCACTGATACTGGCAGTATTGATGAGAAGATCATCAGAACTATAGTCGCAATGATGATGTATTTTAATCTTTTCATACTATTCTTCTCCTACAATAAATTTCATATCAGATGATTTCCATTTCCCAAAATATGTGACAGCAATCTTCGATTTTACATCACCATTTACAAGGTCATAAGTCTTAGTCTCGCCTTCTTTTAAACTATATATTTGCTCGTTAAACATAACATTGATTTTCGTTTGATCTATGACAGCTATCTCAAATCTTGCATCTAAAAACAGACGATTTTCGTTTAAAACCACTTTGTTTTGTTCAATGTCTTCTTCTTGTTGGATCGCTGGAAAACGGACTGAAACTTCGTCTGTACCATACAGTAATTCTTGTTGGAGCAAAGAATCTAATGAATATACTTCTTTTATGACGATGATATCATGACTCTCAGATGGAAGATTAGAATTGTTATAGAAATACAATGCTTTTTCCTCATTATTATAAGAAGCAAAGTATGGACTCAAATGAAGGGTACTACCACCTAAAAAGACAGAGTTGTTAATTTCACCAATTCCGATTACATGGAACTCCTTTCCATATGGTAATCTTGCTTCTAATCCATTATCATTTGCTTCACGGTCAATTTTCTCGTCATATGTTTCACTATCTTCCACAGCTGTCTTTTCCGCTGCAAGATTGACTATGAAAGTTTCACCCCAAAAAATGTAGACAATTGCAATCGCAATACATATTAGGAAAAAGGAAATTGATATAATTTTTTTCACGATAAATTCTTCTCCTTATATGGACGGAATATAAACACTAAAAATAACCCGAAAATTAACGGATTTATTGTCTGTAATAGTTGAAATTGTAGATAATAAGTTAAATCAACCGTGGCTGCATCCAATTCCTTATACAGTAAAAAGTGATAGACCCCCCAGTAATAGATTAAAAACAATGTAGTTGTTATTAGAAATGAAGGGATATTGAGTAATACATAACACACGGTAAGGATGAGCAAGATAGCAAAAAGTTCATTAAAATGTGGATAATAAATTAGAAGACCGTTAATAATAATTAAAACAATGGCTACTTTAAGAGAATTGTGTTTCCAACTTAATAATAAATATTTCTCTTTCATTCTTAAAATAAAGGATTGAATAGAAATACGATTTGCAAGTATCAAAATAGCTATTAATATAGGTAGGAAAACATGTACCGTCCAAACTTCTAGATATTCAGTTTGAAAGCGGTAAACCATGAGTAAAGAAATAAAATAACTACCAAAATAAAGAAGTAGGAATCCCAATTTCTTTTCCTTTCTTTCAATTGCTAAAAAAAAAATAATGGCTGCAAATGTTTCTAAATTAGGAAGGTAAACTAAAGATACAAGTCCACTAATCCCAAAAACGAATAATGGCAATGCTGAAAAATTTGAGTTATCTCTCTTTTTTTCTAAGGCTGGTTTATCAATATTAATCATTGTCTGTTCCATAATTTCCTCCTATACATAAAGAAGCAGTACACTTATTGTTGAAAGAATAGCCACAATCCAAATAATCGAGGATAAAATCCAAGAAAGTTTAGAATTCCCTTCTATCCGGACCTCTTGTTGTTGGTATTGCCCACCTACCAATTCTTGCGTATATTCTTGGTTTTCAGGATATTGATATACTTGATTTTGTTTGTGTTGCTGGTTTTCTATATCCTGGCGCACTCATCCACCCCCTGTCCTTTATTCAAAATTTACATAACTAGTAACTATAAAAGAATTATTTACTGGTAAAATACTACTAAATTATAAAATATATACATTTTAGTTTAAAGGTTGTCTTCAAAATTAATACATTTTATTAATTACATTTGCCTGCATTTTTAATCTTTTACTATCTGGTCATTAATTTTTTTCATGGTAAAGCAGTAAAATAGTAATAAATTAAATAGCGGAGGCAATGTAAGGGTGGTGACTATGCTACTAAAAAAAATATGTAGGTAAATGGAAAGGTTGGAAACTATAAATATTCAACAAAGAAATTTTCAAAAGCACGCATTTGCGTATTTTTTCAGTAGTTATTAATGATGAAAAACAAGATATACTGTCACGCTTATTTTTGCAGCAATGTTCTGCTGATACGGTAAATACAAACAACTACTCAAAAGCGGAAATAAACAATTCTGAATATACAAATAAATTCACATACTTAAAATTAGGAGATTTATATGAATCTGGTAACAAGTCTTATGGCGAATTTCTGATGGACCCTCAAAAACCGACTATATATAAGAATGAAGATGGTGTTTCATATGGAAGTTATCGGACACGTAACGTATATTGTGTACAATGGATATGTTCAAGAAGTTTTATTTTATCCGAAAGAATTATGGTACAGAGAGATAGCTGGAGGAGAGAATCCCGCTGATTACTATAGTCAGTGGGTAGAAAAATATGAATCCAGAACAGTGACAACCGAAGAATTGCGTGAATTGGCAATGACAGTAGAAGACTATGTAGAAACAAAATTCCATGAACAAAAGGAATGGTTTCTTCCATCAGATGCTGAGCTAATTAGAAAAGGTTCTACTGAATATGCGAGTAGACCAGTTGGCTATGAAGTTTACGCAAGTATTTCCCATCCAAAAGGTGAAGATACCGATATTGATTATGTTGATGAGCAATTAGCTTCTGATTACAGCAGTACTGGTATTTCCCCTAAAGAATTTGTCGTGGAAATACCTATGCCATTTCCTGAATTTGAACCTAATTATTTTAGTATTCACATGAAAACACATATTTTTAAATAAAGAGGAAACAAAACGTTTTAATGTTACCAGAAAAACGGGATCTATTTTCCTCATCGAGAAATACACTTGGTTTTTGCATGGGTATTGGAAACAACTCTTGAATTATTTGTATTCTGAACTAGGGTCATAAATATTCAGTAAATTGGTTTTTTATGGTAATATTATTAGTGAAATTGAAATATAATCAACTAATATGTAAGTAGCATTATGTACAATCAAAAAGAATTCTAGGGAAGGAGTTAAATGATGAAGAAAATTTTAAGATTACTTTTAGGGCGAGTTTTAGGTAACTCATGTCCAGAATGCGGAAGACCTAGTTGGAATACTGAAACTCATTGCGACAGATGTGGAGCATACTTAGACAATTAATTTTATAAATAAGATGGTAGGCTTATATAGCTACCTAATAAGTCAAATTTTACTGTAGGCAGTTGGCAGTTCGATTTAATCGATCTACCAACTGCCTTCTTACATTGTTCATATTTGCCACAAGAAAACCACAAGTTTTCCCTATCTTCATTATTTTTGTATGTATTAGAGAGATCCAGAACACTATTAGTCTTGTTAATTGAATTTTCCAAGCTTATATTAACCAGGTAAACCATTTAAAAAAGTATTATTTAGTTAACTGAAATCAAAAGATAAAGAGTTCCAGCTATAAATTTAGCTAGAGCTCTATTTTTCAATAATATAAGCTTCACACCGCCCAATCATCTTTACCATGATCCCTCTATTGTATATAAGCAGTACTACAATGAATGTTGATAATCAATTAAATATAAAGGTAGGTTTGAATATTGTTTTTTAAAGTTGATATTTACTTAATGATCTTAGGGTTAATTTTCCCTATCGGAGGTTTTTTAGGTGTAATTAATTTGCAAACGGCTTTAATGATTTTTATTCTACACACTGTGATCTTGCTCTTCTCATCATTAGCGAAAGCAAAAAAACTACGTATATATTGCGGAATTGCCTATGGTTTTTTTCTAACCAGTTTTACATTTTTAATGGTCTATGGAAAAGGTAATTTCCCGTTATATGAATACTTTCTGATTGGATTCGGGGCCGCAATTGTCCCCTTAATTTTCCGATTTAGAACTTATGCGATTACAGGTGGCGTTATTGGTTATTGGCTAGCTCTACTATTTAATATTTTAGGTAATAGAGATACATTTTCTAATATAAATGAGATATTCCAATTTATAACAAGTAACTTTCTAAATGGTATGACCTCCAACAATGAGTCATATTTTAGTTTATTACTTATTGGCTTCTGTGTAGTTGGTATTTTTTCTTTTATGGGTACAAATAAAACATTTGATAAAGTTGTTAGACGATTTGGTAAAATTATAGGTGGAGGAGCTCCTAGTTCTTTATCTAACTCAAATTATGACGGGGCATATGAGGATTATAATGAGGATTATTCAGGCAGTGGACGATCTTCAAGATCACATTCCAGAAGTAATTCTGAAGACACCAACGATACAAATCATTATGGGTGGTCACAATCTTCAATTGATTTAGATAATGAGAAAAAACATTATGGTACTCCGAGTTGGTATGAAAAGAAAGAACGAGAAAAAAGTGACTACGGAAAACCTTGGTATGCAAGGGATGATGATTAAATAGCGTCTCTTGTAAGCGGACTTTTGATAGCAAGGTCAGACTTTCAAGTGTAGAAAAAGTTTAAGTAGCATCTATATATTGTTCTAATAGTTGGGACTTATTAGAGTTTAACTAATTTATGTAGGGGTGTTCGTGCTGAAAAAGGTTATTTTATGCCTTTTCACAATTTTGTTAAGTGCCGGCTGTGGTAATAATGAAACAATAAAATCCAACGATATTAAAAATGAGGAATCAGTAAATAATTCAATCAGTAATGATTCAGGAAAGAGTACTCAAGATCACCCAGAAAGGATTCAACTTAGTGAAAAATTTGAAAAGCATGCAAATATAGACCTATTTTATATTGAAAAAAATGATACACAATTTTATATTGCTTTTGACTCCAGTGTTAACAAAAGTTATGTGACCGTTGTAAAAGGTGGGAAAATCTTCGCAGAGGATATTGAAACACCATTAACAGGTAATTTAGGAGTAAAAAATAATCAATTAATTAACGAAAATAAATTAACGTTACAAACTTATGATGTAGAAGAAAGTGGTAAATTAAAACTATTTAACGAAATACAATTAACAGAAAATGAACACCCAGGTATAGTTACAACCTTACAGGGTACTTATTTAAAATTTTTTAAAAAGGTAGGGGAAAGAAACTCTGGTGAGTCAGCGATTGATCTATTTTCCGAAGTATTGCTTAATGAAAACTATGAACCTTTTATGGAAATACCTGATTTAATTGACTTTAAAAAAGATGGAATGCATCCATATTTTCTCGACTTAGATCGTGGTTATTATTTACTTAGAATAAGCGATACTTTGAAATATGATTCAAATATTCCTCCGTCATATGCTATCTATGATATAGAAAAGCAGGACTTAGTTAGAAATCCTGACGGGACTCCGATAGAGAACGCAATTGAGATTACCTCAATCGTACTACCAACAGAAAACGGTTTTTATGCCCTAGAAACACCAGAAACTGCTCAAGCCTGGCAGAAGAAGGATACCCCTTCATACAAATTAGCTTATTTCGAATATAACGGAGCAAAAATAGAAAAGATTGATACTTATATTTTAGACGAATTAAATGCATTTGAAGAAGCTGGATTTACGTTCGGACATACATTATCATTGCAAGACGATACAATTACTGTTAGCGCGCTTGTAGATAATTATTTACTAGACAATGTCGACGCAAATGATAGTATGAAGCACACAGTCCTAAAATATGTGATTCCACGAATGGATAAAAGGTGAATTTAAGTTAAACATCAATAATATGATTAATAAATATATACAACAATAATCTATTGAACTCAAAAGCAATTTACAAAAATTTCAACTCTTAAATTCCAGTATGATGGCGCAGGTTTCCATCATGCTGGAATTTTTAGAGTTGCACATCTATGTTAAATTTGATTGCGGCAGCAAGCGATCCAAGCTTGTTGTCGCAGTTGAATTTACAACATAGATGTATAAATTTTTGCCAAATTGCGCTTAAGTACTAAGGGGCATGATGGAAAGAAATTCACGTGATGCTTGCCATGACGTGAATTTTTCCATGATGCCCCGACATTTTTTAGATATGAAAACCAGATCCGGTCCCCCTAATATGTAAGTTCTTTTCCATCTTATATATATATATAGAAGAAAACCCGATTAGAATCATATTTCAATTTAGAAAGCAGCGGGGCGTGATGAAATAGCAATTCGTTATAGCAGTTACATCACGCATAGCATCTATAACGAGTTGCGGTTTCTTGTAGTTCGTCATAGTAAAAGCTTCCTGACAAGCAACTATGACGAGCTACAAGAAAATTTCATGACGCCCCGAACTTTATTGAGAAGGATTACTTTTATTTTATAGATTCATTTATTGTCGCTTTCCACCCCCATTTACCTTAGTACTTGAATCAATTTCATAAATCAGTTTTTTAAATGGCTTGGGCTTCGCCCATTGTTAGATTTCTTTTTTTAAAAAATTAAGCTGCTGAATTTATATGGGTTAACTGTGCATTTATACGATCAACTGCTAATTTGCAGGCATTATAAATAAACGTCAACAGATTAAAATGTAATTTTGCTTTCATACCTGTTCTATGACGAACATTTTCCAATTGAAAATACTGTTTTAAATATGCATTGACACGTTCAACGGCAGTACGTTCCTTATAAAGTTGTTTCCAAAGTTCAGAACCACGTGCAGGATAAGTAAATTTTCGAATATCAGTTTCACACTTGATTTTAAATACCTTCTGACAAAGTGAGTCTTTACGCAATGGGCATGTTGCACATTCTTTTGGTCGCGTAAATTTTAATGACCTATATTTCTCATCAAAACTGTCATAACAGTAACTATGTTCACGTACACAAGTTGGCCTGAAATGTGCATCAAAACCGATATAATCACCTTCATTTCGTACATTGTAAGGGATGACGGCACGCATTCGATAGGTATGAAGCTGACGGTAAATTGGTTCATAATCATAACCTGCATCTAAAATTGCAGTTGTAAAATGCCTAGGTAAAAGGCTTTCAGCCTTCTTTAGAAGAGGTATGGCGATTTTACTATCTGATAGATTACCAGATGTCATTAATCGACTCACGATATATTGGCTCTTTGTGGAAACCGCTAGATGTCCTTTGAATCCATACCAAAACGTATTTTTACCATCACTATTTTTCTTAATACCCCAATTAGGTTCAATTAGAGCGTCATACCAAAGTGTTTTAAGTGGTATATCTAGCTGATGTCTTATTTCTTTTTCGTATGTCGATTGATTTACTTCTAATAGAGCTTGCTCTGTCAGCCAAGCTGCACGTTCTTCTTTTGATTTGCGACCACGTTTTTTTGGTGATGGAGAATCCTTTTTCTCAGAAGGTTTTGAAGCGTCACGTGATTCAAAGTGTGTGGCATCAATCGCGATATGTTCGTCACAAAGGAAGCCTTCGACCATCGCTGTCTGAATCAAGGTATCTTGCATTTGATCTAGTATATTGGATTGACTCACAACTTCAATCATTCGTGAGTAGGAAGCTTCAGACGGAACCACATCAGAAACTAGGAACCCGCAATCTAGACGAAATAATGGATCATTTACTAAGCGTTTAACTAAATCCTTTATAGTTGGAATCCGCTCAACTATGCGAATAATTAAAGATTGAATCATCGCACCATAGTTTAATTCACGTGGTGCACCACGCATTGTTTTTTTGGAAAACAGATTAAAAATTGGTTGTACATCTATTGCGGAAAAAATAGCATCAAAACGGTGTGAACTTTGCATTATAAATAAATCTTGGATGTCAAATAGACTAATTTGTTTTACAATAGTCATAGGGCATTCACCTCATGGTATGGATTTGGTTTAGTCGCTTAAATTATACCAAATTGGGGAGGTGCCCATTTTTTATTGTTTATAAACCCTTGATACCGTAGGTATTAGAATTATGAAATTAACTCACTTATGTAATAAAAAAACTAATTTTATTGATACATTAGAATTAGTAAAGCATATTTTACCCTTTACCTGAAAATCCAAGTATACTTTCCAGGAAATATGAAATGAAATATGAATACGATGAAAATACTGGATATATTGAACTTACTGCTACAAAGTGGCTTCAAAGACCCAGCAATTATGTGACATTAGATATAGCTGGATATATTAAGAACGGCTTTTTAACTGGGGAAATTGTTGATAATAAAAATGACTTTGAGGTATATTTAGAGCTTATACAATGTTAGTTTTTCAATTCTATAACTTTTTCCCAAGTTTCTTTATCAAATATGACTGTTATTCAACCCCTTGTATGACATAATAACTTCTTGTCATTCGATAGCACTATTTCAAAAGAAGTTTTTAATTTCTTTATTAAGTTCATTTGAAACATACACTCCGCCTCCAAGTTAGTTTCACTTTAAGTCTACTTCCTTCCTAAAAATAGGATTTAAAATTAAACTAGTTAAATAAAAAAACACCTCGCATTGAATTTGCGAGGTGTTTTCCGATTTTAATCATTAGTTTTTGATAAATTCAGAAACAAACTTAGTATTGCCATCGATTTCATAAAGCGAACGAACGGCAAAACCAAACTCTGTGTCAATATTCTTTTTAATTACTACAAGAGTTCGAACTTTTTTGTCAGTGACATCTTTACCACCGTTAAATAAGCGTTCTTCGGGATAGGGTTTGTTATTCTCTTCTTCATATTCCTTTAATTTTTCCTTATTTGCGGTGTATGAATAGGTCATATCAACAACCCCGTAATATGTGTCCAAGTATGGGTCCATTTTTATAGTCTCAATAAAATCAAACTCCATATTGAAAGATTGGTATTGCAAAGATTCTTCACTAAATCCGCTTGAGTAAGTCGAGTCTCCTGTATATATTGAGTCTAAAATATAGTAATCTTTTGTATTAAAACCGTTTGCTAAGTGATTAAGAATTGTTACCATATGGTCTTCTGCGAGTAACATGTCTTTTAACACGTTTTCCATATAGTGCATGACGTTTGGAATGTAGGAAGTATCATATACCTGTGCGTATCTATCCACAAGGAATGTTAAAAGTTCAGGTGGAATATCTTCCATGTCATATCTTGTTGGGAGAAAATCTGCATACATGGTACTTTGTTTTAGTAATTGTTTAGCGAGAACATTTTTTTGTGTTTGACTTAATATCTGCCACTCTTCGTTTGATACAGCTCTCACTTCTTGTGTGTTATCTTCTTCAAGTCGGGCAGCAATATAAGAAATGCTGTCATAAATATTTTGTTGAAAACCTTCAATACGATATAGTTCATTTAGATATTCTAATACTAGTTCAGCAGAAACCGTTTCAAAACCTTCTCGTTGTAGATATGCTTCGATATTTGGCAAAATAACTTCATATGGATATTCAATACCCCAACCTTTTGCAAGTTTGTCTGCATCAATTAATACTATTTCTTCCAGTTCTTCTTTTTCTTCTCCATCGCCTACAGCGTTAAGCTCTCGCCAATGCTCCAACTCATCTACTCCCATGTAATCAAGAAAAGCAGTATTCAAGTCTTTATTAGACGGTTTTTCAATAGGGGGTTCAGAAGATCCAGTTGTTGTTTGACCGTTTGAATTGATTGATGCTGTTTCATCGTTGGTGTTGCAACCTACCAATAAAATAAGCCCTGTTACACATAGTAAACTCTTCCACTTTTCCATAATTTCCAGCCCTTCTTACTAAAAATGACTCTCCTGGGTAATTTTATTATACTATTTTCTTGATATCCATTCGAATTTTCCCGAAGATTTCCGAGAAATTCGATTACACAGATGAATTTTAAATTTTTACAACCGTAGCACGATGTTTCCACTTTTGATATACCCTCTATAAAGACGATCTGCTAATTCGTTATATATCCCAACTAACAGCAAAGTATTACGCCACAGATTTCTCCTTCCTTTAAATTAATCCTGCAAACTATTAAGTTAGAGGGCACATCATGAAATTTTCGCACAACTCGGCCACAATTATTTCATAGTCCTTAGTTATTTAGCCGAATTGTGCGAAACCGCAACTCGTTATAGATGCTATGCTTGATGTATCTGCTATAACGACTTGCTATTTCATCATGTGCCCTCTCGTTCTAATTCATCGATTTGGACAAAAAAGTATACATCTATGTTTTAAAAACAACTACGGAAGCAATCCTTTTTTGGCTTGCTTCCGCAGCCATTTTTAACATAGATGTGCATCTCTAAAAATCAAACACTATGGAAACCTGCACCATAGTGTTTGATTTAAGAGCTGACTTTTTTGTCAAATCGATTTTTTTATTCGTCAAATAAGAGATGCATTTTGATTTATGAAAGCTTTATATAAAGTGCTGACATACTTTTAAGTAATTTATATAATTTCCTTAAATGGAAGGAGGTGGAACCATGGCAGTAGCAAACTATAAGCGCACTAATATGGTCTTGGTATTTCGCGACCAAGATGATGAAGGAAAACTAGTAACTAAGAAAGTTACCCTTTCAGACGTACGTAATGATCTAACCGAAAATGAGTTTTTCCAATTTGCAGAAGCTTTAGGTAGATTAACTATACACAGCTTTTCTCATGCTGAACGCGTACGTTATGATGAAATTAATGGTTAATCGGTAGGATTTTGGAATTTTACAAGTGAGGAGGTGAAATTATGGCTCAGACTAAATCTGTATTACAAATGAATTTCGAAAACTATGAGGGCAAAAATGTAGCCATTAGTATAGTGGATCCTAAAGATAATTTAACAGCTGAGGAGGTACAAGCTGTAATGGAGTTAGCAAACGACTTAAAGGTTTTCTATAAAATCAATGGCGATAAAGGGGCTCCAGCTAAATTGAAGGGTGCAAAAACTATTGATACAGTTACAAACTCATTCGATATTACAGTTGAGTAAGGGCAGCAGCCAGGCGTGAAGGGCATTTCATGCCTGGCCCATTTTATAAGAAAGTGAAGGAGGTTGTTATATTATAAAGGCTATTTCTATAACAACACTCGCTCACACAGTCTACAAGAAATGTGAGTGTTGTAATCGTGTAAAAGATATCTACTTTAAACTAGATATACTTGATGCAAAGACAGCTACATACCTAGTAGGTGATTTAGATCTTTGTAAAACATGTGGTCAAAATTTTGGTGATATCTTAAAAATTCCAGTCAGTACAGATAAAGTAAGGACTGAATTTCAGTTTAAAGGGAGGGACTAAAAAATGGATGAACTATTCAGTTATTTCGATTACGGATTTTCCTTCTTAATCTCCATATATTTGTTGATTCGTATGGAAAAAAGAATCGAAGGTCTGACTGAATGTATCAACAAATTAAATAACAAGTTATCAGAAAGTAGCTAGAAATTTTTTCTTTTTTTTGCTCCCTGACGAAATCAATATACGACATATTTCCAATTATGTGCAAGTTTTAATTTTGGGCATTTTTTATGGAGGTGTAAAGGATGTTAATGGAGGAATATTTAAAGTATTTAAGACTTGAACGGAAGGCGTTAAATACAGTTGAAACTTATAGATACCATTTAACGACTTTCCTTTCATGGGTTTACAACGAGGGTTATAGATTAGAAGAAATGAAGCCAGCCGATCTACTTGATTTTAAAGAATGTTTATTAATGCAAAACAAATCAGAACGGACAGTTAATGCTTTTATTTCTTGTCTAAGAGGCTACTTTGAGTATCTAGTATTACGAGAGGTAGTAAAAGTTAATCCCGTAACAAATCTTTTAAGAATCAGGGTTCCAAATTATCGTCAAGAACGGTTAACTGATTCCCAGTTACGTGTATTTTTCAGTTTTATAGATTCGCTACAACCTAATGCGAGAGCAGCCTTTTATTTATTAATTGGTTCAGGTGCCCGTATAAGTGAAGTTACTAATTTAACAAGAGACGATTTTCGAATGGAAAACAATCAGTTATTTATCAACATAAAGAATGCTAAATGGGGGAGCGACCGGTACATTCCAGTTGTGGATCCGGTAGCAGCTGAAGTTGTAGCTAAGTATGTAACTAGTTTAGATGTGTCGAGTATCCCCGTTTTTCGTATGAGTAGACGTACTTTACAAACGCATGCAGCTAACTTCTCGAAAAAGTATGGGATTCCATTTAGCTGCCACGTATTGAGACATACCTTTGCGACTTTATTGTTGGAAAAGGATGTGCCTATTGAAAAAATACAGTATCTCCTTGGTCATAAATCATTAGATATGACGAGACATTATACGCAGTCGGCTTATATCGATGTAAGCAGAATTAATATTTCTATTTCGCCAGGTGAGAAGGTATTGGCTTGATGGTAACAGTGTTTTTATATTTTCAAAAGTAGAAATTTCCACCTTTGCAAGTTGTATTTTTGTGATGTAGAAATTTCTACTTTTGATATTTATAAATTTCCACCTTTGAAAATTAGAATTTTCCACTTTTGTAATGATATTGATTAGAATGGAGGTATTAAAGATGGTAGTGGTAATGCTGGATTACGGACATGGTGGGAAGGATCCAGGGGCGGTATATCAGGGACGCAAGGAAGCAGACGATGTTTTGAAGTTAGGTATGGCCGTTGCGAAAAAGTTGCGCTCAGTGGGTATTAATGTAAAAGAGACTAGAAAAAGCGATAATTTCTTGTCGTTAGAAGAACGTAGTAACTACGAAAGAAAAGTTCGTCCACATTATTTTATTTCGTTACATCGCAATGCTTTTAAACCCGAGCATGCCTCCGGGGTTGAAACATTTGTTTATCTCACTAATAATACGCAATCAGGTGAAGTTGCGAAGGAAATTCAAAATAGATTAGTTAAAATTGGCTTTAAAAACCGTGGTGTGAAAAAAGCTAATTTCCACGTATTAAGAGAGACATATGCCCCTGCCGTTTTAATTGAGGTAGGTTTTATTGATAATAGCATCGACAATAAGATATTTGATTCTAAATTTGATAAAATGGTCGATGCGATTGCTGAGGGGATTATTGAAGGGATTGGGCTTCAGGTGACAAAACAGGATTTATCATGTTAAGGAGGCAACCCGTTAAGGTTGCCTTTATTTACTAAGAGCCCTTAGTAAGAAGATTTATTATAAACGTCTCTTGCTTCATCTACAGTTTTCCAATCAAATTGGCTATAAATCGCAAGTACAAGTTTTTCGATTTCTTCCTCACTATAACCTAGCTTTTGTGCTCCCAATATTGCATATCCAAGTGCAGCATTGTTACTCCATTCACTTTCTGGTGATTGTTCTTTCAGAACCAAACTTCTTAGATATTGCGAACGATTGCCTTTTGCTTTAGTATCAAACCAATTCCAATCTTCTTCATCCAGTGTAAGAGATACTTTTTTTGTAATACCGATTGATGGTCGCCCAACTCCTGGATTCGATAATAATGTACTCCGACAATTTACACACAGCATGTGTTTAACTTCGCCAATATAAAAACCTACAACATCATTAGTAGAACCACATTTTTGACATTCCATAAAAGAATCCCCCTTATTAAAGTTACCTTTATTATAAACAATTAAGTAACCTTAATAAACCTTATTTTGGTAACCTAAATAAAAAATAAACGTATTAAAGCAACGTGGAAACGGAGTGTCTGGATCCCTTTTAAATTGGTTTTTCCTTACCCCGGAAAACATAATCATCTTTCCAAGTTGTTTCGTTCTGGTCATTCCCTTTCAATAACTTCCAAGTACGCATGATTTTTTGTTCGACTTTTTCTAAAAGTTGATCACCATTGTATTGAAAAGGTAGGATTTCTCCACGGTATCTAAAGCTATATATACAAATAGTCTTATTGATACGTTGATATTTTTCATATTTTGCACCTTGCTTGTTGAGCGCCCTAGATACTGTTTTAAATTCTTCACTTAGAAGTGATATTTGCTTTTCACAAAAGGCTAAGTATGGTCGATTTAATTTGAATGATTCGAAATGCTTTTTATCTTGCTGCAGTGATTTAATTGCTAAATCTAGGATGACATATAAATGGATATTTAATTTTAAATCAGATGATTGGCTCATGCAGCAGGATCCTTTCTTCTTCAAATGATAATATTATTATAAGAACACTAGTTCCCTTTTTCAACATTGAACTTATGTAAAATCAAAACAAGTTTTACTCAATATAGGATAGCGTAAGGATACTATTCTATATGGACCGAACATTATTGTTAATGGCTTCTACTTTATTGATGTTGATACACTACTGGGGCAGAATACTTCAATAAGGCTTCAGTTTTTTAGTAAAATATAGTCATATTGTGGTTTAGAATTAGGAGGAAATTATGTCTTATAATGCTATATTATTTGCAATAGTTGCGGGTGTTTTAACATTTATTCTTATGAGTACAGTAGAGGCTACTAACCCTATTTTAATAACCAATATTTTATTGGGAATTATAGTTGGACTGCTGATAGATAAAAGAAAGTCTTAAGCTAACGGAGACGTTTCTGAAACAAGCAGAAACGTCTTTTTATAAAAAGGGAGTTTAGTTTAGGAACTTCTTTCCATTGATAGCATTAAATTTACAGCTATTAATATATTTGTGAAATTGAAAGGTGACTTTTATGAAATCCAATCTTTTAATATGGATATTTTTTCTTCCTTTGTTCTTATTATTCGTTTTGATGTTATATATTGAAGTGTCAATTTATTCACTTTCACCTGATGCGAGTTTTTGGTTTGGATTTAAGAATGTTTGGTATCGTTCAATATGGTTTTATGCAATATTATTACTAATTTCCTTCTTGCTTTATTTAAAATTTCTGCGTAAAAAAAAATAAAGATTTTTGAACCACTGATGTTGTACTAACCAGCGAGTTGGTTGAAGTAAACAAATTAAAAAAATCGGTTCCTTTATGACATTTTTGGAATCGATTTTTATGCGATATTTTGCTTAACGTTAGTATTTTACTGACAAACCCATATATGTTGAAGTTATTCGGGTTATTGGTCTTCTTATTTATAGAGATCTTCATTAATTAAGCATTTCTAAATAAGGAACACCTGATTCGTCAAATCCCCCAAATTTAAAGGATTCATTGAATTTTACCTCAAAAACATACATGCAAATCTCATCTGGTTGATTAGGTTTTCCCATACAAACGACATTTTGATTTGATAGGACCGTGCGCATTTGATCATAGTTGTAATTCAAAATGGAATCAACATTCTCATACTTCTCAGAAAAAATGATTTCGGCGATTTTCTTTTTTTCTTCAAAATTTGGCGTATTTAAAGGTGTCATAATGTATTTTCTTGATGGGTAGATACGCTTTTGTAGATGATTTATCATCTTGGATCCCCCCTGAAAAATTACGCTTTTTCCTCTAAATGACATCGTATTCATACTAATGGTTAAATGCATTATCATATATGATATATCTACAATGGCATCTTGTTATTTTAAGGTGATACTATCTAAGATGGATTTATCAATTACTAAGCTAAAATTTTCGCTACATCTAAAACATCTTGCTTTAATGTAATCGTTACTAAGCATTTCATTTTTTTCCTCAATTCTTAAAAAGGCAGTATGATTATGATTACATATTGGGCACTTATACTGTATCTCTGGCGTTGTAATTAGTATTTTCTTTGAACGTAAGATCATATATAAAATAAACCAACCGATACCAAAAATAAAAGCACCAGACATACTTACAAAAAAGTAGATAAAAACAAATCCTAAACCCGATAGCCATCCAATTGCATTATCAGTTATCTGAGGTTGTTTAATATCATTTTTTCCAGCATAAACAATTCTTTTTTCATTAATTTCATTATAAATATCTTTTTTTTCAACTTCAGTTAATGAATTAATCATATCTTCTTCCCGCTGCTTACGCTTAACTTCCTCCTCTATTTCTATTCTTTTCTTTTCCTCTAAATAAATTTTATACTTTTCCTCATTCGTTAAATTCATATCACATTTAATTCTCCAGTCTCAATCGATATTAATACGACAAAATTTAGATCAAATAGCAACCAAAATCCTCCTAGATTTCTAGACAATAAATATTTACTTCTTAAAAAAATTGAATATGGATCGTTTCTTTTTTTCATTTTCTACTTTCATTTCTTCAATGGCCACCGCTATTTGCTTTTTGGATTCCATTGATTCTTTAAGTAAATGCATTAGATTACGATCTCTTTCTTCTAAGCTGTTTTTTATATAGTTATTTTGTTTTTCTAGTTGCTCTAGCAGTTGTTTATTGAAGTTCATTTGTTCTGTCTGGAATGATTTAAATTCGTTTAGAAGCTTGCTGTAGTCTTGGTTCGATGTAGTTTCTATATCTGTTATATCGTCTATATCAGAGTTCAATATTGTTTTTACTGCTTCATTTAATGTTAATGAACTGTTGTTTTTAAGCTCAATAATCTTCTTTATAACCTCTATATCTTTGGCATAAAAGATTCGGTGCCCTACTGAATTTTTATTAAACTCATAGTTATGTTTTTGCATTAGAGCACAGTACTTTCTGATTGTACTCTCCTGGACACCTAAAATGTTACTAACCATTAAAGTGTCGTAGACCATATCCCCGTTTGATATATCAGACATGTTTGATATATCTGTTGTATTCAATGTATCAGACATAGCTCCTCAACTCCCTTAATACATAAAGTTCTCACAAAATGCCTACATTCCTTTAATAATCGTTCAACAAAATTAGACATAGCAGACATAACTTCTATAAAATGGAAGTGTAAATATAAAATTTATAGGGAGGGACATTCATGAAAAACTTTCGTACTCTAGATCAAGCAAAAAAAGATTTAAAAGTGATTCAAGACTATGTAGATTTAATTGAAAATTACCAGCCCAAAGATTTTAGACAACACGTAATTTACACTTATATGCAACAAGGGAATCTTGAGAAAACTGCAAATGAAATGAACAAAAAAGGTTTTAAAATTGCCGACCGTTATATTGAACCTGAAGACATTAAAACAATCATTATAAGCAACCCACCCATTGATGATTTATTACATAAAAAGCTAAAGTCCTTATATCTGAAAAAGACACGAGCCAATAGAAGAACCTCTAAACCTTTACCATCTGGTTCTTCATATTACAGATCAATCTATACGAAACATAGATAAGCATATATTAACTATACGTGGTGTATTAGATATAATTATCAATCAAACATTCATATTAACCTCACAAAAGTAGAAATTTCCACTTTTGTGTTTTTTTTATTGATTAATAACTCTGCATCTAGTTTGATATAACGGCCATATCATCACACGTAACTTATATATCACCGCCTGGCAGGGGCCGAGATGTTCTCCAATAGGGGGCTGGGCTAAAGCCCTTCACGCCCTTTTTTTAAATATAAAAAGTTAATAATAGATCCATAGTATATAGAAAGTCTAGATTAAGTAATACATAAAATTCATATCAGATATATCAAATACAACAGTTACAATACGCTCCTGAGAACAAGGGATACGTAACTAGAAATATGTTAAGGCAGATTGGAGTATTAAGTTACCCTGATCGACTTTTTCGTGTTTCGTGATGGTAGGTAGGGGAAATAATATCTAATTTCTCTAGAGATTCTAGCAATATTTCATAACCTGCAACTGGTTCCAATTCTCCAATCCATTCATCCACTACATTTTGCAAACCAATACGATATAGTGTTTTACTTTGCGATAGTTTAAGAGAAAGTTGAAGTACATATTGCATAAACAGGGTGACGCTTGTCCAACCAGTTTTCGCGTTACGGCCTTTACCAGTTGTTGTTTTTATTAGTCTTGTAGATTGTTTTAAGACTGCATTTAATGTACTTTGTGGGATACCGATTGCTTCACAGATCTCTTTTTGCGAACGCCAAAGAAACATTTCGGAGTTTGACTTTTCAGCCGAAATGTATTGAATAATATCTTGTTCCCATTCTTCATAATGGCTGCGAACCCGATCCTTCCGTTCTTTCTTGAATTTATACCAGCCAAATTTGAATCCTATTTTTACTTGGATTGATGTGCCACCTTCTACGTATTCAGCTAATAATGCCTCAATATACTCCTTGCTCGCGCCTTTGTATCTTCCAGAGTATGCAGAGTTTAATAGTGTTTGAATATCCGAAGAGGGTAGGGGATGTTTTAAGTTCGTATTGAATTCATCTAAGAAATCATATGTACGCTCTTTATCCCAACCTTCAGAAAAGCATACTAAAGCAAGCGTGAACATTGCATTGTTACGCCCTAATCGGCCTTTTGAGCCTTTAATATCTACTGCATGTATTAGTTTTGTAAACCATTCTGATTGCATAACTGAAGTTTTTGTTAGGTTTGAAGGCACGTTAAATAATGGTCGCTCCAGGTCATCATCTTGACGACGGGACCAATCGATAAGTTGAGCCATACTGTAAGTTTGTTCAAGTTGCAGCCACGCTATGTTGTTTATTTTTGGTATACGGAAGAAACCAAAATCATTGCAGAACGGGTCTGCATCAACAGTTTTAAGGCTTCTTTTTAGATTGTCAGAGATTCGCTTAGCTACTGTTAAGCCTCTAAAGTCATTTTTATTGGATATGAACAGTGGTTCTGAAAGAACGAAATAGACTTGGTAGCCACGAGCTGATTCTATGATTAGAGTAGGGGAGCCAATGCTGTGGTCTACACAAGCTAAAAGGATATCTTGAACAGAATGACGTTTTGAATCGATATCGATTACAAATGTGTTGATTTGCAATAAGTTCTTTTCTTCAAAGCCCTTGATTATACGGCGCGTATCATCTGCATAACCGTATTTACGGAAGACATTAGGTGTGAAATGGGAAAGTGTTGGTGCATCTTCTAAAAGTGTCTCTTTAGAAGTTATGATGTAACCTTTAACACCTTTTGAAGTGAAATCGGACTTATCACGCACGACAAAGACAGCACCTTGTTTATGTTGGCGATCTGTTTTCTCTGCAGCAAATCGTTCAGGTAGAAATGCACTTGATCCAATCTTTTTATATGTAGTTAAACCGTTATGAAGGATTGTGTTATATATATCTTTTAATAGATTAGTAGAAATAGAAATAGCCACTGGTATCACCTCTTACTAGAATTAGTGAATGCCAGAAGCTATCAAAGTAAAAATTTCCATACTAAAAAATAGCCCATAATCAGAATTTGGCTTATTTTTATTGAAAATTAAATATTGCCTTGTTATAATTTAAGCATCAATATCATAATGATATATTAACCTTATGTGTTCCCGCACATAGGTTTTATGCTACTGGCATCATATATTCAATTGTGGGTTAGCGTTCACTTTGGATTATGTTACTAGAGCAAATTCGTGAAGTCATTCCAGTCCGGCCAAAGACATAAGGAATGGCTTTTTTATTTGCCATAATTTTCTTAATTAGAATTATAGGACTTCAAAAACGTTGTTGCAATAGGTTTTTTTTGATTTTTTCTTAAACATATATGCATATATACATATATTAATATGCGTATATACCGGTATACTCGTATACCAATATATACATATACGTGTATATGATGTATCAAATTGAATCCATTGATATTATTGAGTTTTAAACATATTGATATGCGGATATATACATATATGAATATATAGACATACACATATATTCGTATATCCGTATATGCGTATATTTTTCTGGTTCAAAAAATTTTTTTATAAAATTAAAAGCGAAGTAAAAAGTTAAGGTAATGAATATATAAGAGCTACAAATCTAAAAGATTTTTAGTTTTTTTAAACTTTATAATTTCTATAAGAGTTATTTACAAATATTGCGGTAAAGCAGTATTAACGATGGAGTATTTCACTAGCAGCGTGATTATTCGATGAGGAAATCCGTGGGACGGTTAATTTTGGGAATGGGTGGAGTCTGCCTATTTTAAGAGGGGGAATCTTGAAATGCCAAAAGGAAAATCGGCGATTGAACAGCAAATGGAGAAAAATTTTAAACACACTAGAACTGGATCTTATGCAACAAGAGCAAGATACGAAACGAGTTGTCGATCCTTTATTCGTTACCTTGATGAACACTTCAAAATGAAGAATCTTTGGAATCTGCGGGATAAACATCTACTTGCATACATTCAGCACAGATAAGAAGAGGGCACTTCACTGAAAACAATCAAAAACGATTTAGGGACGATTCGTTACATACATGATTCAGTGCCGAATACGAAGCACCAGTTGGCAAGTAACGACCAACTGAAAAAAATAATATGTAGTTATGCAACAATTACTTACTGAACAGGCTGTTGCCAGTAAAACAGCAGCCATAACAAAAGACATTATGGTTATTATACGTGTAGCAGATGCAGTCTGCATGCGTAGATCTCAAGCTGAAAGAGCTTTACGTACGGGTGTGTATCAAGTTCAAACTGAAGCCAAAAATGGGAAATGGCAAAAAGTCGCTTTATCAGTTGAGTGAAAAGTATCCTAATGGATCGACTGCAACAAGTCGATCGAGGAGGGCGTATGTTTCTTTCTAAGGGCGAACAGGCACATCAGATAATAAATCAAATAGAAACTTGTAGAGACCTTCGAAGAGCGTGCACGACGTTTGGATATCAAAGGTGAGGTAAATTCCCCTTACATTTCATAGCTTGGGTTATAACTATGTGCAAGAGTGTATGGCGATAGAAATGAATAAGGGGTACACATGGGATGCTGCAGCCTAAATTGTAATTAAAGAGGTCGGACACAATCGAATAGACGTAATTAAAATTTATACTAGTGGTCATTAGTATAAATTTTGTTTATGTTATTAATAAAGTAAGTACTTCTGAAGGAAAAACTCTCGACTGTTTGTGCAATTGAGAGTATATAGGGGTATTTAGCCTTCTATGGTCTGTGAGCTACTTGGCGGCAGATCACTTTTTATACTAAAAACGCATGTCTACTTCAATGTTTACAAGTTTCCATTTTTTTAGATTAGATGAAATGTTTTTTACAGTCTGGAACAGGGAATTGCCACATCAGATACTTTTGTGTATAATAAGGGTGAAATTAAACATATTAATAATTAATAAGAATTCTGAGGAAGAACAGGCAGCTTTCGCCCTTGTTGGAGATGTGGGATTGCCACCCCACCTAATTCTTATTAATACCAGGAAGCGTAGCTAATTTAGCTACGCTTTTTTACTCAACTTTTTTTATAGTGCCACTTTCTATATAACTATTAAACTTTTCTTCAGATACAGAGTAAAGAGATCTTACAAAAAGTGTTCCTCTCTTAGTTGCTCGTATTGCTACTAATATTCTTTCTGGCCCGTCACCAAAAAATTTAAGGTATTCAAGAGATCTTCCATTAGGATGAGTACCAACATAATCTGGATTGCTAAGAATATTACTCAATTCTGAAAAGTAATTTTCATATTCAATGGGGTGCTCTTTTTTAATGTGTTCTACATTCCCATCACTAATGAAGATTGGTTGATTTAAAGTAAGTTTCAACTTATCGGAAGTGCATAAATGTAGTACTTTTTCTTTGATATATCCGACTTTTGTTTTTTCATTCATCATTATCTTATGCATTTCTCCTATTCTTCTTCATTTTTTGCATCTTGTTCAGGGAACAGTGTATCAATTTCGTCATACTTTACTTCCACTAAATCTTCAAATTGCCATGTTTCTGATTCCGCTAAATCAACTAAAGTTTCTAATAAATATTGGCCAGTTTTTTTCGAGGTGAAAACTGGATTGTCTGGGAATGCTAGTCCCATAATTTTTTCTCCATCAAATTCAAATGGGCTTTTGAAACGGATTATATCGTCAACCACTGTTTCATTAATTCCCATGTCATCTAATTTCGTTAAAGTAATCATATTAGCCGTTATTACATCGTGACGTTTAGACAGTACGAATAGTGCTTGAATTGTATTTTTATCGTGTCTATCGTTAGACCGCTGAAAAAAGTGATAAACCTTAACGATTTCCCCATACACTTCTTTCAGTTTATTGATGTCGTCTAAACAGTCGTTTAGCATACCTTGGTCATCATACTTATATTTTTTTCTTTTTCGATAAACAAGAAAGGTATGGCTAAAAGGAATTAAATAAGTGGTATTACTCTTCTTTCCAGCCCTTTGTCGATATATTAATCCTTCGTCTACAAGAACCTTTATCCAATTATCAATCGTCCGAGTTTGAGTTCCAAAAAATTCTGCAATAGTGGATATACTATGCCAACTATGACCATGTTTGTTGTTTGCAGCAAAGCTAAAGTAAAGATATAGGCGGAGTGGTCCAGCTTCCAATTTACTTAAATACTTATCTTTAAAAACGTTATCAATAGCCGTGAATGGTGCCTTTTGTAATTGGTTAAATCTTCTCCAAGAATCGTAGTAGTCTTTACGAGCAGCATCTTCATTTATTTCGATAACTTTGGCTAATTTTGGTTTAAATGGATTGCTCAATATATCCCCTCCAAATCTCGTATACTATTTAAACTGATAGTATACGAACATGAAAACATAATCAAATGCGTTATAGAGTTCCTTTTTTTAAAATTAATTGCATTTAAGCGCGTAATTTATTGCGCCAAATTTCGTATAAACTATATATATAAAAATATATGAAAACTATAGTGAATAACAAAACGAGACTAATACGAAAAGTCACCACGTCTTTTTATTTCGTATCGAAGTAATTTTTTAAAAATTTTATTCTGCAATCAAATGGTAATCAAAATAGGTACAATGAATCAGCACTTAGACCACAATGAGCCTTATCATTACTATCGTTTTGCTAGATACTGCAAATAACTAAATGAACCACAAATAAACTCAAGTTTATAAAAACTTGGCATGGTGGACCACCAATTAAAATTGCTTCTGGTCCACAAAAAGGATCAAACAATTTCGTCGCATAATCAATAGTCACTAACGTGATGAAATTTTCGATCTTCTAACACAGCCAATTAATCTATAATTTAAATCGCAATTAATATAACCCCTTTACTACAAATATCAAGAAAAAATTAAAATCCTTTTATGCTTTTTGAAATTTTTTACATAGTCATCATATCGCAAGATTACCCCTCAATTTAGGCAACGTTTACTCCCCAAAATAATATTATGTAAATTTTTGCTATTCAAAGGAAATGCTTATCTCGTTTCACTTCACTATTACTCTCTGAAATTTAGTATTACACATTTGTAAATGAACTTCGCTACACCTAAGAAGTATCACATAGAACAAAGTGTAATTCGCTATACCTAACAATTACGAATTCCAACAAGTTCAGGTGATTGGAGTATGTTGATTTGTATGGTATATGGTAAAATTTGTGTGTAGAAAAATAGTATTTTCTACATAAAAATAGTTGGAATAGGGGCATGAATGAAATGGCTGAAAAATGTTTTGTTTGCGGAAACACGAACGAAGAAGAAATTGAGTATAAAAAAGTATATCTTGATGATGGTTGGAAAGAAGTTTCGAGATATGAATGGGTATGCATAGATGACGATGATTGTGGCATGAGAATATACGGAAACAAGAAATAGTTTTATGGAAATCCTATGTAGCAGCAAGTCATAAGGTGAAAAACGATGACAATGAAAAAGATTGAAATTGAACTCACAGAAGAAGAATACTTAAGATTTACTCTTTAGCGGAATCAATCAAAATAAGACTCAATAATATTTGCCGATTTAATCGTCATCTAATGATTGTAATGTATCATCGGCTCTACATTTACCAATATAGGACATTGTTACGTAGTGTTGTATTAACTACTGAATCAATGTCCTTTTAATTTTTGTATACATGGTTATTCTAAAATTTCATATCGTTTGGATTCTCCACTCATCTATTAACGGTCTTTTTTCTGTATGATTTCGAATACAAGATTGTAAGTTTTCTTTTCGTCTTTTACGAGGTTAGTTTCGATGTATTCATCTAACAGGATATCAATAAGCTGATCTACACTTTCAGCTTTGCCTAATTGTATTAAGGTGTTTATTTTATTCCTTGTTGTTTTAGTTACCCGAACGCTCGTTATTCTAGTATCAGCACGACGTTTCGTGTCTTTTTCAACAGGTTTTTCAGTTTCTACTTCAACTGTTGTAGTTTCGTTTACTTCATCTAGTTTGAATTCTTGATCTGGAACAATTTTAGGACCACGGTCTAGTAATCTTTTCTTTGATCTTTGGTTATTTAATAGATTGCTCATTATTACACCTCCACCAATTCTGCTTGTAAACGTGCAATAAATTCTCCTGCAATCGATTCGTAGCTATTGTGTACTTTGCGATCGTGCATATCATCATTTGTGATACCCGTTATATCAAATCGTTTTAAACGTTCCATGTTATTTACAACATGTTCAAAAAGGTTTTCAGGACCAAATATTTCCTTTGCATTCTCTAGGGTAGCCAAATCAACAGCTGCACCATTTTTCATTAGTACCGGTAAAATGCCGATTATATCCAGGTTCGCACCGTAATCATCAATAAGAGATTGTAAGTAGCCCGTGAATACTTCAGCTCCTTGTAAACTACGTTCTTGCGTTTGTAGCACTACCACAACAAAATCCGATGCATAAAGTGCAGCATCTGTGATTATTGAAATAGTTGGTGGTACATCAATAAAAATAAAGTCGTAATCTTGTTTTAAAGGTTTTATTAATGAAGAGAAGTACTGAACACGTGCTGTAGAATCATTTGGAAATTTCTTTTCTAAGAAGCGTGGATATAATGCGAAATCACTAAAGCTTGGAAGTAAATAAAGATTTTCCTTAACCTCTGTTACAATTTGTCCTAAATCTTCTTCTTGAATAGCAGTCATGAGTGTTTTATTAAACGATACTATTTCGTCAGATTCTAGTGATTTAGTTTTTAAATAGAGAGACGTCGCATTTGCTTGCGGATCTTGATCACACAATAAAACCTTATACCCCATATTTGATAGTGCATATGCAATCATCGTGCTGTTCGTTGTTTTTCCTGTTCCACCTTTAAAGTTACCAAAAGTTACTACGACTGCTTCTTTATTTTGTGCCATATATTTCTCCTCCTCATCTTACGTTTTCCTCTGACATATATGAATATATCATAGTTTAAAAGTTTTGATTTTACAAGAAATATATGGGTTTATAAACAAGCTTAATTTGACGATGATTAGTACTCTACATGGCGATTTGATCATATATGCATATATGTGTATATCAATATATACGTATATGTAATATTGATATGTAAAAGTTAACTCAAAAAAAGCCACCTATAGTAAGGTGACTAAAATTTTTACTCAACTATCTATTTCACTTTACTTGCCAATTAACACATATCATAATAATTCTTAATTTAGTAGGAATCCTGTATATCAACAAGTTCATACCAAGTATTTCCAGTGGACTGATATACTTGTTTAACAATTCCTACACCTTCAGCGAAATAAATATATACCCCATCATTACTTAGTACTTCAACACAATCTTTAAAAGTACCAGCCTTCGTAGTAACGGTTTTGTTTAGAGAAGTAACTTTTAATGTATAACCACGATCTTTCCATGACTTATTTAAGTATAGAGGGTATGGAATTGTAGTGGTGATAGAAACATCTGCAAATGAAACTGTTAATCCATCTTCTGTTTCTTTTTCAATATATTCATTGATTTCACCATCTCGTAGTCTTGTTTCATACCAATAATTACTACCATTTTCTCCCTTTTTAAACGTGTACAAATACTCGGATTGTAATATTTTATATTTGTATGATTTTGAAATATCCTTTAAATAACTTACCTGATCTGTTGAAGTCAATTCATCTTTTGATTCGCTATCTTTTGAATCGCCAGTAATTGTTACTGTTTCATTTTTTTGATTCCATTCAACATTTGCACCTAGTGATTCACTTATAAATCTTAAAGGAACAAGCGTCTTTCCATTCTTAACTTGTGCTGGAACAGATAAACTTACAACATTTCCATCTACTTTAGCATTTTTTGAACCAATTTTTAGCCATACTTTTGTATTACCTTTTGATGATTCAATTGTTTGAGTAGGTTGATTCCACTGGACATTTGCACCGAGTGACTCAAAAATACCTCTCAAAGGTACTAGAGTAGAACCATTTTCAATTACCGCTTGATTACTAAATGACTGTTTTTCTCCGTTAATGTAAATCGAGATTCCTGCTGCAGCACTTGCACTATTCGTACCATAAGCCATAATAAAAAACATTATTAATAATGGCATAATAAATCTTATCTTTTTCAAAATATTCCCCACCTTAAACTACTTTAGGGATATTTTACCATTAACAACGTTTAACTTACAATATTACAATTAGTGACTTCTCAAATAATGCAATGATTGCTGCCGAATAGGTATTAATCATTTTGCAAGCGCAAGAATTATCACTTGGGTTGCTGAAACTTACATAACTTACTTCAATTTTTGGTAGACAACTACGATGCAGATTTTCAAGTAGTAGGTGTATTACCAATACTATTACGCCCAGGACGCCGTGTTGATATATCTACTATAGAGTGTGCAACAGAGCTATTCGGCGAAGAAAACGTAATGAAAGACGTAGTTAAACACGTAGAACGCTTAAAAGCATGGGATATAACAGGTATAACAAACAATGACCAACATGATGCTAAAGCACATAAAGTATTCGTCGATGTTGTGGATGAAACGCTAGAGAAATTAGAGCAATTCGAGGAGGCTGGTAAATATGAGTGGGTTGATTAAGAAGAAGAATAAACCAACTATGCAACCTCCAGTTCCCGTATTTAAAACACAAGACACAGATTTTGGATATACTGCACCTACAATAGTTGTTCAGCAACCGGTAGCTACACAAGAAGTAACAAAAGTTGAACCTCCAAAGCCTAAAGCTAAAACAGTTGTTGGCAAAAGTAATAGCACGAAGAGTATCAAAGTTCCAACAATGATCCATTCTGAAATTAATCTACTTGGATCATTTATGGACGAAAGTAAAACATATGCAATATTGCAGAAGTTGATTGATAGCTACGTGAAGAACGAGTTAACAGATCGCCAACAAAGACAGTTTGAGTTTATGGTTGAGGCGTTTAACGAGGAGAAATAACAAATATATACACCTCGCGAAAGTAGAAATTTCTACTTTCGCGAGGTGTAACTCTATATATGTAAGAACATACTTTCATATTTTAGCAAAGTTTTACACTTGTGCGCGTACTAAAAGTTATATATAATGGATATAAATAAACCAGTGGTGCTATTGTTCCTAAGGCACTATACAGCACTGGTGACGTAATAGCTGTATCCTCGTTGGCTCTGAGGGGCTTAAAAATAATTAGAGCGACTTATTATCCTGGCTACGGACACATATATAGTAGCTTACGTCACTTTTTAAGATAATAAATTCCCAATTAGCTCTGATTTTAAATCAGAGCTAATTTTTATATTGGTGGTGTAACTTATTAGTAATCACATTTATTCGGCAACAGAATATGCATTTTTAACTGAAGTTCCGAAAGTAGATAATATAACACTGAAACTAACACAAGAATATTACGACCACTTTCTCGAACCCTTTAAGCATATCTATAGCGTTACCCATACTAATACTGGTTTGACTAGAAAGATATATCTTAGATGTAGTCATGCTAATTTCCCACATTTAATTGGATTACATTATGCTGCTGAACGTGTTTATGGTATAAGAGATGGTCGAACTAAACGCTTTAAGGGCTTTACAGCATATACAAACATAAAAAATGGTGTAATTGATAAACAAACTATAAGTAATTTACATAAACAAAGTTATGGTGATATAAAAAAGAAAATAAAATTTTTCTTTTTAGCCCATAAAGTATTGGCTGATCCTTCAGCTATTGAATTTAATAAACTAAATTGCGACGTACTGCTCTATAAAGATTTCTTTGGGAAACGTATACATATTGGTTTAAAACTCACGAGGGATAAAGCTGTACCAATTACCTTTTTGATTGAAGATTTAGGGAGTATTACTTTTACAAAGGAACCACAAGTAATTGTGGTACATAAAATTCTTAAACATAAAAAACTATTAATAAAGAAAAATATATACGATAAATTAAGAGGCCAATAAACTTGGCCTCTTTTTGTATTTAAATTTAAATAATTAAAATACCATCCTAGAAACACCCTCCTAAGTCCTTATGATTCCAAATGAATTTTAGGGTTGACTTTTACTATTTTTGGTATTATTATCAATAATAATATTTCCATTAGGATTCCAAAGGAGTTGTTAGGATGGTTAAGGTGTTTCAGATGAAGTATCGGCCACACGGTGAAAATCGGTATAAGCAATTTTTAAAAGAAGATATTGTTGCGATTGGTTGGCCTGGGATTGGAAATTTAGAAGGACAATCGAAAGAAGAAATTAAGAAACAATTAGAAGGTATCTACGGACTTACTAGTGGTCGTTTAGGAAACGCCCTAGGTGCTATTTGGTGCTTTAAAAATACAATGAAAGATGGTGATATCCTCTTAATTCGCTACAAGAAAAAAGTTAGTATCGGCATTATTGGTCCATATCAGTATATTCATTCCCTTGATAACGATATTGATGGTTATTGTCATCAACGTACAATTGAATGGGTTGAAACTAACGAGTATTTATCTCTTTATAATAATGCAGTACAAACTGTTGTCCGATCTCCAGGTATAGTGACAGGTTCCACTTATCAAGTTGAAGATTTGGATATCACTACACTACTTACAAAGGAGACTACAAAATGAATTTATTTCAATTAAAATCAAAACCAAATGGTACAGAACGTCTACCACTATTTTTAAAAGAAAATTTCATTGCGATTGGTTGGCCAGGTATTGGCAATTTAACTAACGTAGATTCAGACGAAATAGAATATCGTTTAGCTCAGGCCTATAAGAGTTACACAGGACAGACAATGGCTTACCATAAAGGGATGGTCAATGCGTTTGTTAATACAATGCAACCGCTTGATATCGTTATGATCACTGAAGGTGACTATGTCCATATTGGTCAAGTTGGGGAATATTACTATGAAGAGAAATATGATAACGACATAGATGGTATGTGTCATCGCCGATCCGTAGAATGGTTAGCAACCGTAGAACGAAATCACTTAAATGAAAAAGTCCGTGAACATCTAAAAAATCGGGCAACCATCACGAAATTTAAATATCCATTTGCACTGGCTGAGATCGAACCTTATATCCTTGGTCAATCAGATTTAAACGCTACGAATTCTCCAAAGGGTGAAATCTTCGAAAAAGCTTGGGATGTATTAGTAAAATCATTAGATTCTGAAGACGAACAAACCCGTGTACTCGCTGCTTCAGCTATATGGCAGTCAAAATGAGAGGAATGACACATATGCTAACACCCGAAGAAAAACAGGCTATTGATAATTTTTATGATGCTGTTGGTCAATTAAGAAAATTAGATATCATTCGTTCAAATCGTTATCTAGGTGACTTAGGTGAATTTATTGCTTCAAAAGCATTTGGTTTTAAATTAAATAAAAATAAGCGTCAAAAAGGATATGACGCTACTAAAAAAAAGAAAAAATATGAAGTTAAATATGCAGATGGAACGAAAACAAACATTAGCTTGGGTAATCCTAAGACATATGATTATATTATTCTAGTTATCGGATGTAAAAGTGTACTATTTGACCCTTCATTAAAAGGTTCATATGCTGTTTATGAGCTACCATCATCAATAACTATAAAGTATCCAAACCCTAAAGGTGGATATTCATTTGGTAAAAACGTACTTCATAATTTGAAACCGAAAGCAGTATTTTAAATAACTTTGAATAAATTCAAATTCTTATACACTCTTTTGTAAGCTATTTTAGATTGTGCAAAAGTAGTTTGGGTTTATAGTTGAGGAATATAATGAGGAAAAATAACAATGATACACCTAACAAAAGTAGAAATTTCTACTTTTGTTAGGTGTATCATGTTTAAAGTAGTGCATTTGTTTGTTACTTTTCATTTTTGATTTTAATATTATGTACTTTGGCGACCTATAAGAGATATAGGTCGCCATTTATATTTCACCAGACTTCAGTAGCTTTTTCGCCTTCTTCGATCCTTTCCACAAATTGTTCAATTTCAAATGCAGTTAATTGGAAGCAATTTGCGATTTTTTTTTGATCCTCTAATAATTTTTTTTGAACTTCCTCAATTATCTTTTTAGCCTTTTCTTCATCCCATTTCAATTCATCTAGTTCTTTCTTATTTTTAAATGCCTTTAATGCACTTGTAGTTGCAATGATTGCACCAATTCCAGGGATTAAACCACCTAAACTAAACGTTGCAGCAGTTGCAAGGGTACCTATCGGTAATAATGAAGATTTTTTAATTGCACCAATAAAATTGTTTATCTTATCGGGATTTTTATAATCTTTAGGGTCTAAATTCTTCACATTTTTAATCCGAATCTTTATTTCATAAGAAACCGCTACAAAAAATGCAAAAGCCAAAGTTTTAGTCAGCCTAGAAGGATCTTGTTCCAATTTTACAATAGTAGGCCTACTTATTCCCATTTTAATAGCTAAATCCTCTTGAGTTAGATTTAAAATTTGTCTTACCTCTGAAACATTATTGCCTAGTAATAATAGATAGTTATTCATTTCCATACACCTCTTAACAATATTTTAACTTATGGTAAATAATAAATCAAAAAATAAAATTTAATACTCTATGTAAAAATATTTACATTTTGAAAAACATATTATACAATGTATTCAAGTTAACAAATTGTTTCGAGATAGGAGGATTGGAAAATGAACGTGAATCTTTTTAAAGAAATTTTTCTTGAATTACTCAAATCAATGGAAAACATAACTAAAAATCTTAAAAAGTAGGGGTGATTATGATGGGTATGGCAAAAGTATTAGATTTTGTTAATGAAAAAAAAGAAACAGTTATCGATTTGGGTGTTAAAGCAACTAGTATTACAGTTGGGGCAGCAGCAGGTGGTGCATCAGGTGGTGCATCAGGAGCGAGCTTAGGAACTGGAATTGGATTTGTAATAGGTGGGCCAGTTGGAGCAGGGATTGGGTTTGCAGTTGGTAGTGTTATCGGAACTGGATCGGGTGTAACAGTCGGAGCAGTTGGTGGAAGTAAAGTAGGAAAAATCATCACAAAATCAATATTGGGGGACTAAAAGTGAAAAAAGAGTTTATAAAAGCAGCTGAAGAGGGGTTCAAGGAATTCATTAATTTGATTACAAGAATACTTTCGAAAAAGTGAACAAATGGAGGACAACCTATGAATACTAATTGCAATTATTGCTGGCTTGGATGGATTGTGAATCCTGAAAAAGAAGACGAAGTAGATAAACTGCATGATAGTGGACAGTTTAATTATTATGAAGCAATGTTGAAAGTTGAGGATGGTAGGATTCGCTGCCCTCATTGTAGTAATAAATCATAAAGTTAACGAACAAGAAATTACTGAAGATGCATGACTAAAAATGTTCTGCAGCTCTCAGTATTTTTTGTGTATTTAAACTGTACCTCTAATATTATTTCTTTCCATTTCTACTCTTTAACTCCAGTTAATACTGAAATAACACTTCCTTTTAAAAAAGTAATATAATTACTTTTTGTAGTAAATCAAAAATATTTTATTTAAAATGCTTTACTTCTCGATTTTTACATGTTATATTTTTATTAGAAATAAAGAAAGTAAATGAATTACTTCATGAAATAATCTAATTAAGGAGGATATTAAATGAAAAATTCAACTACAACCCTATGGAAGTCTTCTGAGCTGTTAAGAGGAGGGACACCTCTATCTAAACAAAGAAAAATAATGTCTTCAATCTTCACATTAAAATCTGTCGAGAATAATGAACACCTAATTATCCCTGAGACAGCAAAATGGAAAAACATTATATTTCAGGGGCAGAATCTAAAAAATAACATTATTAGTGCATTTGAACAAATTGAAGAACAAAATATCGAATTAAAAGGTGTTTTCGCAATAAAAGAAATAGAAGAATTAGATGATGATATTTTAGAGCGATTAATCTCGCTTTTCAATCAAACACAATCAACACCAGAATTATTTGAAGAGTTATTATTTCTTTTTGCATCCGGAGAAGGAAAGTCTGGAGGTGAGTTTATAACACCTCACTCTATAGCAGAACTACTTCCCGCTCTTCTAGATATTAAAGGCGGATCAGTATATGACGGAACAGCTGGTGCAGCTCACCTTCTAATTGAAGCTGCAAAATATGCTCAAAAGTATGAGCAAGGTGTTCATCTATACGGGCAAGAATTAAACCAATCTGTCTGGGCTTTAGGCAAGATGAATTTATTAATGCACGAGTATAAGCATGATTACGCTCTAGGGAATACACTTTCAGATCCAGCATTTGCAAACGGTCAACTTATGAAATTTGATTACGTACTAATGAATTTTCCATTTTCATTAAAAGAATGGGGAAGAGAAAAAGCGGAATACGACCTGTATAATAGATACATTTATGGTTTACCTAGTAAGTCAAATGCTGATCTTGCATTTGTTCAACATGCACTTTCTTCATTAAAAGAAGATGGAAAGGCAGCTGTTATTGTCACGCACGGAACACTATTCCGTGGAGGAGCTGACAAGAAAATACGTGAAGCGATGATTGAAGATGATGTAATAGAAGCTGTTATTGGACTTCCAAGTAACCTCTTCTTTACAACTGGGATTCCAACAGTAATTCTTATTCTAAATAAAAACAAGTCACCTGAAAGGAAAAGAAAAATTCAATTCATAAACGCGCAAGATACAGTGGATAAAGTGAGAGGTCAAAACATCCTAAGAAAAGAGGATCAAGAAAAGATAATAAATGCTTACCATAAGGGAGAAGAGATTAAACAATACAGTACGTTTGTTTCAGTCGAAGAAATTGAAGATGCAAATTTAAATATCGCTAATTATTTTTCATTGGATGATGTTGAAAGTGTATTTGGTGATGTTTTAGTAAATAAAGACGCTTATGAGAATTCTCCTATTCCAAAAATTGAACTCAAGGAACTTGTTACGATGACAAGGGGGATGAATACACCACCTAAGAAAGAACTGGACCAAACAGATGGCCAGTATTATTTACTCCAATTAGCTGATATTCAAGATGGTAATATTCAATTCGATCAGCTGACTTCTATTGATATAGACGAGAGAAGAGCAAGTATGTATGAAGTTGAGGAAGGTGATATCCTTTTATCTAGCAGAGGATCATCTATAAAAATTGCAATAGTCCCAGCGATTAATAAAAGATTAATTATTTCTCACAATTTCATTTCAATACGACCAAACAACGGAGTAAATCCTTACTTTTTAAAAGCCTTCTTAGAAAGTCCAATAGGAACGTATTATATCTCTTCTAAACAAAAGGGGACTGCAGTTACAATCTTAAGTGTAAAAGATATTGAATCAATACCAGTTCCAAACTTAGATAGCTCAATTCAAAGTGAACTAGGTAATGCTTTTGTAAAAGCGGATAGTGAACTAGCTAAAGTAATCAAACAGGCCCAGGAAAAACATAGTTCCGATTACTATGAGCTTTATGAGAAAATGGGATTAACTAGTTCATTTAAATCCTTAGAAGATTAACTTCTGTTCACCTAAATAAAATACGAGAAGCCCTTCATTAAAAGGGCTTCTTGAAACAAATATGGAAAATATAAGGAGGTCCACTAAAATGGCTAAAAAAACACAAACAAAAGAAAAAAGTATAGAAGAAACACTATGGGATTCTGCCAATAAGCTACGTGGGTCAGTAGAGACGTCAGAATACAAACACGTTGTATTGGGACTTATCTTTTTAAAGTTTGCGAGCGATAAATTTGAAGAACGAAGAAAGGAACTAATCTCAGAAGGAAAAGAGAAATACGTAGACATGATTGAATTTTATACCATGAAAAATGTGTTCTACTTACCTGAAACTTCACGTTGGAGTTACCTAGTTGAAAACGCTAAGCAAGAAGATATCGCATTAAAAGTTGATACAGCACTTTTTACAGTTGAAAAAAATAATCCATCACTGAAAGGTGCGTTACCTGATAATTATTATTCTCGCTTAAATCTTGACGTAAGTAAGCTAGCATCCTTAATAGATACCATTAATAATATTGATACTCTAAAAGATAAACAGCAAGATATAGTAGGTCGTATTTATGAATATTTTCTTAGCAAGTTTGCATTAGCTGAGGGAAAAGGAAAAGGTGAATTCTATACTCCTAAAAGTATCGTAAACCTTATTGCAGAAATACTCGAACCATACAAGGGTAAAATCTATGATCCTGCTTGTGGTTCAGGTGGTATGTTTGTGCAGTCCATAAAGTTTATTGAATCACATCAAGGTAATAAAAGAGATATTTCAATTTATGGGCAAGAGTATACAACTACAACTTACAAATTGGCGAAAATGAACCTTGCTATTAGGGGGATATCTGCTAATCTCGGCGATGTAGCTGCGGACACTTTCTTTAATGATCAGCATAAAGATTTGAAGGCAGATTTCATTATGGCCAATCCCCCTTTTAATCAAAAGCAGTGGAGAGCTGAGGATGAACTAGTCGATGACCCAAGATGGGCAGGATATGAAGTACCCCCTAAAGGAAATGCAAACTATGCGTGGATTCTAAATATAGTATCTAAGTTATCCGAAAACGGGGTGGCTGGATTTTTATTGGCCAATGGTGCATTAAGTGGTGGTGGTGATGAGTATAAAATCCGAAGAAAATTGATTGAAAATAATTTAGTCGAAGCTATTCTTGTCCTACCGATGAACATGTTTTACACGACCGATATAAGTGTAACCCTTTGGATACTCAATAAAAATAAAAAAGCCAGAACAATAGAAAGAAATGGGCAGCTTAAAGAATATAGGAATCGTGTAAATGAAATTCTATTTATGAACTTAAGAAATATGGGAGTTCCGTTTGAGAAAAAGTATATCCAGTTTACAGATGATGATATAAGAAAAATTGCTGATACGTATCATAATTGGCAGCAAGTAAATTTTGAAATGAATTATCAAAATATAGCAGAATTTTGTTATAGCGCTACGATGGAAGAGGTAATTAATAAAGACTTTTCTTTAGTACCAAGTAAATATATCGAGTTTAAAAACCGCGATGACGATATGGATTTTGATGAGAAAATGACAATACTGCAATCAGAATTTGCAAATTTATTGAAAGCACAGGAGTTAAACAATAAGGTTATTCTCAATGTTTTTAAGGAGTTAGGTTATGAAATCGAATTATAAGGCTATTGGTGAATATATTAAACCTGTAAATGTTAGAAATGACGAACTCAAGGTAAATGATTTAATGGGGATTAATATTGATAAATTTTTTATGCCATCGGTAGCTAATACAATTGGTACAGACATGTCAAAATATAAAGTAGTAAAAAAAGGACAATTTGCTTGTAATAGAATGCACGTAGGTAGAGATAAAAGATTGCCAGTTGCTCTTTGGAACGGAGAAAACAATATAATTGTTTCTCCTGCATATGACGTTTTTGAAATTTCAGATACTGGTCTTCTAGATTCAAATTACCTGATGATGTGGTTTTTACGTGAAGAATTTGATAGGAATGCATGGTTTTTTACAGATGCCGATGTACGAGGTGGACTAAAATGGGAAGATTTCTGCAACATGAAACTCCCTGTTCCATCAATAACAAAGCAGAAAGAAATTGTAAATGAATACAATGTATTGTTAGAGAGGTTGAAGCTAAATAACAGCTTCATTGAAAAGCTTGAAGAAACTACTCAAACTCTCTTTAAACAATGGTTTGTTGATTTTGATTTTCCTGATGAAAATGGTAATCCATATAAATCTAGTGGAAAGGAAATGGAATTTAATAACGAATTAGATATTGATATTCCAAAAGGATGGAGAATTGGGAAATTAGAAGATATAGCAACTTTTAAAAACGGGAAAGTAAAACCGAACTCTATAGGAAAAACTCCTGTCTATGGAGGAAATGGAATAGTTGAATATGTTAATGATTTTAATGAAGAAAATGTAATAGCTATAGGTCGTGTAGGTGCATATTGTGGAAGTTTATATCGTATACCAGGGAAATGTTGGATAAGTGATAATGCAATTTCAGCAGAATCTAAAAGCCAATTTAATATGTTTATTTATTATCTTTTAAGCAGTCTTAACTTAAACGAAAGAAGTGAAGGAACTGGTCAACCACTAATAACACAAGGTTTATTAAATGGTATAAAAATAGTTATTCCTGAAGATAAGGTAATTTCTATTTTCGAAAGTTATGCAACTAAAATATTTCAATTATCTGAACTAAAATCAAAAGAAATAGATAATTTGAATAAATTACTAAATCTTTTATTATCAAAGCTTCAAAAAATAGGAGGTTGATTATGAAGTTTAGGGAAGATTCATTAGAGCAAGCCGTAATTGAGCTTTTTGAAAATGAAAACTATCAATATGTAAATGGTAGTAATATACAAAAAGAACATAATGAAGTGTTACTTCGTAATGATTTAAAGGAATTTTTACTTAATCGTTACTCAGCTGACAGTATTACGAATAATGAGGTTGAAAATATCATTCGTCAAATGGAAATATTACCTTCATCCGCATTGTATGAAAGCAACAAAGCCATTACCAAAATTATCTCTGATGGCTTTTTGTTGAAACGTGAAGATCGTAACAAAAAGGACTTATTCATACAGTTAATCGATTTCGATAATATAGAAAATAACTTATTCAAAATTGTCAATCAGCTAGAGATACTAGGTTATGAAAAACGTATTCCTGATGCAATTGTTTATGTGAATGGTTTACCTTTAGTTGTAATAGAGTTCAAGAGTGCTATTAAAGAAAATACAACAATTAAGGATGCCTACTCGCAGCTAACCGTTCGATACCGTAGAGATATCCCTGAACTTTTTAAGTACAATGCTTTTTGTGTTATTAGCGATGGAGTAAATAATAAGTCGGGTTCGTTATTTGCACCATATGACTTTTTTTATTCGTGGCGAAAAATAGAAGGAGATGAATCATTTGAAAAAGACGGCATCGACTCTCTATTTACGATGGTGAAAGGTTTATTTAATCAAAATCGTTTCCTTGAGGTCGTTCGTCACTTCATCTATTTTCCTGATACAAGTACCAAAGAGGAAAAAATTGTTCCACGGTATCCTCAATATTATGCAGCTACTAAATTATTAGAAAGCATCAAAGAGAATATTAAGCCATATGGTTCAGGTAAAGGCGGAACATATTTTGGAGCCACTGGATGCGGTAAAAGTTTTACAATGCTTTATCTAACTAGGTTATCTATGAAAGATGTAGACTTAAAAAGTCCAACTATTGTAATAATATCTGATAGAACGGATTTAGACGATCAGCTTTCAAAGCAATTTACAAATGCAAAAAACTTTATCGGTGATGATCACGTAATCAGTGTGGAGAGTCGAGCAGAATTAAAGTCTTATTTACAAAATAGAAAAAGTGGTGGAGTATTTCTAACTACTATTCAAAAGTTTAATGAAGATATTGACATGCTAACGGATAGAAATAATATTATCTGTATTTCAGACGAAGCACATCGTTCACAAACTAATCTTGATCAAAAAGTTATTCGCACAAAAGATGGTGTGGAAAAGAAATACGGTTTCGCCAAGTACTTACACAACTCCCTGCCAAATGCTACTTATATTGGATTTACCGGTACTCCAATTGATGCAACAATAGATGTTTTTGGGGGATTAGTAGATTCGTATACAATGATAGAAGCGGTTTACGATGAAATAACAGTAAGGATTGTTTATGAAGGAAGAGCAGCCAAAGTCAATTTAAATGAGGCCAAATTAAAAGAAATCGAAGAATATTATAAATCGGCAGAAGAGGCTGGGGCTAACGAATATCAGATAGATGAAAGTAAACGGGCAGTAACCAAAATGGAAGTAATTATAGGTGATCCTGAACGACTAAAGTTAGTAGCAGAAGACTTCGTTGAACATTATGAAAAGAGAATTGAAGAAGGTGCAACTGTAAAAGGAAAAGCAATGTTTGTGGCCGCTAGTCGTCAAATTGCTTATGATTTATATAAGCAAATCATAGCTATACGTCCAGAATGGGCAGAGGTTAGGGTGTGTGATGAAAGTGTCGAGCTTACTGAACAAGAAAGACAAGAAATCAAGCCTATTGAAAAAATAAAAATGGTAATGACTCGTGACAAGGACGATAGCAAGGAGTTATACGATTTGCTAGGTACGAAAGAGTATCGAAAAGAGTTAGATAGACAATTTAAGAATGATAAATCAAACTTTAAGATAGCTATTGTAGTTGATATGTGGCTAACTGGCTTTGATATTCCTTCACTAGACACCATTTATATTGATAAACCTATCAAACAACACAATTTGATTCAAACAATATCACGGGTAAACCGAGTGTATGAAGGGAAAGAAACTGGGTTAGTTGTAGATTACCTCGGAATAAAAAGTAACATGAATATTGCAATGAAAAAGTATGGGGTTGTTGAAGGAGATAATTTTGATGGTACAGAAAAAGCTGTTGTTATTGTAAAAGATCAATTAGATTTATTATCAAAAATCTTTTACAAATTCGATATCACACCTTACTTTAAAGGAACCCCTTTACAACAGTTGCAATGTTTAAATCAAGCTGCAGAATTCGTACAGCAAACCGAACAATTAGAAAAACGCTTTATGGGAATCGTAAAGAAACTTCGTTCAGCTTATAATTTATGTACATCTAGCGAAAACTTAAGCGAAATTGAAAGAGACTATATACACTTCTACCTTGCCGTTAGATCTATTATTTATAAATTGACTAAAGGTAACGCGCCAGATACTGCACAAATGAATGATAAAGTACGCCAAATGATGCAAGAAGCGTTAATAAGTGAAGGAATTGAAGAAGTGTTTAAACTTGATAAAAACGATCCAAATAACACTTCGGATTTATTTAGCGATGAATACTTGGCTAAGATTAATAAAATTAAATTGCCTAACACAAAAATTAAGCTTCTGCAAAAGCTATTATCAAAAGCTATAGAAGAATTTAAAAAAACCAATAGAATACAAGGAATTGACTTTTCAAAGAGGTTCAAAAAGTTGGTCGAGCTTTATAACGAAAGAAAAGATTTTCAAGCCATGCAAAGTGACGTATTAGATGATGTTGCAGAACAGTTTGCTGACTTATTTTCGGAATTAGTAAAAGAACGTGATTCATTTAAAGATTTAGGAATTGATTTTGAAGAAAAGGCTTTTTATGATATCCTTAAAGCCATTTCCGTAAAATATGAATTTGAATACCCACACGATAAATTGCTTAGACTATCACAGGAAATAAAGGCCATAATCGCAGACAAAGCTAAATACACGGATTGGTCAAGCCGAGATGATATTAAGGCAGAGTTGAAAGTTGACCTTATTTTAACACTTGCAGAAAATGATTATCCTCCAGTTCCTAAAGATGAGATATTTAAAGAAATATTTGAACAGGCCGAAAACTTTAAAAGGCACATGATATAAATATAACCTAGTAAAAGTGATCATCTCACTCTTGCTAGGTTTTTATTTACATATTTATTCTTTCAATATCGTACTTAAGAAGATTATTTGCCATTACCTTTAGAGACTCGATATGTTCTGGTTTAACTCGCACATCTGGATTACCATGTACAACAAGGTTTAGTATTTTTTGATAAATATCTCTAAAAATTTGATATTCACTTAGTTTTTTTAGAGGACACGAGCTATTTACAAGAAGAAAAGTCTCAAGTTTTTCGCAAAAGTTCAGCCACTTTTTACTCTCATCTTGTACATATGACAATGGGATACTTTGCAATTCAAGTATATGATTCACAAGCCCCTCGCATAGACTTACTAAACTCATTAATTGTAGTCTTTTAGAAGCTGTTAAGAAGGCTTCTTCAACCGCAAATATACCATCTTTAAATCTTTCATATGTTGAAGGCGGAATTATGCTTTTATTAAGATAGTCATTAGTTTGATTATAGTTATCCATAGTAATTACCCTATTTGGTTGTTTTTTTAACTCATTAAGTAGATTCGTTTTGTATTCAAATTGATACACATTTGGACTTAGCAGCTTCATCTATACCCCCTAAAAATCTCAATCTTCACCATTCATACACCAACGTACAAAATGTTCGCAATTATTGAAAATTAAATTGTATCTATTTTCTCCCAAACGCGAGTATGCACGTTGAATCACTTCATCCTTATTTCTAGTTCTATGTGTATCCACTTTGAAAATAATTGCACCCTTGGCAAACTCCTCAATAGTTTGAATATGCACAATACCTTCACTATAATGAATTACTTGTCCATCTCCCAATGAAAGAGCATGGTGCGAATAGAAGGGTCTGTTAACTTTCAAATGCTTAGCCCTGCCAAACTCTTCTACATTTTTGATATTGGTATTCTTTTTCATTTCTTTGAATAGTTTCTTCATTTGTATTTGTGGATTGAACGGTCCACCTGTTGTATCAGGTAGACGTTCATATCCATTTCTTGCAGTTATTATTAATAGATCTAAATTCTCAATTGTTTTACCAACTTTAGGATGATGATCTTTTATCTCCTTTATCACACCAGTTTTAGTTTCTGTTACTATTTCCCTTACACCTGAAACAAATTCTCGGTTTGCCTGATTAATATCTTCGAATAAATATCTAATTTTCAGAAAAATGCCCACTTACTATTTCCCTCCAACTCTTATATTTTATAAAAAGAATTCAGATTGAAATGGCTTGGCTATTTTGCATACAGTTTCAAGTACAATATCCAGAATCCGGATAAGTTCTACATAATCATCTGTTTCAAAATCAAGAATGTACGAATATACATTTTTAAAAGAGTATTCATTTTTATATTTGCTAACGATATGGAGGTTAAATTTTTTCCATAATATCAATAGTTCATTGTCTTCATTTAAAATTTTTTCTACCAGTGATTTAACTATTGGTTTAGTAGTATCAAACCGAATAGCTATATACTCACTAGGGTTAACTTTCATAGCCAGTGCGTTGAGAAATTCTAGATTTTTTTCATTAATATCAGTAGAGTTCTTTATATCTTGATACACATGGTACATTTCCTCAGTTATATACGGAAATATAGTAATAAATTGTTCAATATCCTTTTGTTCCAGTAATAATTTACTTAATTTTTTATTTCCTTCAATAAATTTATAAAATATGCCATCCTTGTTATATATGAATCTTTCAAGTGTTTTCAAAAAAGACAAATTCAACTCTTCATTATTTTCATCTTCTAATACATCCAATTCGTTAACTTGTACATAGTCCTCAAAGGAATCTAGAACTTCTGATTTTATCATCGAAAATGATAGATGGTCTTCCAAATAGTTAGAAACTAAATAATCATAAGTTTTTTCATCCGGTAAAAAATTTTCTAACAATAAATCAATCACTTCACCTTGACTTACATCTAATGATTGAGCAATAAAATGAATCAAATCTTTGCTCGTTTTTTTAACTTTAAAGGTTTTTGGCTCAACTTTTTTCTCTATTATTTTATATTTAATCATAAAATCACACTCCAACATTTTCTATATCCACCATGATACACATTTAAACAAAAATAGTAAACACTTTATATTACTTTTTCTAAAAATAAGTAATACTTAAATTCAGTCTAACTCTTTTATTTATAAAACCACCGTTTTATAAACATATATACCAGCTATCAAAATTCAATGTTTTGATAGCTGTTTTTATATTGAAAACGTCTATAAACTTGTCTATAATACGAATTATATAAAACCCACCATTTATAGACAAAGGAGGAAATTTAATGGACTTTTCAACTTTTAGAGAAGCATTACATGAAGGTTTAGTATTTCGGAAACCGAATGTGACTAGTACTATTTTGAAAATTGGTGATGATGGAGTGACTTATTCGATTGGAAAAAACGGCAACTCAAAGAAAGTAAGTTTCGAAATACTACATGCAGCTTTTCAGGAACTTGATCAAAATCAGTCTCTAACAAGAAAGTGGTTTAATGAATGCTTTCCAACACAAGCAAAAATAGCTTCTTGTAGTTTCACAACAATCGGCGGTTTATTTCAACATTTTAAATTAGCGACCTATGTGCGAGGTAATTATAAAAAGATTTAAGGATGAGTGTTATGACAAGAGTAATCGGATATGCACGAGTTAGTACCGAAGATCAAAATTTAGATATGCAACAATTGGCCATTGAAAATTATGCGAAGGAAAAAGGGTTAGAGTTGGTTATATATCTTGAAAAAATTAGTTCACGAAAGGAACGACCCGAACTTCAGAATGCGTTAAAGGCGGCTGCAAAAGGTGATGTATTTGTAATTTATAAACTGGATCGACTAGCCCGAAGTACAAAAGAATTGTATCAACTAACAGATCAACTCAAGGAAAAAGGAGTTGAGTTCGTCAGTGTTAATGATAGCTTTGATACAACTACGGCAACAGGAAAAGCAATGTTTGGGATGTTGGCTGTCTTCGCTGAATTTGAGCGAGATATTATTCAACAAAGAACCAAAGCAGGTCTTGATGCAGCTCGAAAGCGAGGAAAAATTGGGGGCCGACCAGCAATTGATAGAAAAACAAAAAAACACGTACGAACATTATATAACTCTGGAGAAAGTGCAACAGATATTGCTAAGGAATATGGAATAGGTAGATCTACTATTTATAAGATTCTTAATGAATCAATAGATGAATAAAGTGCACAGAGTAATTTTTTGAAGGATGAACACAATGAATACAGGAAGGGACTTCATTATTTTAGCCGTAAAACTTGAATTCCAAGTTAAGGGAATAAGATATAAATATTAACTTTATCAGTGATCAGCAGTTGAGGTTCTTTATAAAACCTTAACTAAGTGAGATTTTTGAATTTTCACTGATTATCTTTTTCTATGATTAAAATTAACTATTACTTTTGGATTTTTGATTTTTCTAAATATTGTAGTATCATTTAATTTGCTACCATCTCTATAATTAAAATGATTGATTGAAAGGAATACAACTTTAATGAACAAACAAAAAATTATTGCCTTTAGTTCGGTATTAATAATTGCCATCGTTTCTTTTCTTTTCTTTTCAAACAAAAATGAAAACTATATACTTTTTCATCTTGCTACTGCTATTCCTACTGACCTAACAGAATTATATGTAATAGAAAATCCTTCGATATACTCAAAGGAAACCAATACTATTTTAGATGATATTGAGTTGAGTATCGATGAAAAAAACGAACTTACTAGACTTATCAATACAATTGAAGTGAGCGATGAACCTGCCGAAACTCCTTCATCATTAACATTCATAGCGAAGCAAACACTTTACACTACTTCACAATTTCGAGTTCGTTTTAGTTTATATCAATCTGAAAATGATTCTTATTATGTCCGTCTTCATAGTATATTGGAAGACCCTTTACTCAAATTAAAAGATAGCAAATTGCCTGAATTCTATTTGAAATTAATAGAAAAAACCCCTCAATAATATCAGAGGGGTTTTTAATCTTTAAGATGTAATTTTATTTCCTTGTGGTGTATATTTCCCTATGATTGTACCACCAGTTGGAATATTTAATTTATCCCATTGATTCGTCATGTAGTAGTATATAATACTTCGAATTTCATATTGCGGATAAATATCATCGCTGATTTGGTCATGAATGTCTAACCAATAATTCGCAGCATCAATACAATCCCCGTAAACTCTATCTTTTCGTGAAGGATAATAGAGATTAATAATTCTAATAATTTCTACCGCTAATTTAGCTTCGAGAGGCATTGCAATACTCTGGTCAGCAGCACTAATAAAATCATTAAAGGCTTGTTTGTAAGAGTTTTCTGTAATCTGATTTTTTACATACATTGACAATTTTGTAAAGTAAAGCGAAGTGTTTCTTGCCTTAGTTGCACTTACTTTATCAAACACTTTATAATACGAGTCTTCTAATAAGATTGGTTGTGTAGTCATTTTTTTCCTCCTTTTTAAAACGTAATTGTTATTCCGTTTCTATCTGTTTTAGAAACGATATACCCTTCACCAGCAACATAACCGGTTTCCTTCCCAGTGACAGTGTCAATAATATGTGCCATAGGAGCATTGAATTTCATCGTTGGGTAAAAATTATCCCAAGAATCCCAAAGTCGAAAAACAAAGTTGAATCCATTCTCCAAATTTTTTACCATCGTACCTTTTGAATTATTATCTGCTTCTACTAAAAAACCTAATAATCCACTTGTTACTGCACCTATTACCGATGTTTGTTTGAATTCGGCAGCAGCAGTTGGGATAGTATTTAGCAATTCGATAATTTTTGTATCATTTCTTTCAGATACTGCCATTAGATATAATCGGTGCACTACATCTAACAGTGTATCGAGTTGAGAATAATTAACGGTGAATGTTGAAAAGTCATCACTAGGTTTTGTTGTAAAATAACGTGCCATAGTTTTTTCTCCTTTTGTTTTTATTTATTTGTTAGCTGCTAACAATATTAAAAGAGCAACTTCTCCCCTTTTTTACAACCTCCAATAAAACTTTTTTTCGAAGAAGGGTTTTTCATGTTCACATTAAAGAACATGAGGTGAGGAAATGGAATTCCAATACGAAAACAACGAGAAAAAATTCAGTCTTAATACTTCAGTTAGGTTTCTGGTAACAACATTTACAATCAGTTCAATCATACTTACTCTATTCACACAAACGAATTAATCAACAAAATACATAATAATAGAAAAAGAGTTTCTCCCCTTTTAGGAAGGAACTCATTTTTTTGTTCTGAAAGGGATAACTTCACAGAAGATGAGTTTAATAAGAGGTGAAAATAATTGGAACGATTAGAAGGTGAATTATTTTTAAACGAGGTAGAACAATATCAAATCAAAGACACACGATATAGTTTTGGTTCATGAGGCGTTTTCTTGTTTTTCCACCCAATTTAAGAGAAGAATGGTTAAAAGGCAAAATGAGACACAGTGATGAACCTATATGGACTATTAGTTAGGGCAACGACCTATGAGGAATTCGAGAATTTAGAAAAATAAAAGAGCATCATTACTGATGCCCCTTTTTATGAAAAGATAATTGAATATGCAGCGATCTCACATAATCGTTTATATGTTACACCTAGCAATAAACGAGTTTCGTTTAATTGCTGTTTTAATTTCTTCGGAACATGAATACCAGTGTCTATTACTTCTCCATGCTTTTCTTGAAACTTGATTTTATCAGAGTTTTTAGTCCAATCAAACTCTGTATAATCAGAAGGATAATGATTTCAAATGATAAAAAATCTGAGAACATTTAAGCCATCGGATTTTTTTATTCACTTAACATTCCTGTGAGACTACTATTTGAACAAACCTCCTGGTTCAGAAAACTCAATATTCTTTAATATTTTTATAACCATTTCATAAAGATGTTGTCGTAAATCTTCTCTATGTTGAGGGCTAGTCTGTAACAAAGAATATTCAATTACAGGTTTTATTCTTTCTATAATTGCAATTTCTTCTATTCCTAATTCATTTTTACTTTGAACTTTACACACCATTTTACCACCGACCTTACTTTAACTTCTGTTCTGTTTCTTATTGTTTCTACCTCATTTAATTCTGCTAACATTGTCCGAAAGGACATCAATTGATTCTCTCAGCTTGTCTATTTTGCCTTCAAATCGAATTAATAAATAAATCGTAATAGCTACTGGAAATCCAAAATTACCTACGATTTGCACCCACTCAAGCCCCTCTATCACTCTTCATCACCGCCTTTAATTTATTAATAGCTGCTCTATGCACCTTAGAAATCGCTTGTTGGGTTACATTCAATTGACTCGCTGCTTCTTTTTCGCTTAACCCCTCTAGATACAACAGATATAATGCTTTTCTTTGTTTATGGGTAAGGTTAATGATTGCTTGATACAACTTACGATCTACAAACAATTCCTCTAATTTTGTATCCCACATTTCCTCGTAAGTACGAATAGTGCCTTCATCCATTAAAAAGTCGCCTAAAGTAACACCCTCTTCAAGCTGTTTATCTATTGATATATTTAGCTTTTCTTTACTTCTAATTTTTTTGTCAAATCTTTTAGCTTCAAATTGAATAGCCTTCTTCAAATAAGCCCTAATCATCAGTTGCTTTTCAAATACTTTATAAGCTTCATTAAGCTCATTAGCATTTTCTTCACTAGGTTCAGAAAGGGATTTTAGATAAATTACGTTATTTTCTTCATCCTCTAAAAATTTAGCAAAATTATGACTTTCTACGATACTTTTGTTAATTTCCATTCATTAATCCCCTCTTTTTCTACGGAAATTAGGAACGTATGTTCTCTTTTGTTTCAAAAAAAAACGCCTTTCCATATATAAGGTAATATTAAGTAACGTTTTACAACCCTTTTTTCAATTTTAATTTACTTTTTTAATAGAAAATAGTCTTGTAAACATACTAAATTTATATTACAGATAAAAACGAACAACCAGATTAGGTTAACTCGTTTTTTATAGAAGGACTATTCAGTAAATCAACCCTATTAGAAATTACCCTTTCTTTATCTACTTTTGAGAAACCTTTTTTCTTTTAATACTAAGAGAGTATACTCGTGTATTTCGCAAGTAAAAATTGAGCCAATTATTAATTAAAAACTGAGCCACTTAAACCGAACTATTTTCTAGCCATTCTTTTGTATCTAATATTCGATAAGATGGTCCAACCATGTCTATCATATAAGCTCTATGTGTTAGTCGGTCTGTTAAAGCAGCTGTTAAAACTGGATCATGAAATACTTCTTCCCAGCGATCAAATGATAAATTACTTGTAACTATCGTAGACGCTCGTCCTGCCCGTAGGGAAAGATGAGTAAATAATAATTCTGCGCCTTCTTTATCAAAAGAAATATAACCTAGCTCATCGATAATCACTAAATCATACTTTTCAAACCTCAATTCAAATGAACGTAACGTTCTTTCAGAACGGCTTTCTTTTAACTGATTTACAAGGGATGACACCGTTGTAAAATACACCTTATAACCTGCTAAACAAGCTTCAAT
>Ga0182742_1000611_pt1 | contig 53349 bp, 42 predicted proteins | sample eDN5th37CBELigMG_FD_128880 | JGI IMG/M metagenome (GOLD analysis project Ga0182742, IMG submission 128880) | Enriched Miracle-Growth compost microbial communities from Emeryville, California, USA - eDNA 5th pass 37_C BE-Lig MG (version 2)... ...
CACCCGACGAGAACTCAAGACGGTGGCAGATCAACTAAACGGACGACCACGACAGACGCTCGACTGGAGGACGCCAGGTGAGGTATTCAGCACATTCGTTGCGTCGACCACTTGAGACCGCCGAGCGTCTCCTGCGGCTTGGTTCCTCCGACCATCTGGTTCCCAGGCGGTAACTTCAGGACGGGGTATTGCCCTGAGAGAGTCATCAACGGCGTAGGATCGCAAGCATTCGGCAGCGACTCGACATCCAGCGCGAATTCTGCATGATGGTTCGAGTTTCGAGGGATGCGGGTTCGATCAAGACGAACCCCGAGACACCGGCACGCGTCTCCGAGCCCTTGGCCGTCATCGTTCTTCTGGTCGGAATTTTTGCAAGCCAACGCCGGAAGCCCGAGAGCGTAGCATTCACTGGCTGGGCAATTGTCCCAGTCGTCCCAAGCTCCGTCGCCATCGTCATCGTTGTATGCGAACAAATTCGGAATACTTTCATTCAACCGTCCGAGATGATGGAACCACACCCTGAAATGGAACCACGGAGCCGAGCTCGACCACTCGTAGTAGTAACCAGAAAGTCCGAGCAATTCGTACCTCTGCGAATAATTATTCCAAACGAAAAATGGGACTCCTGGATTATCATGAAGCCACGGTCGAGCCACCGAGGGGTCGCCCGTCGGAGCCGCCCAGGGTTCGGTCGTCGCGAACGAGTAGACAACTTTCCGGACTTCTGGATTCGGGTCACCCGGTACAAGTTCATTAAAATAGCCAACTTTGAGAGGCACCCCGAAAGCACCAATCGTCCGCGCATCTGGGAAATACTGCCCAGGAATCGAATTCCAGCTCCTTGTAGCTGCGAAGAGGGTGTTGGAATCATCGAGCACCCCAGCTCGCAGCGCCGATTCAATGTGTCCCGTGAAAACCGGAGCGACGTGCTTCATGAAGGCCTCAGGGATCGGCCGATCGAGCGTTAGGACAGAATAGCGACCAATGCTGACGTCATTGGTTTCAATCGAGGTAACCCCGAAAAGACCGCTCAGTTCTGGAGGCGCCGGTATTCCAGGGCTGCATTCGCCCGGCGGCAGGTTGCAGTCCGGGACTTGGATGACATGAACCTTCATGATCGGAATTGCCCACTCGTTGGCGCAGGCCGGCGAAGTAATAACCTTGTCGCGTGCGATTGCGACGCCATTGCAGCGGTCGTTATAGTCCAGGCTTGGCTGAACCAAGACTACGGTACCGGCGATACCAAACGGGGTCGAAACGTCTTCCGCGAAGGAATTCGGCGCCTGAATGTAATTGCCCACCATCGCGTCGTGGCGTGCGCCCCATTCCGGCAGCGCGTCGATGCTTTCCGATCCCCTACAGCCGGACGTGGCAACGGCTACTGCTACCAGACCAGACCAGACCAGACCAGACCAGACCAGACCGTACTCCGAAACTCATGGTGACCCTCTGATTCCCCGAGCGATGTTGTACCACCGGATCCCTGCTCGGCCCCCGGGACTCGATGGCTACAGCGAAGCGACACCCCCAAAACGCCCGACAACGCCCTGACTACGGATTCCGAGACTACCAGCGCGGTCCCGCCGAGGTCAATCCGCCGTCAACCGTCTGTAATCGCTCATGAGAAGCGTCAGCGCTCGCCCCAGCGGAGCTTTTCGCGGAGGATGGAGAAGTAGTCGAGGCGTGGGTTCTTCACGAGGAGTGCGCGATCGTCCGACCGACGGATGGAGACGCGATCGCCCTGGCGCATGGCGAGGCCGGTCTGGCCGTCCAGCGTGAGGAAGACCTCGCCGTTGTCGCTCTTGAGCTCCACATGGATGGGGCGCTCCGGCGGGACGACGATCGGCCGCTGCGTGAGGGTGTGCGGGCAGATCGGCGAGATCACCATGACGTCGAGCGAAGGGTGGACGATGGGGCCGTCTGCGGAGAGCGAGTACGCGGTGGAGCCGGTGGGCGTGGCGACGATGATGCCGTCGGCCTTGTAGAGCGTGACGAGGGAGCCGTCGAGGGTGGCCTCGAGGTCGGCGATGCGCGCCAGCGCGCCCTTGCTGATCACGACGTCGTTGAGGACCTGCCCCTGCATGATGGGTGGGCCGTCGCCCCGGATGAGGCGCACGTCGAGCTTCATGCGCCTGTCGACCTCGTAGTCGCCCGCGAGCACGGGCTCGAGCATCCGGTAGGTCTCGGTGACCGGCACCTCGGTCATGAAGCCGAGGGAGCCCATGTTGACGCCGACGATCGGGATGGGCGCGCCTTCGAGCACCGACGCCGCGTGGATGAGGGTGCCGTCGCCGCCCAGCACCACGATCAGGTCGCAGCGATCCTTCAGCGCGGAGGCGGGGACCGCCGCGGCGCCGAAGCTCCCGCCCCCGACGTCCTCCACTACGACCTCGCGGACGCGGCCGCGAAGCCACGCGCACAGCTCCCGCGAGGTCTGCTCGGCGACCGGATGGTTCCTGCGCGGCACGATCCCCACGCGCTCGATGGCGGCTGGCATCGGCGCGGATGGTAGCACCGGGCGGCCTCGGTGTTGTAGGAACCGTGGGCCGGCGCCGCTTCGGCGAGAGGGTCGCATGCCCAGAAGGAAGGACCAGCAGGATCTCTTCGGCGCGAGGGAGCCGGAGACGCCAGAGGACGCGCCCCTGGCGGAGCGGATGCGCCCGCGCACGCTGGACGAGGTGGTCGGCCAGGAGAAGGTGATCGGAGAGGGACGGCTGCTGCGCCGCGCGATCGAGCGGGACGAGGTCCCCTCGATGATCCTCTGGGGCCCTCCGGGATCGGGGAAGACCACCCTCGCGCGCCTCATCGCCCGCGCGACCTCGAGCGAGTTCGTCCCCTTCAGCGCCGTGCTCGGCGGCGTGGCCGACGTGCGGAAGATCCTCGCGGAGGCGCAGAAGTCGCGGGCCGCCGGGAGGAGGACGATCCTCTTCGTCGACGAGATCCACCGCTTCAACAAGGCGCAGCAGGACGCGTTCCTGCCCCACGTGGAGAGCGGCGACGTCACCCTGATCGGCGCCACCACCGAGAACCCCTCGTTCGCCCTGAACGCCGCGCTCCTCTCCCGTGCCCGCGTGTACGTGCTCGAGCCCCTCCGCGAGGACGCGCTGCTGGCGCTCCTCGAGCGCGCGATGGCGGACGAGGAGCGGGGCCTGGGCGGCGTCGGGATCGACGCGGAGCCCGACGCGCTTCGCCACCTGGCGCAGGCGTCGGCAGGCGACGCGAGGCGCGCGCTCTCGGCGCTGGAGGTCGCGGCGGCGTCGGCGGCTGCGCGCCCCGACAAGCGGATCGTCCTCGCGGACGCGGAGGAGGCGATCGCGCGGCGCGCGCTCCTCTACGACAAGGCCGGCGAGCAGCACTACGACCTGGTCTCCGCCTTCATCAAGTCGATGCGCGGCAGCGATCCCGACGCCGCGCTCCACTACGCCGCGCGCATGCTGGAGGCCGGGGAGGATCCGCGCTTCGTGCTCCGGCGGCTGGTCATCTTCGCCGCCGAGGACGTCGGGCTGGCGGATCCCCGCGCGCTCACCGTGGCGCTGGACGCCCACCGCGCCTTCGAGTTCGTGGGCTGGCCGGAAGGCTACCTGCCGATCTCGATGGCGATCTGCTACCTCGCGGCGGCCCCCAAGTCGAACGCGGCGCTGACGGCGTACCAGGCGGCGAAGGCCGACGTGATGGCGAAGGGCCCTCTCGAGATCCCGCTGGAGCTGCGCAACGCGCCCACGAGGCTGATGAAGGATCTCGGCTACGGCGGCGGCTACCGCTACCCCCACGACGAGCCCGGCCACCACGTGGCGCAGGACTACCTGCCGAAGCCCCTCGTGGGCCGCGTGTACTACGAGCCCTCCGATCAGGGGTGGGAGAAGCAGATCGGTGAGCGGCTGCGCAACCTGCGCGCCCGCGTCGCCGCCGCCCGCGGATCACGAATGCCTCCGCGGGGATAAGCTCTTGCCGCGCCTCGATTGCCCAGGCAACGCGGGGCGCGGGGTTGCAAGGCGCCAAGCGGGCCGGTCGAGCACGATCGAGCGGGGCGTTGCCTGCTTGGGTCCAGCGCTCGACCTTCGGGGGCATGGGCCTTCCCCGATCGGCGCTCGTCGCGGCGCTCCTGGTGCTCGCCTCCTGCTCGTCGGATCCCACGCTCGTCGGCGGCCCGTCGCCGCCGCCCAAGATCCCGCCGCCGCCGCCACCGCCCTACGAGAGCCCGATCCCCGCCGAGAACATGCGGCCCGGCGAGTGGGGTTGGGACGACACCTACGACGCCTGGAACCACCAGGTCGAGGGCTACGCCGATCGGGTCTCCGCACGTGCGGGCGATCGCGTCCGCTTCATGCTCTCGTCCACCGAGACCCGGACCGTCACCTGGAAGCTGTACCGGCTCGGGTGGTACGGCGGCGCCGGCGCGAGGGTCGTCGCCGAGGGAGGGCCGGTGCCGGTCGGCGCCCAACCGCCCTGCCCCCCTCGCGCCGATACGGGCCTGATCCGCTGCAGGTGGGCGCCCACCTTCGATCTCGTGATCCCGGCGGACGCCGTCTCCGGCCTCTACGCCATGCGCGCCACCCGGGACGACGGCTACCAGCGCTTCGTGCCGCTCGTGGTGAAGGACGATCGCCCGGCGGCGATCCTCCTGCAGGCGAACGTGACCACCTGGCAGGCGTACAACGCGTGGGGAGGAAATTCCCTCTACGTCGACACGAGCGGAGAGCTCCCCGGCGCCATGGCGACCCAGGTGAGCTTCGACAGACCCTACGACGGCGACCGGGGCGCCGGTCAGCTCATGCGCTACGAGCGGTTGATGGCGCGGTTCCTCGAGCGCTGGGGTTACGACGTCTCCTACGTCACCAACCTCGACGTCGCGGCGGACGGCTTCGCGGGCCTGCACCGGAGCCGCGTCTACGTCAGCGCGGGACACGACGAGTACTGGCCGCTGGAGCAGCGCGATGTCGTCGAGGAGGCGCAGGACGCGGGGATCTCGACCCTCTTTTTCGGCGCCAACAACGCCTACTGGAAGATCCGCCTCGAGGAAGGCGGCCGCGTGATCACCTGCTACAAGGTCGCGCCCCGGGAGGATCCGGATCAAGGTGCGGAACGGACGGGCCGGTGGCGCGATCCGCCGATCGATCGCCCCGAGAACGGCCTGGTGGGCGTGATGTACGAGTCGTGGCTGCTGAACCCCGCGCCGTGGGTGGTGGCGGACGACGGCCACCTCCTCTACGAGGGGACGGGCCTGCGCACGGGGGACACGGTAGGTGCGATCGTCGGATACGAGTACGATCGCTCCTTCGCCAACGGGCAGGAGCCGGCCGCGCTTCGGCTGGCGGCGCGGTCGCCCGTCCTCGACGCGGAGGGAAAGCCGGGATGGTCGGAGGGCGGCACCTTTCGATCGAGCAGCGGCGCGCTCGTTTTCGGGAGCGGATCCATCGAGTGGGTGCTCGCGCTCGAGGGGGGGCCTCGCGCCGATCCGCGGGTGGACCGCATGACCGCGAACATCCTGGCCGCTGCGCTGGGGGACGATCCGCCCGTCGGCGTCGGGGACGGGGCGCCGCCGCCGACGAGCAAGCCGGTCGGGCCGTTCGCGCGGCAGGTGCGCACCATCGCCACCGGGTTCGAAGGAGCGGCTGGCGTCGCCGCGTCGACGGGAGGCGTTACGGCGGTAGTCGATGCGCGCACCCACAGCGTCTACGAGATCGGCCCCGCTCCCGCCCACGAGATCGTCCGGATCGCCGGCGACGGGGCGCTCTCGAACGACCCGTCGTACGACGACGTCCCCGGCGCCCGGGCTCGCTTCTTCTCGCCAACGGGGATCCTGCGGGTGGAGGGCGGGCTCGTCGTCGCCGACACGTACAACCATTGCATCCGCAAGATCGTCGACGGCGGAGATCGCCTCACCTACACCATCGCCGGCGCGATAGGAGTCCAAGGCTTCCGCGACGGCGCCGGCCAGGCCGCCCGCTTCGACATGCCGATGGGCCTGGCGCTGGATCCCGTCAGCGGCGACATCCTGGTCGCCGACGCGAACAACCATCGGATCCGCGCCATCCAGCCCGACACCTGGGCGGTGCGAACGCTCGCCGGCGGCGGTCCGGGCGACCTCGACGGCCCGGCGGACCAGGCGCGCTTCTATTACCCCACGGCGGTGGCGGCGGCGCCGGATGGGACGATCTTCGTCGCCGCGTCGGGGACGTCGTCGATCCTCCGGGTCGATCCCGTCTCTCAAATGGTGACGACCATCGCAGGAGGCGAGGCCGGGTTCGCCGACGGCAGCGGCCTCACCGCGAGGCTCGCCCCGCAGGGCGGCCTCGCCTGGTCGACCAGCGGGCTCCTCGTGTCGGAGCCGACGAACTTCCGCATCCGGCGCGTGGACCCCGGGCCCACCGCCGCCTCGACCCAGGTGAGCACCTTCGCGGGGGGCGGGCGCTTCGGCGGGGCGGACGGCCCGGGAGACGAGGCGGAGCTCCCTCTCCCATTGGGGCTCTCCGTCGCCGAGGACGGAACCGTCTACGTAGTGGACGGGAACGGCTCCTTGCGGGCGATCGATCCTTGAGCCTCGAAAAAACGAAAAGGGCACGAAGGCTGGCGAAAGCCCTCCGTGCCCGTTCGAGCGCGTCACCGGAATGCGGCGATTCAGCGCATGCGCACCGTGATGGAGTTGCCGCCGTGGAGGAGGCCCACCGTCGAGCGGAGGCCGGGGTCCGTGGAGCCCGCGGGCTGGATCTCGAGGGCGTTCAGGGCGCTGTAGGTAACCGAGAGGATCGGATCGCCGCTGTCGGCGGTGGCCAGCGCCTGCAGCTGGTTCCAGCGGATGACGAGCAGGTTCTCCTGGATCTCGACGACGGTTCCGTGATCCTGGTCGGCCGCCTTCAAGGTGTTGCGCTCGGTGTTGGCGTTCTCGTCCGGCGAATCGATCGCGAGGAGCTCGTCCACCATCTTGGCGTACTCGGCGGCCGTGCGGGTCGGCACCCACTCGATGGGCCGGTTGAAGACGAGGGTCACCTCGCCCGTCGCGATGGGGAGGCCCATGTTCGTGGTGCGGTACACCAGGCGGAGGTTGTGAGAATCGACCGGGGGCACGGAGACGGTCACGACGTCCTCGTAGCCTCCGTAGATCGCCGTCGTCGTCGGCGTGTAGCCGTCGACGCCGAACACGGTGACCTCGTACTGGACGCCGTAGACGAGCTCACCCGGCTCGACGGTGGCGACGCCGTTGAGCACCGGCTTGGTGAAGGCGCGGAGCTGCAGGTCGTCGCTGTTGTTCCAGATCTTGCCGGTCAGCGCGGGGAAGAGGTCCTGGATGGAGGAGGTGGTGGTCGGGGTGAACCGAACCGTGCCCGTCGTGGGCTTCGCGGTCGAGTCGGTCAACGTCACCCACACCTTCGCGCCGGGCGCCTGCGTCGCGGCGGGGAAGAGGAAGGCGTTGTAGTAAAAGCCCTTCTCGGGCGCGAAGCGATCGACCTGCGTCTCCTCGATCGGCCACTCGAACTCGATCCCCTCGTTGTGGGAGAGGAACGTGCGGTACCCCTCCTTGCCGATGCGGATGGTGTAGTCCTGGAAGTACGGGAGGGGCCCCACCGAGTATCGACCGTCCCCGTCGATCTTCGCGGCGATCGTCTGGTTCTTGTACTGCAGGTCGAGGGTGTACCCGGTCAGCCGGCTGCCGTTGACGCCGTCGTAGATGTGACCGGAGAAGTAGTAGACCTGGTCGCGGGCGTGGTCGCCCGAATCCTTGGCAGGCTCCACGATGACGACCGTGTGCTCCTTGTCGTCACCGCATGCGGTGAGGAAGAGCGAAGAGACGACTGCTGCAAGTGCGAGACGCTTCATTGAAGAACCCCTGTGTCGCCCTCGAAAGCGAGGGCCGTAACGGCGCACGAATAGCGCACCGAAGGGGCGTGTCAAATTTCTTGGATGTGAATTCTTGTAGGGCGGGAGCGCACCCGCGGGACGATCTTCAGCTCGAGAGGATCTCGGACGCGATCGTTCGGGAGGCGGCGACGCAGTCGTTCACCCCGACGCCGCGCCAGGCGTTACCGCCCACGTGGAGCCCCGAGGTCCGCGCGGCCCGCGCCATCACCTCCCGGTGCAGCGCCTCGTGACCCACCTCGTACTGGGGGATCGCCCTCTCCCACCGCACCACCTCGGCGAGGCTCGGCTCCCCCGTCGCCCCCACGATCGCCGCGAGCTCTTCGGCCGCGATCGTGGCGAGCTCGTCGGGAGGGAGCGACGGCAGCTCCGGCCGGACGGCGCCGCCCATCATCACGGTGAAGAGGGCCTGCCCCGGCGGCGACCGCCAGGGGAAGATCGAGGACACGAAGATGGCGCCGAGGATGCGCAGGCCCTCGTGGGGCGGCGCGAGGAAGCCGAAGCCGTCCAGCGGGTGGGCCACCCGATCCCGCAGCCAGGCCAGGTGCACCACCGCCATCGGGGCGTAAGGGACGAGGCCGATCGCCCTCCCGAGCTCCGGATCGAGCGGCGACGCGAGGCGCGACGCTTCGTCAGCGGGGGCAGCCAGGACCACCTTGTCGGCGCGGAGCTCCGCGGCGCCGCTCTCACCCACAGTGAAGAGCCGGAAGCCTGCCTCCTCCCGCGCGATCCGCTCGACGCGGGTGGCGACGTGCAGCGAGCCGCCGAGCCTCCCCGCGAGGGTCTCGGCGAAGTGACCCAGGCCGCCCTCGACGCTGGTGAGCGTCCCCGTTGGCCCTGCGGGACCTCCCGTCCCGCGCTTGCGCTTCGCCAGCCGCAGCATCGCGAGGACGAGTGAGCGGTGCTCGCGCTCGAGCTCCGCCATGCGGGGGAAGCAGCTCGAGAGCGACAGCCGCTCCACGTCGCCGCCGAAGATACCCAGGACCATGGCGCCCAGCAGATCCCGGGTCGCCCGCGCGCCGACATGCCGCCTGCCGAACGCGGCGATGGACTCGTCGACGCCGGGCTTCACCCTGCGTGAGAGGGGCTCGAGGGCCATCCGCGCCTTGGTGAGGGGACCTACGAGATCGGAGCGCAGGAAGGCGGGGGGCGAGGACGGCACCTCCCGCAGCGCGCCTCGCAGCCAGACCCACCGCCTGCCGCTCTCCTTGGCAGCAGGGCGCAGCGCGTCGCCCAGCCCTGCGTTCGCCGCGAGCGCGAGGGTGGCCGGCTCCTTGTCGAGGAAGCCGTTCGGGCCCGCCTCGAGGAGGAAGCCGTCCTTTCGCCTGGTGGCGATCTTCCCGCCGGCGTGTCGCTCCGCCTCGAGCACGATCGGCTCGACGCCGGAGGACGCGAGAGCGTGGGCCAGCGAGAGGCCCGAGATCCCGCCGCCGACGATGGCGACCTTCACCGGGTCCTGCCCATCCCCAGCCGGTGCACCTCGTTCACGAAGTGGAGCGCGTGCTCCGGTTCGGTGGGCGGGGTGATGCCGTGGCCCAGGTTGAAGATGTGCCCGCGCCTGCCGGCGTTGGCGTCGAGGATCTTCGCGGTGCGGCGGGTGATCTCCTCCTTGGGGAGGAAGAGCGCCGCCGGATCCAGGTTCCCCTGCACCGCCACGTCCGGGCCCAGCAGATCGCGGGCCTGGCCGAGGTCGATGCGCCAGTCGAGGCCCAGGACGTCGGCGCCGATGCGCTTCATCTGCGGCAGGAGCGTGGACATGCCGGTCCCGAAGACGATCACCGGCACCTGCGGCGCCTTCGCCTTCACCATCTGCACCATCCGCGACAGGTACGGGAGCGACCAGGTCTCGAAGTCCTCGGGGCCCAGCTCGCCGCCCCACGAGTCGAAGATCTGCACCGCGTGGCAGCCCGCCTCGATCTGCGCCAAGAGGTACTGCCCCACGGCGTCTGCGAGCTTGCCGAAGAGGCGGTGGGCGAGCGCCGGCTCCTTGGCCATCATCTGCTTGACCCCGAGCCAGCTCTTGGAGCCGCCGCCCTCTACCAGGTAGGCCGCGAGGGTGAAGGGCGCGCCCACGAAGCCGATGAGCGGAACCCTGCCACCCAACGCCTTGTTCGTCTGGCGGATCGCCTCGAGGGTGAACGGCGTGCGCTCGGTGGGATCGAAGATCGCCAGGCGATCGACGTCGGCGGCGGTGCGGACGGGCTGCGGCAGGACCGGCCCCTCGTTCTCGTGGAACTCGAGGGCCGCGCCCATCGCCTCCACCGGGATGAGGATGTCGGAGAAGAGGATCGCGGCGTCGACGCCGAGATAGTCCACCGGCTGCACCGTCACCTCGGCGGCGAGCTCCGGCGTCTTGCAGAGGCCGAGGAAGGTGGTCTTGCCGCGGATCGCCCGGTACTGGGGAAGGAAGCGGCCTGCCTGGCGCATGATCCAGACGGGCGTGGTGTCCACGGGTTCGCGCCGGCAGGCGCGCAGGAATCGATCGTTCACGGTGGGGGATCCCTTCGGTCGAGGTCGGTCGAAGCGGGTGAGAAACCGACCGTGGATTAGCCGCGCCGATCCTTCGAGTCAACCGAAGGGCGCGGCGCTCAGGTCCACTCCGCCGGCTGGAAGAAGGCGGTGGCCGACTCCTCGGGGGAACCCGGCTCGGGCCGCACGTCGTAGTCCCAGGAGGCCAGCGGCGGCAGCGACATCAGGATCGACTCGATCCGCCCGTTGGTGCGCAGGCCGAAGGTGGTGCCGCGATCGTAGACGAGGTTGAACTCGGCGTAGCGCCCGCGGCGGTGGAGCTGCCAGCGCCGCTCGCGCTCGCCGTACGGCTCGTCCACGCGCCGGCGCGCGATGGGCAGGTAGGCCGGCAGGAAGGCGTCGCCCGCGCTCTGCATGAAGGCGAAGTGGGCCTCGGTCGCCTCGAGGTCGTCGTAGAAGATCCCGCCCACGCCGCGCATCTCGCCCCGGTGGGGGATGGTGAAGTACTCGTCGCACCACTTCTTGAAGCGCGGGTGGAACGACGGATCGTGTCGATCGCACGCCTCCCGCAGCACGCCGTGGAAGTGGCGGACGTCCTCCTCCCTCGGGTAGCAGGGCGTCAGATCCGCGCCGCCCCCGAGCCAGGCCGCGCTGCCCCGGGAGATGAAGCGATAGTTGGCGTGGACGATGGGGACGTGGGGGTTCCTGGGGTGGAGAACGAGGGATACGCCGGTGGCGTAGAAGGAGTCGCCGTCACCCTTCATGTGGGAGGCGAGGGCCGGAGGGAGCTTGCCGTGGACCTCGCTGGTGTTGACGCCCGCCTTCTCGAAGACCCGCCCACCCTCGAGCACCCTCGTCAGGCCGCCTCCTCCGCCGGGGCGCACCCAGGCGTCCTCGCGGAAGCGCTTCTCGCCGTCGAGATCCTCGAGGGCCGCGCAGATCCGATCCTGGAGGGCGCGCACGTAGGCGGCCGCCCGCTCGCGAAGGGGATGATCCACCCGGTCGCTACGCCTTCGGCTTGGACTCGGCCGGCGTGGTCGCGGCGGCCGTCTCTTCGCCTTCGTCGCCGGAGATCCCCTTCTTGAAGTTGCGGATGCCGGTGCCCAGGGCCTTGCCCAGGCCGGCGACCCGCGAGCCCCCGAAGAGGATCAGGATCACTGCGAAAATGATGAGAAGTTCGGGCATCCTCATGCCGGACAACATCGGGCACCTCGCCTGCGGCGGTGCGAGCGGACCGGAGGATCCGGGGTTCGCACCATCGGGGTCTAACTAACCGAATCGCGCCGGCCGGGCAATCTCGCCGGTTTCGAGTCCCCATTCCGGCCCCACTCGCGCCGCTTTGCAACGTCCGGCCCTGCTCCTACCTTCCCCTTTGCGAAGGATCGCCTGGTGGGCGGGCGAGGGAGAGGACGCGACATGGGCTGGCGGATGGACACGAGGGAGCTGAGGCGAAATGCCAACCAACTGCGGCGGGATCTGGGCAAGACGCTGGGCTCCCTGCCCCGCTACGATCTCGACGACGCCCTCGACGTAGTAGGCCTGCGCCGGGCCACGCGGCCGGCGGGTCGCTTCTTCAGCGGCCTCGGGCTGGTCCTGGGCGGCGTGGCCGTAGGCGTGGTGCTGGGCATGTTCGTGCTGCCGCGCAACCGCCGCGAGGCCCGCGAGGCCTACCAGCGGGGCGGCATGCAGGGGCTGAAGGGCGCGGCGATGGGGGCCATGAGGCAGCCGAGCCAGCCGCCCTCCACCCACTCTTGACCTTCCCGACGTCGGCGCCGCGCCCCCCGGGGCGCGATGGGCTGCCGACTCATCGATCCGCGACGTTGCTGCGTTGGCGCCGCGGCGCCAGTCGCCGCGAAGGGGATGGGCCGGCTCCCATCCTCTTCGCGGCCCGCGCGATCACTTGTGGAGCGCGCGCTTCTCGACGTCGAGGGCGGCTTCCTTGATCACCTCGGCGAGGGTCGGGTGGGCATGGCTGGTGCGGGCCACGTCCTCGGCGCTCGCCATCATCTCGATGGCCAGGGCGAGCTCGGCGACGAGGTCGCCGGCGTGGGGGCCGATGATGTGGGCGCCCAGGATCCGGTCGGTCCTGGCGTCGGCCAGGATCTTGGCGAAGCCGTCGGTGGCGTTCATGGCGCGGGCGCGGCCGTTGAAGCGGAAGGGGAAGGAGCCCTTGCGGTACTCGATCCCGGCGGCCTTCAGCTCCTCCTCCGTCTTGCCGACGGAGGCGATCTCTGGCTCGGTGTAGACGACGTTTGGGATGGCCTCGTAGGTGACGTGGCCGGCCTTGCCCGCCATGAGCTCCACGGCGGCCACCCCCTCCTCCTCCGCCTTGTGGGCGAGCATGGCGCCGCGCACCACGTCGCCGATGGCGAAGATGCCCGGCACGTTGGTCTGGAAGTGCGCGTCGATCTCCACGCGGCCGCGGCCGTCGACCTGGACACCCGCCTCCTGCAGACCGAGGCCGTCGGTGTAGGGCTTGCGGCCCACCGCGACGAGGACTCTCTCGGCTTCGAGGGTCTGCTCCTTGCCGTCGGCGTCGAGGAAGACGACGCGGCCCACGCCACCCGCCGCCTTGGCGGACTGCACCTTGCAGCCCAGGCGGAAGGCGAGCCCCTGGGCCGCGAAGATCTTCTGGGCCGCGGCGGCGAGCTCGTCGTCCATGCCGGCCATGAGGCGCGGCAGGTACTCGATCACCGTCACCTCGGCGCCGAGGCGGCTCCACACCGAACCCAGCTCGAGGCCGATGACGCCGCCGCCGATGACGATCATCCGCTTGGGCACCGCGCGGTAGTCGATGGCGTCGTCGGAGGTGCCGACGATGGTGCCGTCGAGCTCCACGCCGGGGATGAGGGCCGGCGCGGAGCCGGTGGCGACGAGGAGGCGCTTCGTCTCGAGGGTCTGTGTGGAGCCGTCGGCGCCGCGCACAGACACCTTGCCCGCGCCCTCGATCCGGCCGGTGCCGAGGAAGCGCTTCACCTTGTTCTTCATGAAGAGGCCGTCGACACCCGAGGTGTTGGCCTTCACCACGGCGTCCTTGTGGGCGAGCATGGTGGGCAGGTCGAGCTCGACGCCGGTGGTCTTCACGCCGAAGGCCTGGGCGCCGTTCTTCGCCTGGGCGTAGACGTGGCTCGCCTCGAGGAGGGCCTTGGACGGGATGCAGCCCACCCGCAGGCACGTGCCGCCCAGCGCCTTCTCCTTTTCGACGCACGCCACCTTCATGCCTAGCTGCGCCGCCCGGATCGCCGCCACGTAACCGCCGGGGCCGGCGCCGATCACCACCAGGTCGAAAGTCTCCACGCTTCCTCCGACGGCCGCTCGCGGCACACGCGCGCCCGGCCCTGGAACACACCGGGAACGAGGCCCGGATGGTAGACCGCCGCGGGGGAGAAGAACTCCCGCGCGGCGGCAAGATAACGGAACGTGCGCTGTCCGGCGAACGAATCAGACCTCGAGGAGGATCCGCTCAGGCGCCTCGAGGCACTCCTTGATGCGCACCAGGAACTGCACCGCCTCGCGGCCGTCCACGATCCGGTGATCGTAGGAGAGCGCCAGGTACATCATCGGGCGGATCACGATCTGGTCGTCGATCACCACCGCCCGCTTGACGATGTTGTGCATCCCGAGGATGCCGCTCTGGGGCGGGTTGAGGATCGGCGTGGAGAGCATCGAGCCGTAGATGCCGCCGTTGGTGATGGTGAAGGTGCCGCCCTGCAGCTCGTCGATCTTGAGCTTGTTCGCCTGGGCGCGGGCGCCGAAGTCGGCGACCACCTGCTCCGTCTGCGCGAACGAGAGCATGTCGGCGTTGCGGATGACCGGGACGGTGAGCCCCTTGCCGCCGCCCACCGCGATTCCGACGTCGTAGTAGTTCTTGTAGACGATGTCGCTGCCGCGGATCTCGGCGTTGACCGCCGGGAACGCCTTCAGCGCCTCGATGGACGCCTTCAAGAAGAAGGACATGAAGCCGAGCTTGATGCCATAGCGCTTCTGGAAGGCCGGCTGGTGCTCGGCCCGCAGCGCCATCACCCGCGTCATGTCGACCTCGTTGAAGGTCGTGAGCATGGCGGTGGTCTGCTTGGCGCGGACGAGGCGCTCGGCGATGGTGCGCCGCAGCGGCGTCATCGGAACCGACTGCTCCTCGCGGCCGGCGTGGATCGCGGCCATGGCGGGGAAGCCGCCCGGCATGGAGGGCGCCGGAGCCGGAGCCGGCGCGGCGGGCGCGGGGGGCGGCGCCTGCTTCGCCGCGGCCGCGTGGACCGCGTCCTCCTTGAGGATCCGGCCGCCGATTCCCGTGCCTGCCACCGCGCCGGGCTCGATGCCGGCCTCGGCCATCACCCGGCGGGCGGCGGGGCCCGCGGGCGCCCCCGCCGCGGGCGCGGGCGCAGGAACCGGAGGAGCCGCGGGAGCGGAAGGAGCGGCGGGCGCCTGGGGAGCAACCTCGCCTGCGGCGGGCTTCTCGCTCTCCTCGATCTCGCCGATCACCTCGCCGATCTTCACCGAGGCGCCGTCGGCCTTCAGGACCTTGCGCAGGATCCCGGACACGGGAGACGGCACCTCGAGGGTGGCCTTGTCACTCTCGACGGTGACGATGGTGTCGCCGCGGGCGATCCACTCGCCCGGCTTCTTCTGCCACTTCTCGATGGCCGCTTCGACGATGGACTCGCCGAGGGAGGGGACGGTGACGTTCACGGACATGGTCGTGCTCTTCTATTAGCGAGAGGAGGACTGGATCGGCGCGAAGGCAGTGTCGAGGATGCGCCGCTGCTCGAGCTTGTGGCTGGCGTTCGAGCCGGTCGCGGGGCTCGCCGCCGCAGGGCGGGACACCTGGGCCAGCGGCACCCGGAGGATGCCGCTCTGCACCAGGGCGCTCCACATGTGGAGCCACGCGCCGTGGTTCGCCGGCTCCTCCTGCACCCACACCACCTCGTTGGTGGCGCCGTAGCGATCGAGGATCTTCGACAGCTCGGCGAAGGGGTTGGGGTAGAGCTGCTCGAGGCGGACGATGGCGACGTCCTGGATGCCCTTGGCCCTGCGCTCGGCGACGAGGTCGTAGAAGACCTTGCCCGTGCAGAGCAGCACCCGCCTCACCTTGGAGGGATCGCCCTCCCCGCCCTTGGTGAACATCGGGTCGTCGAGGACCCGCTGGAAGGTGCCGGTGGCGAGATCCTCGATGGGAGAGACCGCCTCCGGGTGCCGCAGCAGGCTCTTGGGCGACATCACCACGAGCGGCTTGCGGAAGGGGCGGAGCACCTGCCGCCGCAGCAGGTGGAAGATCTGCGCGGGCGTGGTGACGTTGCAGACCTGCATGTTGTCGTCGGCGCAGAGGGCGAGCCACCGCGCGATGCGCGCGGACGAGTGCTCGGGGCCCTGGCCCTCGAAGGCGTGGGGCAGGAGCAGCGTCACGCCGGAGAGCCGGTGCCACTTGTCCTCGCCCGACGAGATGAACTGGTCCGTGATCACCTGGGCGGCGTTCGCGAAGTCGCCGAACTGCGCCTCCCAGATGGTGAGGCCGTCGGGCGTGTCGAGGCTGTAGCCGTACTCGTACCCGAGGACGCTGACCTCGGAGAGGGGGCTGTTGCGGACCTCGAACGCCGCCTGTCCCGGCCGGATGTGATCGAGGGGCCGGTACTTCTCGCCGGTCTCGTGGTCGGTCAGCACCGCGTGCCGATGGCTGAAGGTGCCACGCTCCACGTCCTGGCCGGAGAGCCGGACCCTGGCGCCCTCGGCGACGAGCGACGCGAACGCCAGCCCCTCGCCCATGCCCCAGTCGAGAGGCCGCTTCCCCTCGCCCATCTCCCGGCGGTGCTCCAGGAACCGGACGATCTTCGGGTGCGGCGTGAAGCCCCCGGGCAGCGCCGTGAGCTTGTCCGAGTAGTCCTGCAGCTCGGGGAGCGGGACGCCCGTGGGGACGTCGGGCGTGTCGCGCTCCAGGCCGCCCGCGTACTTGGACCACAGGCCCGCCATGGCCGAGGGGCGCTTGCGCTGGTGGTTCGTGCGCTGTTCGGTGAGCTGCGCGTCGAGGTCCTTGCGGCGCGCGTCGGCGATCTCGCCCGCCTGCTCCTCGGTGACCTGGCCGATCGCCTCGAGCCGCTTGACGAACTGCTGCCGGACGGAGGGGTGCGCGTGGATCGTCCGGTACATCAGCGGCTGGGTGAAGGTGGGCTCGTCGCCCTCGTTGTGGCCGTGGCGCCGGTAGCACCACAGGTCGATCACGACGTCCTTGCCGTACCGGGCCCGGAAGTCGACCGCGAGCTGCACCACCTGCACCACGCTCTCCGGATCCTCGCCGTTCACGTGGAAGATCGGGATCTCCAGCATCTTCGCCACGTCGGTGGCGTAGCGAGTGGAGCGGGCGTCGGAGGGGTTGGTGGTGAAGCCCACCTGGTTGTTGACGACGATATGGACCGTGCCGCCCACGCGGTAGCCGGGCAGGTCAGCCATGTTGAAGAGCTCGGCCACGATCCCCTGGCCGGCGAAGGCGGCGTCCCCGTGGATGATGAGCGGGAGCACCCGGCTGCGCTGCTCGTCGCCGCGGCGGTCCTGCTTGGAGCGCACCCGCCCCGCCACCACCGCGTTCACGAACTCCAGGTGGCTGGGGTTGAACGCGAGGGAGAGGTGGACGTTCTTGTCGCCGATCTTGCGGTCGTTCGAGTAGCCGAGGTGGTACTTCACGTCGCCGCGGCCGATGTAGAGGTTCGGGTCCTCGTCCGCGAACTCGGCGAAGATCTCGCGGGCCGGCATGCCGAGCACGTTCGCCATCACGTTGAGGCGGCCGCGGTGGGCCATGCCGATGACGATCTCCTCCACGTCGTGGGTGGCGGCCCGATCGATGATGAGCTGCATCATCGGGATGAGGCTCTCGCCGCCCTCCAGGGAGAAGCGCTTGGCGCCCACGAAGTTGGTGTGGAGGAACTGCTCGAAGATCTCGGCGTCGGTGAGGTCGGTGAGGAGCTTGATCTGCTCGTCCCGGCTCAGCGCCACGTGGTTCTGGGTGGACTCCATCCGCGTCTGGAGCCACTCGCGGATCTCCGGGTTCTCGATGTGGGCGAGCTCCACGCCGATGGTGCGGCAGTAGGTCTCCTCGAGGTGCCCGATGATCTCACGCAGGGTGCCGCGCAGGCCCCCGGCGGTGAAGGTCTTGTCCAGGCTGGACTCGTCCAGCCCGAACTCCGCGAGCTGGAAGTGGCTCACCATGGCGGTGGGCGCGGGCTGGAGGGGGTTCAGGTGGGCGAAGAGGTGGCCCCGCTGGCGGTAGCGCTGGACGAGCTGCGCCACGCGATCCTGGGTGGCCTCCCGGGCGAGGCGCTTCTCGTACTCCGAGGCGACGCCGTTCAGCGCCCTGGGGGAGAAGATGCTCCGGGGCGCGAAGGCCGGCCCGTTGGGTGGCGTCCGCTCACCCAGGCTCCGGAAGTAGTTCCGCCACGACTCGTCCACCGAGGTCTCGTCCTCGAGGAAGCGGGCGTAGAGCTCTTCGATGAATGGCAGGTTGTAGCTGGGCAGACCTTCAGAACCGAATCCCATCTCGTCACGACTCCGGCAAGGAAAAGGCCACTCGATTGGTGGCGCAACATAGCCCAACCAGCCGCTCGGCGCCGCCTTTCCATCGGCCCCGTTCCTGGAGCCGCTCGGCTGCCCGCCACTACCCCATCCATGCCGCGGAGTAAAGAATCGCGTGCGCGACGGAAGCACGGGATCCAACTTGGAATTCGATGGAGAATGCCGACGTCGCCAACGTCCTCGCACAGATGGCGTCCATGACGGAGGTTCTCGGCGGAAATCCGTTCAAGGTGCGCGCGTTCCGCCAGGCGGCGCAGGTGGTGGACGGCCTGCCGGGTCCGGTCTCGGCGCTGCGGCGGACGGGGCAGCTGGAGAGCCTCCCGGGGATCGGCCCGCGGATCGCGGAGAAGGTCGGGGAGATCCTCGAGACCGGCACCTGCGAGGAGCACCGGGAGCTCGCCGCCCAGGTACCGATCGGGATCCTGGAGCTCCTCCGGATCGAGGGGCTCGGTCCCAAGACGGCCCAGGAGCTGTGGCACCGCCTCGACGTCACCGACCTCGAGTCTCTCCGCGAGGCCATCTCCAGCGGGCGGATCCGGGAGCTGCCGCGGATGGGCCCGGTGCGCCTGCGGGGCCTCGTGTCCGCGATCGGCCGCTACCAGGTCCGTGGCGATCGCATGCCCCTCTACCGCGCGGTGCTCTACGCGGACGCGATCCTGGAGCGGCTCCGCGCTCTGCCCGCCGTGCTCCGGGCCGAGGCGGCCGGGTCGGTGAGGCGACGGAAGGAGACGGTGGGGGACGTCGATCTGCTCGTCGCGTCTCGGGAGCCCACGAGGGTGATGAAGGCGTTCACCTCCATGCCCGACGTGGAGAAGGTGATCGCCAGGGGAGAGACCAAGTCGTCGATCCGCCTCGATTCGGGGCTGCAGGTGGATCTGCGGGTCCTGCCGGCGGACTGCTTCGGCGCGGCGCTCCACTACTTCACCGGCAGCAAGGGCCACAACATCGCGCTGCGCACGCGCGCCGTGCGCATGGGGATCAAGCTCTCCGAGTACGGCGTCTTCGATCGCGAAGGGAGGAAGCTCGCGGGCGAGCACGAGGAGGACGTCTTCGAGGCGGTGGGCCTGCCCTGGATCCCGCCGGAGCTCCGCGAGGGGGCCGGGGAGATCGAGGCGGCGGAGGAAGGCGAGCTCCCCGAGCTCCTGGTCGACGACGATCTCCAGGGGGATCTCCACCTGCACAGCAAGCGCTCCTCGTACGGCCGCTCGTCTCTGGAGGACATCTGGGCGGTGGGAAGGCGGCTGGGCCGCAAGTACCTCGCGATCACCGACCACTCCCAATCGCGGCCCCTGGGCCTCGGCCCCGAGGAGGCGCTCGACCACGCGGAGGAGATCCGCTCCCTCTCGAGGCGGCTGAAGGGGGGCCCGAAGCTCCTCGCCGGCGTGGAGGTCGACATCCTCGGCGACGGATCCCTCGACCTGCCGGCGGAGGTGCTGGCTCGTCTCGACTGGGTGGTGGCCAGCATCCACTCCCGGTTCCACGAGTCGCGGGAGACGATGACCGCGCGGATCGTCCGCGCGATCGAGAGCGGGGTCGTCGACGCGATCGGGCACCCGAGCGGCCGCAAGATCGGCAAGCGCGATCCCTACGACTTCGATCTGAAGGCGGTGCTGCACGCCGCCCGCGCCCACGGCGTGGCGATGGAGCTGAACGCGGCGCCGGACCGTCTCGACCTGGACGACAAGTCGTGCCGGCTCGCGAAGGAGGCCGGCGTGCAGGTGGTGATCGACTCCGACGCCCACGTCGCCCACCTGCTGGACATGACCCGCTACGGCGTGTGGGTGGCCCGGCGGGGATGGCTCGAGAAGAAGGACGTCCGAAACGCGGGGCCGGCGAGCCGGCTGCGCACCCGCCGGCGCCAGGCGGCGAGGCACGAGGAGGAGGCACGGCCGTGATGGAGATTCGCCAGTCGGAGCTGCGGGTGCGGGTGGGCGACGTGGAGCTCGCCGGCGAGCTCGGGATCCCGTTCGGCGCCTCGGGCGTCGTGCTCTTCGCCCACGGCAGCGGCAGCAGCCGCTTCAGCCCCCGCAACCAGTTCGTCGCGCGGATCCTGCGGTCGCGAGGGCTGGGGACGCTGCTCTTCGACCTGCTCACGCCGGAGGAGGAGGCGATCGACGCGGTGACCGCGGAGCTGCGGTTCGACATCCGCCTGCTCGCGGAGCGGGTGGTCGGGACCATCGACTGGCTCAAGGGGGAGAAGGCCACCGTCGACCTGCCGCTCGGGCTCTTCGGCTCCAGCACCGGCGCGGCCGCGGCGCTCGTGGCGGCGGCGGCGAGGCCACACGACGTGGAGGCGGTCGTTTCCCGTGGAGGAAGGCCGGACCTCGCCGGCGACGCCCTCAGTCTCGTGATCGCCCCCACCCTGCTCATCGTGGGCGGAAACGACGACGTCGTGATCGAGCTGAACCTCGACGCGCTCCGGAGGCTCCGGGGAGACAAGTCGATGGAGATCATCCCGGGCGCGAGCCACCTCTTCGCCGAGGGAGACACCCTCGAGGAGGCGGCCCGCCTCGCCGCCGACTGGTTCAGCAGCCGACTCCCGTCGCCGCTCCAGCCCGCCGAAGCCTGAGCCCCGGACGAGGCTTTCCTGACGCCCACGCTCCGCACGGGGCGTTCAACGCTCCCGCCGGGAGACCCTAGCCTCGCCCCATCGAAGCACCGCTCGAATGGAGCTTGGCCGGCGATGAGACCGCTCTTTCCCCCATGGGCGAACTCTGCCCTGTGGGCGGTGACCATCGCGCTCCTCGTGTTCGTCCTGGGAGTGCCGATCGCCATCATGGTCTACGTCCGAACGCCCTACGTCACCGATCGCGGCAAGGAGGTGGAACAGCCCATCCCCTTCGATCACCGGCACCACGTGCTCGACGCCGGGATCGACTGCCTCTACTGCCACTACCTGGCGGATCGGAGCCCGTGGGCCGGCGTGCCGCCCACCGAGCTGTGCATGAACTGCCATGGGCAGATCTGGAACGACGCGCCGCTGCTGCAGCCCATGCGCGACAGCTTCTTCTCCGGCGAGCCGATCCCCTGGAAGCGCGTGAACCGGGTGCCCGACTTCGTGTTCTTCAACCACGAGGTCCACATCCACCGGGGCATCGGCTGCGCCTCCTGCCACGGCCGTGTCGACCAGATGGCGGCGGTGCACGCCGCGGCGCCGTTGCAGATGAAGTGGTGCCTGGAGTGTCACCGGGAGCCGGAGCTCCATCTGCGTCCCCTAGACCAGATCACGAACATGGACTGGGCGCTCTCGCGCGAGGAGCAGCTCGAGCTGGGCAGGAAGCTGAAGGAGCGGCTGTCGATCGTCCCGCCCACCTCCTGCACGGGGTGTCATAGATGAAAACCGACGAGGGCCGCCGACCGCTGCCTCTCCACAGCGGAGCCGATCACGGGCACGCGCACCCACACGAGCACGACCACGATCACGGGCACGACGACCACTCGTCGCTCCCCCGCCGCGCGTTCCTGCAGCTCGTAGGCGCCGCCGGCCTCGCCGCCTGCTACCCGCCGCGCGGCGAGATCTATCCGTACTCGAGGCAGCCGCGCGAGGTGATCCCGGGCAAGCCGCAGGTCTACGCCACCTCGTTGGTCGATCGCGGCTACGCAGTGGGCGTCCTCGCCACGAGCTGGTCGGGCCGGCCGATCAAGCTAGATGGCAACCCCGATCACCCCGCCACTCCTCGCGGCGGCTCCAACGTCAGGCTGCAGGCGGCGATCATGGGGCTGTACGAGCCCACCCGCGCCACTCACATGCTGCACGGGGGCCAGGCCGCGGGGTGGTCGCGATTCCTGAAGTGGGTGGGTGAAGGCGATCCGTCGGGCGACGGGCTGCACTTCCTCCTGCCGCCGGTCTCGTCTCCCCTCACGATCTCGCTCATCGAGCGGATCCGGGAGGCGAAGCCCGGCGCCGCATTCCACTTCCACGATCCGGCCGCGGCTCCGGATGTCCTGGCCTCCGCCGCCGTGATCTACGGCGAGCCTCTCCTCCCCCTCCTCCACCTCGAGAAGGCCCAGGTGATCGCGTCGTTCGACGCCGACTTCCTGATGGAGCACCCGTTCTCGATCCGCTACGCGACCGACTTCGGGAAGAACCGCGAGGTGCGCGCGAACACCGACGGCATGAGCCGGCTCTATGTCGTCGAGGGGGATCTCACCGTCACCGGCGCCATCGCCGATCACCGGCTGCGGTCGCGCCCAAGCCTAATCCCTTCCATGCTGGTCGAGCTGCTCGGGGAGATCGCTCGGTCCCGAGGCAGGCTCGCCCCGGGACCGAGGGGATACTGGTCCGAGGCGCTCGGCCCCCTCGAATCGCTGCCGCCGGCGTCGCCATGGATCCGGGCCCTGGCCGGCGACCTGCTCGCGCGGCAGGGGGCGGGGGTGGTGATCGTCGGCCCCAGGCAGCCGAAGGAGGCCCACATCGTCGGGCACGCGATCAACGCGATCCTAGGCAACGTGGGGACCACCGTCACCTTCTCGCCGCCGGTGCTCTACGAGGAAGGGACTCCGAGCCATGGCCTCGCCCCTCTGGTCGCCGCCCTCCGATCGGGCCAGGTCTCCCGGCTCGTGGCGCTCGAGGTGGATCCGGTCTACGACGCCCCGGTCGACCTGGCGTTCTCCGATGCCCTGCAGCTCGCGCGGGAGGTCGCTTGCAGCGATCTCCACGTGAACGGGATCGCCAGGACGAAGTCGACCTGGTTCCTCGACTCCCTCCACTTTCTCGAGCGCTGGGGCGACGCCCGGGCGTACGACGGCACCCTCTCGCTGATCCAGCCGCTGATCCGGCCGCTCCACGGAGGGCGGTCGATGGACCAGATCCTCGCCGCGTTCGCGGGCGATCCGGCGCCGGACGATCGGGCCCTCCTCCGCGCGCGGTACGCGGCCCTCCCGGAGCCTGCCTGGGAGGCCGCGCTCCAGCACGGCTTCTTCTCCGGAGCCGCCGCTCCCGAGGCGCCGAACGCGGACCCCGCAGTGGTCGGCGTCGCCGTCGACTCGATCCGGAAGGCGCCGCCGCTCCCCGCTCTCGAGCTCTCTCTCCGGCCGGATCCCAAGCTCGGCGCCGGTCAGGACGGAGCGAACGAGTGGCTGATCGAGCTCCCCGAGCCCATCACCCGGCTCGGCTGGGGGAACGCCGCGCTCATGAGCCCGGCCACGCTGCAGAAGCAGGGGCTGGAGCGCGCGCAGATGATCGAGGTCGCCGTCGAAGGGCGATCGATCCGGATCCCGGCGCTGCCGGTCGAGGGCATGGCGGACGACCTGGTGTCGATCACCCTCGGCTGGGGGAACCTCACCCATCCCTCGAACGTCGAGTACACGTTCCGCTCCGAGGAGGTCATCGTCGGCGTCGACGCCTACCCGCTGCGCACCACCCGGGCGCCGTGGATCGCGGGAGGCGTGACCTTGACGCAGGTGACGAGGCGGCCGTTCCCCTATGCGGCCCCGGAGGTGGAGAAGGACGAGCTCGCCGTCACCCAGACCAACCTGGAGATGCACGACCGGCCGATCCTCCTCGGCGCCACCCTCGAGGCGTTCCGGAGCAACCCCGAGTTCGTGAAGCCCCACGACGAGGCGAGGCCCGATCTCTACGGAACGCCGTGGGCCTATTCCGGGCAGCAGTGGGGGATGGCGGTGGATCTGACCACCTGCATCGGCTGCCAGGCCTGCGTGGTGGCGTGCATCGCCGAGAACAACATCCCGGTGGTGGGGAAGGTCAACACCAACAAGGGCCGGATCATGCACTGGCTCCGCATCGACCGCTACCGGCTGGGCGACGGCGACGACGACGTGCGCCTCATGCCCCAGCCGATGATGTGCCAGCACTGCGAGAAGGCCCCCTGCGAATACGTGTGCCCGGTGAACGCCACGGTGCACAGCCCCGACGGCCTGAACGAGCAGGTCTACAACCGCTGCATCGGGACGCGGTTCTGCTCGAACAACTGCCCCTACAAGGTGAGGCGCTTCAACTTCCTGCTCTACAACGACACACACATGCCCGAGACGCTGCAGATGTCGAAGAACCCGAACGTCACCGTCCGGGGCCGCGGCGTGATGGAGAAGTGCACCTATTGCGTGCAGCGGATCCGCACCGCCGAGATCGAAGCGAGGATCGAGCAGCGGCACATCCGCGAGGGCGAGGTCCGCACCGCATGCCAGGTGGCGTGCCCCACCAACGCGATCGTCTTCGGCCTCCTCTCGGATCCGGCGAGCGACGTCTCCCGCCTCCACCGGCTGTCGCGGACCTACGGCGTGCTCCAGCACGAGCTCGCCACCGAGCCGCGCACCCGCTACCTGGCGAACCTCCACAACCCGAACCCGGAGCTGAAGGGCTGATGGCAGCCGGTGGACAGCTCGCCCGCGAGTCGGTCGAATACGCCAAGGCGACGGACGGCCCCTCGATCCTGCTGACCCGCGCGCCGGAGGGCGTGATCGCGCGGCGCCTCCTCCGCCCCGTGTTCGAGGGCGGCCCCAGGTGGAAGCTCGCGTTCCTCATCACCTTCGGTGGCTCGACGGTCTGCTGGCTGGCGATCCTCTACACGGTGGTCACGGGCATCGGCACCTGGGGCAACAACATCCCGGTGGCGTGGGCCTACGCGATCACGAACTTCGTGTGGTGGATCGGGATCGGCCACGCCGGCACGTTCATCTCGGCCATCCTCCTCATCCTCGAACAGAACTGGCGCAACTCCATCAACCGCTTCGCGGAGGCGATGACCCTCTTCGCGATCATGCAGGCGGCGCTCTTCCCCGTGCTGCATCTGGGCAGGCCCTGGTACGCCTACTGGATCTTCCCCTACCCGGCGACGATGCGGGTGTGGCCGAACTTCCGCAGCGCCCTCCCCTGGGACGCGGCGGCGATCTCCACGTACTTCACCGTGTCGCTGGTCTTCTGGTACCTCGGCCTCGTCCCGGACCTGGCCGCCGCCCGCGACAACGCGCCGACCGTGGCCAAGCGCCGGATCTACGGGATCTTCGCCCTGGGCTGGCGCGGCTCCGCCAAGGCGTGGCGGCACTACCAGATCGCGTATCTGATCCTCGGCGCGCTGGCGACGCCGCTGGTCCTCTCCGTGCACAGCGCCGTCAGCCTCGACTTCGCCATCGCGCAGCTCCCCGGCTGGCACTCCACGATCTTCCCGCCCTACTTCGTCTCGGGGGCCATCTACTCGGGCTTCGCGCTGGTGCTCACCCTCATCATCCCGGTGCGGAAGATCTTCCAGCTCCAGGACATCGTCACCACCCGGCACCTCGAGGCGATGGCCAAGCTCGTCCTCGTGACCGGATCGGTCGTCTACTACACGTACGGCGTCGAGATGTTCATCGCCTGGTACAGCGGCAGCGAGTACGAGATCGGGACCGTCACCCAGCGGCTCACCGGCCCCTACGCGTGGTCGACCTGGATGGTCTACGGGCTCAACTTCATCTGCCCGAACCTCATGTGGTTCAAGCGGATCCGCACCAGCGCGGCGTGGCTGTTCGTCATCTCGATCTTCGTCAACATCGCCATGTGGCTGGAGCGGTTCTGGCTGATCGTGACCTCGCTCAACCGCGATTTCCTGCCGTCCAGCTGGCACATCTACAAGCCCACCTTCATCGACGGCACGATCATCCTGGGGACGCTCTTCTTCTTCATGTTCCTGTTCCTCCTCTTCCTGCGCTTCGTGCCCTTCATCCCGATCAGCGAGACGAACGAGGTGCGACACATGATGGTCAAGGAGGAGGCGAGGCTAGCAAAGGAGCGCCATGAACGCGGGACTGCTGGCTGAGTTCGAATCCTCGGACGCCCTGCTGGAGGCGGCGCGTGCCATGCGGCGGGCCGGCTTCACGGTGATGGACGCCTTCACGCCCTTCGCCGTCGGCGAGCTCAACGAGATCCTGGAGATCCCCCGCTCCCGTGTCCCGCTCTACTGCCTCGGCGCCGGGATCTTCGGCGGCGGTTACGCCTACCTGATCCAGTTCTGGATGAACGGCTTCGACTACGCCCTCAACGTCGGCGGCAGGCCCCTCGGCAGCGTCCCCGCCTTCATCCCGCCGACCTTCGAGGGGACGGTCCTCCTCGCGTCGCTGATGGCGCTCTTCTCCTTCCTGGCGTTCGCCGGCCTCCCGCAGGTGTCCTCGCCCATCTTCACCGTCGACGGGTTCGAGCGGGCGAGCGTGGACCGCTTCTTCCTCGGGCTGGAGGCGACCGATCCCAGCTATGACGCCGAGCTGGCCACGCGGGTCCTCCACCGCGCCGGGGCCCTGCGGGTCAGCGGCGTGCCTTCTGCCCTCCGAGAGACGGAGCCCGCGTGACGCTCCGCCCGCCAGGGCGCCAGGGTGCGCCTCGGAGGACCCGCTCCGGCTTCGCGGCCCTCGCGCCGGCGACGCTGGTGCTCTTCGTCCTCGCGGCAGGGGCGTGCAGCGATCGGAACAACCTCGTCCCCCTCGACTGGACCCTCAACCGGATGACGAGGCAGGCCCGCTACACTGACTTCGAGCCGGGGCCGGGGTTCCGCGACGGCAGGGTGCTGCAGCCGCCTCCGGCGGGGACCATCCCCAGAGAGCGGCTGCTGGGCAAGCCCGTCGTCACCCTGGGCGTGGACGACAACGGCAACTTCGCCACGGCGATCCCCGTCCCGATGGACGAGGCGCTGATCCAGCTCGGCCGCAACCGCTTCGATCGGACCTGCGCCGCGTGCCACGGCGTGGTCGGAGACGCGGACAGCGAGGTGGCGCGGAAGATGCCGCTGGTGAAGCCGCCGTCGCTCCACATCAACGCGATCAAGGCCTACCCGCCGGGGCGCATCTTCCAGATCGCCACCTTCGGCTACGGGATGATGCCCGGCTACGAGTTCCAGCTCGACGTCACGGAGCGCTGGGCGATCGTGGCGTACCTGGAGGCCCTGCAGCTCAGCCGGGCGACGCGGCTCGACTCGCTGCCGCCGGCGCTGCAGCAGCGGTTCCGATCGGAGATCCCATGACGCCGCGGAAGCGCTTCATCACCGGCAGCGCGATCGCGCTGGTGCTCGGGCTCGTCGGCCTCCTCCTCGGCGTGTTCCTGGACCCACGGCGCTTCCTCTTCTCCTACCTCACGGCGTGGGCCTTCTACGTCAGCACGGCGATCGGCGCGCTCTTCGTCCTGATGATCGGACAAGCGGCCCGGGCCCGCTGGTTCGCCGCGGTGCGCCGCCTGATGGAGTACGCCGCCTCGACCCTCCCGCTGTTCATCGTCCTGGCGATCCCGGTCTTCATCGGGCTGGACACGCTCTACGAGTGGGCGGGGTCGTGGGCGGACGTCCCCGAAGCCGAGCGGCGGATCCTCGAGCACAAGAGCCTCTGGATGAACGCGCCGTTCTTCATCGTGCGCACCGTCGTCTACCTGGTCGTGCTCTCCGTCTTCAGCCACTTCCTCGTGGCGGGATCGCTCAGGGAGGACGCCGGCTACGACGAGGTCCGAAAGCGGCGCCTGCAGCGGATCGGATCGGGCGGGATCCCGATCTGCGCCTTCGTCACCACGTGGGCGAGCTTCGACTGGCTGATGTCCCTCGACCCCACCTGGTACTCGACGGTCTTCGGCGTGTACTTCTGGGCAGGCGGCTTCATCGCGGCCCTGTCGCTCCTCGGCATCCTCGTCGCGATCTTCGCGGGACTGAAGCTCCTGCCACCCGAGATCGGACCCGCCCACCAGTGGGCCACCGGCCGACTGATGTTCGCCTTCGTGGTGTTCTGGGCGTACCAGGGCTTCTCACAGCTCCTCATCATCTGGATCGGGAACATCCCCCACGAGATCAGCTTCTACCAGCACCGGGCGAACGAGGGCTGGGGCTGGGTCAGCTTCGTCCTGGGCATCGGCCAGTTCTTCGTGCCCTTCCTGCTGCTCCTCTCCCGCGACCTGAAGAGGAAGCCGGCGGCGCTCGCGTGGATGGGCGCGTGGCTCCTCTTCGCCCACTACCTCGACGTCTACTGGATGGTGATTCCCAACATCCACCCGGAAGGGATCGTGGTGTCGTGGCTGGACCTCGCCGCGCTCCTCGGGATGGGCGGCGTGCTGGGGCTGTTCGTCGCCTTCCGCTTCGCCGGCCGCTCCACCGTGCCGATCGGGGATCCGTACTTCTACCAGTCCCTGACCTACGGAGGTCAGCCGTGAGCCACGAGCCCAGGCATCCGCACATCCGGCTGGAAGAGGACGTCGTGAGCATGCCCTTCCTCATGACGCTCGTCATCGTCACCGTGGCGATCACCCTGGGAGGGATCGGCTGGGCCTGGCTCGAGTTCGAGCGCGAGACGACCCGCCTCGGCGGCCTCGCCCACCCCGTCCCGCCCCCCACCGCGCCTCGGTCGATCTCGGGCGTCTACCAGACCCTCATCCACTTCGATCGGCATGGCCAGGTGGTCGAGCAGCGGCAGCGCCAGGCCCTCGAGGAGTTCGGCTGGGTGGATCCGGCTGCGGGGATCGTGCGCATCCCCATCGACGAGGCGATCCGGATCAAGGCGGAGGAGCTCGCTCGATGAACGAGTTCCTCCGGCAGATCCTCTACCTGCCCGAGCAGGCCTCGACGATCTCCAACGAGATCGATCACCTCCACTACTGGGTGATCGGGACGACGATGGCTGGCTCATCGATCGTCTTTCTCTGCGCCCTCTGGTTCACCTTCCGGTACCGGCGGCGCGCCGAGGGCGAGCTGACGCCATTCGTGAATGCGCTGCCGCTCGAGCTCGCTTTCATCGGCTTCCTCGTGACCTTCTTCGTGGTGGTCTGGGTGATCGGTTTCCGCCAGTACGTGCGCATCCGCACGCCCCCCCGGGACGCCATGGTGGTGTACGTCACCGGCAAGCAGTGGATGTGGAAGTTCTCGTACCCAGAGGGGCAGAGCACCATCGCCACCCTGGTCGTGCCGGCGAGGCGCGAGGTGAAGCTGATGCTCACCTCGAGGGACGTCATCCACAGCTTCTACGTGCCGGCCTTCCGCCTCAAGCAGGACGTGCTGCCGGGCAGGTACGTGACGCTCTGGTTCGAGGCGAAGCACCCCGGTCTCTACAAGATCTTCTGCGCCGAGTACTGCGGCCTCGATCATTCGCGGATGTGGGGGGACGTGGTGGTCCTCGATCCGGTGGAGTTCGATCGGTGGATGGAGGGGACGCCGACCGAGGACGTGATCCCCATGCCCGCCGGCTACCACCGCGAGACCGTCGCCGATCGCGTCCACCCCGAGGTGAACCCTTCGCCGTTCGCCGTGACCGTGAGCGCGCGGCCGAAGAGCATGGCCGACATCGGCAGGGAGGTGGCGGAGCGGCGGGGCTGCCTGTCCTGCCACACGCTGGACGGCCAGCCCCACATCGGCCCGACCTGGCGAGGCCTCTGGGGCAAGACGGTCACCCTCACCACGGGCGAGAAGGTGATCGCCGACGAGGCCTACCTGACCCGCTCGATGATGGATCCCATGGTCCAGATCGTCCAGAGCTTCGGTCCGGTGATGCCCACCTACCAGGGACTCCTCGATCCCGCCGAGGTGGGCGCCCTCCTGGAGCTAATCCGCACGCTGCGGCCCACCCTCCCCGACGAGGCGAAGTACCCGAAGCCCCTCGTCGACGAGGTCGGGCGTCCGCCGCTGGGCCACGTCTCCCCCGACCGCGCGAAGGTCGTGCGCGATCTCCCCGCCGAGCTCACCCCGTGAAGAACTACCTCGATGAAGAGACGACCATCTGGTCGTGGGTCGCCACCACCGATCACAAGCGGATCGGCGTGATGTTCTTCGTGCTGACCGTCATCGCGCTGATCGCGGGCGGGATCCTCGCGCTGGTCCTGCGGCTCGAGCACCTCACGCCTCGCTACACGATCATGTCGGCCTACGCGTACAACCAGACCTTCACGCTCCACGGCGTGATCATGGTGTGGTTCTTCCTGATCCCCTCCATCCCCGCGGCCTTCGGCAACTTCTTCGTGCCGATCATGCTCGGCGCGCAGGACGTCGCCTTCCCCCGCATCAACCTCGCCACGGTCTACCTCTACCTGACGGGCGCGCTGATCGTCTTCATCGGCGTGGTGGCGGGCGGCACGGACACGGGCTGGACCTTCTACCCTCCGTACAGCGCCCAGACGTACTCGGCGCTCATGCCGGTGCTCCTCGGAGTGTTCATCCTCGGCTTCTCCACAATCCTCACCGGCCTCAACCTCATCGTCACCATCCACACCTTGCGCGCGAAGGGCATGCGCTTCATGCAGATGCCGCTCTTCGTATGGGCCATGTACGGCGTCTCGGTGATCCAGATCATCGCCACGCCGGTCCTCGGCATGGTGCTCCTGCTCCTCACCATCGATCACGGGCTGGACTGGGGCCTCTTCGATCCGTCCCGCGGCGGCGACGTGGTGCTGTTCCAACACCTCTTCTGGTTCTACTCGCACCCGGCGGTCTACATCATGATCCTGCCGGCCATGGGCGTGGTCAGCGAGGTGATCCCGGCCTTCGCCCACAAGAACCCGCTGTCCTACAAGGCGATCGCCTACTCGACCTTCGGCATCGCCTTCATCGGCTTCCTCACGTGGGGACATCACATGTTCGTCTCGGGGATGTCGACGTTCGACGCCGGCATCTTCGGGATCCTGTCGATGTTCGTGGCGATCTTCTCCGCCATCAAGGTCTTCACCTGGACCGGGACGCTCTACAAGGGATCGGTGGCGCTGAAGACGCCGCTCGTCTACGTCTTCGGCTTCCTCTTCCTCTTCGTGTTCGGCGGGATGACGGGCGTGGCGCAGGCCACCACCAGCCTGAACGTCCACTGGCACGACACCTACTTCATCGTCGCCCACTTCCACTTCATCATGGTGGGCGCGGCTCTCACCGCTTGGCTCGCCGCCATCCACTACTGGTGGCCGAAGATGTTCGGGCGGATGTACCCGGAGAAGTGGGCGATCGCCGCGGCGATCCTCGTCCTCCTCGGCTTCGTTGGGACCTTCTTCCCGCAGTTCCTGCTCGGGAACGGCGGCATGCCGCGGCGCTACTATCACTACGCCGAGAAGTTCCAGGCCCTCCACGTCATGTCGACCGCCGGCTCGTGGGTGCTCGGCCTCGGGCTCCTCCTCGCCCTCGTGTACCTGGTGTGGTCGATCTTCTACGGCGACCGCGCCCCACGGAACCCCTGGGGCTCCCGGAGCTACGAGTGGTCCGCCCCGACGCCGCCGCCCAAGCACAACTTCGAGACGACCCCCGTCTTTCCGCCCAGCGCCTACGACTACTCCCGCCCCGCGGAGTTCTGACGATGCACGCGCCGCCCCTGCAGCACCACTTCCCCGACATGGAGAAGCAGCGGCACGCCGCCAAGCTGGGGATGTGGATCTTCCTGTCGTCCGAGCTGCTGTTCTTCAACGCGCTCTTCGCGATCTACGCGTTCTACCGGGTGAAGTACCCGGAGGCGTTCCAGGTCGGCGTCTCCCACAACGCCAAGTGGCTGGGTTCGATCAACACGGCGCTCCTCGTCCTCGGCAGCGTCTGCGTCGCCAGCGCCGTCAACTTTCTCCGGCTCACGCGGCGAGGCCTCGCGGTCGCGCTGACGATCGTGACCTGCGCATGCGGCGTGGGCTACGTCACGATCAAGTCGATCGAGTACGCCATGCACTTCGGCGAGGGCATCTACCCTGGGGGCGCCGGGCACTTCTTCGCGGAGCATCCGGAGCATGGCTTGAAGGTGTTCTTCACCTCGTACTTCCTGCTCACCGGCCTGCACCTGATCCACGTGGCGATCGGCGTGGCGATCCTCGGATGGATGGCCTGGTGGGTGCACCGCGATCGGATCGGGCCCCACGGCGCATACCGGCTCGGGCTCGCGGCCCTCTACTGGCACTTCGTCGACACGATCTGGCTGTACCTGTGGCCGATGTTCTACCTGATGGGAGGGCGCACATGAGCGAGAAGCCCGTCTCGGTCTGGCTCTTCCCCGGCATCGGCGCGGTGATCGGGGCGCTGCTCGTCCTCAGCCTCGTCCTCTCCTTCGTGGAGATGGGGAGGTGGAGCACGTGGATCCACCTCGGCATCGGCACGGTGCAGGCGGCCCTGGTCGTCTGGTTCTCGATGGAGCTCTTCGAGAGCCGGTTCTCGGTGCGGATGCTGGCGATCATCACGCCGCTCTTCGTGCTCCTCCTCGTGGCGCTCACCGCCGTGGATCCCGCCACCCGCCCGCCCGACGAGGTGCTCGTTCCCAACCCTCGCGTTCCACCCGAGCAGGACGTCCACCCGCTCCCCGGCGTCGCCTACCCTTCCCCATCGGGAGCCGGCGCCAAGCCGTAGGGCGCGCAGTCTGCGTCCAGGGGGCTTCGGTCAGAACTCGTTCGAGTGCGGCGGATCGTACTCCGTCACCTTCTCGATGCGGGGACGCAGCGCCAGGTAGCACCACCCCAGCGCCAGGCCGTACGCGACGTGCGCGAGCCAGTCCCACGTGCGGGGGAGCGAGGCCCACCAGAAGTCCTTGTCGTGGAGCACCGCCATCACCGGAGGAACGAGGAAGTAGACGTCGACCCACATCGCGGCGAGCCCGACCACGAGCCCGAGCGTCATGCAGGTGGAGATGCGGGTCGGGAACCGCGGGCTCATCACGATCCAGGCGTACACCATCGACCACACGAAGGCGGGGATGCTCTGGTTGATCAGGACGCCGAAGATCCAGGTGAGCGCGTTGGGGTTCTCGATCGCTCCCTCCCCCAGCCAGAACGTCGCGACGATCCGGATCGGGAATTCGAAGGGAAGGTCGCGGTGGAACGCGGCGTAGACGAGGACCCAGAAACCGAGGAACGCTAGCCCGGCGAGCTGCCCCGCCACGAAGCAGGCCAGCACTTTCCGCGGCTGATCGAGCGCGCGTCCGCCGAGAGCGGACCACGCGTATGGGCGCGGCCTGGTCGCCTGCTCCGACTCCATCATGCGTCGCGCCCTCCGAAGGCTCTGCGCACGTGGGGTTGGACGCGTGCGCCCAGGGAGGGTAGCCATCTGGAGGCGGGCTGCGCGAGGCGGCGGGGACCTGCAGCAGTCCTTCGGCGGACGCTACGCGTCCCAGGCGAACGCCAGCTCCCGCTCGTCGAGCTGCTCGAAAAGGGGCGGTCCGCCGTCACCGTCCTGGAACGGGATCACCACGGATCGTCTGGCGGTGAAGCGGTGGGGGCGCAGCGCGTCGGGCTCGGTGATCACGGTGACCCGATCCTCCACCTCGATCCCCTTCGCCACCCGGCCAGGGAACAGCGTCGCCACGAACGCGAGCAGGCGCGGACGCTGCCCGGGCTCGGGACGCGACACGAGCTCGAGGCGCACGCAGCGAGCCCCGTCGTCGTCGGCGCCGCACGGGACGCGTCCAACCAGCGTCGCCTCGAAGAGCATCTCGAGGCCGATGCCGCCCAGGCCGTCGATGGCGACGCGATCGCGGGCGTGGTAGGTGCGCCCCACCTCGAAGTCGCCGCCGCTCCAAAGGCCCACCAGCTCGTCCCAGTCCCACGCGGCCTGCCTGCGGAGGCCATCCTCGCCGAAGACCTCCGACAGCCTGCCTCGGAACGACTCCGGCGCCTTCCCGGCCTGGGCCAGCTTGCCGAGCAGCGACGCGACGGTCGCCTGGACGCGGGACTCTTCGTCGATGCCCGCCAGGCTCCCTGCGGCGCTGATGAGCAGATCCGGCTTCCCGAGCTCCGCCGCCACCAGCTCCACCGCCTGCGGCTCCCACACCGCGGGCATGGCGTCGATGCGGACGTTGCGGCGCTCCACCTCCAGCGCGCCGTCCGCGCCGGCGCTCGCGGCGAGCTCGTAGCGCAGCGCCACCTTGCGGGTCTCGATCCCCCTCGGGGACCACCCGGTCTGCGAGCGCACCGACTCGACCGCGGCCACGGCGCCGGGCTCCCAGCCAAACCGCAGGGGGATGGTCTCGTCCCGCGCCGGCGCCACCGGCGCTGAGGCGCAGGCCGTTGCGAGCAGGAGAAGGCAGGCGGCCGCGCGGGCGAAGATCATGTTTCGTCGTCCCTCGTGTGAAAGGTCCCGTCAAGTTCCGTGCAAGCGCCCGGCTGCCCGCCGGGCATGTAAGCCCTTGTAGGTATTTGGGAAAATTTTGACCTTGTCCCGTTGATCCATAGGCTGGGCGGGTGCTCGCACATGACTCGGACAGGCAGCCTGCCGCGAGGCGGGGCGCTCGGCTCCTCCCCGCGGCCCTCGCCGTCGGCGCGGCCCTGGCGCTCTTCGGCCCGAACGCGAATGCGAACGCGGCTGCGAACGACCCCTTCGCCCGCGGCATCGATCCCGTCGCCTCCAAGCTGGCCCTCGGCTGGGATTCTTTTCTCACGGTGGAAGGTGCTCGTACACCTCCGGCCGGCTCCTTCCGGCTGACGGTCGCGACGGACTACGCAGCCGGCCTCATGTCGCTGCGGCTGGGCGATCGGAAGCTTGGCGATCTCGTCGAGCACCGCCTCGACCTCCACCTCCTCGGGAGCTGGGCGATCCTCGACTCCCTCGAGGTCGGCGCCGACCTCCCCGTCACCGCCTGGCAGGCCCACGGCTTCCATCGCCTGGATCGCGAGGACTTTCCCGACGAGCATCCCGCCGGCGCCGGCCTTGGCGACGTGCGGCTGCTCGGGAAGCTCCGTCTCCTCTCCGAGGAGCGCGCGCCCGTGGGCGTCGCGATCGTCGCCGAGGCCCGGCTCCCCACCGGGCGCGACGACGCCTTCCTCGGCGAGCGCGGCTTCGTCCTCGCCCCGCGCGCGGTGATCGAGCGGACCTTCGGGGACGTGCTGCGCCTCGGCTTCGAGGGCGGCTACCGCTTGCGACCCGACGCCGGCCAGTACCTCAACCTCTACGTGGGCGACGAGCTCACCTTCGCGCTGGCGGGTTCGGTGCAGGCGGCGCCGGGCTGGACCGTCTATGCCGAGCTGCTGGCCGCCACGCCTTCGCGTGCCCCCTTCACCAGCCGCAGCGCCGACGCGCTGAAGACACCCCTCGAAGCCCTGGCCGGCGTGCGCCGGGAGCTGGGCGGCGGCTTCGACGCGCTCGCCGGCGCGGGCACGGGGCTGTCCGGGGAGTCGGGCTACGGCCGCGAATCCCTCCGCCTCTTCGCCGCCGTCTCCTACGCGTCGCTCGGCAGAGCGATCGTGCCGGGGGATCCGGACGGAGACGGGGTCGAGGGCTCGGACGATCGCTGTCCCCTCGACCCGGGGCCGGCGGAGCTCGACGGATGCCCCGATCGCGACGGCGACGGCATCCCCGACGTGGAGGACGCCTGTCCCGACCAGCCCGGTCCCGCGGTGCGCGACGGCTGCCCCGCCGAGGATCCCCTCGTGATCTACGAGGGCGGAAAGATCTCCCTGCGCGGCGCCATCAACTTCGACACCGCGAAGGCCGAGGTGAAGGACGACTCGTTCGCGATCCTCGATCAGGTGGCAGCGACGCTGAGCGCCCACCCTGAGGTGAAGCGGGTGCGGATCGAGGGCCACACGGACAGCGTCGGCAGCGCCTCGTACAACCGCACCTTGAGCCAGCGCCGCGCCGCGGCCGTTCTCAAGTATCTCGTGACCAAGGGTATCGCCCGGCAGCGCCTCGAGGCCAAGGGCTTCGGCCCCGATAGCCCCATCGCCAGCAACGCGACGCCCCTGGGCCGCGCCAAGAACCGCCGCGTCGAGTTCATCGTCGTCGAGTGAGCTCCCACCGGGACAGCAGCCGAATTCAGCCAGTACAGGACGCGGTACCTTTAGGCGACCTCACGGCGACACCAAAAGCCGTACTACTGATGCCCTTCTTCGCCTCTCGGCTCGAGTGCCCGGAGCGCGAAGGCGCGCTCCCTCCCGCTGGTGGTGGATTCCTCGGAAACGCTTCGAAGCGCCTCCTTCGACCCGCCGCTCTGGAATCGGGAGAGCGCCTCGATGACCGCGAGCCGAAGCGCCTCGTCTCCTTCCACCCGGGGTTCTTCGAGCCACTGGAGCAGCCCACGCTCTGCCTCCGCTCCTCCGGCACGCCCGAGCGCGAGCGCCGCCTCTTGCCGGAGCCTTTGAGGCTCCGTCGCGTCGGCCAGCAGCGCCGAGAGACGACCGACGTGATCGGGGCTCGCGAACCTCGAGAGACCTCTGATGGCGTTGGCGCGAACCGACAGCGACCCAGGTGCCGTTCCCAGGTCGAGGAGCGCGCCCGCCGCGCCAACGTTGGCGATCCCTCGCAAGGCCGTCGCAGCGTGGTGGCCGATCGCAGGGTCTTCCTCGGCGAGCGATGCGAGCCACCGCACGGATTCGGGGGTTCCGATACGCGCGGCCGCCCGGAGGGCCGCGATCCGTTCCACGCCGTTCGTGCTGGACCGGAGCCGATTCATCTCGGCGTCGAGGCTCCGGTCATCCGCTCCGGAGGGGGGCGCTTTCTCCAAGGGGACTGTCGTGTCCGCCGGTCGCTCGGAGGAGCTCGCCAACAAGGCGGTGCCGCCCCCGCCCAGCACCAGGAGCGCGCCGACTGCAAGGGTCTTGCGGAGAGCAGGATCCATCACTTCACCGAGAGGAGCTCGCTGCCGAAGTCCCGTGACCCTGACCGAAGCACGACCTCCACGAGATGCTCCACCCCCTTGCGCCGCTCCGGCGAGACATCGCCGATCGCAGAGATGAGTTGTTGGCGGTCGACCTTGAGCACCAATTTCGGATGGCCCGCGGGCCCCCCCACCGACTGGAGCTGGGTCTGCACCAGGCGGCTGCCGACCGAAAGTAGAACGCCGCCGTCCACGAGAAGCCCCACGTTGAGCCCTTCGATGTTCAGAGTGACCGAGTTCGCCCCGCCATTCGACGACAGGTTCAGGGTCGTCGGGCTGATCTTGGACGCCCAGTTGCGGATGAAGACGCGGGCCTCCTCGCTCGTCTCGAGCCCTGCGAGATTCCGAGTCGTGCAACGAACCACGGTCACGCCATCGAAAGCGCGAACAAATGCACCTGGGTCTCGAATCGCGGGTCGGCCGACCCCGCGCCCATGGAGGCGCCGTCGACGGTGCAGGAAACGCTCTCGAAGTGGGGATCGTCCACGTCGACTACGATCCGCATCGATTCGCCGCGCAAGACCGCGCCCGCTGCAGGGCTGATCAGGAACCGCTGCGGCCGGAAGTTGGCGGAGACGTACTCCCCCTGGACCGTCGACGAGTTGCCAGCTCGATCGGTCGCTCGAATTTCGACTACGAAGGGCCCATCGGCTTCAAGGAGATGCGGTCCGTCGGCCCAGGCGGCGGTGTCGACATTGAGCACGAACGATCCGTCATCGCCACGAACGGCCGGCGGGAGCGCCATGCCGTCCATGCGCAGCGAAACGGACGACACTCCGGTCAGAGCATCCTCCACGTGGATCGTGAAGGACACCACGCCACGGCCGACCTCCGGAAGATCGACCGTTCCAAAGGGCGGCGTGGTGTCGTAGATGACGCTCCAGCGCCCGTTCGATAGCAAGCCAGCCTCGTTGGAGGCAGAGAGGTCGAAAACGCACTCTCCCTCCGAGAGTCCGATCGTCAGCGGAATCGTGGCTCCTCCCCGCCCGGCGGAGAATGGCATCCCCGCGAAGTCTCCGGTGGTTGCGGAAAGCGAATCGACCCGAAGGGTCAAGGCCAGCAGGTCACCGGCCTGGGGGCCGAGAGCCAGGCCGGAAGAGGGCAGGGGCTCGAGCCCTCCGAAAAGGCTCAGCTCGAACACGGGCGCCGTCAGGCCCACCAGGACGGGTACGGAGGCCCCGGAAATGTTGCCAGCCAGGTCGCGGGCTCCGAACGTGAGCAGGTGGGCTCCCTCGCCGCCAAGAAGGAGGCTGCAACTGAACGATCCCGATCCGGCGGCGTCGCACGGAACCCCATCCAGCCAGACCTCGACGGGTGACGCGTCGACGACCCGGACGTCCGCAAACAAGGCGGTGGACGAGATGGCAGCGTCGAAGACGGGCCAGGCTACGTCCAGCTCAGGAGGAACCGTGTCGAGAATCACCTGGATGGTCCTCACAGAGACGTTCCCCGCGCGATCCGCGGCGGTGACCCGGATCTCGTTCAGCCCCTCGCTGAGCGGCACGTGCAGCGCAAACCCTTCGTCGATCGGGTCGATCGGATACGTACGGTCGCCAATCACTGCTGAGATCGACGTGATCCCGTTCAAATCCGAGGCCGTCCCTTCCAAGAGGAAGGTTGCCTCGGATACGTACCCGGGGGCTCCGAGATCCCGTGCGAACAGCAGCGGAGGCTGGGTGTCGACGACCACAACCACCTGGTAGGATCCCTCGTTGCCCGCCGTGTCGAATGCGGTCAACCGGATCGTATTCGGGCCTTCCGCCAGCTCGGCCGTTGCTTCAATCTCTCCGCTGGGCTGAATCGTCGGGGTGCTGACGAGCACGTCGTTGACATACAGCATCACGTGGTCGACTCCCGTGCGATCGGTGGCGGCCGCACGAAGCCGGACCGTGCGCTCCGAGGTGATCTCCGGCACGTCGCGGAACGTCACGCCGGGCGCCTCCCGGTCCAGGAAGACAGTCGCATCCCTGGACGCAGAGCGTCCTTGTAGATCGACCGCACGGAACCACGATGTGATTCGGACCATTCAGGAGATCCACGCGTTCTTCAATCTTTCCTCCTGAAGGGATGGTCGGAGAGCTGACGCGCATTCCGTTTTGTAAGACGTCGACTTGCGAGAGCCCGGCCTCGGCGAGGACCGTCCCCGTGACGATGACCGAGGGTTGGTTCGTGATGGCAGGGAGCGTGTCGAGCACAATGCTTGGGGGATTCGTGAGCTGGGCGAGAGTATCGAGAGAGCGGATGATGTTCTCGGCCAGCTTTCGGTGGGCGAGGGGAGATCCCTGGAAAAATGGAGCCGTCGTAAACACGACAGCGCCGGCCCCCGCCAGGTTCCGTTCTCCGACCTCGCCGACGCGGCGACCACCCGTTGGATCGACTGCAGCTCGAGACTCGCGGGCCGGATCGATACCCGTGCGCCAGGGCCAGCGATACTGGGGATTCCCCCAGGTCCGGGGATACAGGTCACCCCGGAGCAAAAGTCGAAAGACCATGCCGGCGGCGATCCCGGGGAGGCAACGTCCTGCCGCCCGCGAGGCCTCTCTCTGTCAGCCCGCGCAGAGGATCTTCAGCTCGATCTGGTCGCCATGGCGGAGGCGGCAGCGGTCGTCCAGCACGACGCGGGCGGGCTGACCGGAGGCGGCAGGTTCGTAGGTGAAGCCGTCGCCGACGCGGCAGCGCAGGGTCTCGCCGTCCTGGTGGGTGACGTCGACGCGCAGGAGCCTGGGGTCGGCCGGCGCCTGCTCCAGCTCCAGGACATGCGGGGCGCCAGCGAGCCGCGCGATCTCGCGCAGCGCCGTGCCGTAGCTCGCGCCGCAGATCGAGTCGGCGTAGCCGGCGTCACCCATGAGCGTGACGGCCTCGCGGTAGCGCACCGCGATCCCTTGTGCCTCGTCGCTGCCGAGCGCGCATCGCTCCGGCGAGTTGGGGGCCTCGAGCCCGAAGGCGCCGATCACGGCGAGGAACGTCTCCCGCTTGCGCCCCTTGCCCGTGCCGTCGTCGAGGTTGCGGAGGAACTCGACGTACGCCTCCACCGGCTCCAGCTTCGCCCGGCCGGCGGCGGTCTCGCACGCGTTGGGCTGACACTGCCTGTCACCATCCGTGCCCAGGCAATACACACCCTCTGCGCCGCACGCTTCGTCGTTCCCGCATGGCACGTCCTCGCAGGGAGGCTGCAGCGTGAGCGCGGTGCCGCCGGGATCGGAGCAGTCGTCCTCGTCGGAGACGACGACCACGAGCAAGCGCGATCCCGGCCGGAGGAACCCCTCGTTCGGCCCCGAGGCGAGGGGCGCAGAGAGCGCGCGCCTCATGGCCTCCAGCCCCATCTCCTGGCCCGAGCCGCGGATGCCCTGGCGGACGAGGGTGCGAAACGAGGGGAGGAAGTCCGGATCGTCCCAGCGCAGGATCCGGGGGCCGTTCGGATCGACGGGGCGGCCGCGATCGTCCTTCCCGGGTTGCAGGAGTCCGCTGGCTTCGGGGTAGCGGGTGAGCTGCGCCGGGCCCTCGTCGCTGCACGCCCGCACGTTGCGGGAGACCGAGGTCGATACGACGCCCACCTGGAAGTCGTTGGCGACCGGGCCCTCGAGGAGGGCTGACACGAAGGTCTCCAGCTCGGCGACGACCTTGTCCTGCTCCTCGGTCATCGACTCGGAGTCGTCGATGACGAAGAGGATGTCGGTGGAAACGCCAGGCGGCAGGCTGAGGCCGCTCTCGCACGACTCGATCACGCCCTCCGGCGCCGATCCGATCCCACATCCCGCGAGGGCCGCGACGAGGAGCGCGGCGGCGGGAGAGCTCCATCTCGATTCCATCTGGGCAGCCTAGAGGCGTTGCTTGAAGCGTCAAGAAAGCGCGGGTGCGCCAACATGCGAGGGGTCATCACACCGACCCACCCGCGATCGTACGGGCGAGGGGCAGGCTGGCTCCGAACCTGGCCTCCCCTCCCGCCGGGGTGCCTCTCGGAGGCCACCCGCCCCCCGAAGGGGCCTGCGCACCCATGACACGCCCCGGCTCCGTGCCCACGGTTCCCCGGAGGAGGTGTGGGGATGAGAAAATGGATCGTTCCGACGTTTGCTTTCGGGCTCTTGCTGGCAGTGGGCGGCTGCAGCCACGCCAACAAGGAGGCGGCCACCATCGATCAGCAGTGGCTCGCCCGGGTGCCACCCGACCAGCTCGGCGCGGTGGACCAGGCCCGCGCGGCCGAGCGCCAGGCCGAGGATCAGCAGAACCGCGCCCAGGCAGCGCTCACCGACGCCAACAACTCCCTGGACGTGGCCAAGGCCGAGCAGGATACGGCGAGCGCGCGGGTCGACGCCGCCGAGGCCCAGGTGAAGAAGGCGCGGGACACGGGTGACGCCAACATCATCCAGCAGGCGACCGCCGCCCAGGAGCAGGCGAAGGCCGCCAAGGAGGCCGCCGATGCCAGGGTCGACTACGCCGAGGCCCAGGTGAAGGCCGCCGAGACCCAGCGCGATTGGGCAAAGGCCCAGGTGACCGAGCGCAAGTCGGAGGTGACGCTGGCCGAGTACGACGCGCTGCAGGCCAACGGCGACACCCGCGTGCAGAACATGCACCGCTCCGAGTTCGAGGCGCGGGTGCGGCAGGATCAGGCGAACGTGGCGAAGCTCCAGGATCAGTACCAGCAGCAGCAGCAGGAGGTCGCGTCCGCCCGCCAGAAGTGGAACCAGGCGAAGTCGAACGTGCAGGCGGCAGAGCCCTCTTCCAGCCCCACCGGCTGACGCTCGCCGGGTGCTTCACTGGATCCGATTCGAGACGCGAGCCCGCCCGATCAACGGTGGGCTCGCGCTTCTCTGGCGCGGACGTCAGGCGGGCGCTGCGTCGAGGCGTGACACGGCGCCGTGCAAGACGACGAGCTGCCGCTCGAGCCTGCGGAGGATGGACGCGGCGAACGGATCGTCGGGCGTAGGCCAGGTCGCGTCCGCTGGGAACGGGAGGGGCGGACGGGAGCGCTCGAGCGCGTCGGCGAGGTCCACCAGCACGCGATGCGCGATGGGTCCCGCGTTGGCGACGCCAGCGATGGGGATGCGCAGCGAGCCCGCCTCCGAGATCGTCGTGATGGTCGCCCCCAGCCGGCGTGCGTAGGTGACGACCGTCTGGAGCGCCTCGAGCTGCGCCTCGCTCGCGTGCCCTTCGGAGAGCAGGCGCTGGAACGACGCCTCCGCGGACGCCGTGGCGATCCCCGCCCGGCGCCGCGCCCGGCGCAGGGTCGCCGCCGGCGATCCGGCCAGCGCGTCGCATAGGTGTTCGTCGTCGGCGCGGAGCACCCGGGCCATCCAGTGAGGGATCCCCTTCACCTCCAGCGAAGGCCACAGGACCCACATGGCGATCAGCGCGATCACGCTGCCCACGATCGCGTTCTCGATGCGGATCCCTACGAGATGCCAGTCCGTTGCCCCAGGCTCCGCCAGGACGAGGTACGCCGGGGTGAGGAAGGTGTAATAGAGCCCCCAGTTCAGCGGGAGGACCGCGACGCCGAGCGCGGCGAAGGCAAAGACGACCAGCGGGATGCCCACGGTGCCGGTGGCGAGCGCCGCCGCGACCGCTGCGATGATCCCGCCCCCGATCGTCCCGGCCACACGCTGCAGCCCGCGCTCGAAGGTGGCGCCGTAGTAGGGCGTCAGGGTCGAGATCGCCGCGAGCACGAGCCACTGGCCCTTCTCCAGTCCCGTGAGGATCGCGAGGGCCGTGGCGATCCCGGCGATCGCCGAGATCCGTAGGGCGTGGCGGAAATAGATCGATCGGAAGGTGAAGTGGTCTCGCAGCGGATCCCAGACGGGGGAGCGCCGGAGCTCCTTCGCCTCGAAGGGGATGGGCGCGATCTTCGAGGATCGCCGCGCCGCGGTGGCGGCGGAGGCCTCCAGGTAGCTGGCGAGCCTCTCGATGAGCGCGACGAGCGGCCGCACCGCGGGCTTCCCTGCCACGGCGCCGCGCAGCGGCTCCAGGTCGAGCCCCCCGCGCGCGGATGCGAGCTCTGCCTCGACGTGAAGGAGGTACGCCTCGGCCCGATCCGGATCCCGTGCAGCGGCGCCGATGGAGAGGGCCCACGCCGCGCAAGCGCCGAGCACCCGCGCTGTCTCCTCGAGGATCGCCTTCCCCGTCGGCTCCCGGACGATCCACTCGAGCTGGTCGGCGGTGCCGTCCAGGATCGCGGAGCTTCGGTACGCCCCCTCCAGGAGCACGACCAGCCGCTCGCCCCGTCGGGTCTCGCCCGCCGCGCCCCGACGGATCGAGAGCACGATCCCTCGTGCCTCCTCCAGCGCCCCCCGGACCGCGGCGTCGTGGTCGCGCAGGTGCTCCACGAACGCGCGATCTCCTGCGCGCTCCGCGGCGAGCCTGGCGAGTCCGGCTGCGTGGGACGCCAGTTCGTTCCACGCGGCTTCCACCGCCTCCCGCGCCGGGCGATACGGGCGGAAGGGCCACGACGCGAGGGCGAGGGCGATCGACCAGACCGCCCCGAGCAGAAAGAGCCCGCCCCTCGCGAGCGCCTCCGGGACGTCCGGGACGGGCACGAACAAGGACGCGGCGAAGACGATCGCCGACAGCCGGCCGACGACGCCCCACCGTTCTCCCCACACCCAGCCGAAGGCGGAGGCGAAGCTCCACGCGAGGATGGAGGCGATGGCCACCCACTCGACGTTCCCGGCGAGGGACGCGAGGATCGCGGCGATCGCGCAGGTGACGCCGACGCCGAGCATCGTCCGGGCCCGCGCCGGGTAGCCTCCCCCTCGATCTCCCACCGCGGTGAAGAGACCGGCGAAGCCCACCCAGACGAAGCCTGGATCCTGAAGGATGCCGGCGAGCGCGAGGGGCACCCCGGCAGCCACGCCGGCGCGCAGTCCCTTGCGGATCGCGGGCCTCGCCCGATGCACCCGGACCGAGCTGCGCAGCGGCGCGCCTACCCGGCGCTTCCACCCCATCCGATTCCTCGTCGGCGGGAGACGCGTGAGGGACGCGTCACGCGAGACCGCTCAGCACGCCCGGAGGACACAGCGGACCCGGCTCCGCTCCCGCGGTGCAGGGCCTCTCGATGACGACTCGGGGATCCCGCCAAGGAATCGCCCCCGAAAGCAGGGGCGATTCCTCCTGCTCGCGCTCCGCGCAAGTGGGCTGCTCGCTCGACTCCAGCTTCGCGAGCGGCCCTCACGGGTGCTCACCCGCCGCTGCCACCCATTGAGCCGCCGGCGCCCATGGAGCCGGCTCCGCCCCCCATCGAGCCGCCGGAGCCACCCATGGAGCCACCCATGGAGCCGCCGGTACCGCCCGTGCCCTGCGCGCCGGCAGCCGCGCCGCCCGCGCCGCCCGCCCCGCGGGCGGTGCCGCCCGGCGCCATGCCGCCGGTCTCGTTGCCCTGCCCCCGGGGCTGGGTGCAACCCGTCATCGCGCCGCCGGCCAATGCCAGCGACGCCGCCGCGCCGATCGCCAACAGAATCCTCGTATGGGTCATCTCTTCGCTCCCCAGCGGAGCTCCGCGCTCCGACGTCCACCCACTCCCTGTCCTGGAAGCTAGAGGGATGCCTGGTGTGCAAGAAGACCCACGACGGGTGTCGCGAAAGATGCTGTGGAGGAAGGCGCGCCCTTGGCGCGCGGATGCACGCCGCGGCCCGCCTTCCCCCGTCAGGGCTCCTCGAGGGCGAGGGAGCGGATCGCCTGGGCGATCTCGTCCTGCTGCGGCACGGAGGCGCGCTCCAGGTTGTCGGCGAGGCCGATGCCGGGGATGAACTTGCCCGCCACCAGACGCGGGGGCGCGAGCAGCTTGTAGAACAGCTCGTCGACCGTGCGCCGGATCAGGTGCTCGCCGAAGTTCGTGACCTCGGTGTCCTCGTTCACGAAGATCGCCCGGCCCGTCTTCTCCACCGAGGCCTTGATCATCTCCCAGTCGTAGGGCCACAGCGTGCGCAGATCGATCACCTCTGCGTCGATCCCCTCGGCGACGAGCTCCTTGGCCGCCTCCGCACACATGGGGAGGGTGCGGCCGTAGCTCACCACCGTGACCTGCGACCCCTCCCGCACGAGCTTGCCCTTGCCGATCGGCACCGCGTAGCCGGTGAGCTCCGGCCACTTGGCCTTCCACTTGGAGCGATCGCCGAGCGGCGCATCGATCATCTTGGAGAGCTCGCGGGGATCCTCCGGCTCGCCGGGGATCAGCTCCTCGCCCCGGATGCGCATCAGCGCCTTCGGCGGGAGGAACATCACCGGGTTCTCCTCCTGCATCGCCGAGACCAGGAGCCCGTACGCGTCCAGCGGGTTCGACGGCAGAAGGACCTTCCACCCCGGGATGTGGGTCATCACCGCGTCGAAGGAGTGCGAGTGGTAGATCGACCCGCGGATGCCCGCGCCCACCGGCGTCATCACCACCATCGGCAGGTTCCAGTCGCCGTTGGTGGACCAGCAGGCGTTGCCCGCCAGCTTGAGCTGGTCGATGGTGTTGTAGATGTAGTCGGCGAACTGGATCTCGGCCACGGGCCGGGCGCCCGCCATGGCGAGGCCCATGGCCATGCCGATGATGCCGCGCTCGTCGAGGGGCGAGTTCCAGGACTTCTCGAGGCCTTGGGTCTGCGTGAAGACGCCGCCGAGCGGCATGCCCACGTCCTCACCGAAGATGTCGGTGACGCCCAGGTTCGTCTCGCCGTAGCGGAGGGCCATGCGGATGGCCTGCGCCATGTTCGCCATGGGTTACTTCCCTTCCCAGTAGATGTGGTTCCAGATGCTCTCGGGGGCAGGCTGGGGCTCTTCCCGCACCTGCCTCGCCATGGCCGCGATCTCGGCGGTCCACCGCTCGCGCACGGCGTCCATCTCCTTGCGGGTGAGGATCTTGCCGGCCTCGAGCCGCTCCTCGAAGGAGGCGATGCAGTCCAGCTCGCCCTCGACCATGTTCGCGCCGGACGCGGACGAGTGGCCGTAGAGCCGCGACACGTTGGCCTCGAGGAGAAACGGCTTGCGCTCCGTGCGCACGTACTCCATCGCCTCCTTGAGCTCGCGGTACGCCACCTCGGGATCGTTGCCGTCGATCACCTTGTTGCGGATGCCGAAGGCGGTGCCGCGATCCGCGATGGTGCGCGCGCCCTGCACCTGGCTCGACGGCGTGGAGATGCCCCACTTGTTGTGGGTGACGATCATCAGCACGGGCAGCTCCTCGCCGGGGCGCGAGCTCCACACCAGGCACGAGGCGAAATCGCCCTCCGCCGTGCCGGCGTCGCCGCCGGTGACGATCGTGATCGAGTCGCCGCCCAGGCGCTTCTGCGCCAGCGCCGTGCCCGGGGCCATCGCGTACTGCACCTCGATGGGCGAGGTGACGGGCGCGATGTTCCACTCGCGCTTCGAGAAGTGACCGGCGAAGTTCCGCCCGCCGCTGTAGGGGTCGGTGGCGGTGTTCTTCATCTGCCGCAGCGCGCCGATGGGCTCCTCGCCCATGGCGAGGAACGTCGCGGACTGGCGGTAGTGGAAGTGGAGGAAGTCGTACTCCGGCCCCCTCCCCTTCTTGATGAGGAGGCCCAAGGGGACGTTGAACGCCTCCTCGCCAGGGCCACCGATCCAGAAGTAGCCGTCGCCCTGCTTGTACATCTGGATGAGGCGCTCCTCGAGGACGCGCGCCTTCACCATGAGATCGTGCATCCGCACCAGCAGCTCTGGCGAGAGCGAGGGGGCCGGTTTGGCCGCTCCGACGAGACGGGGTCGGGACATTGGAACTCTGCCTCCAGGGTGTGAGGGCCTGCGTCCCTATAGCCGAAATGCCGGCGGTCTCAAACCCCTTCGTGCGATATGGTCGGAGCATGCTCGCGCCCCATGGAATCGATCCTTCCCGCGCTCCAGCGGGACTTCGCGACGCCTACCGCCACTTTCTGCGCGACGGCAGGATCCTCCTCACCGGCCACTCCCACCAGGCGTGGCCCGACGTCTCGCGGGAGGCGCAACTGCGCGCGTTCGACGACGCCGCCGCCTTCGTCGACGACAAATGGGAAGGGGCGGTCGACGCGGTGATCGCGAAGGTGGCGAAGGGCGTCGCCGCGCGCCTGGGCTTCGGCGAGGGCGCCGCCGACACCCTCGCCTTCGGCCAGAACACCCACGAGCTCGCGTTCCGCCTGCTCTCCTGCTGGCCCTTCGACGCCCGCACGCGAATCGTCACCACCACCGGCGAGTTCCACTCGCTGGATCGACAGCTCCGCAGGCTCCAGGAGGCGGGGGTGCGCGTCGACTGGGTGGACGCGAGGCCGCGCGAAGGGCTGGAGGGGCGCGTCGTCGACGCGATCCTGCCGGGGACCACGCTCGTGGCGCTGAGCGCCGTGCTCTTCGAGGACGGCTGGGTGCTCCGCGATCTCGAGCCGATCGCCGCCCGCGCCCAGGAGGTGGGGGCCGCGCTCCTCGTCGACGCGTACCACGCGTTCAACGTGGTGCCTCTGCCGCTGGCCGAGCTGCCCGGCGAGGTCTGGGTGGTGGCGGGCGGCTACAAGTACGCCCAGTTCGGCGAAGCCTGCTGCTTCCTGCGCGTGCCGCCCGAGTCCACTCGGACGCCGCTGCAGACCGGGTGGTTCTCCGACTTCGCGGATCTGGCGCAGCCACGGGAGCTCGGCGCGAGGCCGGTGGGCTTCGGCGCCGGCGCCGGCCGCTTCAAGGGCTCCACCTTCGACGCGACGCCGTTCTACCGCGCCGCGGCGGTGCTCGATCACTTCGACGCCCACGGCCTCGACGTCGCGCGCCTGCGGGCCATCTCCTTGCGGCAGACCCGCCGGCTGCTGGATCGGCTGGAGTCGCTCGACGCGCGCAGCGCCGGCCTCGTCCCCGTCTCGCCGGGCGAAGACGCCCGGCGCGGGGGCTTCGTGGCGCTGCGCTTCGCCTCGCCGCAGCGCCTGGTGGAGGCGGCGCGCGCGGTCGGCGTCTTCGTGGACGCCCGCGGCGACATCGTGCGGCTGGGACCCGCGCCCTACCTGCTGGACGACGAGCTGGACGAGGGCGCGCGGCGCCTCGTCGACGCCGCGCGGTCTCTCTAATAGAGGGGCAGGTGGACGCCGCAGCAGGCGGTGTCCACCCGATGCCCTCACGTCAGAAGCAGACGCCCATCGTGGCGCCGCTGCTGAACCAGCCGCAGCTCGTCCCGCCGGTGCATGTGGTGGCGGCGGTGCAGACGCCCTGGTCGTTCCACTGGCCACCGGGGCACTCGCAGTACCGACGGCAGGCGAACACGTCCGAGACGCCGACACAGAGCGAACCCTGTTCGCACTCGAGCCCGTCCTCGGGGGAGCAGGGCTCGCCAGCGCGGGCGACGGTGGTGGGCTTGGCGCCGCACTGTCCCATCAGGCCGCGGCCCTTCGCCCACCCGGCGAAACGGCACATCCCGGGACGCCCGCCCACCTCGGGGCACTCGCCCGGACCGCCCATCAGGTTGCACCCGGCCGGGCCGCAGTAGCCCGTCGCCTGGGCGTTGAGCCCCGTCGCGACGAGTCCCCAGCACACGTCGGAGGCTCCCGGGCAGCGGCCGAACGGTGCGGTGTCGGCGCCGGTGCCGGCGTTGCAGGACGCCGTGCAAGTGCCGTACGGGGTGCAGTACCCCGAAGACTGATCGCAGAAGGCCTCGGAACCACAGTGCGCGTCGATCTCACATCCGCGGATCTCACACAGGCCGGATCTGCAGACCTGCGACGAGTGGCAGCCGGCGTCCGACGTGCAGTCGAGCCTCTGCTCGCGGCTCACCAGGCAGAACGATCCCCGCACGCATTCCTGGGTGGAGCCGCGGGCGGCGTTCCACGTGCAGGCGCTCCCGATGGGCCGCGATCCGCCGTGCCGGCAGGACCAGGCCAGCCCCGTGAAGTCGCTGGAGACGAGGCACGCGCCTTTCGGTGCAGCCGACTGGGGGTTGGCCGGTGTCTGGGTGTCGGGATCGCAGACACCCCAGTTCGTACCGTTCAACGGTTCTTCCGTGGTGGACGAGACGGAAGAATCGCCGCAGTAATTCAACATGCAGATCCCGGTCCCGAAGACGTCGACCGCCCGGGTGTCGCAGTAGGTATCTGCTCCCTTGCACTCGGCCGAGACGTCGCATCGGCGGAACCAAACGTCCGGGCCGCCGTCGAAGGCCGTGAGGCAGAGGAATTCTCCGTCGTCGCTGTCGGCTCCGGGCTCGTCGCAGTCGTTGAAGTCCCACAGGCGCACCGGGCGATCCACGCACGCGCCGTCCTGGCAGGTGGTCCCGTAGGGCAGGCAGGAGTCCGGGCTGGTCGTGCAGCCGCAGACCGGCTCGCCGTCCACCACGCTGCAAACCTCGCCCTCGCCGCAGATGGCGCCGTCACAAGGACCCTTCGCGCCGCCCGAGCCGCCGGTCCCGCCCGTCCCTCCGCCAGTGCCGCCGGTACCGCCATCGCCGCCCGTGCCGCCGTCACCACCGGTTCCGCCGGTTCCGCCGGTCCCGCCCGCGCCGCCGGTGCCGCCCGTGCCGCCGCCGGTGCCGCCGGTGCCCGTCTCCACCGTGGCGCCGCAGAGCGTCTTCGCCGCCGCGGCCCAGCACTTGTCGTGGGCGGTCGTCTTCGCATCGCAGAGCACCGCGTCACAGGAGGGCTCCTGTGTCGCGCAACCCTGGCACGCCACGATCTTGGCTTGGTTGGCGTCGTCGCACACGTCGACCTGCGCCTTCAAGATGCAGGCTTCGCAATCCTTCGACCCCGGCGCGTCCTTGCAGGCGAGGCCGGTGCCCGACCCGCCGCTTCCGCCGGTTCCGCCTTCGTCGCCGACGACGTTGCAACCAGCGAGGAGCACGGAGGCGGCGAAGGAGAGCAACATCCAGTTCGGGAATCTCATTTGTCTTTCCTTGGTGCTGGGGCGGCTTCGACGAGCTCCGCCCTCGCCACTCGTGCGGCGGGACGCCGGGCAGGTTTGCACCAACGACCGGTCGACTTCAAGCCCGAGCGCTCCGGTGGGGCGGCAGATAAGCCACAGGCCCTCGAGACGGCGTCGCGGCGCTTGGTGATATGCATTCACACCGTCCGACACCGCCGCGAGGCGGTCGGTCGCAATGGGGGGGATCGATTGCTCCTGAGGAACACGTCCGGCATCGCCCCGATCGTCGCGCTCGCCGGGGCCCTCGTCGTCGCCGGGCTCGTGGCCGGCGGCGCGGCTGCGCTGGCCTTTACCGCGCTCGGCGTCGTCGACGCCGGCTCCACCCGGTGGCTCCTGGGCGCTCACCTCGCCGTGGTCCTGGCGACCTCGGGGGCCCTCCTGGCCCTCTTGCCCCACGCCGGTGACGCGGTCGCGCGAGACGGGGACGAGGACGCCGTCGCGACCTGGATCGACTGGTGGCGAGAGGGGCTGCTGGATCGGACCGACGATCCCCCCGGGCGGCTCCCCGACGCCGCGATCGAGGCGTTCCTGCGGCTCCGGGAGGCGGCGACCGACGCTTCGTCCCTCGACGCGCTCGGAGGGCGTTACGGTGTACGCGAGGCCCTCGCCCGCGACCTGGAGAACGCCAGGGGACCCGATCTGGCGCGTGCGTTGGAGGACGTGGGGAGGGGTCGGATCGCCTCCGCCCTGGACCTCGTGCTCTCGCACCTCGATCCCCGGGTGCACCCGGTGGTCCGGCGGGCGGCCCTCCGCGCGGCGGCGCGGATCCACTCCGCCCTCTCCCCCCACGGACGCCGCGAAGGCGCCGAGGCGTTCGTCGCAGCGCTGCGGAGCTGCGGGCTCCCCGCCGAGGTGGTCGCCGAGGCCCTCGGCCTCCTCGGCGCCGCAGCGCCGGCGATCCTGCCGCCGCTCCTCTCGGATCCTTCGCTGCCGCCTTCGATCCTCCGCGGCGCGATCCGAGCCGCGGGGCGCCTCCGATCCCACCCCTTCGTCCACCTCCTGCAGGCCTTCGCGTCGCACCCCGACGCCGAGGCGCGGGCGGCGGCGTGGCGCGCGCTCGTATCGATCGGCAGGCTCCCTCCCGCGGGAGCGGATCTGATCCGCGCCAGCGTTCGGGACGACGAGGCCTTCGTTCGCGTCCACGCCACCAGGGCCGCGGGCCTCCTCCCCGTGGGCGACGCGATCGAGGTGCTCTGGGGCAGGCTCGGCGATCGATCGTGGTGGGTGAGGCTCGCGGCAGCAGAGACGTTGCGCGGCCTGGGGTCCGAAGGGGAGGAGAGCCTGGCCCAGGCGGCGGCCCGACACCCGGACGCCTTTGCGAGGGACATGGCTCGACAGCACGCGCAGGAGCGGGATCGGAGTCGGGCCTCGTGAGCGCGCTCCAGTTCCTCCTCGTCGCCTACCTCGCCTGGTTCGCCGTCTCCCGCCTCTTCCACCTGGTCTCCGGACTGCAGAGCCTCTGGATCGGCTGGACCTGGAGGCACGCCTCCACCGACTCGATGGTCGCGGACGCTGCCGTCCAGGATTCACACCGACCCATCTCGCTCCTCGTTCCATCGACGGGCTCAGAGCCCCTGGCGGTCCTCGCCACGACGCGGGCGCTCGCCGCGATGGAGTTCCCCGAGATCGAGATCATCGTCGCGGCGGGCGACGCCGACGGCGCGCTCGCGGGCGCGCTGCGGGAGGAGTGGGACCTCGAGGACGCCCCGCACCCCATCGCCGCCAGGGTGCCGGAAGCGCCGCCCTGGCGCCTGCTCCGCTCCCGGCGCGACGTGCGGCTCTCCGTGGCGATCACCGGGCCCGGAGCGGCGCTCTCGACCGCCCTGGGCCTGGCGAGATCGCCGCTGGTCTGCGTGGTGTCGCCAGGCGACGAGGTGGATCCGGTCGCCCTCCTCCGCGCCTCCATGCTCTTCGCGGGGAGCGAGCACGTGGTGGCGATCGCAGGGGGCGCGCTGCCCCTGCGCACGGCCGATCGCTTCCTCGAGCGAGTGGCGCACGCCGCCCACGTCCGTTCGTTCTTCGCGGGTGGCGCCGCCCGCGCAGCGTTCCGCGCTCGCTTGGGCGGCAGCGCGCCTTTCCACCTGCTCCACCGGGAGAGCCTGCTGCGCGCCGGCGGATTCGACGAGAGCATGGCGGATCCTCATCTGGACGCGCTGGTGCGGATGGGGAGGCGCCTGCGCCGGGACGGCCTTCCGTTCCACACCCTCGTCGCGCTCGAGGCGGTCGGCCGCACCGCCCTCCCCGCCGACGTCCGCTCCCTCTTCCGGCTGCGGCGCGACGCGAGGCACGGCCTCGCACAGATCCTGCGCCGCCACCGTGACGCGATGCTGCGACCGCGCTACGGCACCCTCGGCTGGATCGCGCTGCCGTACTTGTGGTGCTTCGCCCTGGCGGCGCCAGCCGTGGAGGCGGCGGGCGTCCTGCTCCTCGCCGCTTCGATCGCGGGCGGCGCCGTTCCCTGGGACCTCGCGGTCCTCGCCGTGGGCGGCGCCGCCGCCCTGGGCCTGCTCCGCCTGGCGATCGCCCTCGGCGCGTCGCGGCTGCTCGCAGGGTCTCCGAGGATCGCCGCGAGCAGCCACGGAAGCGGGGTGGCGCGAGCACCGGAGCGGAGGGTCCGCGCCGGAACGTGACGAGCTCCCGTCACAAGGTGATGCAGACTCCGAGTCCCTGGTTGTAACCCAGGTTCGCGCAGACCTCCGTGGCCCCGCACTCGGCGGTCGCTCCCATACAGAGGCCGGTGGCGTCCCAGCCGGCGGTGCAGTCGCAGAGGGCGTTGCAGAAGGATCCGGTCGTATCGGAGCCGAGGCAGATCAGGCCCTCCGTGCAGTCCACGACGTTCGAGGAGCATTGGTGGCCGAGCATTCCGGTCTCGGTCGCCGATGCCGGCACGCACATGCCGCCCATGTTCGGCTCCCGGACCCCTCCTGCGATCCGACAGGACTCACCCGCCGGGCACCCGCCGTCGACGAGGTCGCAGAGCGGGCCATCGCAATAGCCGGGGATCACTTCACCGTCGAAGCCGACCATGAGGCTGAAGCAGCCGTCGCTGAGCGACGGGCACGAGGCGAACGCGGAGAACGTGTCGCCCCAACCCCAGTTGCACGTCTCCCTGCAGTCCCCGTAGGGCTGGCAGATGAACCCGTCGTAGCAGTAGCGATCGGCACCGCAGTCTGCATCCTGTGTGCAGGTGCGGAGCTCGCAGGTGCCGGTGCCGATGTCACAGACCTGGGCCGTGTCGCAATCGCCGTCCACCGTGCAGGCCAACCGCGGGAGCGAGCGCGAGAGGCAGATAGACCCCTGGTTGCACCTCTCGGCGCCGCCGCGGAGCGCGTCGAAGCGGCAGTCGGCGCCCGGCTGCGCGGCGCCCGGGGCCTGGCAGACGAAGGTGAACGAGCCGTTCTCCTCCTCGGGGATGCAGGTTCCGGTGTTGGCCCCGGGGCCGAGCTGACCGCTCACCGTGTTGCAGGGGCCGTAGGCGGTGCCGTTGATCGGATCGTCGTTGACGTCGACGTTGTCGGCGTCGCAGAGGTTGAACCAGCAGATCGGCAGCGAGCCTCCCGACTGCGTCGCCAAGCAGACCGTGTCGGGCCTCGAGCACTCCTCGGCGCTGTTCACACAGAGTCGGACCCAAACCCACCGACCATTGGTCAGCCCCATGCATGCCAGGGTCCCGTCGGGGCTCGTCGTTCCCTCGTAGCCGAGCCCGTTGTCACAATAGGTCAGCTCCCTGATGGGGGGCGGAGGGGCCACGCAGCGTCGATTCGGCGCGCAGAACAGCCCGGAGGGCTCACAGGAGTCGAGCTGCCCCGTCGTGGTGTCGGCGGGGGTGCAGGCGCACCTTGGCGGGAACTGGGTCGCGTTGCAGACCTCGCCAGCCGCACAGACCTCGCCCGCGCAGGTGGGGGAACCGCCTGCGCCGCCTGCGCCGCCTGCGCCGCCTGCGCCGCCGTCGCCGCCCGTGCCGCCGTCGCCGCCCGTGCCGCCGTCGCCGCCCGTGCCGCCGTCGCCGCCCGTGCCGTCGTCCCCGCCCGTGCCGCCGTCGCCCCCCGTGCCGCCTTCGCCGCCTTCGCCGCCTTCGCCGCCTTCGCCGCCTTCGCCGCCTTCGCCGCCCGTGCCGCCCGTGCCGCCGTCGCCGCCCGTGCC
>Ga0182742_1000612_pt1 | contig 53316 bp, 45 predicted proteins | sample eDN5th37CBELigMG_FD_128880 | JGI IMG/M metagenome (GOLD analysis project Ga0182742, IMG submission 128880) | Enriched Miracle-Growth compost microbial communities from Emeryville, California, USA - eDNA 5th pass 37_C BE-Lig MG (version 2)... ...
AGATTCCAGAACGCCACCGCCACGAAAAACATGATCGGCCACCGGTAGCGGACCATCCACGGAGTCGCCTGCCCGAGCCGCCAGGTGTGATACGCCTCGAAGCCAATGTAGGCGAGCGGCACGACTTCCAGCGCCGAAAAACTCGCGCCCAGCGCGAGCACTGGAGTGGGGGTGCCGGCGAAATACAGATGATGAAGCGTGCCCAGCACTCCGCCCGCCATGAACACGATGGTGGCGAAGAGCACTGCGACCGTGGCCGTCCTCGTCGCGAGCAATCCCAGCCGCGTAAAGAGAAACGCGATCACCGCGGTGGCGAACACCTCGAAGAAGCCTTCAACCCAAAGATGGACGAGCCACCAGCGCCAGTACTCGACCATCGACAGCGACGTGTGCTCATTCCAGAGCAGTGCCGCTCCATAAAAGAGCCCGATGGCAACGGTGGAAAGAAACAGCAGCGCAACGATCGACCTCCCCTCTCCGCCCTTGACCATCGCCGGCCAAAGCGCCCGGCCTACGAGCACCAGCCAGAGCATCAGGCCGATGAAGAGGAACCACTGCCAGAAGCGCCCCATGTCGGCGTACTCCCAGCCCTGGTGGCCGAACCAGAAGTTGTGCTCGAGCCCGAGCTTCTGCATCACGGCCAGCCACTGGCCCGTGAACGCACCGACCACGATGATGAGGAGACACACCCACAGCAGATTCACGCCAAGCCGCTGGTATGGCGGTTCGTACCCGGAAATTGCCGGACCAATATAGAGGCCGGTGCCGAGCCAGGCTGTGGCGATCCAGAGCACGGCGAGCCGCGTATGCCACGTTCGCGTAAGCGAGTACGGCAAGACGTCCGCCAGCGCGACACCGTAGAGCTCCTGCCCTTCAACGGAATAATGCGCCGTGAGCGCACCGAGAAGAATCTGAACGAGGAAGAGAGCCAGCACCACCCAGAAGAACTTCGCCGTTGCCCTCATCGATGGCGTGACACGCACGACTGCCATCGGATCGGTGGTTGGCAGCGGCGCGCGCTCTTCGGTGCGTGCATGCGTCACGGCGTGATGCCAGCCGAGAATCGCGATGCCCGCGATCAGAAACAGCACACTGAACGCAGACCACAAGTACGTGCTGGCCGGCGGACGATTGCCGATGAGAGGCTCGCTCGGCCAGTTGTTCGTGTACGTGACCTTTGAGCCAGGCCGCTCCGTCATCGCCGCCCAGGAGGTCCACCAGAAGAACGCAGTCAGCGCGCGGCGGTTCTCCGCCTCCGGCACGGTGTTGTTCTTCATCGCGTACGCTTCACGCAGGTCGTGCGCGCTCGCGTCATTGCCGAATACGCGATCGTAGTGTTCGGTTACGCGCGCTATGGCAGCGATGCGATCGGCATCCAGCGTGATCGTTTGGGTGGCGGGGTCGTACGTGTTCCGTCGCAGACGCGTTTCCAGGCGACCTCGCAGGGCAGCTTGTCTCTCTTCCGGTAACGCCGCGAAGCTCTCGACGCCCGCTTCGTTCCGGGCCCAAACGTCCAGAACTCCGAGCGCCTCACGATGCAGCCAATCCGCGCTCCAGTCCGGCGCCACGTAGCTGCCGTGGCCCCAGATCGAACCGAGCTGCATGCCGCCCATCGACTGCCATACCTGCCGGCCTTTCTCGATGTCGGCACGTGTGTAGACGACTTCCCGGTCTGGGCCGAGAACCTGCTCCGGCACCGGCGGCGCGTTGGCGTTGATATCCGCTCCCATGTACAGGAGCACGCCGAACGAACAGATGAGAAGAACTGCGAGGGCGGTCCAAAGCTTGCGAGTACTGCTCATGCCCATCTCCCTGTTCCCCGTTCGAGGCTGAGGTGCCGTGGCTTCCCGGCCATCACCAGGACCGGCAGCGAATGCTACTGCCGAACACAGTCACCGCGCTTACGTAGCTTTGCGGAATCCCGACGGCGAACGTCCGGAAGACCGCGGCCGCCCTGCAGCTTTGCGGTACGGACTCCTCCGTAAGCGGCTTGCCTCCGGCTTGGTTATAAATAGCAGTTCCTCACTTTCCACGGGCTTCAGGAATGGGTGACGACACAGAGGCCGTCGTACGCGAGGCGTACACGCTGCCGGCGGCTCAGATTGTCCGCCACCTCGGTACGGACAGCGCCTTGGGCTTGTCCCCTGAGGAGGTGCGACGCCGCGCGCTTCGGTATGGCCCGAATGCCCTGCCCCGGCCGCCCCGGCGACCCGCGTGGTTACGCTTCCTGCTGCAGTTCCACAATGTCCTGATCTACGTGATGCTCGCGGCGGCAGTCATCACGGCGCTGCTGGGTGACTTTGTCGACACGGGCGTGCTCCTCGGCGCCGTCGTCATCAATGCGATCCTCGGGCACGTCCAGGAAGGCAAGGCGGAAGACGCCCTCAATGCCATCCTCGGAATGCTCTCCCCCCACGCCAGCGTCATCCGGGGCGGCGAGCGGCAGGAGGTCGATGCGGAGAGCCTGGTTCCCGGGGATATCGTCGTCGTGGCCTCGGGCGACAAGGTTCCCGCCGACCTGCGCATTCTTGAAGCGCGGAACGTACGGGCCGACGAGTCCGTGCTGACCGGAGAGTCCGTGCCGGTTGCCAAGAATGCCGATCCGAGCCCTGCGGGTGTCCCGCTCGGCGAACGGCAGGGTGTACTTCATTCAGGCTCGCTGGTCGCTTCGGGTCAGGCTCGCGGGGTTGTCATTGCGACCGGACAACGCACCGAGCTCGGCAAAATCAGCACGCTGCTCGCGCAGGTGGAATCGGCATCCACGCCACTTATCCGGCAGATCGCCACCTTCAGCCGCTGGCTCGCCGTGTTCATCCTCGCGCTTTCCGTCGGGACTTTCATCCTGGGGGTCTGGTGGCGGGGTCATCCGCCGGCCGAAATGTTCATGATGGTCGTCGCGCTCGCGGCTTCGGCTATTCCCGAAGGATTGCCCGCCATTCTCACGGTGACCCTGGCGCTGGGCGTTCAACGCATGGCCAGACACCATGCCATTGTCCGGCGATTGCCCGCCGTCGAGACGCTGGGGTCGGTTACGGTGATCTGCAGCGACAAGACCGGCACCCTCACGAAGAACGAGATGACCGTCCAGCGTGTATCGACATCAGAGCACGCGCTGGAGGTGAGCGGTGTCGGTTACGCCCCCGAAGGGGCCGTGCATCTCGGCGGCGAGCTCGTGCAAGGGGCGGCAGCGTCCCTGCTGAACGAGATCGTTCGCGCCGCCTGCCTGTGCAACGATGCCTCCGTCGGCCACACGAACGGCACGTGGCAAGTCAGCGGCGACCCGACCGAGGGCGCGCTTCTCGTTCTGGCGACGAAAGCCGGTATGGACGCGGCGCTGGAACGAGAAACCTGGACGCGCGTGGACGCGATCCCGTTCGAGTCCGAGTACCGGTTCATGGCGACGCTCAATCGCGATCATCATGGACATGAGGTCGTCTCCCTGAAGGGCGCGCCGGAACGCATCCTCGACATGTGCGACAAGCAGATGCATGCCGATGGCGAGCGTCCCCTCGATCCCGACCTCTGGCGACGGCAGGCCACAGACCTTGCGGCACGTGGCATGCGCGTGCTCGCCATCGCAACCAAGCACGGTACTCGCACGAGCGGGAGGCTCGAATTCGAGGACGTCGAGCAGGGCTGCACGTTGCTTGCTCTGGTGGGCATCATCGATCCGCCGCGCGAGGAGTCGATCGAGGCGGTCGCCGAATGCCGCCGGGCTGGCGTCCGCGTGAAGATGATCACCGGCGATCATGTCGAGACCGCTCGCGCGATCGGCGCAACGCTCGCGATCGGCAGCGGCGCGCCGGCGCTCACTGGAGCGGAGGTGGAGGTTCTCGAGGACGAGGAGCTTCGTCGCGTCGTCTCGGGTGTCGACGTGTACGCCCGCGCGAGCCCCGAGCATAAGCTGCGGTTGGTTCAGGCGCTCCAGGCTAATGGGGAAGTCGTCGCAATGACTGGTGACGGCGTGAACGACGCCCCGGCGCTGAAGCGTGCGGATGTCGGCGTAGCGATGGGCCGCAAGGGAACGGACGCCGCGAAGGAAGCCGCGGACATCGTCCTGGCCGACGACAACTTCGCGACGATCAGCCGCGCCGTTCGTGAAGGCCGGGGTGTGTACGACAACATCCGCAAGTTCGTGCTCTTCATGCTCCCGACGAATGGCGGCGAGGGGCTCGTCGTCGTGGCGGCCATTCTGTTCGAGCTCGTTCTTCCGCTGACGCCGGTGCAGGTGCTGTGGATCAACCTGGCGACGTCGAGCACCCTCGGGCTCGCGCTCGCATTCGAACACGCCGAGAACGATGTGATGCGAAGACCGCCGCGGCCGCCGGGGGAAACGCTGCTCACCGGCCTGTTCGTATGGCGAATCCTCATGGTCAGCGTCCTGATGATGGTGGGCGCACTGGGCCTGTTCCTCTGGGAGCTGGAAAGCGGCGCCAGCCTCGAAACGGCGAGAACCATGGCGGTCAACGCAGTGGTCGCGGCCGAGATGTTCTATTTGTTGAACAGCCGGTTCATCCTCCAATCGGTCCTGTCCCTGCGCGGGCTGTTCGGCAACCCTTATGTGCTGCTGGCGATCGGGGCATGCATCGCTCTGCAGTTGGCGTACACCTACGCGCCGCCTCTGCAAAGGGTATTTGGCTCTACTGCCCTCTCGGCAGATGAATGGTTGAGAGTCGCCCTGGCGGGGCTCCTCGTCTTCGTCGCGAGCGAGGTCGAAAAGTGGGTGCTGCGCAATCTGCGGCGCTGGCGGCAACAGCGGCCGACGAACATGGTTCCCGCGGAGTCAATGCGATGAGCGCACGCGCCAGTGGTCGCATCATCCCGGCCGCCGATCGACCCGCGGCAACAAAAGGATGGGCACATAGCGCACGAGCAATACGGCGAACGTAACCACCCACAAGCCGCCTGCAATCCACACCGAGCTCTCATAAGGCAAGACAACGCCGCCGAATACACGAACGAGCGTCGCGAGCAGAAGCAATACGTAGGCGATTGCCACGCTTCGATGCACTTCCAGGGCGCGGCCCGTATGTCCCAGTGCGGCCCGCGTGATCACTGCAACGATCATCGTGCTCGCAGCGCCCATGGTGAGCGCGTGCAGCCAGTGCGCGGCCCAGTCAAAGCCCCAAAGCAGGTACAGGCATCTCAGCGCGAGCCCGATCGGCAACCATGCGTAGGCCGCGTGCAGGATCCAGACGATGGGCTGCGCAAAGCTTCGCCGAATGTGCCAGCCGCTCAGCCGGACGACATGCGCGATGGCTGCGATCCCGGCGACGGCGGCGACCGGCCATCCGCTCGGCCGAAAGAAGTCCACGATAGCCAGCACGACCATTGCGCCGATCACGATGACTTCGAGCGCACGCGTTGAGCGCACGGTGACCGTCTCGCCCCGACTACGCAGGGCATTGGCGGTGAAAGCCGGCACGATACGCCCGCCGATGACCGTGAGGAGTATCAGCACCAGATCGATCCCGCCGTAGATGGCCCGGGTTGCATGCACGATGTCCCCCTTGGCCAGCGCGATGAGATACAGCCCATCAAGGAGCCACAGGAGGGTCAGCACCCCGAGCACAAAGGTGTTGCGATTCAGACTCCGCAGCAGCGGTGGCGCAATGAACGCTGCGAGACAGGGAAGGAACAGCAACTCGATCGCAGCTATGGCTTCGACCGGCAAGCTCGCCCCGAAGGCAAATGCGATGCGCCCGGCGAGCCACACCGCCGAAAGTGCCGCGAGCGGCCATCCGGCAAAGCCCCGAGCGCCGGTCCAGCTGGGCACGGCGGTGAGGAGGAACCCCGCAATGGCCGCACCGATGAAGCCGAAGAGCATCTCATGCGCGTGCCACATCTGCGGGGGCAACGTCGCAAGCGGAAGCTCCTGGAATCTGCGGATGAGGAGCCACGCGACGATCGCGACGAATGCGTAGGCCAGCGCGAAAAGAAAGAAGGGGCGAAAACCGTACGCGAACGGCACGAAACGCGGAGCGCCGTTGCGGCTCATCGCCGTGCATTCCCGCGAGTCATCGCACGTGCTTCCCTTCGCGCGATCGCGCGGCCTTCCTTACGTTCAGGATGCGGCCTGCGCCGCGCAGCTTTGGCACTGGACGGCATAAGGAACGGCGGCGAGGCGACGCTCGCCGATCGGGCCCGCACAGGTTTCGCAGATCCCATAGCTGCCTTCATCCAGGCGCCTCAAGGCCGCAGCGATATCGGCGAGCTCGGTCTCGGTGGCAACCTCGATGGAATCGACGACGGCATCGTTCACCTGCTGGATCGCGCGGTCAGGGGCGTCGGGACTCAAGGGTTCGGCCTCACGGCGGTGATGTGCCTGAAGTCGCTCCATTCGAGCCTTGAGCTCCTGCTGGCGTGCGAGCAGCCGCTCGCGGGCCTCTGCGAAATCCACCGGAGTCTGCAATCGAACTGAGATCATTTGGGGCCTCCTCCAATCCGCAGCTGTTTTTACACCCTGCCCTGCAACCGGCGCCTACGCATAAGTGCGGTATCGGTTCCGCTCTGTACCGGATTCAGTCAGCCGGCAGTGAAGCGAGCCATGCCGCTACCGCCTGCATTTCATCGGGCGTGAGTTTGCGAGACATGCCCTCGTGAGCCGCAGCGAGATCGGGGCGGCGCCCCTCCGCCGCATCCCTCAGCTGCTTCACAAGGTACTCGTAGTGCTGGGACGCGAGCCTCGGCATCACCATGTTCTCGTCGCCCTCGGCAACCGGACCGTGGCACCTCTCGCAGGTGCGTACGTAGACCATGGCTCCTCGTTCGGCGTTCGGCTGCGGCGGGACAGTCTTCCCCGCAGGCCGCTTGAGCTTCGAGATGTATCCCGCCACGTCCGCGATGGGTTGAGAGAATGCGAGGTGCTTGCGGTCGGTGAAATGCACCATTCTCTCGTCGCTTCGTGTGCCCGCGCGGAAGTTCACGATCTGGCGAGCGAGCACCGAGAATGGCTGTCCAGCCAGTGCCGGAACCGTTCCATCGCTTACCCCTTCGCCGTTCGGACCGTGGCATGCGGAGCACGTTCGATACAGCACCTCCCCATTCTCCAGATCGGGATTGCGTGTCATCACGAGTTCGAGCTCGCGCTCGCCGGCCGCCCATGCAGGGGGAAGCGAAATCGCGACGAGCAGCCCGAAGGCGAGCACAGTGACACGCAGTTCGTTGGCCGCCATGGTGCCGCTCCCAAAGAAGGTGTGCGGATCAGGCTACGACCGGCGCTCTCCGCGCGCATACGTAGTTCGACGGGGTTTCATCGCTGGTTTTGCGCATTCTTGCGTATGGGCATGCGCCGGCCGCGAGACGAGCATTTCCTGCATACCGGACCGGCCGAAACGCCAGTTGCCGAACCCCAGGAGTGAATGGGTGACACCGGTCGAGCCGGTGCCACGTGAGCACCCGTGAGTCAGCCCAAAGGAGCCCACATGTCGTTTCGCACTCGCCGAATTCTCGTCGCCATTCGCGATGAGAGCCGCGCCCCTCGCTCAGCCTTGCGCAAGGCCGCCATGCTTGCACGCGCAAGCGGTGCCCGCGTCGAGCTGTATCACGCGATCAACGCGCCTCAGGCGATCGACGCTCTCCGGCGCGGCCTCGTCCGCGGCGATCAATCGCGAGACATCATCGAGCGCGAGGTGGAGCGCGCTGAAAAGAAGCTTTCGAGATTCGCGGCGTTGAAAGACTTCAAGGGGCTCAAAGTCACGTGTCGCGCGACCTGGGATTACCCATCGCACGAGGCGATCATTCGCGAAGCGATGGCCAGCGGCGCCGATCTCATCATCGCATCGGTGCAGCCCCGCACCACTGGTGGGCGGCTCCTGCTTGCGAACAACGACTGGGAGCTCATTCGTCACAGCCCCTGTCCCGTGCTGCTGGTCAAGTCGAACAGGGCCTGGCGGAAACCCGCTGTGGTCGCCGCAGTCGATCCCTTTCACGCGCACGACAAGCCCGCGTCCCTCGACCGACGGATACTTGAGGCCGGCCAGTATCTGGCCCGCGAGCTAGGAGGGCAGCTTCATGCGTTTCACGCATTCATGCCGCTGACCATCATCGCCCCGGCGCCAGCAGGCCAGGCGTTGTATCTCGCGCTGCCGGCCGGTGCGGAGGATGTACACACAGAGCAGGTGAAGCGGACCTTCGAGCGAACGATCGCAAAGTTCTCGATCCCGCCGGCGCGCCGTCACCTTGAGATGGGTCTTCCGCACGACGAGCTCGTGCGCGTGGCTCGTGAGATCGGGGCAGGAATCGCCGTAACCGGAGCGATTTCGCGCTCTGCGTGGCGGAGGTTCATCATCGGCAACACTGCAGAGAAGGTGCTCGACCAGCTGAGCTGCGACCTGCTCGTCGTCAAACCGGGCAATTTCCAGACGCGCGTGCCCCGTCGTGCGACGATGGCGTGGCTGGAGGGATGAGCCGCGGATCACCTCCGAAAGTTTCGTCACGGCAGCAACGGCCGGGCTGTCTCGTCACGTCCCAGCGGCCTCGTCACGTCCCAGCGGCCTCGTCACGTCCCCAGCGGCTCGTCTCGTCACGTCACCGCCTGGCACGTCGCGTCGCCGCCTGGCTCGTCACTTCCCGAGCTCCACGACATCGCGGTGCTCGGGCACCGTGACCTCCCACCCGAGCTCCTTCTCGATCCTGAAACGGAGCACGTCGCTTGCCGAAGGCTCCCCGTGAGTGACGAAGGTACGCCGGGGCTGGCGCTCGACGTTCCGCATCCAGGCGATCAGCTCATTCGCATCGGCATGCGACGATGAGGCTTCGAGCTGCCCGATCTCCGCTTTCACGGCGTAATCCGCGCCGTGAATCCGCACGGATCCGACTCCTCGCACCAACGCGCCACCTCGCGTGCCTGGCGACTGGTAGCCGCCGAAAAGCACAAGGTTTCTGCCATCCCCGAGAAACGCCTTGAGGTGATGAATGACGCGGCCGCCCGTAGCCATCCCGCTCGCCGAAACGACGATCGCCGGCCCTTCCAGCCGATCGAGCGCCCGCGACTCTTCCGGCGATGTGACGAACTGCGCGGCACCGGACAAGCGCTCACACTGCTCCTGGGTGAGGCGATGCTCGTTCTGGAAACGCAGATAGATCGAGGTAGCATCGATGGCCATGGGGCTGTCGATGAATACCGGAACGTCGGCAATCGCCTTTCTCGCCTTGAGATTGGCGATGTGTAGCAGAAGCGCCTGAGTACGCCCCACCGCAAAGGACGGAATGACGACCATGCCGCCGCGGCCGAGGGCCCTGGATAGCCAGCTGCCCAGCTCCGCTTCCGGATCACCCGCCGGGTGCGTCCTGTCACCGTAGGTCGATTCGATCACCAGATAGTCCGTGTTCGAAGGCTTCGCTGGCGGCCGCATCACTGGATCATTCGCGCGTCCGAGATCGCCACTGAACGTGATATGCGTGCCGTCCGCGAAAACCCTGGCGGACGCGGCACCGAGCAGATGGCCCGCGGGAACCAGCTCGCACTGGAAAGTGCGCGCGAGCTGAAACGACTTCCCGAACCTCACGGGCTCGAATCGCCTGAGACACGCCTCCGCGTCCGCAACTGTGTAGAGCGGAAGAGCCGGCTTGTGCTTCGAGAATCCGTGACGATTGGCGTAGAGAGCTTCTTCCTCCTGCAGATGCGCGCTGTCGGGCAGAAGTATCTTGCAGAGCTCGAATGTACTCTCGGTGCAGTAGATCGAGCCCCGAAATCCCGCCCTCACCAGCACAGGCAGGTAGCCACTGTGGTCGATGTGCGCGTGGGTCAGGATCACGGCATCGATCGACGAGGAATCGAAGCCCGGTGCAGCCCAGTTCCGCAAACGAAGCTGCTTGTACCCCTGGAACAGGCCGCAATCGACCAGCAGCTTGCGGCCTGCACTTTCGAGAAGATATCGGGAGCCGGTGACCGTACCCGTTGCGCCGAGGAACTGTAACTTCATGCTGGCTCGCTGGTGATGTCGTGATCGCAGCCTCGGTTGGTCGCAGCCTCGGTTGGTCACAGCCTCGGTTGGTCACAGGCTGCTTGGTCGCGGGCTGCTTGGTCGCGGGCTGCTTGGTCGCGGGCTGCTTGGTTGCGGACTGCTTGGTTGCGGGTTGCTTGGTTGCGGGTTGCTTGGTTGCGGGTTTGATTGGTTGCGGACTACCTGGCGCAGTGTGTGGCATTCCGCCGAACCGGCTCTTACGTAGTTCTAGCTAGGGACTAGGTTGGCCAGCGAATGGTGCCCCCATCGCCGCGAGCGGATGATCACGAGCAAACCTCGGCGATTGACTCGCATCGTCCGGGCAGGCGCAGGAGCCAGCGGCCGGGCAACGCAGGAGGCAGAGGCCGGGCAACGCAGGAGGCAGAGGCCGGGCAACGCAGGAGGCAGAGGCGGGAGTCGTAGCAGGAAGGCAGGAGTCGCAGCATGAAGCCGATTCGTCGGATTCTCGTAGCGGTCAAAGAGACTGGAGCTCGCTCGCAACCGGCCATCGACAAGGCCGCGCTGCTCGCGAAGAAGCTCGGCGCATCCGTCGAGCTGTTCCATGCGATCGCCGAGCCGGTCTATTTCGACTCGCCCCAGCAGCCTGAAGCGGAGCTCTCCGAGCTGCGAGAGCGTCGGCGAGATTGGCACCTCGCCCGCCTCCACGCGGCTGCATCACGACTTTGCGATACAGGGGTCCAGGCATGCGCATATGCGGATTGGGACTTTCCCATCCATGAAGCCATCATTCGGCGAGCGACCGCGATCAAGGCGGATCTGATCGTCGCGGACTCTCCCGTCCGCACGCGCCTCGCTCGCTGGCTGCTGCACCTGACGGACTGGGAGCTACTCCGGTTGAGTCCCCTGCCCGTACTGCTCGTGAAGACGCGTGAGCTCTACGAGCGGCCGATCGTGCTAGCCGCCGTAGATCCGATGCATGCCCACGCGAAACCCGCGAACCTTGATAAGGCGATTCTGGATTACGGCAGCTGCGTGGCGCGCGCGCTCTCGGGGTCACTGCACGTCGTGCACGCACGCCCTCCCCTGCCACTCGATTCCTCACCGTCACTGATCATTCGCGATACACAGGGCGACATCCTGCAAACGCGTCGTGAACAAAAGGCGCGCGCGGAGTTTGCCAAATGCGCGAATGAGGCAGGAGTACCGCGCGCACGACAGCACTTCGTCGATGGCGATCCGTCAGTCGTTCTGCCTGAGAGAGCCCAGCGCCTTGGGGCGGACCTGGTGGTGATGGGTGCAGTGTCTCGAAGCGGGCTGCGCCGTATCTTTATCGGCAACACGGCAGAGCGCGTTCTTCGTGAACTTCCGACCGACGTTCTCGTCGTCAAACCGGAAGGCTTCAAACGACGGATCGCGCGTCTTCCCCGAGGAGTGCCGGTCATCTCGACCCGAACGCCTCCTGCAATCTGAAGCCGTGCCCGCTGGACGCGGGCACACTGGGAAAGACAGCGGAAATCCCGCGGGCGGGCGTACCGCGGCCCGATCCGCGCTCCGCTCAGGCGAAGCCCGGCGGCGCCTCGAAGCCGCCGTGAACTTCCGCCAGCTTCGCCGCGAAATCGATCGGCGTCGCATCCTCCATGTACGGCCCGATCGCTTGCAGCGAAACGGGAAGTCCCGCGGATGTTCGGCCCACTGGGATGGTTGTGGCGGGACAGCCCGTCAGCGTGGCTGGCGCGATCCACTTCCACATATCCGGATAGGCCCTCGGGCCCGCGGATGTCGGGATGGTTCGAGAGATGATGTCGGGTGAGTGGTCGTGCGGGAACGCGGCGGCTAAAGCCACCGGGCACAGAAAGATGTCGTACGACTTGAAGTAGTCGCGCCACGTAGCCTGCGCACGCAAACGAAGCTGGTTCTGCTGGGTCCAGCCCCTGTAGCTTGAGACCGCACCGAGCAGATACGAATCGCGAGCGCCCGCCTCGACTGCCTTGCGCATCGCTTCGACCTGCGCTTCCGGAAAGCCTGACGCCATCGTCGCACCAAGCAGGAACATGTAGTTCTCAAAGCTTGCGTTCGCATCGAAGCCGGGCGGCCAGCCTTCGGTGACCTGAACCCCGGCCTTGCGCAGGGCCGCCAGTGCGTTCTCCAGCGTCTTCAGCACTTCAGGGTCGACCGGGCAGTACGGGGTATCGAGCACAACGCCCACTTTGTATTCACGCAAGCTTTTCCTGCGAGGCGCGGGCACGGACCAGCGAAGCGCGCGTGCATCGTCGCCTGCCGGGCCTGCCAGCACACCGAGCTCAAGCAGCAGATCGGAGGCACTGCGCGCGAGCGGGCCCGCCACGGGCAGGACCTCAAGTGCGGGCAGCGCTGGAGGCGGAGGGGGAATGTGTCCATCCAGAGGGACGATATTGAGCGTGGGCTTGTGTCCGTAGACGCCGCAGAACGAGGCAGGCACGCGAATGGAGCCGCCGATGTCGCTGCCCACTTCCAGGAATCCGAAGCCGGCGGCAAGTGCCGCGGCTCCTCCGCCGGTGGAGCCACCCGGAGTGCGGGTGACGTCCCAGGGGTTGTTCGTGGTGCCCGCGACGTCGTTGTAGGCCTGCAAGTCGCTGGCGAACTCGGGGGTGTTCGTCTTGCCGATGAGGATCGCGCCGGCCTGCTTGAGTCTCGCAGCGACGACCGCATCCTGGGCCGGCACGTAGTTCTCCAGAGTTTTGGATCCGCTGGTTGTCCGGACGCCTGCGGTCTGGAATGTGTCCTTGATGAATATCGGCAGCCCGTGCAAAGGGCCCAGCGTCCGCTTGCGCGCACGTTCCTCGTCTGCGCGGCGAGCTTGCGCGAGGGCTTGTTCCTTGACGAGTGTGACGAATGCATTGATGCGCGCGTTGTGCCGATCGATGCGTGCGAACACGTGCTCGGTCAGCTCGCGGGAGGAAATCGTCCGGCGCTTCAATGCCGCGAGAGCCTCGGTCGCCGTGCCGAAGCTCGGATCGAATCCGCGGGTTGAGGCGACTCCCTGGCGTGTGGAGCCGAGGAATGCCGCGCTTCCGAGGAGGGCGCTGGCGGCGGTGATGAAGGTTCGTCGGCTCGGTTGGGGCGGGCTCATGCTCGATATTCCCTTTTTGTTGTTGCCGATGGGTTGTTGTCGCCGATTGCTCGGGGCGACGGCTGCGCGATTGGGCGATCCGCCGCGAAGGCTGAAGTTTAGACCTCGCGGGCGGAGTGGCAAGCGCCCGCGCAACCCCCGCGACCCCCGCAACCCTCGCGACCCCCGGGACCCTCGCGACCCTCGAAGTTCGCAGGCCGAATGAGTCCCTTCTTCAGCAGGCTCTCGCCCAGTCCGTAGAAATAAAGATAGCCGCGCAAGTCGCCGAAGCGCTCGATCGCTCGGGTGAGGGGCGCGCCCGGCGCGATCTGCAGCAGGGCGCTCATCGCTCGCGTCGCGCCCACATCGCCCGGCGGGAATACGTCGAGGCGCCCCGCCCCACGCAGCAAGACGAGCGCCGCGCTCCAGGGACCAATACCACCGAGCTGCATGAGAGCCTTGAGTGCGTCCGGCGTCGCCATACCCTCGATGCGCTCCGCATCCAGCTCACCCGACTCGCAGGCGCGCGCCGCCCGGCGAAGAGTGTCGGCTTTGGTTGCACTCAGGCCGCATGCACGCAAATGAGGCATCCGTGCATGCGCGATCTCTGCTGCGGTAGGAAACGCGAGAAAGCGGCGACCGTCGTGTTCGAGCGGTTCGCCGAAACGCTCTACAAGGCGAGCCACGATCGCAACACCGGCGTCCAGGCTCAACTGCTGAAACGGCACGACGCTGGCGAACGCCTCGAACAGATCGGGGAATCGTGGCGGTCGCAGACCGCGAAGCGCGAGAGCCGTTGGGCGCAGTGTCGGCACGTTCTCCGCCAGGCGTTGGAGCGGCTCGGGATCCACCTCCAGACCCAGGACTCGACGCAGCGTTTGCTTTAGTGCCTTGGTGGCTGCGGTCTGAGGCTCGCCCGACAGGACGCTGAACCGCACGTCCGGCTTTTCGATCGAGCCCTTGTTGCGAACTTCGACCAGCGTCGGCGTCTCAGCGACTCTGAGCACGCGCCGGTAGCGATCGCCTTCCCATACGTCGACGCGATTGACCGGCCGCCGTTGCAGGACGCGCACGGTGGCCTCGAGATGGAAGGGCGCCCGCGTCGGGAGCCGCAGACTCCCGCCCCGCCGTCCGCTCACCTCTCGCGAGCCGCGCGCGACGGCTCATGCCGCTCGCCGCGCGCAGCGGATTGCTGTCGGCTGCGCGCTGCGAACTTCCGCTTGCCGCGCCCCGCGGATCTATAGTTACCGCCCCCTGCGGATCTATGGTTATCGCGCCCTGCGGATTGCCGCTTGCCGCGCGCCGCGGATCCACGCTTGCCGTTCTTGCGCGAAGGGCGACGCACGGCTTCTCGCGCGGGGCGAACCGAACCAGAAAGTCGACCTCGATCCGCACCCTCTTGCTCAAGAAGGTACTCGCGAAGAACCACCGCACTGTTGTGCTCGGAGTCGTGGGCGCTGTACAGAAGCGTCACCGTCCCTTCGCGGCTCGCCTCGAGTAAGGGCAACCACGCCTCGCGATTCGCGCGCAACTCCTTCCTGTAGCGCTCCCGGAACTCATCCCAAAGGTCCACTCGATGGCCGTACCACTTCCTCAGGGGCGTGCTGGGCGCCACGTCCTTCAGCCATTCGTCGGCCTGCACGGCTTCCTTCTTCATCCCCCGCGGCCACAGCCGCTCGACGAGCATGCGACGGCCGTCTCCGGCAGATCGAGGCTCATACACGCGCTTTATCCGAATCATGATTGCACCTGCCGTGGCGGCGCCGTTTTCAGATCCTGGACACTCCCCAATCGTATCAGCCCTGGCGCGACGAGGCTTCAGCTCTTCTGGTGTGCGCGGCTCTTCCGCCACCCGCGAGCCGGATTCTCATCCGGCTCGCCTTTGTCTTCTCAGGCACGCACCTCAGCGACGCGAGCTGGACGATTCTGCCGACGCAGACGCCTTCGGCTGCTTCGATTCAACCTGCGCAACCTGCTCATGATGCTCCTGCAGCTTGGGCAGCATCTTCGATGCGAACGCCTGCAGCTCCTTGTCCACCTTCGGAGAGGAAGACGCGGACTCGAACAACTCGACTGCCTTCTTATGGTCCTTGTCCATCTGCTCCATGTACGCCGTGTCGAACTCCTCGCCGGATTTCGTCTGCAACAGCTTCATGGAAGCCATGTGCATCAGGTCCGTGTCGTCCGGGACCTCGATGTTCTGGCTTTGTGCGAGCTTGGCAAGCTCCGTGTTCGCCTTCGTGTGATCGGAGATCATCTGCTGTGCGTACTGCTTCACCTCGGGGCTTTGTGCCTTCTTCTGCGCCAGCTCCGACATCTTGATCTCTGCAAGATTGCTCTGCGCCGCGCGCTTCACGAATTCCTCGGAAGTCACCGCCTTCCCGGATTCGGATCTCGTATCGCTCGACGAGGCGCCCAGCTGCGACTCAGTGTGTTGATTCGGAGGCTCCCCCTGCGGCGATGTCGTTTCCGGGGTCTGCGCGCTGACGCCGGCTACGGACGCAAGCGCGGTCGTAAGAAATACTGCGTTCAGCTTGTTCATCACATCACTTACTCGGTAGGTTTCGGTGTGGGATTCAACGGGGAGCCCGCAGCACCGTTCCCTCCTTTCGGCAACGCGGGGACAACGCCAAAGGTGATGTCCCCGGTAGTTCACGCCGCGCGCCTCAAGCCTCCTCCCCCCAAACCTCGCGCGCGGTCTGCGCAACCAGCCGAAGCTTGGCCCACTGATCCTCCTCCGTCACCGCGTTGCCCTCGACCGTCGAAGCAAACCCACACTGCGGGCTCAGGCATATCTGCTCGATCGGCACGAACCGCGCGGCTGCATCGATCCGCCGCTTGAGCTCGTCCTTGCTTTCCAGCGCAGGGCGCTTCGATGTGACAAGTCCGAGGATGACGAACTTTCCCTTCGGCACGAAGCGCAACGGCTCGAACCCACCCGACCGCTCATCGTCGTATTCGAGGAAGAACCCGTCGACGTTCAGCTCGTTGAACAGCGCTTCGGCAACTGTGTCGTAGCCTCCCGAGGCCACCCACGACGATCTGAAGTTGCCGCGACACAGGTGCGTACACACGGTCATTCCCTGCGGCCTGCCGGCGAGCGCTCCGTTGATGAGATCGATGTACACGAGATGCTGGCGCGAAGGATCGCCACCCAGTCGACGCACGTGATCCTGCTGAGCAGGGTCGTTGAGATACGCAAGACTCGTGTCGTCGAGCTGGAGATACGTGCACCCGAGCTCTGCAAGACCAGCGACCTGAGTGGCGTAAACCTGCTTCAGGTCCGACCAGAACTCTTCCATTTCGGGATACACATCGCGAGAGATCGCCTCTCTTCCTCCGCGGTAATGGAGCATGCTCGGCGAGGGAATCGTCAGCTTCGGAACCCCGCGCCGGCACACACTCTTCAGGAACGCGAAATCCTCGCCGAAGATCGGCTTCTCAAGACGCAAGCGTCCCGTGACCTGCGCCGTGGATCCCATGAACTCGACGTCGCCGGATGAGCTGTGAAACCGCAGCTTCAGGCTGTCCTTCACGGGCGTTACGCCACCGAGGCGATACAGGAAATCCATGTGCCACGAGCCACGACGCAGCTCACCGTCGGTGACCGCGCGCATCCCAACCTCTTCCTGCTTTCGCACGAGATCGCGAATGACGTTGTCTTCGATGGCCCGGAGCCCGACGGCGTCGAGCTGGCCGGCCTGGTGCGCGCGCCGCGCTTCCACCAGCGAGGAAGGACGAAGAAGGCTGCCGACATGCTCGGCACGAAACGGAGGTCTTTGCATTTTGAAGCTCACCTGCTGATCGCAAGTGGCTCGCGCTTCGGAACAGCGCGAACGGATCCACCACGCACGGCTGGCGGATTGCTGACCGTGCAGACGGGTCCGGCCGCTCCTCCCACGAGAGCCCTTGCCGCGCATCGCACGCGTACGCGCGACGGTCGCGGCAGGTCTTCGGGCTCCCGGGCGTGCGATCTCGCGAAGAGATCGTTTCCTACTGGGCGGGCTTCCCAGGCTCCGTATCAGAGCCCAGTGCCGATTCGCCGTTCGTTCCCGATGACCGCTGCGGGGCAGCTCCGGACTCGATCGTACGATCTCACCGGATTCCCTTTTAAGCTCGCCCGGAGGCAAGCACCGCTGACGGGCGGCACGTTAGGCTCTGACGCCTCCGACGTCAACCGCGAGCAGGCTCTCAGGAACGTTCGTCCGGCTCCTCGCCGATCTCCCACGTCTCGACGGACACTTCGATGATCTTCCCTGTGATCGCATCCACTTCGACCTTGAACTCCTTCCCGTCGCTATCGACGATGTCGAACTCGTAGGAAGGATCGCCGTTCGCCTCGATTTCGAATTCCGTTTCCTCGATCTTGCCGGGGAACATCGCGGTCGCCGTTGCAGCCGCGGCCTGCCGCGTAACCTTGGCTTTCCCCTTGAACGCCGGATCGTCCGCGTTGCGCGCTTCACGCTCGATCTCGTAGATGCGTGCGTCGTCGATCTCGCACATGAGCTCCCACTCGACGCCGTCCCGATCGCGGATCTCGATCTCGTACGTCGGCTCTCCGCCCTGGACCACGGCGAGCTTCTCCACCTTCACGAAATTCCCGGCCTTTACCGCCCGTGCTGCTTCGAGGCACGCCTCCAGCCTGTCCCCCGGTTCTTCCGCTCCGACCGAGGTTCCGCCGGCGAACGAAAAAACGGCTGCAGCAAAACCGGGCATCACGCGGCGAAGGAACTGTGACATGGCAGGTACCTCCAGAATGCTCCGAGCACGGTCGAGACTACTCCCTGTAGCAAGGAGCGGTCACCGGCAGCCCGATGCGTGAGATCTGGAGGAACGCCAGGCCTGATCGGAGCTACGGCGCTCGCACGGCGACGCCGCGCGTTTCCGCCATCAGTCGCTCGAGCAACGCTGCCGTTTGCTCGTGTCCCTTGCCCGGAGTCGGCGCCCCGAGACGACCTTCCTTCATCTTGCCGCGCGCGGCGTCGACGGGGTTCATCCCATCCGCGTCCTCGGCCATGAGGTTTGCGCCATGGGCGGCGAGGAACTCGACCACCCGCGGCCAGCCCCAGAAGGCCGCGCTGTGCAGAGCCGTTCGACCATGGGCATCGGCCTGGTTGATATCCGCGCCACCGGCGAGCAACGCTTTCAGCGCGGCGATCGATCGATCCTGCACGTCCGGCGTGTCGTACTTCCCGCGGGCATCGCCATTGCGCGAACCGAGGCCGGCCGCGGCCATGAGGGGACTGATTCCGCCGATCTGCGCCGGCGTGATACCGCCCTCGTTGGGGAGATTCGGGTGCGCGCCGTGAGCCAGCAGCAGCTCGATCGCCGGCACGTCGAACGTCTTGGCAGCGCGCAACAGCGGCGTGGCTCCGATGGAGAGCAACAGGTCCCGGCCGCGATCGTCCTTGATCGAGCGCCCAATCTGGTAGAGCTTCAGCTGCGCGTTGGGGTTCGCGCCTTTGGCGAGCAGCAGTCGCGCGAGCTCCAGCGGCGTCGTCTGATCGAGCGACGGTCTGTCCGGCCAGCCCCCCTCGGGCAGCGTGTTCATGTCGATGGCGACGTACAGCGGCGTGCGCCCGCGCCAGTCCCATTTGTTCGGATTGGCTCCGCTCTCCACCAGCACTCGCGCGAAATCGAAATGCAGGTTGATGATGGAAAGGAGCAGCGGGGTCACGTCTTCAGGGTCCGCGATGTCCGGGTCCGCGCCCGCCGAGAGCAGCACGCGCGCGCACTCCACACAACCTTGGCGAGCCGCGTAAAGCAATGCAGTCCACCCTCCCGGCTTCCGGAAGTGCACGCGCGGTTCGGCGCTCACGAGCCGCTCCCACCGGTTCACAGCAGAGCGGGCGTTGGGATCCGCACCGTGCTTGAGCAGCAGGCGGAGCATTTCCGGCTGGCTTTGTGCAGCAGCCCACATAAGAGCCGTCTGCTCCCGCCATTGCTCGCGTGCGTTCACGTTGGCGCCGTGGTCCAGGAGCAGCTTTGCCGCTTCAACGTTGCTGCTGCGGGCAACGATCATCAGCGCAGTTTGACCATCCGCGTTGGCAGACTCGACATCTGCTCCAGCGCGGAGCAGTAGAGAGAGGACCTCGGTGTTGCCGGTGACCGCGGCCTCCGAAAGAGGAGTTGCTCCATACCGGTTTGCCCGGTTCACATCCGCGCGCGCCTTGAGAAGCGCGCGCACGAGCTGTGGATCGGCCCAGTGCGCCGCCCAATGCAGCGCGGTGGTGCCGTCGCCCGAGGCCTGATTGGCATCCACTCGTTTCGCGAGCAATTTCAGCGCCGTCTCGCGATCGGCGCTCCGGGCCGCGTCGACGAGCGGAGGAGATGCCACCGCTGCCTGCACCAGGAGCAAGCCCAGGGCGGCCGCCATCATTGCTCTGGAACGCATCGTCAGACTTCTGCGAACGTGCCCGTGCTATCGCCGACGCGTTCGACGCTCACACCTGCACGGTCGAGGAGCGTTGCGAGCAGGTTCGCATGCGGCGTGCGGTCGGGATACCTCAGGTGCTGGCCGCCCTTGATGCGTCCACCCGCCCGGCCGATGACAGCTGCCGGAAGCGGGAAGTTGTTGTGACGGTTCCCGTCACTCATGTTGCTGCCGTAAAGCAGTATCGCGTTGTCGAGCATGCTGCCCTCGCCGGCCGGCATCGCGGCGAGCTTCTTCAGGAAGCCGGCAAAAACAGTCGTGTGATACTGCTGCAGCTTCACGAGCTTCTCGATCTGGCGAGCGTCGTTGTTGTGATGCGAGAGCGGGTGGAAGGCATCGGGGATTCCCAGGTGCGTGTAAGCCTGGTTGCTCACTTCCGCGGCCATCATGAACGTGGCGATGCGCGTGATGTCGGCCTGATAGGCAATCGCGATCATGTCGAACATCAGCCGCAGGCGGGCATCGAAGTCCGGTACACCCGCAGGCAGCGTCGGCAGCGAAAGCCTCGAAAGATCGCCCGCCTCCGCCATTTGCACGCGGCGCTCGATCTCGCGCACGCTTTCCAGGTAAGAGTCCAGGACGGACCGGTCGTGCGCACCGAGCCGGCGCTTCAGCACTACCGATTCGGCCATGACCATGTCGAGCACGCTGCGGTAGTCCTCCGCAATGGCCGCGCGCTCTTCGCGCGACTCGCCTTGCCCGAACAGCTTCCGGAACAGCTTGCGCGGGTTGTACTCCATCGGCAGCGGATTGGTTTCGGTGCGGAAAGAGATGGTGTTGCCGAAGTTGCAGCCGTAGGTCCCATCGCACGCGGCACTGCCGCCCTTGGGTTCCGTCGCCACTTCGAGGGAAGGAAGCTTCGTGTCCCCGCCAATCTCACGCGCGGCAATCTGATCGATGCTCACGCCGCCGCGGGGCGCGTGACTCTTTGCCGGCGGCACGGCGCTCAACCACGTGCCCGGCGTGATGGCGTGGACCGCCGAGCTCGACGCCGGCTTGTTGTCGAGCCCACTCACGATGGTCAGATGGGACTTGAACGGCGCGAGCGCTTCCAGGATGGGTGAAAGCTCGAACTCCCTGCCGGTGGCCGCGGGCGTGAAGCGGTCCATGATGAAGCCATGCGGCAGATAGAAGAACCCGAGCCGCGGCCGCGCGGCAGCCGCCGTGCTGGCCACGGCAGTGGCGGCCGGCACCATGGCATCGAGCAACGGCAGGGCGATGCTCACACCCAGACCTCTGAGCACGGTTCGTCGCGACAGATGCTTTTTCGAGATGAACATGATCTCTCCTCTGCAGCGCACGCCTAACGTGCTGCGTTGGGGCTTTCCGCCGCCGTCACCTTCACGCCCTCCGCGGGCATCGCGGCCTTGCGGAAGGGATCGCTCTGGACGATCGCCATCACGATGGACTCGAAACGGTAGTCGTCCGCCGCGGCCTGCCGCACGATGCTTCGCACCGTCGGCATGTCGTAGTACTCGATGGTGCGCCCCAACGCATAGGTCATGAGGTTCTCGGTCAGGGTCTGCACGAAGCGGTCCGGATCCGCCAGCAACGCTTCGCGCAGGTCCGCCGGACCGGCCAGCTTGCGGCCGCCCGCCATCTCGCCGGTTGCATCGATCGGCACTCCGGCGAAGCGGTCCCGATCCAGCCACTCGCCGATGGCATTGAAGTTCTCGAGCGCAAGTCCGAGCGGATCGATCACGCCATGGCACTGATTACAGGATCGCTGGGTGCGATGCGCCTCGAGCCGAGCCCGCACGGTGCGCTCCTTCACTCCCGGGCCGCCATCGGCCAGGTTGGTTTCGACACCCGGCGGCGGCGCCGCTGGCGGCGCCCCCATCAGCGTCTTCAGTATCCACTCGCCCCGCAGCACGGGTGAGGTTCGATCCGGGTACGAAGTGAGCAGCAGGACACCGCCCTTGCCGAGCAGGCCCCAGCGACGCGAATCCTCCAGCATCACCTGCCGGAAGCGCGTACCGCGCACATCCTGCAAACCATAGTGACGAGCCAGACGCTCGTTGACGAACGTGTGCTTCGCGCTCAGCAGATCGAGCACGCTGCGATCGGTCAGCAGCACGCTCTCGAGGAACATCGCCAGCTCGTCCCGGAAAGCGGCGCGCAGATCATCGTCGAAGTTGGGGAAGCGGCGCGGATCGGGATCGATGATGTCGATGCCGCTCACCTTCAGCCACTGGAACGCGAAGTTCGTGACGAGGGTTCTCGCCTTGGGGCTCGCGAGCATGCGCCGCACTTGTCTTGCGAGCGTGCGCTTGTCGGCAAGCTTGCCGCTCTCCGCAAGGGCCAACAGCTCCTCGTCGGGCCCCTGGCTCCAGAGGAAGAACGAAAGACGCGACGCGAGCTCGATCGGGGAGAGGTCGTGCGTGGAGCCCGGCGCCGCATCCTCCGGCGGCAGCTCGGCGCGATAGAGGAACTTCGGGCTGGCAAGCAGAGCCATCAACGCCTTCTGGATGCCGGTTTCGAATCCGCCATTCGCCGCACCGGCACGATAGAAGCCCATCAGCATCTGCAGGTCGGCATGCTCCACGGGACGGCGGAATGCCTGGCGTGCGAGCGAGCCGAGTATCTTCTCCGCGCACGGCACTTCCTCGGCGGCGCTCGTGGGCCGGCAGCTGAAGATGCGCGCGCGACTCGGCGTTTCGCCGACGCCGGAGGGCCGCCGCGGTCCGACGATCTCGAGCCCGCCGACGATCGGAACCGAGTCCATCACCTCGCCGGGCCTGAGCGGCTGCATCTCCGCATCCGACTCCGCGAGGGTGCGAGTGACGAACGCCGCCGTGATCCTGCGCGGACCCGCCCGCGCATTGACGCGAATGCCGCGGAAGCGGTTCTCGATCTCGATGACCGCCTCGGTCTGGCGCAGGTCGACGTTCCTGAAGTCTTCCTCGCCGCCCAGCGAGCCCTCCCACACTGGCTCATCGTCGATGGCGAGCACGAGCGTGTGGCGGTATTCGAGCCACCCCGTCGGATACGATCGCAGGGGGGACGCACCGATCGATACGACGGCAACGTTGATCTCGTACTCGCCATCGACGGGAAAGTGATACTCCACCGCGATACCTCCGCGGCTGCCGAGCGGCAGGCCCGGCACGTGCACCGTCTGGTTCACGTTCTCCGGCACGACGAAGATTTCGGAGCCCTCGCGCGGCGCCGGGTCGCCCACCGCCTGGATGCTGATCTGGCGTGCCGCGCTGATGTATTCATCGATGAACGTCGGCGATACGTTCAGCACGTCGGCCACATTGTTGAACCCCTCGCTCACGCCATCGGGCGGCAACAGGGACGTGGCGTCGATCTTGAGCGCGAGCAGCCGCTCGATCTCGTGCGCGTACTCCGTGCGATTCAGACGATGCAGCACTACGTGCCCCGGGCGCGGGCCGGCCTGCGCGGCAGCCTCATCGAGGCGTTTCGCGAGCGACGTTGCAAACGTCCGTAGCACGCCCTCTTCCGGCTGCGGCTCGCCTGGAGGCGGCATGAGTCGACCGTGCAGCTTGCGCACGGTGTTCTCCCACACCTCCGCATCCGACGCCACGCTTTCGAGATCCAGCGTGTCGAATGCCACGCCTCCCGCCCAGTCAGTCGCGTTGTGACACGTCACGCAGTAGGTTTCGAGAAACTCCGCGTGAATCGGATGCTTTTCTTGCGCGAGCGCGGTGCCCGAAAGAAACAGCGCGAACACAAGAGCAGCGGATGCACGGGACATCAGACGATTCCCGCGCCAAGCATGAACACGTGTGCCCACATGCCTCGATAGGCATTGCGGACGAAGAGGCCGGGATCGCCCCATGTGCTGTCGAAGCCATCCGTGGCTTTCGCGTCGAGCATGTCCTGCGGTCCCAGGCCCTTTTTCATCATCGTGACCAACCGCTCTTTCACGGCCACGAGCATGTCGTGCTGCGCTTGCAGATCCGCGCGTCCCTGGATCGGGCCTTCTGCCGGGACGATCCGCGTTTCCACGTTCGCGAGCTTCAGCAGCGTGGCGTTCGCTGCAATCATTCCGCCGATCCAGCCGCCGGTTGAGTAGTCGAGCACCGGGTACTGGCCTGCCGAAAGCACGCCACCCGCGACGAGCACGTTGGCATTTCGGAAGAACACGTAGATGTCCCCATCCGTGTGGGCGCGAGGCAAGTGGCCGTATTCGATGCGCTCACCACCGAACGTCAGGTTGCCGCCGCCGGTATAGAAGGTCTCCGTTGGCAACGCTGCGCGCGGCCGCGGCTTGTAGTAGCGGTCCTGCCATTCCACGTAGAAATCGCCACCGAGCCACAGCTTCGTGTTCTCGTGCGCAACGATGCGGGCGCCGGCTTTGCCGAGCGCTTCGTTCGACCCGGTGTGCTCGTAGTGCCAATGGGTATTGAAGAGCGTGTGCACGCGTGGCGCCTGAGACTCGGCAAGCACGTGCATCAGCAGCGTGGCGGAGTGCTCCGCGCCACCGCCATCGACCATCAGCACGCCTTCGGGGCCCTGCAACGTGACCACGTTACCGCCCGCGCCGCTCGTGAGTGTCAGCGCACTGCTCAAGCGAACGGATGCAAGCGCCGCCGACCGCGCCCGCACCCCATGGGGCAGCAGCGTCGCGCAGCTGCCCAGCAAGCCTGCCTCCAGAAATTGGCGTCGATTCATCGCGAGCGCTCCCCGTGAGAAGCCCGCCGAGTGTATACAAAATTCACTTCGCGGCTCTTTCGCCCCGTTCGCCCCATCCGTGGGGCGGAAGCGGCCGAGCCTCGGCTAGCCGCCTCCCCGGGCCTGCCCGGCCCCGGCGTAGCTACGCGACCCGCCGGGCCGCAGGAATCCCGCGTCTTGCGGCCGGCAACGAAGCCAATGTCCGACAAGGCGCCGCCGGCGACTTTTTCCAAGTGGCTAGAACCGCAGCCGCACACCGACCACGTAGCGCCGGCCGAGAATGTCGAACAGGTTCACGTTGGTCTGCGCGCCCGTGCCCGGGAAATCCGAGAAGTTCGCAGCGATCGGCGGGTCCTTGTCGAAGAGGTTCGTCGCATTGGCAAAGGCTTCCACGTCGAGACCGCTGTTCTCCCACGTGTACGAGAGGTTCACGTCGGTGTACGCGACGCCGCTGACGCGATTGACGTCGATGTCGACGCCTTCCACTTCCGTGGCGCGCCGCTTGCCGCTGCCGATCCAGCGCCACTGCAGATACGTGGACCACGGCCCCGCCTTGTAGCTGACGCTGGCGTTCGCGCGGTACTCAGGCAGCGAGAGCGAGCCCGTCTCGCCCGCGCGATCCACCTTCGGCGCGCCCAGGTTCGTAATCGAGTTCTCCCCGAGCCAGCTCCCGAGGATTCGCACGGAGAGCGACTCGGCACCCTTCGTGAAGAACGACACGGGACGGCTGTAACGCAGCTCGGCGTCCACGCCCTTTACGCGCGCCTCGTTGATGTTCAGGAAGATGTTGTCGACGTGCAGGATCTCGTTGGTCGCCGGATCGCGCTCGATGCGCGCGCAGAGATGGACGGCGCCCGCGAAGCAATCGTCCACCACCCGCTGCGGGCCGAGCTGGCCGATGGCCCCATCGATCTTGATGTCGTACCAGTCGACCGAAGCCGCAAACCCTTCGAGCCACGAAGGCCGATAGACGAGCCCGAGGGTCACGGTATCTGCTTCCTCGGGCTGCACGTTCGGGTTGCCGCCCGTCGTCGTGCCGACGACGAATTGCGTGTTGCCGAACTCCGGATCGTTCACGTTCGCGCCGCCGCCGGAACGATCGAAGCGCTCGGCGAGCGTCGCTGCGCGCACGTCCCGCGAAAGCGTGCCGCGAAGGCGGAGCTGATCCGTCAGCTCCCAGTCCGCGCCGGCTTTCCATGCCCAGATCGTGCCGCTGCCCGAGTAGTCGGCCCAGCGGGCCGCGAGCGTGAGGTTCAGCTGTTCCGCGAGCGGCTTCTTCGACAACAGCGGGACCAGCGTCTCGGCGAACATCTCCTTCACGGTGTACGAGCCGAAGATGTTCGGGAACGTGGAGAACTGGAAGCCGGTGGGCCGGCTCGTGTAGCCGGAAGGAATGCCGCGGATGCCGCGCGTGGGGTCGTCCTGCGGCGAAACGATGATGCGCGGGTCGCTCGCGGGATTCGAGAGCTCACCGACGATCTGCTTGATCTCTTCCTTGCGCCAGGCGCCACCGACCGCCAGCAGCACAGGTCCAGCGCCGAACCCACGCCACACTTCGCGGTCCGCGGCGATTTCGGCCACCTCCTGGGTCATGTCGGTCCAGATGGTCTTGTCGGGACCGGCGGTGAAAGTGGCCGTAATGTTCTTGTCGTAGCCGGTGTCGAGGTTCTCGCCACCGGGTGAGATGAACAACGGAGTGGTCACGGTGACGGGCCGCACGTCCTGCGACGTGACGTAGGCAATGGCTTCTTTCGAAGCGCGCCCCGCGCCGAAGAGGTTGATCGGCACGCAGTCCCCGTAGTTCGCCGGGTCGAACAGGGAGGCGCGGCACACGATGGCACCGGTCTGCGGGTGACGCACGGCATCGAGCGCCATGAAGATACGGTCGGTGCGAGTCCAGCCGGTCTGGATCACCTCGCGCTCGTTCTTGCCCTTCTGGTAGTAGCCGTCGAGCTTCCAGCCCTTGACGTCGGCTTCGAACCCGAACGTCGGCGTAGTCGTCTTGTTGCGCGTGATCACCCGCTGCGTGCCGACGTCTGCGCTGCTCGCGAGACGGCTGAAACCGAAGGACTGCAGGTTCTCGTCGATCATGATCTGCCGCAGCTCTTCGGGCAGGAACGCATTGTCCTGGAAGATGCGGGCCTGCCACGTGGAGAACATCGCGGCCGAGCCGCTCGGCACGTCCGTCATGCTGCGGCCGACGAGGCCCTGAGCGTAGAGCTTCAGGCTGTCGTTCACGTCGAAATCGAAATACGCGAACGCGTTGTTGCGGTTCGCATCCGAGGCGACGGGGCCGACGCTCGGATCGAGCCCTATGTTGTCGCCGCTGCCGCCCCTCGTCACCGACTGCGTCGCCGTGCCCGTCAGCACCGACAGATCGCTGCGGATGAAGGGCACATAACTGCCGTCCGACAGGAACATCAGGCGGTTGAGCGCGGAGCCGGGCTGGTTGATGAGGCCGCCGAAGGTGTAGCGCGTCGACACGACGTTCGGTGCCGTCAGCACTCGCGGCCCGGAACCGGGATTCGGGTTCGTGATGATGCCCCAGCCGTTGTGCCAGTTCCGGTCCTCATAGCCCGCGACACCCTCCTGCGAGTAGTACTCGCCGGAAAGCAGCAGGTGCCCCTTCTCACCGACGCGCGTGCCGAAGGTGAGCGACCCCTCATAGTTCGGGTTGTCTCCGCGGCCAGTCACGCCGCCCTGAACATGCGCATTGGCACCGGTGAAATCCGTGTCGAGGATGAAGTTCACCACCCCCGCTACCGCATCCGTGCCATAGGCGGCGGACGCGCCACCCGTCACGACTTCCACGGAACGCAGAAGCCCTTCAGGCAGCACGTTGATGTCCGTCGAGCCCTGACGGGCCGAAGCGACGACGCGACGGCCGTTCAACAGCACCAGGGTGCGGTTTACGCCGAGTCCGCGCAGATTGAGATTGCCCGCACCGGGAGAGCCGGCGAACTGGCCGGCCTGGTTCGTCGTGGTGTTGCCGAAGAACTGCGGCAGCTGCGACAACGATTCGATGACGTTACGCGGCGCCATGCTCGTGAGCTCGGTGGTGGTCACCACCGTGAGCGGCGTCGGAGTCGTCATGCCGCTGGTACGAACACGAGAACCGGTAACCGTGACCTCCCGCATCTCCGGACCGTCGCCCTCTTCGTTGGGGGCTGCGTCCTGCGCCAGAGTTGCAGGCGCCAGTGCCACCGTCGCTGCGCCCAATGCGAGGAGTTTCCACGCACGAAACCCGAGATCACGCGAATCGACCATCGCTGCCCCCCTACGTTGGCTTGTTGGTTGCCGAACCTCCCTGGTTCACAATTTTGTATTCGGAATTCTGTATACCAATTAATGCCCAACCGCTCCGGCTGTGTCAACTGAGCGGCCGCCGCCCCACCCCTCCCGATAACCGGCCCGCCACCGCTCAGCGAGGCGCACGGATTTCAGCTTCCAGGTATCCGTCTGCGCATCACGCAGCGCCTCGATGTCGTACTCGCCGGCGACAAACGCATCATCGCCCTGGGCACGCACCTCGAGCTTGAAGAGCCGCGCCCGCACCCGTGCGCTGCGGGCGTCCGGGGCCACGGCGATCACTGGCTGCGCGATCTTGTGAATGGCAGCGAAGCCTTCCGGAGGCCGGCCGAAGTGGGTCTCCAGCGCGGCCCGAATCTCGTCCGGGCCCACCTTCACGCCGGTTTCGGGCAGCGCATGCACGGCGTCCGCGGTGAAGAGACTGGATGCATCGGCCCACATGCGCTCGTCGAGGAAGTATCCGTATGCATCGACGAGGTTCTGGACGGCGTCGTATGCGAGAGCCCGCGCGACTGCGGCTTCCGCAGCCTTCAGTCGCGATGGCACGTCCGACATGTTCGCCGCCGGAGCGGCCGCGCCCGCCGTGTTCGAAATGAGCGCAGTGGCGGGCACCTCGGTTCCCGCCGGGTACTGGGGCGGCTTGCCCGTCACCGGGTGCGGGAAGTGAAACGGCGGGATGTGGAACTTCGGATAGACCTCATAGCGTTGCGATGGCGGGCGATCGGGTGGAAACGACGCGCTCGGCCCGGCGGTCGGCAGCGCGCTTCGGGCCCAGCCGAGCTTGTAGTCGGTGAGCATGCGCGGATAGAAGTGGACCGCGCGCAGTTTCCACTCGCCGTCGCGCTTCACGAACTCGTTCTCGGCGATCCCCTCGCCCCACTCTGCATGCTGGCCGCGAATACCCGTCATGCTGACTTCGGTCGTGCGTGCCCTGGCGGTCATCCCGTCCGGCGCAATGCTCACGAAAGTCTGCAATTGCAGGTGATCGTGCACCTCCCCCTGGCGCAGCGAATCCGCGTTGAACGTGCTCAACGCGCGGCGGATGCGCTCCGGGCCGACATAGACGCCTCGCAAGCCGATCTCGAGCGTGCCGTCCTCCGTGAACAGGGCGGCGATCTCGCCCCACTGCTTGCGATCGAAGAGGTAGCCGTAGAGATGCTGAAGGTTCGTGACCTCCGCTTCGTCGATCATCTGCTGTGCGCGCCGCTCGATCCCGGGAACGCGGGCACCCAGGCTCGCCAGGTCCAGCGGCGCGCTCGAAGCTTCACCGGTCCCGCGGACCTCGATGGGGGCGGCAGCGCGCTGCGCATCGAAGTGGGGCGCCCCGGAGGCGAACGGCTTGAGACCTTCCTCGTAGCGCCCCCCATACTGCGAGAAGAAGCTCAGATGGCTGATCTTCCAGACACCTCGTTCCTTGACGTACTGATTTTCATACGACCCGCCGGCCCAGCTCGCATTGCCGCCGTAGCCGCCGAGCATCGCCAGGATGCGCCACCGGCCATGCGCAGACTGGCCATCCGGGCTTAGCGTCACCACCGGCGACAGCACGATGTGCGGATACAGGCGGCCCTCCGCCAGCCCCAGCGTGTTGCGCCCTACATCTTTGTAGAACAGCTCGCGGATCTTCTCCTTGCCGACGAGGACCCCCGCCGGATAGTTGCCGACCGCTTCGTCGGCGAAGAGATCAGCCAGGTCGTGCCACAAACCGAGCTCGGAGTAGTGCCCGTACGCGCGCTGTACGCGCTTGATCGCCCGCATGGCCTCGGCCCGCTCGAGATTGATCGTGAGCGCGTCGAGCCGTTGCTGGAGGGACGCCGGCGACGCGGCATCCGGGGCTTCATCGGCAGGCGGCGAACAGGAAACCAGACTCAGACAGGCGGCCGCTGCGAGCCACTGCGCTACTTTCATTCGCCGCTCCTGCATGTTGCATTATGAATTATGATAGGAGGCCCCACTGGAGGTAGACAAGCCATGCGCCCCGCATTCCTGCTCGCCGCGATTTGCCTGTTACCCACCGCCGCGGTCTGCGCGGACGAGCAGCGGCTCGGCGATCGAACCGAGATCATGGAGCTCATGGCGCGCTACGTGTGGAGTGTGGATTCGCTCGACGCGGATGGGTATGTCTCCGTCTTCACCCCGGACGCGGTCATCGACTCCAACGGCAGCATCAGCCGCGGGCACGAGGAGATCCGCAAGATCGTCACCGGGCTCATCGCGCGCCGCGACGCCAACAAGGCCAAGGGACAGCCCACCTCCAACCTGTATCACATGGTGGGCAACCAACGGATCACCTTCACGGGCGAGAACACGGCGCTCCACGAGTCCTACTGGCAAACGGTACGGCGCAAGGACAACCAGATGGTCGCGGCGGCGATGGGCCGCTCGGAGGACCAGGTGGTGAAGGTGGCAGGCAGATGGCTCATAAAGTCGCGCAAGCTCGTCGTGTTCACGGACTGAGCGCGCAACTCACAGGAGGATGAACGCGCCCAACGCGCCAACCAGCGCCATCGACAACCCCCAGGCCAGCAGCTTCACGTAGGTCGCGCGCGGATCCTCGGTGGCGGGTATCGCGGCGATGCAGATCGCGCCGATGGTCGAGAGCGGCGAGGTGTCGACGATGTGCGCGCCGACGTTCATGGCCGTGGCAACTTTCAGCGGGTCCCCGCCACCCACCTCCTCGATGAGACCGGGCACTGTCGGCAGGAACGCCGGCAACACCACGCCTGCCGTGCTGCTGTAGATCGAAATCAGTCCGGTAACGAACGCCATCGCGGCACTCAACGTGGAGGGCGTGACAAAGCTCGAGAGGAATGTGGTGAACAGATCCATTCCGCCCGTCTTCTCCAGCAGCGCAATGAGCACCGTGACGCCGGTGACCATTACGATGGGGCTCCAGGGCATGCGCTTCAGCGCCTGCTCATGATCCGCGAAACGGAACGCGGCCAGGATTACGGCGGCGACGGCAGCGACCATCCCGATGTTCGCGCCCGTTGCGATCACGAATGCAATGACGCCGAGCACCGCGAGCAATGTTGCGACGTGCACGCGGCCCAGGGTCAGCTGCGGCTCCTCCTGAGCAAGGGCCAGGCGGTCGTTGGAGCGGAACAGCTTCAGCCCGCCGAACAGCAAGTAGCCTGTGAAGGCGACGGCGGCATGCCCGAAGATGTTCGCCCAGTAGGTATACGCTTCATGTCCCGGCAGGCCGATCTTCTCCATGATCCCGTTGACGATGATGCCCGTCGGGCCGAACGGCGAAAGCGCCGCCGACTGCACGCCATGGCCGACCATGATCGCCATGAGAAAGAGCGGAATGCCGAGCCGGAGCGCGATGGCCATTGCCATGGGCGCCAGCATCGCGGCGGTGGCGATGTTGCCGGGGCCTAGCGTGGAGATCGTCGCCCCCAGCACGAAGAACATGATTGGGATGACGCCGGCATTGCCGCGACAGACGCCAACCGCCAGCTTCGCGACTCGATCGAGAGTGCCGTTGAGCTGCGCCTGCGTGAAGAGCAGGGTCACCCCGACCAGCGTGAGGAACAGGTTCACGGGAAAGCCGCTCAGCACCTCGTTGAGCGGCATGTCTCCGAAGTAGAAACCCACCACCCACGCGAGGACGATCGCCAGCACTCCGACATTGAGCGCCGAGAAGCAGCTGACCGTCATCGCAACGACGAGCGCGCCCAGGGAAACCCAGGCCAGGCTCATGACGCCGACGCTGACAGAGTATCCACTTCCCCCTCCTCTCACGCTCTGCGGCGCTTGGAGGGGGTTGTATACATTACGCAGAACCGAAAATGTAGCGCTCACACCGTTGCGGTCGGCGTGTGTTCCCCTTCACGACCACTGGCTGGTAGCGCGCCGGACCGCAGACGCACCCGATTCATGGGTGGCTCAGAAGCGAGACAGGGCGCTCTGCAGACGGAATCCCGCTGCCGCAGCGGGAACGCATACGACGTCTTCTACCGCTTCGCCGCTCGCGCCGCGCTCTTGGCCCGCGGCGATGCGGGCTCGGCAGCCTCGCTCTCCGTGAGCCATTCGCGGATCACGTCGAACTTGTTGCTGAGGTGCGCCTTCAGGATCGCCTTCAGCCGCTCGCCGTTGCGCTGCTCGAGTGCCGCGAGAATCTGCCCGTGCTCTTTCACGGCATGATCCCAGCGCTCCTTCGAGTAGTTCGCCAGATAACGCGCGTTGCGGATGCGTTCCGAGAGACTCTGGTAGAGCGAGGCGAGCTCGGCATTGCGCGCGCAATCCACGATCTTGCGATGGATCCGCTGATTCAGGTTGAAGTATTCGGCCAGCTCGCCCCGCGTGTGATGCACGAGCATCTGGTAATGCATGGCGCGAATCTCGGAAAGGTCTTCATCCGAGGCGCGGGCGCATGCGAGCTCGCCGGCCAGACCCTCAAGCGCACCCATGACCTGGAACAGGTCCTCGGCCTGCGTGCGCGTGAGGCGCGTGACGATCGCACCCCGATTCGGCAGCAGCTCGACGAGCCCTCCGGTGGAGAGGACCTTGATGGCCTCGCGCAGCGGGGTACGGGAAATGCCGAAGCGGTCGGACAGGGCCCGCTCGTTGAGCCGCTCACCGGGAACGAGCTCTCCCTTCAGGATCAGGTCGCGCAGACGATCGGCGACTTCATGATGCAACGCCTGCCTCTGGATGGCCTCGCTGCGGACACGCTCATTCATAGGTTCCTACGCATTTTGCATTCATATGATGGATTATAAGTCACCAGCGGACGAGCGCAGACGAAAAAGACGATGAGATACAGGATGTTGCCAAACTGACTGTACAGTTTGGTATTTTGCATACTAAATTACACGCGCGGGCTAACCGCTTGGTCCCTCAGCTCAGAACACAGCCATGACCCAGGCCAGCGGCCGCCATTTCCTTCAGGTTCCAGGCCCCACCAACGTTCCGGATCGCGTCCTGCGCGCTATCGACCGGCCGACGATCGATCACCGCGGCCCGGAATTCAAGGCGTTGGCGCGATGGATCCTCACGGAGCTCCCCAACCTCTTCAAGACGAAGCATCCGGTGGTCATCTACCCCACCTCGGGAACGGGAGCGTGGGAAGCCGCACTCGTCAACACGCTGTCGTCGGGGGACAAGGTGTTGATGTGCGAGACCGGGCATTTCGCGCAGTTGTGGCACCGCATGGCCCGGCGCTTCGGGCTTGTCGTCGAGCTGATCCGCACGGACTGGCGTCACGGCGCAGAACCGCAGCGCATCGGCGAAGCCCTGCGCGCAGACCGTGGCCACGAGATCAAGGCGGTCTGCGTCGTCCACAACGAGACCTCCACCGGCGTGGTGAGCCGTATCGACGAAGTGCGTAAGGTGATGGATGAAGCGGGCCATCCCGCGCTGCTGATGGTGGACGTGATTTCCTCGCTCGGCTCGATCGACTATCGCATGGACGAGTGGGGAGTCGATGTCACCGTGGGCGCCTCGCAGAAGGGCCTGATGCTGCCTCCGGGCCTGGCGTTCAACGCAATCTCGCCCAAGGCACTCGCGGCCACCCGGGCTGCGAAAACGCCGAACTCCTTCTGGAACTGGGAAGACGCTCTGGCTGCGAACCAGGGCGGCAGCTTTCCGTACACGCCATCGACGAACCTGCTCTACGGCCTTCGTGAATCGATCGCGATGCTGCTCGAGGAAGGCCTCGATCGCGTCTTCGCTCGTCACACACGTCACGCCGAAGCGACGAGACAGGCGATCGAGGCGTGGGGACTCGAGCTGCTCTGTGCAGACCCGCGGTGCTACAGCAGCTCGCTCACTGCCGTACTGATGCCCGAAGGGCACGCGGAGGATGCATTTCGGCGCGTGGTGCTGGAGGCGTACAACCTCTCGCTGGGCGCAGGCCTGGGCAAGCTCGCAGGTCGCGTGTTCCGCATCGGCCATCTCGGCCATTTCAACGATCTGATGCTCGCAGGAACATTGAGCGGCATCGAAATGGGCCTGCAACTGGCAGGCGTGCCACACCGCAAGGGTGGCGTGCAGGCTGCGCTCGAACGGCTGACCAGGCGCGAAGAATGACGGATCGTTCGCGGCTCAGAGGATGAAGCGCGCGGCGTGCCCTCAATCGTTCACGTACGAAAGCGAGCATCGCGTGCCGATGCTGGCTGAAGGTTTCCGGCTCGCGCGTGGCCGAATTTGAGAAGACCGACGAAACACGATCCGCCCACGGCATTGCCGATCACAGCCCACACCAGAAACGTTCCATAGTCGGTGAGGGATGGCCCAGCCCCGGCAAACACGGCCATCAGTACCTCGATGCTGCCCGCAATCGAGTGGTGCAGACCGATCAAACCGATCACGAACGCCGTCATCCACACGGCCAGGATCTGCCCGGTGGTGTCCCGCGAGGCAGTGACCAGCCACGACATCAAACCCATGAGCCAACCGGCGAGAACGGCGCTCATGAGCATTACCCACCAGGGCTGCCGAACGAGCTCATGTGCGATCTGCGCGAGCGCCCGAGGTTGCACCACTTCGAGAGCGGGCCCGAGGAACGCAATGATCGCGGCGATCAGCGCGGCCCCGATGAGATTGCCGACGAGGGCCATGCTCCACAGACGCAGGACGTCAGTCATCCGCGCCTCGCCTGCGAGCACGGGAAGTACCGCCGAAGTCGTCCTCTCGGTGAAAAGGGTCGACCGCCCGATCACCACAAAAACGAACCCTGCCGCGTAGGCATTCGCCAGCAGGATCTGGGTCGCCTGGTGAGACCATGCTCCGCCGACAAGCGTCAACGATACCGCCATGAGGAAGGGACCAAAGCCGAGGTCGAGTCCGGCAGAGATCGAGGAGAGCACGAGACCCGGCGCGGGGCGGCGCAACTCCTCGCCTGCTTCAACGATCTGCTGCTCGAGAACCGTGCGATAGCTCTTCTGCGCCTCGTCCAGCGGCCGATCCCGCGCTTCGTCGGCTTGGCGCTGCGTAGATTCGTTCACGAGAACCTCTGACGGAGCAAGCGGGAGTCTGGATACACCACGGTTCGCAACGGATCGCAGGTATCGAGTGTTCCCGGAAAGCGGCGGGATTCCGCCGGTTTTAACGCGCATCAAGATCCCCGTACCTCCCGCATGGACGCTAGGTAATCCACCGCATGATCCGGCGAAAACAAGCCTGGATCATTGCGCGAGGACTTCCGTCTGCAACGATCGCCCGTCATCACGTCATGAAACGCCTGCCAAACCGGCGGCTCCTTCTGGGTGCCACGCTGATTCTTGTTGCCGTGGGCGTGACAGCCTGGGTCCTGGATCGGTACAGCGAGGACATGGAAGCCGCGAACGCGCGGGTGACCGCCGGAAGCCAGCTCGCGTTCACAGATTGCGGACCCATTGAATACGCCGTCGCTGGCGACGGCCCCCCGGTACTCGTCGTTCACGGGTCCGGCGGCGGGTTCGATCAGGGACTGCAGATCGCGGCTCCGTTGATCAGTGCGGGATTCAGCGCAATCGCACCCTCGCGATTTGGTTATCTGCGGACTCCACTTCCTCGCACCAGCTCGCCTGTAGCCCAGGCGCGCGCGCACGGCTGCCTGCTCGACGCCTTGGGTGTAGGCGAGGTGGCCGTAATTGGCGTTTCAGCGGGCGCTCCCTCGGCCACAGAGTTCTGTCTGCTGTCGCCGCAGCGCTGCTCGGCGCTGATCCTGCTGGTTCCTGCCACTGCGATTGCGGAGCCCGGCAGCGAGCCTTTCAAACCAACGCCCTTGCGGGAGCTCGTCATCCGGACATCCTTGCGCTCGAACTTCCTCTTCTGGGCGGGTTCCCGCATCGCTCGCGGAGCCATGATCGAGTCGGTTCTCGCGACACCGATGACCGACTTCGAGCGCGCATCGCCTGAGGAGCAAGGCCGCGTTCTCGACGTTCTAAGACATATCCAGCCCGTAGGCCCCCGCTCTCGCGGCCTCTGGAACGACATGGTGGTCACCACCGCGCCAGCCGCAGTGGAGTTCGAAAGCATCAGGACGCCAACGCTGATCATCACGACGGAGAACGATGGGTATGGCACGCTGATCGGCGCTCGCTCAGCTGCCCGCAGAACTCCTGGTGCCCGGCTGGTGACCTACCCCGACGGCGGTCATGTATGGGTAGGACACCACTCTCAGGTCTGGTCGGAAGTCGAGCGCTTCCTGCTCCACGAACCCCACTTCACCTCTGCGCAATAACAGCGGCGCTGCCGCCGTGATCGCGCAGGTCGGAGCTGAGCTCCGTCCTTGCGATGTCCGCTCTGTTGCACCGGTCGTCACGAAACCTTCCCGGAGCTCTCTTTCCCGGCGTGAACAACAGCTTTCTCGTCCCGCAAGAACCCCGAACTTCTACGTAAGCTCACCGCGCATCTGCGTATGGCCGCGGAGCCCTCCTCCATCGAGTCTCTCGCGCGAGAAAAATCCATCTCCGCAAAGAGGCAACAATTCATGTCGAGTGTTTTTGAGCAGATCGGGGGTACCGCTGCAGTGGACGCGGCTGTCGACATCTTCTACCGCAAGGTATTGCGGGACAAACGCATCGCCGGATTCTTCGATACGGTGGACATGGACGCCCAGCGCAACAAGCAGAAGGCTTTCCTGACCATGGCGTTCGGGGGCCCGAACAGCTACTCGGGAAAGGACATGCGCACGGCGCACGCCCATCTCGTGGCGCGAGGACTCAACGATAGCCATTTCGACGCCGTGCTGGAGAATCTTCGACTGACGCTCGAGGAGCTGAAGGTTCCACAACCGCTCATCGCGGAAGTAGCCGCCATTGCGGAGAGCACTCGCAACGATGTGCTGGGCCGGTGAGCCCATGGCGAAAATTACGCTGGAAGGTCGCGTCTTCGACTGCGCGACCGATGAAACGATCCTGGACGCATTGCTGCGCCAGGGAGAGAACATCCCTCACTCGTGCCGCAAGGGAACCTGCGGAACGTGCCTGATGAGAAGCGAAAGCGGCCCGCCGCCGGAAGCGGCCCAGCGGGGCTTGCGGCGAACGCTGCGGAGTCAGCATCACTTTCACGCTTGCCAGTGCGTGCCGACGGGCGACATGCAGATTGCCCGTCGGCACACCGCGGCGCCCTGCCGCGCGGCCATCCTTTCCAATGAGGTACTCGCACCTTCCATTTGCCGGATCAGGATCCGGCTGCCCGAGTCGTTCAGTTACCAGGCCGGACAATCCGTTCTCGTCCGCAGGCCCGACGGGCTCGAGCGCAGCTACTCGCTCGCGAGCGTCCCGTCGCTCGACGAGCTCGCGGAGTTGCACGTGCGGGTTCACGAGCACGGTCAGATGAGTCGCTGGCTGAGAGACAGCGCGACGGTACGCGAAGAGCTTGAGATCCAGGGGCCTTTCGGCGACTGCATCTACCTGCCCGGCGCGCCCGATGCACCGATGCTGCTGATCGCGACCGGTACCGGACTCGCGCCGCTCCTCGGGATCGTGCGCGACGCGCTGAACCAGGGCCATCGGGGCAGGATCGTCCTCTACCATGGTGTGCGGCACGCCGCGGACAGCTACGGTCGGGACGCGCTGATGAAGCTGCAGGCCGCGCACTCAAATCTGGAGACCGTTTTGTGCGTCTCCGGTGAAAGTGCGCCTGACGGCTTTGTCCAGGGGCGAGCAGATGATGCCGCGTTCGCCCGCTTCGAGGATCTCACTGGCTGGCGCGTCTATCTCTGCGGATCGCCCGGGATGGTGAGCGGCGCGAAAAAGGCCGCCTACCTGGCCGGCGCTCACATGGACGATATCTGCGCGGACTCTTTCGAGATCGTCCCGACCCGAGCCACCTCAGCCAGTTGATGACCACCCCCGTCAACCCTTTCTTTCATGGGAAACGCATATGTCCAGCGAATCAGGCTCGATCGACCGACGTGGCTTCCTGAGCGGCGCCGTGCTCGCCGGTGCAGGCATCGCAACCGTTTCACGCGGCGCGGAGGCGCAGGCTCCATCAGCTCCTCCGCAGGGGCAACAGCGTCCCCTGCCATTGAGCAGCGGAAGCTTCGCGCCGCTTCGGGCGGAGATTGACGTCCGGGACTGCGTGGTCGAAGGCAAGATCCCTTCCGATCTCAACGGCGGCTTCTACGCGACGGGCCCGGACCCGCAGTATCCGCTGACCGCCGGAAACATCCTCTTCGATGGCGAGGGGCATGTGCGGATGTTCCGCATTCGCAATGGTCGCGTGGACTACCGCAGCCGGTACGCACGCACCGAGCGGTACGTCGCGCAGGACAAAGCGCGCCGCGCGCTGATGCCGATGTATCGCAACCCCTCTCTCGACGATCCGAGCGTGAAGGGCCTGAGCCGCAGCACGGCCAACACGCACGTGATCAATCACAAGAACATGATCCTCGCGCTGAAGGAGGACAGCCCGCCGACCGCGATGGATCTGAACACGCTGGAAACGATCGATCCGGTATTCACGTTCGGCGGCCAGCTTCCCCGGGAGCAACCGTTCACCGCGCATCCGAAGGTGTGCTCGCAGACGGGCAACATCGTGGCCTTCGGGTACGAGGCAAAGGGCTTCGGCAGCGACGTCGTCGCGGTTTTCGAAATCGACAAGCAGGGCAGGAAGGTGTGGGGCACGGAGATCAAGGTGCCGTACGTCGGCCTGCTTCACGATTTCGCGGTAACCGAGAATCACATCGTCTTCTTCGTCGTCCCGCTGGCCATCGACCACGAGCAGATGAAGCGCGGCGGAATCCACTGGTCCTGGGACAAGGACCGCCGGACGTATTTCGGCTTTCTCCGGCGCTACGGAGACGGCAAGGATCTCAAATGGATCGAAGGCCCCGCACGCAGCGGAACCCACACGATGGGCGCCTTCGAGGACAAGGGGAAAATCTATCTGGACACCGAGATCACCGCCGGCAATCCGTTTCCGTTCATGCCGAACAGGGACGGCTCGCCGCCGGACCTCGCGGCGAGCACAAGCTACATTCATCGGCTTTCGGCGAATCTCGGCGGCAGGAACAAGGGTTACCTCATCGAGAAGATGTATCCGCTGATCGCGCCGCTGCCCCGTCAGGACGACCGCTACAACACGATGCCCTATCGCTACGGGTTCATGGGTTGCCCGGACCCGAACGAGCCGGACCGGACGAAGGCCGGCGCCTGCTACGCGCGCGTGGACAACCAGACCCGCACGTTCAAGCTCTGGAATGCCGGAAACCGCGTCTCGCTCGCCGAGCCCGTCTTCGCGCCGAAGAGCCCGACGGCCCGCGAGGGCGAGGGCTACCTCATGGGCGTCGCTTACCATCTCGATCAGGGGTTGCGTTCGGATCTCGTGATCCTCGACGCGGAGCATCTCGAGGAGGGACCCATCGCCACCGTCCGGCTGCCCGTGCAGGCCTCGCCGCAAGTCCACGGCTGGTGGGTGCGCGAAGACCAGTATCCCGCCTAGCGCGAAAAGAAATGCGCTCCCGTAGTAGTACGTAAGCCGCGTCGATTCCGAGCCAATAGCATTCAGTCACTCACACCCGCACAGCTGAAGCCAATGACCTGGACCCCGCATGACTACGAAAACATCCCCGGCACCTACGTGTTCGACGGGAAGCACGCGCATGGCGCCTACCCGCTCAACAAGCTGCTGTTCTCGTTCAACAGCGAGGAGAACCGGAAGGAGTTCGACCGTGACCCGGCGGCGTACTGCGACAAGTACGGCGTTGCCGGGAAGTACAAGGAGCTCGTCCTGAAAAAGGATTTTCTGGGGATGCTACGGGCAGGCGCGAACATCTACTTCATGGCGAAGATGGCCATTCCTCGCGGCACGTCCGTGCAGGATGCCGGTGCCCGGTTCCAGGGAATCACGACGAAGGAGTTCCAGGCGAAGCTTCTCGCGAAGCGGGAAGGCCTGGAGGAACGTCTCGCGAAACGGGGTGGGTACTGGAATGGCTAGGATCATCGGCGGCGTGACGAGCTCGCACATCCCGGCCGTGGGCAATGCCATCGCCAACAATCAGACGCAGGAGCCCTACTGGAAGCGCTTCTTCGACGGCTACGAGCCGGCGAAGGCGTGGTTGCGGGAGAAGAAGCCGGACGTCGCCATCGTGGTGTACAACGACCATGGCCTCAACTTCTTTCTCGACAAGGTGCCCACGTTCGCGCTCGGTTGCGCCGACGTCTATCACAACGACGACGAAGGCTGGGCGCTGAAACCGGTGGCGCCGTTCAAGGGCGATGCGCCCTTTTCCTGGCACATCGCCGAGTCGCTGGTGGCGCAGGAGTTCGACATCTGCACGTGCCAGGAAATGAAGGTGGATCACGGGTTCGTGAATCCCATCCGCGCCCTTTATGGAACACACGATGTCTGGCCGGTGACGACTATTCCTCTCGCAGTGAATACCGTGCAGCACCCCGTGCCAACGGCTTTACGCTGCTACAAGCTAGGGCATGCCCTGCGTCGCGCCGTCGAATCCTATCCGGAGGACCTGAAGGTCGTCGTGTTCGGGACCGGCGGGCTATCCCACCAGCTTCAGGGCGAGCGCGCGGGGCTCATCGATGTCGAATTCGACCTGGATTGCATGGACAAGATCGCCAACGATCCGGAGTGGCTCACGCGGTTTTCGAACTCCGAGATCATGCGTCGCGCGGGCACCGAGGGCATCGAAACGATCATGTGGCTCGTGATGCGGGGCGCGCTGCAGTCGAACGTGAAAGTGGTCCACAAGCATTACCACGCGCCGATCTCGAATACGGGCGCGGGGGTGCTGGTGCTCGAGAACTACGAGTGAGCGCGCCTCAATCTCCGAACGCTCGCGCGGCGAGCTGCACTTCGTCGCTTAGCATGAGATCAGCCGCGGACTTCCCGAGCGCGACTCGATGCACTCCATCGGCAATCTTCCATTGGCTGGTCTTCCCGTCGAAGCGGGCCAGCAACCGGGGATCGGCTTTCATCGTCACACTCTGCGTTTCGCGCCGTCGCCCGAGACCAGGCCCTGGTAGGAGCTCGTCCAGTCGAGGTCAAATGCGATCCCGCGTTCGCCAAGCGCGCTGCGCAGCCCGCCCCAGCTACCCGTGAGACGATCAGACCGCGGCAACCTCGACCGTTACCATAGCCGGTTACCAGCAAAGCCCGCTGGCCACACGCGAATGCAACCTCCCACTCGCAGTCAGCTCAGCGCAACACCCCCGAAGCTGACGCCGGTCACATCGGCCGACCGCCAGTGAATGAGTGCCACTCGATTCGCGAGCGGCTATAGGACCATCGACTACGTGGCACACGGTCGGCGAGAGCTTCCCGTCCCGAGTGCTCGCGCGCACGATGCTCTCGCCAGGTGCGATGCCGCCGTTTCCGGCAGGAGAGCACGTGACCAAAGTGAGTGTGCTCCTCTCGATCGTCTCTGCCATCGTACTGTTCTGGTACGGGCTGGAGGCCTTCAGCCAGCAGATCCAGGCCGCAAGCGGGAAGACGCTGACGAAATGGCTGAGCCGGCTGACCGAGAAGCGCTGGCTCGGGCTGCTTACGGGCGCAGCGGCGGTAGCAATCGTGCAGTCGAGCGGCGCGGTCATCTCGTTGGCGGCAGCTCTCGTGGATGCCGGAGCGATGTCGTTTCGTTCCAGTCTCGGTGTCCTGCTGGGCGCGAACATCGGGACCACCTCGACGGGCTTTCTCGTTTCGCTGAACCTCACATCGGTGGGGCCGTTCTTCATCGTCCTCGGCGCGCTGCTCAGCGCGCTGCCGACCCGATTCAAGCTCGTCGGTAAAGCGGCGTTCTATTTCGGGTTCGTGCTCTTCAGCCTGGATGTGTTGAGCATCGCGCTGAAGCCGCTGACCGAGGGCGAGGCCCTGATCGAGCAGGTGCTCCGACAATCAAGCTCACCGCTGGTGGGCGTGCTCGTGGGAATGCTGGTCACGGCGGTCGTGCAGTCGGGGAGCATCACCACCGGCCTGTGCATTCTGCTGGTTCAGCAGGATCTCCTCGCGGCAACGGCAGCCATCCCGATCGCAGTCGGCGCAAACGCTGGAGCGGCCGTGATGCCGGTGCTTGCCACCGCGAGGATGAGTCGGAGCGCAAAGCGAGTGGCCATGGCCAATTTTGGCTTCAACGTATTCGGCGTAGCCGCGTTCGTCCCTTTCCTGGAGCCGTTTTCACGGCTGATGGTGGAGCTCGCAGGGGATCCGGGCATGGCCGTAGCGTGGGCACAGCTCACGTTCAATGTCGTGATGTCGGCGGGCGTTCTCTTCTTGCTGCGTGCCTTCGGACCGCGACTGAACGCGGTCATCGACGGCGACGGGCTCCGGCAGCCTCACTGACGGACCGGGACTCGGCGATGCCGGCATCGCGGGTGCGTGAACCCCGCTCCGAAGTAAACCAAGGTCCAATCGTTCTGCTGTAAGTGGGATGCGAACTTGGCGTTACTCATTGCCGTTCAGCGCCGCCCTCTCCGTGGAGAGGTGCGCGGCGCACCTCGCGAGGGCGCATGTCCAAGAGACGTTTCAGAGTCGCGCCGCCGGCGACCGCGGCTCCGGAGTCTGCGGTCGACGGCGCTCAAGAGAGCACCGGTGGAGCGTCGGTCGAAACGGCTGATCGCGAGCCACGGCGCACCTTCCCGCACCCACTGACGATTCTGCTCCTCGTCACCCTGCTCGTCTGGGTGGCCGCGATGTTCATCCCATCCGGGCAGTACGAGACGGACGAAGACGGTCGCCCGATCGCGGGGAGCTTTCATCAGATCGAGTCGCCGCTCACGTTCTCCGAACGCGTCACCGACCTCCTGCATGCTCCGATCAACGGACTCTACGGCGTCAAGGATGCCCAGCTCGGGCTCGCCTCCGTTGGCTTCAACAAGTACATCAAGTTCATCCTGCCGTTGATGGGCATCTGGCTGGTGATCATGCTGGTTGTTTTCTCTATCGCGGCACTCTGATCGGCGACAGCCCCTTGAGGCAGGTAGGGGGTTGCGTTCGGTCGCGCCCTCACCTTCACCGGGAGAATCGTGCATGCAGGGCAGCGTCGAAGACATCGGCCTCTCGCTCGTGATTCTCTCGCTGGTTTTCGCCGGCGCTGCATTCGTGCGCCGCTGGGCAAGCCCGTTACGCAAATTGTTCATGCCCACTGCGGTGATCGGCGGCTTTCTCGTCCTCGGCATCGGGCCAGAAGGTCTGGGACGACTCGTCGGCGGAACCGGCATCATTCCGGCGGACGTGTTCGCCGTCTGGAAGCAACTGCCCGGCGTACTCATCAACGTGATGTGCGCGGCTCTCTTGCTGGGCGAGCGGTTGCCGCCTCTCAGGACAATCTGGAGCATCTCGGGCTCGCACGTCATCATGGCCGGCATCATGTCGGCGGGCCAGTTCGCGGTTGCTGGCATCGTCGTGCTGCTTCTGCTGGAACCGGTATTCGGATTCAGCGCCAAGGCCGGCGCACTCATCGAAATGGCATTCGCCGGCGGCCACGGTACGCTGGCGGGACTGACCCCGGTCCTGATCAAGTACGACGCCGAAGAGCTTCTCGAAGTGGGGCTCGGCCTCGCAACCATCGGCATGGTGAGCGGCATCGTGATCGGCACGATGCTCGTGAACCACGCCGTGAAGTCGCCTTCGATTCCCGTCGCCCGTCAGACTCCCACCTCGCCAGACGAAGACCTCGACATCGATCATCATCTGCCCAGTCCCGACGACGAGCCGATCGATGAGTGGCGAGGGATGACGCAGGTGACGGCGGCAGCCGTCTTCATCGGCGTGTCGATCGCGGTCGGTATCGCGTTGCTTTGGCTGTTCCGCTGGATATTCGGCCTTGCCGGGTCCGGGTTCTTCGACAAGTTTCCGCTCTTTCCCTTCACGATTGTGGGCGGCGTGCTCGTGCAGCTGGCCGCGGTGCGCTTCCGCTTCGAATGGGCTGTGAATCGTCGCGCCGTCGAAGGGCTCGGGGGGATTGCGATCGACGGCATCGTCGTGTGTGCGATCGGCACCTTGTCGCTGAGCGCACTCGGCGCCAACGTCGGCCCCCTCATCATCCTGGCACTCACGTCGGTGGCATGGAGTGTCTTCCTGGTGATGGTCATCGGCCGCCGAATCTTCCAGCGTGACTGGTTCGAGCACTCCATCGCCGAGTTCGGCGAGTCCCAGGGCAACGTGGCCACGGGATTCGTGATGGTGGACATGGTAGACCCGGCACGCCAGACCGACGTCGTCAGAGATTACAGCTATCGCCAGCTCCTCACCCGTCCCATCGTCGGCGGCGGATTCGTGACAGCACTGGCGGTGCCCCTCATCGACTTCTGGGGGCTCGCCGCCTTCACGATCGTCACGGCGGCGATCACCGTGGGGCTGACTGACGGCCTGGGGAGCGCGTCGTGCCGTGGCTGGGGGCCGCGTCGACGGACATGCTGCCAAAACGGTTAGCCACTGATGACGAAGTGAAAAATCTCGTGCATCTCGGCGAAACGCGTTCGTGCTCAAGGTCTCGCCAAAAAACCAGCGGCCGGCCAGATCGGCCGCTACCGCCCCGGGAGCGCTTCCACCAGGTGTATTGACGATCATCCAGCCTTACTGGCAAGCGTCGGGCCGGCTGGTACCATCGCCGAGCGAGGTGTGGGAATGCAGGCACTTCTCATAGCGGCGTGGGTCGGGATTTCGGGAGGAACCGGCTTTCTGGCCGCGACCGCTTCGCCCATCGTCATCGAACAGTTTTCCAGCCCACCGCCGCAGGTGCTGACCGACGAAACGGCGCTTCCCGGCAGGCGTCCATACAATGCCTCTGCCCTGAGAACCGGCTGGCAGTACACGTACCTCGAACCGAAGGCGCGCGTCGAACCCGGCAAGCAGGTCCCGATGAGGACCCGCATTCATCTCTGGTTCGGCGACGACGGCGTGTACCAGCTCTTCTACTCGGCGCGCTGGAGCTCCTCCGGCGCGGCGAACCCGATCGGCGCGCGGGACATGGATGGCGTGGATGTGAACGAATCCGGCAAGTTCTCCCTCTCCGACGACATCCTGCTGCTCGAACCCACCCGGACGGACTTCACGCAGAGAGCCAAGGGCGCTGTCGTCCGGCAGGAAATCGCTGAAAACCAGCGCAGGGTGTATCTCGTACACGCGGAGCCGACGACGCTGCACATCGCCGGCCGTTGCGCGAGCTACCAGGTCGAGCCGATCTGCAGGGAAGGCAGCAACATCTGGTACCAGCTCAGCGCGACCCGTGTCGAGCCTGTACCTCGGCGCGACACGGCTTCCAAACAGAAGCCTCCGCCGAAGCGTGACTGATCGAGTCGACTGCCGCGATGGCGAGGTGAGGTGTGAAGGCTGCTCGTGCCTCCACACCTCGCGCGTTTCCGAGCGCACTCTTCCCGAAGCTGCACGTCTGCCCTGAACGAGTAGCTCACATTGTTCGGCAGCTGCGGATAGTCGAGGAAGAGCGGCGGTACAAAGGGCTTGGGCTCGTAGAGGAGTCCCACCTCGTAGCCGCTCCCCTGCTGCCCGTGAATCCGTGCCACACCCGGACTGCCGCCGCTTGAAATCCAGACATAGAACTGCCTCTCGCTCGTCTCGAGATTCCGGTACGGCGGCAGACGGAAATGCAACCACTGCGCCGGCGCTCCAGCGGGAATGATCTTCTCTTCAGTCGCAACGTAGTTCGTCTGTGTGCGATTCATCAGCACAAGCTTCACACGAATGAGTCCGCCTGCGCGGCGGAGAAGCTCATCGTCGCCAACGCTCCAAGCAGCGGGACGATCGCTTGTTTTAGCCAAGAGATATTCATGTAACGACTCCTTCCTTTCCCGGTTCTTCTTCGTCCACACGCGCGGAATGCGCTGTAGTCGCGGCTGGGATTCAGCAGGCCGTGGGCCCGGAGCCAATTGTGAGGAGGATCGGGTGTGTGACGGAGTGCTCAGAACGAATACAACTTTGCTTTGACGCAAGCGGCGCGGTTTGCGAAAAGTACTCAGTCCGGCGCGGCCTATTAGCGAGCGCGTTATCGGACACTCGGTCAGTGGCACAAGCTCATCGTGTCTACTGAAGGCTACAAAGCTATCGATCTGCGGCGAGCGCAGGGTCTATACGCTGCAGATCGAACGGGCCTCCCGTGCCGTTTCGCCACGCGTCGAAGCTGGCTTTGATCGTCGCTTTGTTGAGCGTCTCTATATCGGTTGCAGACTGCGCCATGCAGGAGCCTCCAAGAAGAAAAGTCGCAGTGATCAACAGTGAAAACATGAGTTGTCGTGACATCGGTGCCGCCTGAATGAACCAAGACACTGCGGGACGCTAGTCGAGCGGCGCACAGCCGTCGATGAAATATTTGTCGTATACCGCTGCCTGCAGCGTCAGTAAATAAAGTTGCTATGTACCGCCGCCCCGATCCTGCGTAGCGTCCCTCTGAACGCGACACGCCGCAGGAGATTTTTCAGTGCAGATCACTTCTCGTCAGGCTCAGGTCCTTATCGAAAGTGCTGAGGCGAAGGCACGCGAGCTCGGGCTGGCCGTCATCGTCGCCGTGGTCGACGACGCCTCGCATCTCAAGGCCTTCCATCGCATGGACGGCGCCGTACTGGGCTCAATCGATATCGCGACACGCAAGGCCAGGACGTCAGCACTCTTTCAATGCAACAGCGAAGACGTCTGGGAGTACTGCAAGCCCGGAGCGCCGGCACCGAGCCTCGAGCTCACCAACGGTGGGCTCGCTCCGTACGCTGGAGGTATCTCCCTGAAATTGTCGGACGGCACCTTTGTGGGCGCCGTTGGCGTTTCGGGCGGGACGATCGACCAGGACACCCAGATCGCACGAGCCGCCCTCTCTGCGTTTCGCGCGATGCGTTAGAAGTTCATCCATCAGGCACACCATCATCAGGAAATCCCCATGAGCAAGACCATTCTCATCACCGGCGCAGGGTCCGGTTTCGGCAAGGGTGCGGCGATCGGCATGGCGCGTAACGGCCACAGCATCATCGCTACCACGCATGTGTCTTCCCAGGTCACGCCTTTGCGTGAAGAGGCGCAGAAGCTGGGACTCAGGAACTTTCGGGTCGAGCGCCTCGACCTCACCGATCATTTCGATATCGAGCAGGCGCAGTCCTGGGACTTCGACGTGCTCTGGAACAATGCCGGCATGGGGGAAGCGGGCCCTGTATGGGAGATCCCGCTGGAGCTCGTACGCAAGAACTTCGAGGTGAACGTATTCCTGCCTCTTGCGCTCACGCAAGGCGTAGTGCGCCGCTGGGTTGCGGAGGGCAAGAAGGGCAAGGTGGTATTTACCTCGTCGATGGGCGGACTTTTTACGCCTGCAAACTGGGGCACGTATGTGTCCACCAAGCACGCGCTGGAGTCGATTGCCGAGGCGCTTCAGCAGGAGTTGGCTCCTTACGGGATCAAGATCCAGACCATCAACCCCGGGGCCTACTACACGGGTTATAACGAGACGATGGCGGACAATCCCTTCCGCTGGCTCGACGACAACAAGCATTTCACCAAGCGAGCCGCGCTACGCAAGGGTTTCGATGATTTCTTCGCCACGCCCGAGGGAAAGATGGACCCAACGGAGATGATCGAGCGGATGATCGAGGTGGTGCCGGCGGATACCGGCAAGTTCCGCAACGTCGTGCCGAAGAAGATCGAGGACATGCTACGCAAGCACCAGCTCGCGGCTTGGGACAACACGATCTGACAGGAATGCGCGCCGATGCATCGAAACTGGCCATGCGCAAGGCGGCGATTCAGACCAGCTTCGACCCACTTCCGAAAAAGACTGGGGGACTGCCCCATCCCCCAGTCTTTTTCGGCACGAGCGCCCCATCCTTCTGCCGCAAACAGCATAAGTCGTCGGAAATTGCGCCTCTTGTCGCTGGCGAGGAGCTCCGTTCGCCGCACCTCACGCTCCGGCCCCGCATTTGCAGACATGCCGAGAGAGATTTGAGGCATTGAACCCGGAAAAGACTGGGGGAATCCCGAGGCCCCGGATCTTTTCTCCGACCCGCCGCCTGAAACTGAGGATCAGGCGTGGAATGAGACGAGGCGCGAAGCGCTGGACGGAAACCCTCCCGAGCGCGCCTGAAGAACCCCCAACCGGGCGATGCCAGCGGATGGCATCGTTGAACCCGGATTCACCTGCAATCTCGAGTCGCGTTCTCACGCCTGCCGGTTGACGATGCGACCTAAGGTTCCGCCAGCGGTCCCACCCTGAGCTCGGCGCGATCCTCAGCCGTGATCGGAAGATACGACTCCATGATCGCTGCATCGGTAGGGACGTTCGCAAGCCCCTCACCCAGAGGCTCGGAGTTGAACGTCCCGAGCTGGAATCGTCCCGCGCGGACCGCGGCGGTTTGTTGCACCCACAACGCGAATCCTCGCGCGGCGACCGGGTCCGTGAATATGGCGCGCACGGGTCCGGTCGTCGGGTCATACAGCGCGAGCCATCGTTGGCGGGCCCGCCCATTGCGTGACGTGCCCAGGTCCCAAAGCGGGGGACGGGCAACCTCCCGTTCGACCAGCTGGATCTGCGTTTCGAGCGTTTGCAGACAAGGCAGACCCTCGCGCGCAGGCTGCACAACCAGACGAGCCGTTACCTTCGCTCTCGCCGCGTCGTACACCGTGAAGTGACGTACAGGGGTCAGCGTCAGCTGCAAGTCATCCGGAGAGACGGGACGCCCGCCGCTGTCCCACATGGCAGCCGCCGTGATCACCGATTGATCGATTGCGCCGCCACCAAGGCGGACGACAGTGTCGACGGTGTACGTCTGTGCACGAAGAGGCCCCTCCGCGAGGAAGGGATCGATACGCAATCTTCCTGGCGCGACATCCACTCCGGCTGCGGAACGGCTGAATGTTGCCCAGCCTCCGAAGGTCCCGCCAAAAGGCGTGATGGCCACGTCGCTCTCGATGACCCTCAGCTGCCGTGCAGAGCCGTGAGGCACGATCGCAATCAGGATCTTGCGCCCGAGGAAGGGATACTGCTTGGCGACCCCTTCGCTGGTGACGAACCCTGTTGGCAACTCCCGCGGTGATACGGAGGCGCGAAGCGCGACACCATCCTGAAAGGACTCGGGGCACGCTTCGAGCTCAACCCCATCAGGAAGACTCGCCTGGCGCATGGTGTTCTGGCATCCGACAAGGAGCGCGCCGATCATGCCGATCACGGCCGGCAGAACGATCATCCGCGTCAAAGTCCTATTGCGCATCCTGTCCTCACGTATTCGCGCTCGAGACCGCGTTTACAGTAGCACGCGCCACATAAGTGCTCGAGACAGCACAAGTGCGCCTTCGCATTGCAGCCATTTCATCAGAACTTATCGAGCTCACCTCACACGCGCGAGCGCCCCGAGCTGGCCTTCGACACAATCGTTTCCATCTGGAGGGCCAGACGTAGTGTCGAGGAAACCGATGTTTCCACGGAACGCCAAGCCGCTCCGCACGAAAGTTGGTTCCACCAGATCCGGCACCCAGTGTCTGCTGGGAGGAGTGACTAAGACGAGGAAGAAGTCTATATTGGCTCGCGAATGCGCCAAGTCTGACCGCAACCGCCCAGAATAACCAATAGCGGACGGTTTCAGGATGTTCTCCCAAATCGCCGCGATTACTCTCATCTGCATCGAAGTCAGCGTCGGGCTTCTTTGTCTCTACATAGCGCTTCTCCTTGACGAGAAGGAGGAGGCGACTCTGCAGACTGCTGTTCAGGACTCCCTTCATGTGCTTTGGAAACGTATCGCCAAAACACAGCATACAGCGTTATCCGGCGTAGCCGTCTTTATCAGAGTCCTGGCAGCGATTCTCGCCAAAGGGATTCGCGCGGTATTCGGTCCGACGATGCTGTCCTGGCGTGCTGCCGCCGTCAGCCTCATCACCACTGCCGGCTGGATGTATGCAGCGATGCGCTTCATGCACGGGCTCTTCGTCGTAGGCGAACTTAAGATGAGCTGGTTCTACGAAGCGAGCCTCATCACCCTAAGCCCGTTACTGATCGCCGCACTACCCAGCAGGCGACTGCACCAGGTTCTGCTTGCCGTCGCTACCGTCGCTGCCACTCCACTCGCCATCTTCCCTGCATTCTTCGTTCTTGCGATTACCATGGGTGACGGTATTCGGGGGATCGTGCTCGCGCTGCTGTTCCTGAGTACCAGCGTCGCTGCAAATCTCCTGGTCTTTTCGACTTTCCGGCACATCGCGGAAAAAGCAGCAGATCGACCAGATACGACCGTCCTTCTGCTTTTCGTCGCATCGGTGGTTGGACTGGGGATGCTCGTGATCGCCCCCTTGTGGCTCGCCGGCATGGTTCCCACGGATGGCACGTATCCCCTTATGCTCGGTCTGAGCGGCGCGATATTCGTAGCGGGCAGCCTCCCGCTCTTGACTCTCATCATCGCGATCCTTGTGATTGCTCCCTTGCTGCTGATCCACCGGCTCTTCTGGCCTCTATTGCGCCGGATTGTCTACGCGGTACATCGGCACGGGCTGATACGAAAGCGGAAGCTGATCGTGTACTGCGGCCTCTCGCTCATTGTGTTGGCCGTGCCATCGACCGCGCCGCTCATTGCGTGGTTAAAGAGGTTGCCTCTCGGTTGACTTGCGTTACTCCGACTTCATACCGGAGGCGATCCCTGCCTTCCGCGAACGATTGCAATCTGGAGCGGGGCATCGTCGAGATCAACAAGGCGCAAGTTCTGCGACGTTTGAAAAGGATCGCACGAAGACAGGAGTCGATCGCTCGGTGGAACCCTTGCCCGCGGGCCATCCAGGTCCTCAAGCATCAGCTCGATCTCAGAGCCGATATGTCGCCGAGGGGCGCATCAGGCATCGGCGCGTCTTCTTCCTGGAAGATGGAAGTCCCATCAGCGATCCCGAGATCACGCGTCGACGCTGGAACCGGACGCTGCAGAAGCTGCCGCATATCCGTCCGCGAGGCCCTTACCACGCGCGACACTCGTCAGAGACCTGGAAATATGTTCGGGAAAAGCCTGCTCTGGACAGCCGAGCAACACGGCCACGGCGTACAGCTGATGTTGCGCATGTTGTATGCGAAGTGGCTCACGGGCGCCACGCCGCGCGACCTTGAGGCGATCCGGGCGCGATGCAGGCGCGTGTCCCCGCGTTAGAGACCGGCCCGATGCCGTCGCAGAAGGGTCCATCAAGGCCCCCTGGATCCCCGAGATTTGCCACCGATTTGCCGCGCAGGCGGGGGGCTCAGCGGCTAGATGCCGGTTCTGAGGGAAGAAACACTGGCGGAGAGGGTGGCGGCCGAACAGGGGCACTAACCCGTTGATTTACATCACGCCATTATTCAGCCGAACCCGAATATACCCCCAAAAGAGCCCGCTTTCGTCTCCAGAACTCCATGCGCTTCCATAGCGCTGTGTGGCTCTCGGTGGAATCTTCGGCAATTCGACGAGCGATCAACCCACCTTCGTGGGGGTACGGTGGATGAGACTATTGCCTTCATTCTTTCGCAGATCGCTTGAGTACAGATTACTGCTAATTTTCCTTGATAACCAGCGTCAACGACGTGCGCCGACTTGTACTTCGGACCATATCAAGCACGCTCGCACAGGGCAAAGATCCCGCGCACTGCTTTCGCTTGTACGTTGGTCCGGATTGTGCGTTGATCTCCGAGCCACATTCGGATATCAAGAAGCAACATACCCGCGCGGTTCTGGCATGAACGTTTCGTCGAGGACCTGGGTACGCCCGTAAGGAGCGCAGCACCTCCACGACGTGCGGCCGTCAGCTGACTGGGAGGTCGGCATGGGTGTTGAATTGCGCAAAGCAGGGACCGCTGTCGAGCCTTCCAAAGGATGTTCGTTCAACGCATCGCGCTTTCTGTCCGAGCTCAATTGGCAGGCCATTTCGACACAGCTGCGACTATCGTGCCGCGAAGCTCAAATAGCCTTCCTGCTGTTGCAAAATCGCTCGGAGAACGATGTCGCCACGGAGCTCGGGATATCCGTCCACACGGTCCACTCACACCTCGGACGGCTGTACCGCAAGCTGGCAATCAAGTGTCGCCTTGAGCTCATCGTCCGCGTTTTCGCAGCGTATGTTGAGCTTCATGCGCTGACCATACGAGCGGGGGCAAGCAACGGAGGCCAACTCGACGCCGAAGTCAATCCGGAACCACGCTCTCCTCAGTCTCCGGAGGCGGGCTGCGGTGAGCCCGCTCGGTATCCAGCTGTCGATCGAGCATCTGATTGAATCGCGCCAGCTGCTGCCGTGAAAGCCACGGAGTCGCTGCATCGCGCAGGTACTCATGGTATTCGAGAAACCGCTCCATGCCGTCGCGCGGCACCGCCTCGTTCTTCACATCCTCGCCAAAGCGCTGCTGCGCCTGGGCAATCGCCTTGACGAGGGACTGCATTTGATCGTCGCGCAGCGACTCGGTGGTGCCATCGAGCATCGGCCTGAGCTGCCTCACCAGCCGACGCGCTTCGATACTCGCAGCATAGTCCTGCCACGCCCGGTACTTCGTTTCACCGAGCAGGGTGGCGACCTCCGCCTCCCGGTGAAGCTGAGCCGCCTCCGCTTTCCGAACCCATTCGGGCTTGTTGCTCGGGTCCCATTGAAGCTCCCCATCCCCTACGAACGGCACTTCGGCATTCACCGCCTGCTGAGCAAGCAAGTTGATCAGCAGCTCGGCTTCTTGGTCTGTGAGCTGCAGCGCTGGCGCGAGGTCGGGCATTCTGCTGCGCACCTGTGCTCGCTCTTCAGCCAATCTCACGGCGCCTGCATTGAGGTTCGGGCGTCGGGCATCAGGGCGTTCCGACACTCCGTGCCGTTGCGCTGCGTCGGGTGCGCCACCCCCAACACCGCCGCCAGTTATTCCAGCTGCTGGTGGCAGGGGTCCAACAGCCGTATCGGCGGCGCGATCCCGAGTGACAGAAGGTTGCGGCGCCTCGACCTGCACGGTCATCAAACGGCGCTCAAGCTCGGCCGCGCGCGCTGAAGACAGCTGAAACCGCTCACGCTCGTTCCGTAGCTCATGCCACAAGGAAGCCGACAGGACACTGAGAGCCAGCGTCGAGACCCCAAGGAGGAGCACTACCCGGTTCATGCGTCTAAATCAGCAAACCGTCCCGGGACAGATCTTGCCTTGAACTACTTCAACTATCGAGCACTTCACGCCCGGGCACTGCGGTTTGAGGCCGCATGCCACTACGGCCGAACACGGAGTGGGCGAATTACTGCAGGGGGGGATGGGATTGTCTATGCATTCCCGGCACTTGTATTTCGTTTCCTCGAGAATGCACCCTCCGACCGTTGGCATGCAGCACATCCAGCTCCACTCGCACACGCAACCGCTGTAGTCGCAGGTCCCGGGAAACCGGCAAACCTTGCAACACTTCACCGCCCATGTGCTACTCCCGTACGCAGATTCAGGCACGAAGAGCGCCGATACCCACGCCGCGGTCGCCGCGGATGCTTTCTGCAAGAAAGCCCGTCGGCCGATCGCGTCCTCGATCAGTTCGACAATCTTGCGACTCACGTCGGATCCCTCCTTTTTTATCAGGCAGAGCGCCTGCACGGTCTTCGTAGCGCGATCATCTCGGAGATCGCAAATCCCAAGGAAGTCGCGGTGAGAATCGTGCCTGCGCATAGAACCGTCAGCACAAGATCTCCGGCGCTCAACGCATACGGCGCTGGGAAACGTGCGCCCGAGCTCATCTCGCGCCACAACAGCAGCTCGACGCCGATCAATAGACCAAGCCGCGCGAGCGTTCGGAACGAAAGGATTTCGCCACCGTCGGCGCTGAAACAAAGGCACCGCACAACGAGCCCGCGCCTGAGCGTGCGGAGGACGACGAGGCCGAGGGCTGCCATAAGCCCCACGCTCACCGGTAGCACGCTCGCCAGAAGCCAGCTACTCAGATGTGACGCTGCGATAGCCATCTCCACCGCGATGAGCAGGATTCCCGTTGCCCCCCGTGCCAATGTAGAGAGAGACACCTGCCTGGGGCTATTTAAGCTACAAGGTAGGATCGCAGATGGCTGGATTGCTGAACTCTCTCATGGTCGAAGGTACTGGTTCCAAACACGAAGAT